>Ga0307966_1003491_pt1 | contig 11840 bp, 7 predicted proteins | sample OrgLakmetagen646_FD_203141 | JGI IMG/M metagenome (GOLD analysis project Ga0307966, IMG submission 203141) | Saline water microbial communities from Organic Lake, Antarctica - #646 | ecosystem: Environmental > Aquatic > Non-marine Saline and Alkaline > Saline | place: Antarctica: Organic Lake... | reverse complement strand
CTGCCAAAAAGAATTGCAGCCTCCTGCTCTTGAACAACTTGGTCTCTAGTCCTTTAAACGAGGCGGGCACAATCGATTGCCTACTTGTGGGCATGCCTTCGCTCGATTAAGTGTGCCTGAATTTGCAGCTGTGATGGGTGACATAGGTTACAGAGGTTACAGATTGAGCCATCAGTCAAAAAGTGTGACGCTAGGCTCAGCTGTGATGGGTATCCTAGCAGGGCATGTAGGAAAGCATATGCAGACTTTTTTGTTTGGATGCTGGCCTCCACTCAATTGGGTACACCTGGATGTGCAGGCCTTGACGAAACAGACACAGCAGAAACAGGCACATCGTGGTGCAAAGTTTACACCAACTCTCTGTTGCCCTGCTTTAAAAACTCATTGCAAGCCATGAAAAAAACACAGCAGGAACACTCAGTGTGTTGCAAAATTTACACCAACCCTATGTCGCCCTGCTGACTAAACTCATTGCAGGCCTTGATGAAACAGACACACGAGCAGCATTCACAGTGCAGTGCAAAGTTTGCACCGACCCTATGTTGCCCTGCTGACTCAACTCATCTAAAATTGCTGCAGGCGTACTCCCCACTAGGCACACCCGACTCCTCAGCAATGATGAGGCGGACTCCGGATCAGCCTGTGCCCTTGGTCGAGACAGTGGTGAAGGAGGTGGCCAAGAGGACCGGCAAAACACCTGCCCAGGTATTAAGACTCAAGGGGAGGGGTGTGATCTCTTTTGAGGCTGCTGATTCCTTGTGTTTCTCTAACCCTGTCTGTGGTCACACACAAGGCCGGTGGTCACACACAAGGCAGGGTGGTCACACACAAGGCAGGGTGGTCACACACAAGGCAGGGTGGTCACTCACAAGACAGGGTGGTCACACACAAGGCAGCGGTGAAGGGAACACCCGCTCATCAGTTGACTAAACTAGAAAGGTGTGGTCCCTTTTTGGATTGCTGTTTCCTTGTGTATATATAGGGTTGGCCAGAACCATATATATTCGGTTTATGTACGGTATTTTTGACAGGGAAATCACCAAATATACGGCCATATACGGTGTATATATACGGTTCTGGCCAACCCTATGTATATATGTACAGACCCCATGGTCACGGATGAGACAGTGGTGAAGAAAATGCGTGGCCTAGAGGACAGGCGAAACGACCGCTTAGGTAATGATTGGTAATAATTGTACTAGGGTTCACTCCTTGTGCCCCCGGGCACAGCAGCTTGTTTTGTAATGATGTGGTCACGCTTGACTAGGGTTGGCCAGAGCTGTATCTATGCACCGTATATGACCGTATATTTCGTGACTTCCCTGCCAAAAATACTGTATATTCATATATTCACCGTATGTGTGTGGTTCTGGCCAACCCTACGCTTAATCCATGTTACCTATTCTACAGCTATTGGGGAAATCTGTTGTTCAAGGCGAGTCTCCTACTCGATAATCTCTTTTAAATAAGCAGGAATGGCCCCATGGCCGGGCCAGCCTCTGTAACAAAGCTATGCGTCACCACTTTCAATCTTCCGCCAGCTGACCCACTTGCAAGTGAGATATGTCTTTACTGCGTGCCCGCAGGTCCTGCTGCGCTATGGCCTGCAGAGAGGGATGAGCGTGGTGAGTGAGAGGGAAGCATCTTCTGATTCAGTTTCTTGCTAGTCATCTGTTGGACAGGTGTAACTGTTAGACTAGCACTAGACTAGCACTAGACTAGACTAGCACTAGACCAGCACTAGATGACTAGCAAGAGAAGCACCATGTTGATGCTTCTCTTGCTAGTCATCTGCTAGCCTCTTGCCAGTCATCTGTTCCTTGCTAGTCATCTGTTGGACAGGTGTCCGTGTTGGTGCCTTGCATTGCAGATATACTCCAGGACCAATGGAAGTGAAGTGTATGAGAAAGTGTTGTCTTCACAGACTGTGATATGATATCAGACTCTTTTGTATCCTGGGTCCGTTATGAATGATTTTATAGTTCCTTTATTTGCTGATCTTGACCAAACGAGATTATATAGCTCCTTTTTCCCGCTGATCCTGACTTTAAGTCCCCGAGCTTGTAACAAAAAACATGCGCACACATGCGCAAACACACATACACACACGGAGCATGCACACACACACACGCACACACACACGCACACGCGCACACACATGCACACGCACACGCACACACACACGTGCACACATACACACACGGAAACATGCACACGCACACACATACACGCGAACATGCACACCTCACACAGATACCCAAGACGGTGCACCCTGAGCGCATGCAAGAGAACGCAGACATCTTTGACTGGAGTCTGAGCCAGGAGGATTTCAAGCTCCTCCACTCCATGCCCACTCAGGTAAGAAGAGTAAACTTGTATGTATGTCCTGTTTCAGCAACTTGTGGTGTAAAGCAGGTAGGTACCTGCACACTAGGCAGAAGATGCAGAAAAGCTTATGTATTATTTCTGTGTGGCATGTGCGCTGCCCATGAGCAGTTTCATCCTGAAGCAAGGCGACACCAACACCAAGGCGAGGCCAATTTGGCTGTCCTTCTTGACAGCTCTTGCTGTGGAATAATACGACTCAATAGAGATGGAAAGACGCATGTTCAGCAAAACTTAAACTGCTGGAGGTGCTGCATTTCTTTGATCGATATAACCTGGAGCCCAAGTGGAACCTTTTTGTGGAATATCAGGGAGTGCCTTTTTTGTTCTCTTTAACTCATGGTCATAGATGTTTCGAGTGTGTGTTTGCCCGAGCACCTCTTGCTTGCATACGTACAAGCATGAGTTGTGCGCTGACAGATGAGATGTGCGCCGACAGATGAGTTGTGCGCTGACAGATGGGTTGTGCGCTGACAGATACATATATACCTGCATATATACACAGCTGGGTTTGGTTTGTTGCACGCAAATTCCAGTTCTTGCAGTGAAATCAAGTGATGTCACTCTTATTTGTTATCTGTGTTCTTCTTGAGTCTCTCCGTCTTTTTATTTCTTGGTCCTGGCAATTGCTCTTTTTTCTTGGCTTGAAAAAGTGTCTGCCTTTTTCCCAGCGTTTGAGCAGTAGTGAGGACCCTAGTTATAAGCAAAGTGGTGGTGTATGGTACTCGTAGATTGTTCCATTGCCATCTCAAGCTGCAAACAATTAGAACATATCACAGCCAGCACACGGGCGCTTTGCTTGTGCAGGTGAGGCTGTGCCACTTGTCATTCATGCTCAACGAGGCGGGCCCTTACAAGACCATGCAGGACTTGTGGGAGGCTTAAGCCAGCTATGCATCGCTGAGCCCCTTTTGTACTTGCGTAGAATGAGGCAGTCTCTGAAAGGGACAGGTTTTGCGATCCTTGTCTTAATTTCCTGTACAATAACATGGCTGACCCACACGCGTTGAAATTATGACGTGTTTGGTCAAATCCATGCATGTGTACAACAGAACTTACGCTGCCCTTGCTGCCCTTATTGCATTCTGTTGTATATTGCCTCTGTTTTTCTCCCTGATTTGCAACAGATTAATTGGGGACATTCAGTGCTGCACATGGTGTAGCTGTATAGCTACCTCAGGACCCTTTGGTTTGCTTATTTTCCTACGAACCATTTTGTACTGGAAAAATTGCAAGGAATAAAGAATTTTTTGAAGGAGTCTTAGCTGCTCTGTCGCTGGATGCACTCCTCAGGTTAAAGACCCACCATACAACCTACTGCTGATATCCGCCAAAGGGAGCCCCCATGCAAATATATTAATGATGAAGTAAATTGTCCATATAGAGTTACAGAATTTACATTGCTCATACTTGCTGAATGAGGACAAACAAACTGATCACTGATAAAGCGTAAATGTATCACCTCTGATAATAGTGCTACATACCGGTATTCCTAACTCCAGCTCAGATGTCACATATTTGACCATTATTATTACAAAAACGACGACGGGCAGAGCCATCCAAGTTCCAGGCAATGTCATATGCCAGGAAGGATAACAGAAGAAGCTTAAGTATGGCAATGTTTAATTCTGCCTCGAATTCAGTGACTACGGACAAGGAGGATTTGAAGCATCTCCCGTAACAACATAGTCACACTTCATGTTAGCCTCCTTGGAGTCGGGGACAGTCCATAACTCCTGGGCATCCCTCTGCGCACAGAGTGGCTGCATTCTGTGCTAGCTACTAAATTCACTGCCATGCTAAAAATGCTTGAATTGCAAAAGAAACAAGACACAAATTACGCACCTCCATCAACAACGATGATAATGGAGGATCTGATGGGAGAGTTACTGACACAGCAAGCAGCAAAAGTGCTAGATGCAGTCCAGATCGCATGGCTGACAACTTATCCTCTGTTGTTTCCCTCCAGATGGGGCTCTGGCTCCCTTTCCAGTACTGTTATCAACTCAAAAAGTATAAGTAAAAGTCTACGCTGGAAGTCGTCACCAGCGTGCATTAAGGAAAGGCTCTCAACTAGTGCTCACACTAGCCAGAGCCCCACCAATAAATTCTCATCAGGAGCCGGTTTCAGGCCAAGCCTGCAACCCTCCTGATCCCCATTGATCATTCCTTTTCGCAGTGAGGAGCTTTACGGTACTCGGTACTAAAGCGGCTCCTTTTCCTTAATTAATGTGGGGAGTGTCTTTCACTGCCTGCATAGTTTTCTCTGGCTAGTTTGAACGCTAGTCAAGAGCCTTTCCCTAATATATGCTGATGTTTCTTCACCATGCCCCCCGCCGATACCCTAAGAGAAGGACAGGTCATTGATGAATGCAAGAAGAGTTGCAGATTCGGACTCAGACTGCGACTAGATCATAATATAGATTGGTAATGATGCGTACCGGAAAGAGCAATGCATTGCTGGAGACCCTAGTGCTTCTTTAGCAATTCTGTCTCCATACCTCTACGCGCTCTGTTTCTCATTACTACAACGCTAAAGAAAGACTTGTCCATTTATAACTCTCGCAAAATTTGGATGGTTTCTTTTCACATTTATCCCCCTGCGATTGTTGTTATTACTTTCTGGTACAAGCAGTTGCTTGATGCTTTTTTAATACAAGCTATAGCTGCACCATGCATCATTAATATTCCCGCAGGCAGGCTGATCAGCCGAACAGCCTGATTGAAGGTCCCCCATGAAAATATTTACCTCCTCAGTGACTTTGAAGGCAGCAGGCCAACGTTTGAAGAGTGTGATTTGGAGGAATTTCCCACACAGCAGACCTAGTAATGAAAGGAGATTGGGCAAATTCAGGTGGGTGTGTGATCTCCTTAACTTGTCCACCCTGCTAATCATTGTGTATGAATTACTACTAGCGCCCAAGCTATAGAAGCGACAAGCAGAGCGTTTAAATTTCGGGCAATGGCATGTGGCAGAAAGGAAAAAAGAGAGGAACACAGGTACTAAAAACACTTCCATGCCAAATCAAAATGCAACGCAATTCTTACAAGTTAGATATAAATGCAGAGCATAATTCATACCAATTAAAGGAAACGCAAAAGGTAACACTTGATACTAGGATAAAGAAAAGTAGGATTGAACAGAACAAATCCAATGTAAGAGTTTCATCAGTTTCGTGTGCACGCATCTGTTAACAAAGGAACCACCATCTTAGACTGCAATGCCCATACTTTAGTAACTACATTTTATACTTACTCATCCATAGCAGTGAACACGATTGTCAATAGAATGAATGGTCAGGAAACTAGTCGTAAATCACGAAAGTGCTTTGCTCGAAGCCCCAGTTTAAGACCGGAAAAAATGCCAAGCTCGATCAAGAACGGCAGCAGTCCACACACAGCAGCAGCTCCGTTGGTAATATTTTCACTTACCTCAACGTTATTAGGGAATAGCCACATTGGTTAAGAATTGGCAGTCCAGCAGAATAATTTCGGCACAATTGTGCAGGAAAGGATGTGATGCATGCTAGCAGAATCTGCTCAAAGAAACAGGTGGTCCAGCAGCAGCCTCCTGCGAGCAGCCCCACTCATTGCCAGCCACTCATCCACACGCAGTGCCAGCACAGAGCATTGCTGACGTGTAAGCACACGGTCCCTGAGCACTGCGGGGCTGAGGGGAACACCGCCTGTGTTGCAGCAGGAGTGTGAGGTGTGACGTTACGTTACGTGCTATATATGTGTGAGTGTGTGTGAAGTCCTGTAAATGTGTAAGGGAAACCCTGCCTGTGTTGCAGTAGGGGTGCAAGGTGTGACGTTACAGTACGTGTTAAATGTATGTGAGTGTGAATGTTAATTCCTGTGAATGTGTAAGGGAATCACCACTTGTACTGCAACAAGGGCGTGAGGTGTGACGTTACGGTATGTGTTATATGTGTGAGTGTGAATGTTAAGTCCTGTGTATGTGTAAGGGAATCATCAGTCGCACTGCAACAAGGGCGTGAGGTGTGACGTTACGGTACGTGAAGGTGGTATGGGATACACCGCTTGCGCTGCAAGTTGTAACTTGCAACAGGGGCGTGAGGTGTGCCATTACATAGGTGTAAGTGAGAATGCCTGTGAGTGAGTGACAATGCCTGTGCGTGAGAGAGAATGCCTATGAGTGATTTGCGTTTGTTTCATTGGGTATGAAGTGCTTGTTATGCTCAAGTGCAGAGACTTCTAGTAGAGCTTCTACCACACTTGTTTGGGCTGGTCAGCCAGGACAATATGTATAAAGAAAACTTACACCATTAAACATAACAACAATGCCTGTGCGTGTATGGCCGAATGAGCAAGGGGACATTGCCTGTTGCATGGTCGTTTGGTACCTGTCTTCTTTTCAGTCGTATGTTTTGAAATTGCACTAGCCCATTTCAATCTACTGCTCATTAATCTTCGACCACTTCCCCTCATGAATACTCATGAATACTCAGACATAACTCCTTATTCACACACACTATGCCTAGTCACAATCCACACCTATATGTGCACCCACGCACTTACAACAACACTGAGGTGCAGGATGCCAGCACACAATACAAGCACTCACCCCCACCCCAACTCGCACCCCCACACCTGCATTCGCGCCAAGGTGCTAGGGTGCCAGAAACAAATTCAGCTAAGCACTCACACTCACACCGACACCCACACCCACACTCGCACCCACACACCTGCATTCACGCTGAGGTGCCAGGGTGCCAGCATCGTTATGGCCAGCTTCCTGCAGGGGTGCACTTTCTTGCCCTCAAACACAACACCGTGCCTCACGCCGCTACTTTTTTTGCTACTGCCGCTGTTACTGTTGCTGCTGCTGCTGTTGCTGCAAACAGGAGCCTCACGACCACTGCTGGTGCTCCTGCTAGGAATGCTCCAGCTGCCACTGGTAACGCTATCACTGCTGCTGCTGCTGCTACTGCTAACAGAAGGCCCCTGTGCACTACTCCTAACAAGAGCTCCTTGCTCAGCCCTGCTGATTTTATCGCTGCTCTTATCACTGCTACTGCTGCTGCTGCTGCTGCTGCTGCTGCTGCTGCCGGACAAGGCGTGGTCGCCTTCTGAGGGGGTTCGGCGGCTGCGTTGTTTTTGCTTCTGTTCCCAACTGTTGCTGCGGCCCCGCCTCCGAGCAGGGGCAAAGTGGAACACACACGCCTGTGAGATCAATGAGGGACCTCGATCAGTGAGAGATCAACAACTTTGGCGGCAAATTTGGAGGGTGGAGGTACAAAATTTGGATGTAAAGAAGTAAGGAGACAGCAGGTGCAGTGTTTTGGAGGGCTTTGCCATACAGGAATAGTAGCTCTTTGAAGTTTCATTGTATATTATGTGTAAGCCCTGTATATTATGTGTAAGCCCTCAATAGCAGCGAGCTTGCATGCAAGTATGGGCAGTAACAAGAACAGATTTGAACTAGGGGTGGAAAGCAATCCAAGTCAATAACTTAGGATGCCTGGGGTCTTCTCATCAGGCTAAACTCCCGTAGTGTGCACAGCATCAAATTTGCAGTACCGATTCCTAAGTTCTGTAGCTAAGATGAGCACTTACAAATTCCCAAACAAGTGGCGCGTTCGAGGGTACTACTCGCAAGAGAAATTTCAAGCAAAGACCATTATAGATTAGCCTACCTGATCGCCCTGGTGCAAAGGTCTCCACTGTGGGTCATATATCCCTAAAGCATGCAGCATGATCAGCACCTGGGAATATTAAAATAGAAACCACGCACGGTTAGCCTACCTGATCGCCCTGGCGCAGGGGTCTCCACTGTGGGTCATCTATCCCTAAGGCATGCAGCATGATCAGCACCTGGGAATATTAAAATAGAAACCACGCACGGGTAGCCCACCTGATCGCCCTGGCGCAGGGATCTCCACTGTGGGTCATCTATCCCTAAGGCATGCAGCATGATCAGCACCTGGGAATATTAAAATAGAAACCACGCACGGTTAGCCTACCTGATCGCCCTGGCGCAGGGGTCTCCACTGTGGGTCATCTACCCCTAGGGCATGCAGCATGATCAGCACTTGGGACTTGACCAGGTCCGTTGCTTTGACTGCTGCCGCAAGCTCGTCAGGGGGGAGGTGGGCAGCCTGGAGTGGTGTCGTGCAAAAGAAGGGGACGCAAAACTGATCAGAGTCCCTGGGTGCCTAGAAGAGTGACACCTACAGCTTACGCTGCAGCCGCAAGGTTGGGGGGGGGGGGGCTAAACAACTCTGCTATTTTTATACGTTGTTCCTCTAGGAGCAAGTTGTGAGGGCCTTTGAGCAGTTGTAATATTTCCTGATAATAAACCCCTGCCTTATTTTCTTGGTGATAGATACATCATGATTGCCCATTACCCAGCTTGTATCCAGTGCATCAGCATTCTGTCCGCACCTACATCCACCCACACATACATATACACAAGCATATCAGTCCATACCCACGCCCACACACATGTGTGCATCAAGACCTCTCTAATCTACATCCACGCCCACGCCCACACCTGCATCAGCACTTTCTATCCATTCATAACCACACCCACACCCACACCCACACCCACACACATGCACATCAAGACCCTTCAAATCCACACCCAAGCCCACACCTGCATCAGCACTTCTTCCGTCACCCTGTCTGCCCCTCCTGCTGCCGTGCGCTGCTCCCAACGAGGCTTGAGCATGAGCCAATAACCGCCCGCGTGCCGCTCTGTCTGGAACAGCACCTTGAGCTGTGTGTGTATATGTATATGTGTGTGTATGTGTATATGCGGTGTGTGTACGTTTCTGCACGTATATGTATGCGTTTCTGCACGCGTGTGTGTATGCGTATATGTGATGTGTGTGTACATTTCTGCACGTATATGTATGTGCTTCTGCACATGTGTGTATATATGGTGTGTGTACGTTTCTGCATGTATGTGTTTCTGCACATGTGTGTATGTGTATTTGTGTGTGCGTGTGTACGTTTCTGCACATGTGTGTACGTAAATGCGTGCGTGTGCTGCGCTGGTCAATTTGCCACACGCTTACTGTTGTGTCCTCTATGCTCACCAAACAAACTGATACGGTTGTGCATTGTTTAGGTTATATTGCAAAAACCAGCTTGGACGTTGAAGGAGAGGCTGATCTGAGTGTGCTGCACTAAAGAAAGCATGGTAAGAGAGGACTGTTGCTTCATAGCTCTACCAAACTTTGAAGCCCACATTACCAACAAGCATGTGTACATGTCAACACTCATGCTCTGGCACACGCTAGCAGGCACGATGTTACATGGTTTATTACATGAGCACAAGTACCTCGATGAGCTTCTGCAGTAGCTGTGGGCGCTCCCTCAGGGCTGTAGCAGACGAGCCCAGCACACGCCTCACGGCTCGCTTGAACAAGGGCTGCCTGTGATCACAAAAATACACTTTTGTGAATGCAGGACTGTATCAAAATCAAGAGTATGAACAGGATACTGTATCAAAATCAAGAGTGAAAAGAATGACAGAAGGGAGCATGTTAAAGCCCAGTCCACACACCACACAGCTGAACAGCAGTCGCCTGATTGTCATTCTTTAAGGTTAGAAACTCAGTTTTTATCTAATTTTCTTTGCACTTGATCGTTTTGTGCTGTTGGGCTATTTACTTGCCAACCCAGTAACTGAAAGTCAGGCCAGCCATTCCTGTGAGAGTTCTTGCCCCAATGCAGAAGAATACATTAAGTATGTAGGAGCCTTGATTACATATGTCTAAGCATCCCTGCACACTCAATTCATGGCATGAAGTGCCCAGGTGGGCAGGGTGGATATCCCTGCCAAAAAACGAATTTCCACATGTGCTTGGAGGGGCCGACCAGAGCCTGCTATTTAATAGAAGATCTCAGCTGCCGCTGCCCACCGACGCCCACCCCCAGCATCTCAGACCAAAGTACTTGGCAAGGCATCCCTGGGGAGCATACTGAAAGGCCCCTGACACTCAGGTGGTGGCCAGACAGTGTGCTTGCGTGTTTTTTAAAATGCACCATTTTGCCCAGCAAACAGGTCCACGCACTAAGCCCTTAGGGGGCAAATATTCAACCCCCCTTCCTTTTGCTTTAATGGGTATGTTTTAACCCTAAACCCAGGGTTGTTCAGTTCTTTGGGAGCAAGGGTTTGATAAAGTTTGTGAAAGTTCTAGAAACCTCGAACTGTTCGAAGGGTTCGATGTGCTATTTTGGAAAACAGGCCCTTGGGCTCCTACCCCCACCTTAAATCTCCCAATTAGGTGTGTTTTGTTCATTTATATTTATAGGGGGATAAAAGGGGCCAGAATGGGACCATGTCATCATTGTAGAGCAGAAAAAGGAGAACCTTAAGGTGCATTGCAAGTGCCGCGTTGTACAAATCCTTAGCAGTTCAGAAATGTGTGACAAGTTTGGCCCACAAGACCAAGGAAACTTCCTGGCCTGATACAGATTACATCATTGAAAATGTTACTTTACTGCAAGGAAAGAGTGGGACTGAACTGGGGGGGGCTGCTGTCCCTTGCAATTTTGACAGGCACATGCTGTTAAGTTCAAAGAACTCTTAAAAGTCCGTCGAACTTTGACCGAACTCCAAACGGCATTTTTCAAATTCGTTAAAAAGCGTGAAAGTTCGCGAACCCGAACTTTTGGCCAAACCTCGAACTGAACAACCCTGCCTAAACCTATCTGGGAACAAAAGAAATGGTGAAATTCGGACAAGACCCTACATTTCTACACCCATGCCACCTCTCTGGCAAAGATATGGCACAAATCCAGCCCCCCCCCCTTCGCACCCTTGACCCCAATTTCAATGATTTTCTGCAGAAATGTCACAATATTGTATAGATACCATTATTATCTCAAATGTGCATTCCAGGAGAGGAACATAAATCCCCCCTTTTTGGGTGGGCCTGGCTGGCCTGACTGAAAGAACCGAGTCTTTGCCTTGATCTGCTTTTCCTAGGGTTGGCCAAAAACGTATCTATACACCGTACTTGACCGTAAATTTGGTGATTCCCCAGCCAAAAATGCCGTATATACTCCGTATATATAATCTATTCTGGCCAACCCTAGCTTTTACGCATCACCACCCTGTACTAAATCACTGTTTAGCCCCTTCGCCTGTACGGCTCAAGCACGGCATTGTCCGTGCCAGGTTAAACAATAACAGAGAGCTGCTGTCATAAATGCCCACAAAAAGGCTGACTCAACAAAACCAAGCGCTACTATCACATACAACCACACAAGGGCAAACTCAAGCAATTTGAGTGCTCAACGGGTCACCTGTATTGTGCTTGAAGCATGTGGTTCACCTTACTACTGGAAGCATGCAGTTTACCTGTACTGTGCTTGAAGCATGCAGTTCACCTTACTACTTGAAGCATGCAGTTTACCTGTACTGTGCTTGAAGCATGTGGTTCACCTTACTACTGGAAGCATGCAGTTCACCTGTTCTG
>Ga0307966_1003486_pt1:5000-11843 | contig 11843 bp, 14 predicted proteins | sample OrgLakmetagen646_FD_203141 | JGI IMG/M metagenome (GOLD analysis project Ga0307966, IMG submission 203141) | Saline water microbial communities from Organic Lake, Antarctica - #646 | ecosystem: Environmental > Aquatic > Non-marine Saline and Alkaline > Saline | place: Antarctica... | reverse complement strand
AACCAGGGTATGCACAAACAGGGTATACACAACCAGGGTATGAACTAACGTAATGGAGTCCATTGGTCTTTGCCAGCCGCAGTCGGGCTAGCCTTGGACTCTAACAGCAGCTTTCCAGCCTGCAAACAGCATGATGTATCACAGCATAATGTATCACAGCATAATGTATCACAGCATGATGTATCACAGCATTATGTATCACAGCATAATGTATCACAGCATAATGTATCACAGCATGATGTATCACAGCATGATGATCACAGCATAATGTATCACAGCATATTGTATCACAGCATAATGTATCACAGCATAATGTATCACAGCATAATGTATCACAGCATAACTACTTTGAGGAGTACAGAACGAAGCTGTACGAGGCAGACACTTACAATTTATGGTGCTTGACAGACTGCGTCAACAGCTATCTTTCATACCACGCGTGCTTGTGTTGAAGCATAACATGGAACATGGTCAAAGTGTGTGCGTTTTCAAGACTGATCATCGCAAGCATTACGTAAATGATTGTCAAGGTGCGTGTGTATGAATGATTAAAATAATTGCAAGCACAACGTAACATTTGTTGAAGGGGTAAGTGACACATACACAGGAAGAGCAGTATCCGATTCTGGTGCATTAAACGACGACGTCATCTTTGTAGTTGGTCACAGTGTACACGAAGAACAGGTAAACAGAATGCACGAGGAACTGATCTACGGCACCAATGGCATCCAGCGTGTACATACGTACATGCATGTATAAGCAGGTGTCAACTTACGTCTGCACGTGCCTCCTATTGCTCGTCACCCACGCATGCTCTACACTATTGTGTGTTTGTGCATGTGAGTGTGTGCGTGCGTGTGTTGTGTGTGTGTGTGTGTGCGTATGTGTGTGTGCAACGTTACATGTGCGCATGCCTTTGCTCTCGCTCACCTCCCATGCGCCGTGTTGGCAGGCAGCCATGAGGGGTGTGCAGCGCTGTGCATCCAGCGCATCAACTTTGGCCTTCCGCTGTACGAGCAACGCAGCTGCTGCGGTGGAACCGGCTTCAGCTGCCTGTAAACACGGCATCAGCGCTTTATAGTAAGCGTTGCTACATCACGTAGCTTTTTTTATTTCGCCCTTTTAAAACGTTGCTGGCATGCGTGACCCTATGGGGAAGAAAGGAATCCCTGAACTGATTGGGCTGCTAGGCTTCTGGACTACTGGACTGGCTGAGCTACTCCTGGAGCTTCCCTGGACTCGGGTGAGCTACATGCATATTTGTACCCAAACTGCAAATACTGGAGGCTGGGGTGGGTTATTCCATGACTGCGTAGTTTATGTGATGAGGTAACAAAAAACCACAGTTGTGAATGAATGCACATGAATCCAATGAATGAAGGCACATAAATTACCAATGAATGAAGGCACATAAATTACAGCCGTGAATGAATGAATGAATGCACAAGCGTATCAAGATGGCCCTCCTCATACAGGTGCAGGACAGTCACATGATTCTGTTCTGAGCCTGTCATAAAGTCACAGTATGTCCGCTACACGTCATGCCTTGTCATAAAGTCTTGTCATATTAGATTCTGTCATAAAGTCTGTCATAATAAATTCTGCTACACGTCAGGCCTTGTCATAAAATATGTGCCTGTCATAAAGTCATAGTATGCCTGCTACACATCACACCTTGATTGAAGGGTTGGCCAGGACCGTAGATATGCACCATATATGATGACAGTATATTTGGTGATTCCCCTGCCAAAAGTACCGTGTGTACACCGTATATATATGGTTCTGGCCAACCCTTCTTGTTTGCCAAGGCCACACCTGGTGGAGGTACGTCTTGCCGTCTTCACAAGCAAAGTTAACATCCGCACCCGCGTCGAACAGGGCTGTCGCAACCTGTAGGGAGTATTGTTTGCGTTAAGCAGGCCCCCAAAGCAAAGTTAACATCCGCACACGCGTCGAACAGGGCTGTCGCAACCTGTAGGGAGTATTTTTTGCGTTAAGCAGGCCCCCAAAGCTTGTACAGGGGGGCGTGAAGTAAGCAAGCAATGTTGCGCTTCAGGTGCCACAGAGGGGTTAGGAATCACACTTATAAGTTGATCAACCATTCAGCGCTCGAGGACTTTGCACCTGAAAAAACAAAACTAGATGCAGCGTAACCCCTCATTGTGGAAGCCCACCGACCTAGGCCATAGCAATTGATCACCTCAAGGAATTTCAGTGACCCAAAAAGCTGGAATAACTATAAACAGTTGCACTCATGAGGGCGGGCACAATACACACAAAAGCAAATCCTTCTTGGAAGGTGCAGCACCTCTATATGTCCGTTGCACAGGGCCAGCCACGCAGGCGTGTTGCCGTCGTCATTTTCTGCGTCCTCATCCGATTTTTCCAACAAGGCTTGAACACACTCTGAAGGCCGCAAAAGGGAAAGAAGGGATGCAGATATGTGGGTTAAGAGCTACCAGGGCGCTGAGGGGCAGAGCCTAGAGCACAAGCAATTGCTGAGAGTGTGTGCAGCGCAAGCGTCTACACACGATTGGTAAGCTGTTTGGTGATGATGAATTGAGACAGGCCGGAAGTCATCAAGAGGCAATTGCCTGGCTAGCAAGGACACCCTGCTGGCGACTGAGACAAATGGCCTAGCTGAGTCAAGCGCAAGAGGAGCTCGCTATGGGTGGACGGCCTTAGATCACTGGACTTAAATAACACGTACCTCTCTGTGTTTCCTATGTGTCCTCTGTATATTATACACGCTATGAATTATGCAGCACGATCACTGGCCTTATAACACGTACCTCTCTGTGTTTCTTATGTGTCCTCCGTACATTATACACGCTATGTATTATGCACGCTCCATACATACGCCAGGGTTCATGCGAAGCTTTCAGGGGCAACACCATAAAATCCTTCCTTGGTGCACATGCACTGTGTGTCTGTGGAAAGGGGGGGGGGAGCTCTAGTATTAAAGGAGTACGTCACGCCACTCTACCGCCTTACTCGATGACTATACTGCACTTTGTAGAATTGGTGTAGCTACACACTGAACGCGTTTGATTGTACGCCCTCCTCAAGGTACCCCCCTTGAGAAAGGAGACGTACCTAAGTGACCGTTTTTGGCGGCTAAATGCAAGGCAGTGTTCTCCTGTGCACGCAAGGCAACATAAGGGCGCAAGCATGTCGTCAGTGCTTTTTGCAGAACGCACGCATCAGGCATCTTAGTTCAAACCCAGGGGCAGAGCGCAGAAAGCACGCATCATGCATCTTAGTTCACACCCAGGGGCAGAGCACGTGAGACTGCCAAGGTAGGTTGACAGCGTGTTAACACAAGCAGGTGAGCGGCTGAACAAACCTTTCCCCTGTTGTATGAACCAATGGACGCACAGGACACTCACCGCATCGTCTGTTGCATCTATGTCAATTTCCTGCTCAAGACAGCGTGAAACACAAGGTAGATGCCCCCTGCTTGCTGCTGCAATAAGGGCGGTGCCTTCTTTGCTCCCGGAGCCCTCGTTCACCTGAACAACATTGATTCTAACAGGTGTCTTTGACGTCCAAAGCAAAAGTGGGCTATGGAAACGAGGCGTGCTTTTGCAGTTTGCATTCTTAATCATGCGTGTGTGTGTGTGAGTGTGTGTGTTTGTGTGTGTGAATATGTGTGTGTGCATGCGCATGCATGCTTGCGTGCGTGTGTGTGTGCGTGCACGTGCACGTGCGTGTCCATGTGTGTATATATATGTGTGCGTGTATGTATGTGTGTGTGCGTGTGCGTGTGCGAGTGCGAGTGCGTGTGCGCGTGCGTGCGTGCGTGCGTGCGTGCGTGCGTGTGTGTGTGTGTGTGTGTGTGTGTGTGTGTTTGTGTGTGTGTGTGTGTGTGTGTGTGTGTGTGTGTGTGTGTGTGTGTGTGTGTGTGTGTGTGTGTCCGCGTTTGTGCTACCCACATCAACTCCAGAAGCAAATGAATCAGACAACGCCTCCACGTCTCCAAGCGAGGCAGCACAAACAGGCCAAGGAGGCATCTTGAGTTTTCCAAAGAATACCGAATACAGAAGAAGGCGATGCAATATATATAAATAGTTACAGACGGATTAGGATATAAATAGTTAAGGTATGCGGTTTCCGCGGCACACATCTTACAGCCAGTAGCGATGGTTTTGGGGTACATGCACATTGCCTTTGAGGCGTTCCTCAGAGAAAAGTATGGAGCAGCAGCCCTGGACAAAATTCGCCAATCATTGGGCAGCCCAGGAGTCCACACGCCCCACACCACGACATTTGAGTATAGTTGCCCGTACGTGGACGTGTTTTTTTATAAGTACGTGTCGCGTTTGCAGGCTGGAGAAGTTGCTGGAGGAGTTTCTAACCAACCAAACACTTACACACCCTCACAATCCGCCCACGCACACATACACACATGCGCACACACACACTCACACACGCGTGCGCACGCATACACACTCACACATTCACACATTTACACGCACGCACGCAGACATGCTGCACACGTAAGCATGCGTACACATATTCACTCACACACTCACATGCTAGTATGCGCACGCTAGGTCGCTCACAAACAAACACACACACACACACACGCACACACATGCTAATATGCGCACGCTAATATGCTAACACGCTCACAAACAAACACACACGCACACATATACACATTAATGTGCATGCACGCGCGCTTGCCCAGACACATGTGCACACATAATAGACTTATTCTCCGACCATCTTTTCAAACCCGAAACCCGTCGCACACAACACACGGTATCAGCCTCCAGCATGCTCCTTTCATGCTGCATGCCCCATTCTTCCCGCAGTCTACTGGAGGAGACGGCAAAGGTGTTGGGCATGGATGTGGACAGCGTGTTGAGGCAGTTTGGGCACTTCTTCGTATATTACAACAAAGAATTGGTCAGTACGCAGGTCTTTTTCTTCTATGGACAGGTCACGCACTGCGACTATTTGTTTTATGGATACACACCCCCAGTGTCTACCCCATATGCATAAAGTGTGCTTTCGTTTGTGAATCACGCAAAGAGGAGGCGCTTGTTGCATGCAAGTCAAACCATCAAAATGCCAGACGATGCCCTTGGCATTTGCGGGTGCTTAATCAAAATCATGCAAACAGCACACATATACACATGCACGTGTTGTGTTGTATGGGCAAGCCTGCCTTACATCATACACACCCGCGCGGCTGTCCGGTATCTGTTTTCGCCCTACACCACCTGACTCTAATGCTTGAACAAACAGCATTTTATTTTTTAGAGGGCAGGCATGAGCGGTGAGCGCCATGCAGAGCACGCTGAGGAGGGGCAGGATTAACATGCAGTCACCTCTCGCAACTTCAGGGGTATAACAAGCTCCTCACCAACTTTGCTTCGTCCTTTGCTGGCTTCCTAACCAACCTGAACAACCTGCACCTTCACTTGAGCCTTGGCAGTCCAGCCATGGTAACCCCAGACTTTAGAGTGGGGAAGGTGTGTGTGTGTGTGTGTGCGTGTGTGTGTGTGTGTGTGTGTGCGTGCGTGTGTGTGTGTGTATGTATGTGTGGTGCACACTGTACTTTGTATACGCAGGTGCAATTGAGCATGTGCATGTGAAGGTGTTAGTTAGCTAGGTGCGCACACAGGTGTGATTACGTGTGAGAGCAAATGCATGTGTGTGTGTGTGCTTTTTTGACTGCAAACACGTTTACCTGTGTGTGCCTGTGTCCAATCCCACAAGCAGTGCCAGGTGGCTGTCGCCCTCTACTTTCAGTTCTTGCCATCCCTGTTTGGCCTGCCGTGAGGCACTTTATGAAGCAGTGCGCTTTATGTATGCACTCCACGCTGTGTGGTGTAATGTGGCACACATATCCGACACAAACGCCGTTTTTCGGCCTGGGTTCTGCGCACAGGTGACGAGCAGCTCCCTAGAGTTGCACTACCACAGTAAACGACAAGGCTTGGGCGCGTTGGTAGAAGGCATGGTGCAGGTGTGTTGTATGTGTGTATGTGTATGTGTGCACGTGTGTGTGATTGTGGTGTGTGTGTGCGTGTGTTTGTGTGTGCGTGCGTTTGTGTGTGTGTGCGTGTGTGTGTGTGTGTGTGTGTGTGCATGCACACGCGCAAGCACCTTACTTGGGCTAAATAGCACACCTCTCCCCTGTGCTTGTCTCGATTGCCCATCCCAGATCTTGGCCTACTCTCTTCCAAGGATATTTGTTCGGCACGTGCTTGCTGTCCACCGCGCACGTACATGTACACACATCACCGGACGCACATGCAGATGCACACATACACATACAACACACCTGCACCATGCTTTCTACCAACGCGGCACGTTGGTCTTCAAGACTGATACAGCCTGATGCCGCAACCACACTTGGCCTGTACACACATCAACAGACGCAGCACCACATCTCGTAAGCGGCCACGTTGAGGATTAAGACGGATATCATATTCCATCATAACATATGATTCGTACCACACTTGACCTCCCTGTTTGTGGCTCAGGCGGTGGCCGAGTTCTTCTATGAAGGCAAGCCTATTGTGATGCAGCTGCTAAGGGGCACAGCCAATGGTACCTGCGACCACGAGGTGCGGACCCTTATAATGTTATATAATATAAAAAAGTATGATATAATATAATATATTATATTATATTAGGGTTCCTTAGGCTGGGCCAGAGTCACACATATGCATGTAATTGTGGTCTTCACAGCAAGCCTGAATACATGTGGTTGGGTACGGTGTTTATTTGTATACATTATATCTGGGTCTAGCCAACAGCCCTGTGCATGTGTGTGTGCTGCGAGGGCCTTTTTCCAGCACTTGCGTACCATGCTGGTGGTGGCCC
>Ga0307966_1003477_pt1 | contig 11860 bp, 10 predicted proteins | sample OrgLakmetagen646_FD_203141 | JGI IMG/M metagenome (GOLD analysis project Ga0307966, IMG submission 203141) | Saline water microbial communities from Organic Lake, Antarctica - #646 | ecosystem: Environmental > Aquatic > Non-marine Saline and Alkaline > Saline | place: Antarctica: Organic Lake... | reverse complement strand
CTACAAGGCACCATCAAGAAGAAGAACATGGAGCTCGCCGACCTCAAGAACGTTGGCGGCCCAGCGCCCGGCACGGTTGTCGTCACCGGCATCAACGAGGCCACCTTCGCCGAGTGCATCCGCCAGCTTCCCGAGGATGTCCTCACGAAGTGGCCTGCCATCGGCAAGGGCGGCCTCGTCAAGATGCGCGCCCACGCAGACGAGAAGTACCCCGACATCGACCCCCTAGCTAGCGGCGACACATGCGCCGTAGGAGAAGACCAGGAAGAGCTGGATCTGGGAAACGAATCAACATCCGCGAACTCTGGGCCAGAGGCGAGTGCCGGTTCCGCGACTACCTCAGACGTCAATCTCGATGACATCCGCGATCTTGTCCAACAGGTATGCTCCGCCAAGTCGCCCAAGGTCGCCAAGGCTGTCCTCGACAAGCACGGCGCCCCCAACGTCTCGGGAATTCCCGAGGCCAAGATGGAGGCGGTCGCCAAAGACCTGATCGGAGCACTCATTGACTGATTCCGGCCCCAACCACAAGGCGCGGGATCACGCCATCTGGTCGGCCTCATCAACCGACCGCTGGTGCATCTGCGCCCACAGCGTAGATGACCCCAACACGCACCTTCCACTCCACCCCCATCCCTTCTGGGCCGATCCGGGCGAGGAGGACCAGGGCAACTTTCACACCGCCCGAGGCACTTGCATCCACGAGGAGGCGGATGCCGTTCTCACGCACTACAAGAAGACCGGCAAGGTCCATGTCGAACAAAAGACCCTGCGCTTTGTCAACCCCTCCAATAACTCAGAGCACACGCTAGCGCCCGACGAATGGCATCCCCATGTGCTTAACTTCGTCAATGGCGTTACCGAGCTATACGAGGGCGAGGTGATGCTCTGGGGCGAGGCCGATGTCGAACTGATGAACGAAGTCCGCATCAACGTCTTCGGGGATGACATCTGGGGCTCAACCGATGCCGCCATCGTCAGCCCGAGCCGCATCCATGTGATCGACCTCAAGTGTGGCCATAGCATCGTGGATCCCTCAAGCGGCCAGAATAAGACCTACGCTTGCGGTATCTACAACGTGGCAGCTATGAAGCACAAATACATCCTAGAGATCGAGCTGCATATCGCCCAGCACGATCACCCGCAGCACTGGTCGCGTTACGTCGCCACGCCCAGAGAGCTCAAGGCCCACTACGACAAGATCCGACAGCGCCCCACCCTCAGCCGGTGCGCCAAGGCCAACAACGAGCTGCCAACGGCCAAGTGCATCAACGCCTATTGCAACTGGTGCCCCAAATTCACCCGCTGCCCGGCGCACCACAATCGCGCCCTGGCTGCGCTTGAGCTGGCGGATAAAAAAGAGGCGGTGCCCAAGCTCCACACCGACAAGCTAAAAAAGTTGGTCGAGCTGGGCCCCCTTCTCTCCGACCTGATCAAGGCCGCCACCAAGGAACTGACCGAGCGCACCAAAGCAGGAGACGACACCGGCTACAAGGTAGTGGCCGGGCGCTCGAACCGGAAATGGAACCCAGAGCTAAGCGAGGAAGAGATCGTCTCCCAGATCGAAGCCCTGGCCCAGATGAACGAGAAGGAAGTCAACCCTTGGGAGAAGAGGCTAATCAGCTTCACCGATATCGAAAAGCAGATGGGCAAGGGCTCGGTCGATGCCCTGGTCATCAAACCCGAAGGCAAGCCGACGTTGGTCCCCAAGACCGACGGCCGCAAGCCCCTCGACAACCTGGAGGTACTGAACGATGGATGATTCCCTCGGAGCGCACAACCGCCCGCGAGGAGGATCGCGGGCCGGGGTCAAGCAGGCTCGTATGGCCGAAAGAGCCGAATCCGAGCGCCTGTTCCAAGAGTTTGTCGAGATCCTCAAAGAGAGGAACCCCGCCCCTGACTCCTGGGCCGAGAACAAGCGTATCGACTACGCCGCCATCCTCCGCGAATGCGGCTATGGCGATAGCGCCATCGCCAAGGAAGTCCTCCCCTCGGCGGAGGATTACGTTCGCCGCGAGATGAAAGAGAACGCCCTCACCTATCAGAAGGTGGAGCTCTATGTCCACTTTCGCAGCGGGACGGTCTTAAGATTCGATATCACCGCGAAGGACCAGCTAGAGGTAGACGAGCAAATCAGCAAGGGGGCCACCGGCCTATCCTTCACAACCCGCGAGCAGGAAACTGTCCGCATCCCAATGTCGGCCATTGAGATGGCCGTGTTTGAACCCGAGATCGACTAGGTCTCAAGAACCGGGGCACCGCCCCACCGAAGGGAAGCTACTATGCCTGCGCATAAAAGCGTTTTTATCAACGACATTGTGAGCCCGAAAGGCCGCTTCGCATTCCCCCACCTCGCCAAGCCCGACGAAGGCGGCCAGTACAGCGACGGAAAGTTTAAGGTCACCCTCCTGATCCCCAAGGACAGCGATATGACCGCCCTCAAGCAGGCTATCGGCTCCTGCGCCAGGGAGGCCTGGGGCGGCAAGGTCAAGCCCAAGGATCTTTGCCACATGCCATTGCGTGATGGTGACGAGAAGACCAACCTCGACGGGTACGCCGGATGCTGGTATGTCACCGCCAAGAGCAGCAAGCGCCGGCGCATCGTTGACCGCAAGCGCGAAGACATCGCCCCGGAGGATGCCTACGGCGGTTGCGAAGGCCGCTTAGTGCTCACCGCCATGAGCTACGAGCAGGGTGGAAAGCCCGGCGTCACCTTCCTCTTGGACACCGTCCAAAAGCTCGGCGAGGGACAAGCCTTCGGCGGCGGCGGCGGCAACGTCAGCATCCTCGATGATGGCGAGTTTGACGAGAAGGGCAGCGACCCAACGGCCCACCTCTCCGAGGAGGCTCCCGACAACGACGACGGCGACGACGAAGATGACTGGATGAACTAGGGGGGCAACTCTGCCCCCTCCTAGCGCCTCCTTTCTGGATGTCGTATCCTTGAGGCGCTAGGTTTTACCAACAAACCCCCCGCCCGCGAAGGCGGGGGTTTTTCACCCCCAGGAATTCCACATGGCCCTTCCATTTATCGACTTCGACGTGGAAACCTATTCGGAGGTGGACCTCAATGCTGTCGGCTCCTACGCCTACGCCCGCCACCCCTCGACCATCGCCCACTGCGCGACGTGGCGGATGACGGATGGCAGGTTCTACAAATGGAACCCAGGTATCGAGAGCACCCCAGTATCCATCGCCAACGTCATCAGCAACGGCATCCTCATCGGCGCCCATAACTGCGCCTTCGATGCAGAGATCTGGCGCTTCGTGATGGCGGAGAAGTACGGATGGTACTGGCCCGGCTATGACGCCTTCATCGACACCATGGCCATCGGTCAGATCTACAACCTACCGGGCAAGCTCGACAAGGCGGCCCAGTTCATCAGTGGCATGGGTAAGGATATCGAAGGCTACAAGCTGATGATGAAGATGTGCAAGCCGGCAGCGGTAACCAAGAACCTCAAAGACCCCCGGCGCCACCACACCCCAGAGAACATCAAACGCCTCACCAAATACTGCGCCAATGACGTGAAGGCAGAGCGCCGCTTCGTCTCCGCCATCCCCAGGTTCAGCGACTACGAGGAGCGCGTCTGGCGCGAGACGTGGCGTATGAATCGCAATGGCGTTTGCATCGACATAGACCTTGTTACTTCCCTCCGGGCCATAGCGAACGAGGTTCAAGACCTCTACCGCGGGCAATTACGGGAGATAACGGGCAATCTCGTACAAGCAGAGACAAACCGCATCCCCCTGGCCAAATTCCTCATCGAGCACGGCGCAGAGCTCCCCCTCACCGAGAAGGGCAACCCAAGCTTCGCCAAAGACACCGCCCACCTCATCAACATGGACGAGGCGGATGGCCTCGCCACCAAGGCGCTCGAACTCTACCATGAACTCAACAACAGCTCGCTGTCCAAGCTCGACAAGATGATTTCCTGCTGCTGCGAAGACGGGCGCATCCGCGGCATGTTCCGCTACTCAGGCGCCGGCCAGACCGGGAGGTGGGCAGGCCAAGAGGTCCAGCTCCAGAACCTCCCCAGGGGCATCCTGGAGACGCTACGCGAGTACGAAACCGCCCTCGCCGCCGTGCGTGGCGGCGCCGACTTCCAGACCTTAGAGGTCATGTACGGGGGCAACGCCCTGGATGTGTGCTCGACCCTCATCCGGTGCTGCCTCGTCGCCGCAGATGGCCACCAGTTCCTTGTGGCAGACTACTCAGCTATCGAAGGTCGCGTCCTCGCATGGATGGCCAAGGAATACCACATCCTCGACGCCTACAAGGCAGGCAAGCGCATGTACGCAATCGCCGCCTCAGCCATTTTCGGGGTTCCCTACGAGCAGATCTATGACGACGCCACGGGCAAAAAACTCAACAAGTCGATGGACGCGGTCGGTAAGGTATCAGAGCTGGCATGCGGCTACCAGGGCAGCATTGGCGCATTCATCAAGATGGGCGGCCGCAAGCTCGGGCTGACTGAGACGCGCATTAAAGAGATCGTGAGCGCATGGCGCGATGACCGAAAAAAGACGGTCAAACTGTGGTACGACCTACAGAAAGCAGCGATCAAAGCTCTGGAGTTCCCCATGACTAAAGTCAAATGCGGCCCCGTCACCTTCGGGTATGACCGTACCGACCTCATGATGCGCCTCCCATCTGGCCGTAAGCTCTACTACCACAAAGCGCACCTCACCGAGAAGGAATGGCCAGACGGCGGCACCTCGCCCCAGATCACGTATTATGGAGTGGATGGCCAGAAGACCGGCTGGCTCAGCACCTACGGCGGCAAGCTCTGCGAGAACGCCACCCAGGCCATCGCCCGCGACATCCTGGCCCATGCCACCCTGCGGGCGGCTGAAGAAGGGTTCAAGTTGGTTATGACGGTCCACGACGAACTGGTCGCCGAGGAACCCTTGTTATCGCGCGATCACCATAGCTTGTGTGAAGTCATGGAAGACACCCCCGCATGGGCGAAAGGAATACCAATCGTCGCCGAAGGTTTCGCAGGCAATTACTACAGGAAAGGGTAGGCTTGCTCCCCCCCGACAAAAGAAAAAGCCCGGACCCACATATGTGAGCCGAGCTAGTAATCTTCACCCTCTTCCACAAGGAGATGCCAAAATGGTAAAAAGCGGTCAACCAGACGCAATCACTTTATTGGCCCCAGTAGGCGACCACCGCTGCGCCAAACACATTAGCTTGGTCAATGGCCGCGTAGATGTGGCCCCATATGGCAATGCCCGAACGTGGAACGCCACGGCAGCCCCTGCCGGCTCTCTACGCGACCTTTATATGCTGCTGAAGGACAACCCGAGAGGCATCATCGTCTACGGCGCCCTGACCGATGAAGCGGTAAACTGCAACATCCCCCGCCGCAAAGAGAACCCCGGCGCCTCGCTCAAGGACTGTGACCGCAGCTGGCTGGCCCTCGACATCGACGGCCTGACAGTCGAAAGCACCAAGGCCACCGAGATGATACAGGAGGCGGTGGAGACGCTCCCCGCACCCTTTCACGACGCGAGCTACGTCTGGCAATACACGAGCTCCTACGGCCTCACAGGCGACATGCACGACCTGCGCTGCCGCATATTCTTCATGCTCTCCGAGCCCGTCCTCCCGACCGCATGGCGGCACTTCTTTCGAGAGCAGAAACACGTCGACGGCGCCATATATACCTGCAATCAACCGATCTACTACAACAGCCCCACCTTTGACGGCGTCGACAATCCCGTATCAGGCTCCCGCGTTGGGACGCGCAAAGGCCCAGCCAAATGCGTCGACGTCCCCTCCCTCAACATCGAAGAGGCCCTGGCAGAGGCCAAGAAGGCGGCGACCGTCGGCAACGTAGTCGACCGCCTCGACGTTGACCCCGACGAGAGGCAGATCGAAGAGGCCATCGAGAAGATCCGGGGCCAGACCCCCTCCGACAGCCGGCACAACTGGATAACAGGCGCGGTCTGCGAGCTGTACGCCCTCGGCACCGACCCCCAAGTCATCCAGGACGTGTGCGAAGAGTGCATGATAGCCCACGGCCGCGAGCCCGATGCCGGAGAAGTCATCCGCCAAATCAAATTCGCCGCCGCCAAGTCTGCCTCTGGCACCCTCCGTACCAGCAACACCCCGATATCCTTACTGCTCGGCGACCTCCCGGATGAAGACCCAACAGCCGAAGACCTCGCCACTAAGCAGATCGAAACCGAGGAATCAGACGACGGGGAAATCAGCCTTGGCTACCATCCCGGAGAACTTGTTTCTGACCGCACCGACTCGACCAACGCCCACGCCTTTGTGGCCGGGCGCTACGGCGATACCGGGTTCCTGCGCTGGGCAGAGCTCGACTACTGCTGGGACGGCAAGAACTGGCGCGAGATGGAGTCCGAAGAGCTGGAGGGCGAAGTCGCCCAGATGGCCGGCCCGGACCTGAGCTCGGCCAAGGTGACCTCGGTCGTCAAGACCATCCGCCGAGTCTTCCAGCGCCCCGGCCTCGACCTGCCCTGCTGGTTGACCAACGACAACAGGCGGGCAGATACCCACACACAGGCCATAAACTTCCTCAATGGCGTCGTACACGTCGAAGATGCAATGCTGGACGCAGCGACGGCCTTGGTGCCCCACGAGCGGCGGTACTTCACAATCAACGCCCTGCCCTTCAACTACGCCCCCGAGGCCACATGCCCCCGCTTTGAGCAGTGCTTGGGCGAGTGGTTCCCCGGCGACACCAAGGCCCACCGCGAAATCCAGAAGGTGCTAGGCTACATGCTGGTCCCCGACAATCGCTATGAGAAGATGTTTGTGCTCACTGGCGAGAGCCGCGCGGGCAAGGGCGTCTTAACCAAGGTTATAGGGGACATGCTTGGGGCCCATAACTGCGCCGCAACCTCGCTGACCTCCCTCGCCGCCCCGCACGCCCTGGCGGGCTTTGTCGGCAAGCCGGTCTGCTTCATCAACGAGGCCAACGCCCAACACAGGCGTGACGTGCCCCAGGAAGCGGTTGATCGGCTCAAGATGATCACCGGCAGCGACAAGGTGGAGGTCAACCCCAAGCATCGCTCCCTGGTCTACATGGAGCTCCCCACCCGATTCATACTGACCGCCAACCAAATGCCGCGGATGGACGATGCTAGTGGCGCCATCCTCCGCCGCATGCACCTGTTCGACTTCCAGCACTCCTTCTTCGGCCGCGAAGACTTCGACCTCAAAGCAACCCTGCGCTCCGAGATGCCGGGAATCATCAACTTTGCCCTACGCGGCTTAGGCATGCTCTACAACGAAGACAAGGGCTTCAAGGATATCGACTCAGCCGCCGAGCTGAAGGATGAGATCGTCGCCACCTCCTCCCCCGCCCGAGCATTCGCCGCCACATGTGTCGAGTATACCAGGGGGGCAGAGCCCATTCCAACCGACCACCTGTTTGACACGTTCAGGGCTTGGGCCGATGACCAGGGCCTTATCTACAAGCCAGCCAAGAATGAGTTCATCAAGCAGGTCAAGAAGACCCATGGCCCCAGCACTATCTGGACCCCCTCGAAGGGTACGGACCGTCCAGGCAACGTCGTTGGGCTCAAATATACCGAGTCCGGCCTCTCGTTCGCAGACGGGCTCAAAGAGTGGGTTGACGCGTAAGACAAACCGGACACAATAGGACACCGGAGAAAAAAACATGCTTTTGAAACCTAAGCAAGTCGCAGCCCTGCTCAATATCTCAACCCGCACTGTCCACCGCAACACCAAGAGTGGCGCGTTCAAGGGGGTTAAGGTTGGCTCCCAGTACCGATACCCCCTCGACCAGTTCTCCGAGATCATCGACGTTGAGGCGGTCAAACGCAAGATCAACCAAACCCAAGAGGCGAGCGTCGCCGCCGCTGTGAACGTGCCCGGCGCCATCGACGCCCTGGCCGACGATCCCGATGAAGAATCCCTCCTTTCTTAAGGTCGAGTTCTTCGGCGGGCCTTGGGACGGGCGGATTATCGAATACGGCTGGCCCGAGTTCCTGCCATATCACTATGAGGTCGCTGTTGCTGAAGATTGGGATTTGAGACCCCACCTATACCGCGACTGTGAAGAGAACTACGCGTATAAGCCCCTTCCGATCCGCCGGTACATCTACACCCGCTACGAGGAGTCCGGCAACTACGTCTTCCTCTGCGAAAAAGTGAGTGCTCCCGAATGATCTACGCCGCGTTTGACCCCGGCCTCGGAGACTCAATGCCGGGCGGAATGTGCTTTATGCGCGACGGCATCATCCTCGAAGCGGCGGAGCTCCCCGCCGCCGGGAAGATCGTGGACATCCCCCACATCGTGCGGCGCATACAGTTCCAGATGTGCGACCACATCGACCCCTACGCCCATGTCGTTGTCGAGCGGCAACACGCCCGGCCGCAGGACAGCCACAGGTCGATGAACGTGGCGCTGCCCGGCTATGGCCAATTCATCGGCATGGCCCAGGCCATGCTCTGGCCGCTCACCATCGTCCAGCCAAAGGATTGGAAGGCGGTTGCCTTGCGCGGGACAGCACGGGACAAAATTGCCTCTTGCGCCCACGTAAGCCAAAGATACCCTTCTGTGGACCTTCACCCCGGCCGCAGACGCAAGGCTCACGACGGCATCGCCGACGCAGTCTGCATAGCGGAATGGGCCAACTCTTCCAACCCCTAGTAAGGAGCACTCGAATGCGCCTCATCGAAGCCATGAAGGCCCTCAAGCGCCTAACCGCAAAAGTCCGAGATCTGCGAAATAAGATCGGAGACCATTGCGCCATTCTTGAAGACGAGGACCACCCCTACCCCGAGCCAGATAAAGAGGTCGCCGGCTGGCGCCAAGCCGCCGTCGACACCATCGCAGAGATCGCTCGCCTCCGCATGGCGATCACGCGCACCAACCTCCGCACCAACGTTACTATCGAGATCGGCGGCAAGGCCATATCCAAGCCCATCGCTTACTGGGTGCTTCGGCGCCGAGAGTTGAGCGCCATGGAGTCCTTGGTATGGAGCAGCCTCACAGACCGCGGGTTAAAACCGAAGGCCTACGATAAGGGCGACGGAGAGGTGGGCGTGCATCAGGTCCGCCGCTTCTACAGCGCGAAGGAGCGCGACGAGCAGCTGTCGGAGCTCTCGGAAGAGCCCATGCTCATTGACGCGGCTCTTGAAATCGCCAACGCGGTCACAGAGCTGGACGAGTAGCGGCCAGGAAAGCAAGCGGTAGGCGCTCTGTAAGCTCACACCCATGGAAGCCTTATTGTGAAGGACAACATGGCAGGCGGGTGGAAGGCCCGCCACTTACGCCCCGCGTCATGGGGGACGACATCATTCCAAGCGGGGAAGCTCGGTTAAATTCCGAGGCGAGGCTCCAAGAGGCTTATTTTCAGCAGGGTTTTACTAGCCTTCCAAAACACTAAAACCCGCCTTTGACAACTGATAGCTGGTATGCAGAGAGAATGAATGCAAGACTCGACGTATGGTGAATGCGATAATGCACCAAAAAGTGCTCCGTAACTCAGTTGGTAGAGCCTGGACTAATACTCTGGACGCGCGGGTTCGACTCCCGCTGGGGTCTTTCGGTAAGACCAAACACCGGAAGCTGGTAGCGCCACCAGACATCAAATTGGCCGCATAAAGTCCGCAAGCCCGTAAGGTGCAAGACGGCAAGACAGCGACGCTCGCAAGATCGTAAGGTCCAAGCAAGCAAGAGCGATACAGCAAACCCTTGGGTTTGGGTAGGGCGCTTCGAGGCGCGACGTTCACCCACAAGGCTCCCTCTGTAGGACCAGCTACCGGCTCATCGTTCCCTCCCCAATAGGACGCCCACAATGCCACGACGCCCGCACGTGTCCGCCTACCGAGGCCCCGGCATTCATTGCGGCGGTTATTTTTACAAGATGATCCTCAAGATGACGAAGGACGTCTGCTATTACGACCTGCCCGGCGAGAACCAGGGCGAAGGTGCCCTAAAGTTCCAAGGCCACCTGATCCACCACGACCCGCGGCTAGACGACATGGGCCATAAGAATTCCTGCTACCCGATTCCAGAAGGCGACAGCCGCACCGACCAAGCCGCCGACGCACTCATTGAGCAGGTCGGCATGTGGGCCGCGGGAGACGGCAAGGCAAAGAAAGAAGCGGCCGAGCTCCAGGCCGAGCTTCAAAAAGAGATAAACACGCGGAAGACCAACGCCGCCCTGCTGGACGACGAAGACGGCCTACTTGGCTGAGGCCTCCGCTTCCTTGGCCGGGCGGGCCCGGTTGGCCGACACCCTCAACTTAGCAAGCTGGACAGCCTCCGCGCGGAACTTCTCTAGCATATCCATGATCATGACCGCGGTCTGCGGGTTATCCACAGCCTTGAGCTTGTCGGGGCCTCCGAAGGCCCTCAGCGTCGCCAGCGTCTCGGCACCGACATCATCGAGCATGGCGGTATATTCCTTGTCGGTAAGCTCGATGTCTTCCTTGGTGATGGGGTCCGTGTATTTGTCCCTTGGGCGGCCCATGAACTTGTCGCGGTAGGCAGCGTCAGCCTTGTTGGCCACGAGCTGTAGCGATACCAGGGCTTCCAGGAAGGCCGCCTTCTCGGGGTCCGCCTCGCCCCTAGTTCGCAGCCCCATGGTCCCAGCGATGAACCGCAGGAGGCTCTTACCCTGGCGGTCACGCCGACCACCCAGAGGCCCAATGTTGGGCTCATCGGTGCCCTTACGCTTGGCGCCTTCGCCTTTGTAGTCTCGCTCGAACTGGCGGCGGGTGCCGCCAAACATGGTTGTCATCGTTTTGAAAGTATCCGCGGTCGCGGTGAAGCCTCGCTCTTGGCCGAACGCCATAGGTATGAGCGACTCACGCAGCCCGTCGAAATACCTGTTGCCCAGGAACATGCTGCCTGTTTTACCAATTAGGCGCCAAGCACGATCCCCCGCGCTTCGGCCCTCTTCAAAGTTGGTGCCGAAGAAAGCGTCCCGCATATTGGCGGCGTGAACCACAGATATGGACAGGGGATCAAAGCGGGTTATATCGACCCCGCCAACCGTCTGAGCTTTACCACGCAGGTTGTCGAGCCTCTGCTCCGCGGTGAAGTATGAAGAAGAGCCCGTCCCGCCTTGGATTAGATCCTCACCGTCGTCGCCCTTGAGGGCCAGCGCAGCCATGGCGAGGATGTACCCGGTCAGGTTGCGATAGGACTGGGCCTTGCCCCCCGAGAGGGCGGCTTTGAGGCTACCCTCGGACTTATAGGCGTTAACCATATCCTTGATCATTGCGATTTCTTGAAGGCCTACAGCTCGCCGCCCCGCCTGTCGGCCGATGCGGATGAGGGAGCTCAGGAACGGTATGATGATCACGCCAGGGCGCAGGGCGAAAGGCGTGTCGTCCAGCACCGCGGCGTTGCGCACTTGGCCAACCCAACGCTCCACGGCCTTAGACCAGCTTTGATCGTCCAGCTTCTCTTTGAAGGTGGCCTCGTTGGCGAACGTCAGAGCCTTGGCCTGTATGGCCCGCGATGGGCTCACAACGAGAGAGGCTACGCGGTCGTCAAATGCTGATGTGCCCATCTTCAAACCCTCTTGCCGGGCGGTATCCAGGGCTACGCCCGTGATAGCTGCCCGGCACATCAGACTCTTGAAAAACTCGTCAACCAGGGAAACAGTCCGCGGCAGGGGGGTCGCCACCATGGATAGGATGCGACTCTTGAGTCCGCCGCCGAAGAAGACAGACGCGTGGGAGCCTAGCTGCTCCTGGATGCTCTTCTGGTTAAGCTGGCCCATGCGCAGGTCTGTTGGGGAGTACCCGGTTGCGAACGCCTTAGCGGCGTCCCCCAGCGCTGGGAGGAGCCCTTTCACGGCGGCCTTGATCACCGGAGAGAAGTCCCCCGCGCGAGGGCCA
>Ga0307966_1003475_pt1 | contig 11865 bp, 12 predicted proteins | sample OrgLakmetagen646_FD_203141 | JGI IMG/M metagenome (GOLD analysis project Ga0307966, IMG submission 203141) | Saline water microbial communities from Organic Lake, Antarctica - #646 | ecosystem: Environmental > Aquatic > Non-marine Saline and Alkaline > Saline | place: Antarctica: Organic Lake... | reverse complement strand
ATGCTCATTGGCACCCAACTCATTACAAGTACTGATGTATGCAATGCTCATTGGCACCCAACTCAATATAAGTACTGATGTATGCAATGCTCATTGGCACCCAACTCATTATAAGTACTGATGTATGCAATGCTCATTGGCACCCAACTCATTATAAGTACTGATGTATGCAATGCTCATTGGCACCCAACTCATTATAAGTACTGATGTTTGCAATGCTCATTGGCACCCAACTCAATATAAGTACTGATGTATGCAATGCTCATTGGCACCCAACGCGTTAATACTCCTGTACCCACTCACATGCATCGTTCACTTTCACGGGCCATGCACGCTCAGGAAAGCTGAAGTAGTCGGTGGCAAGGCCAAAAATGCAAACCTGCAAAGAGGCAGGAGGAGGTCTGCTCTCAAAATTATGTGAAGCAGCTGTGAGTGACCCTGTGGAGGTCTAAGTTATATGCACTGCAGCTGTGAGTAATTCTGTGGAGGTCTGTTCACAAAGTTATGTGCAGAAGCTGTGAGTGACCCTGGGGATCGGAGGTCTAAGTTATTTGCAGCAGCTGTGAGTGACTCTCGGTTCACAAAGTTATGGGCAGCAGCTGTGAGTGACTCTCGGTTCACAAAGTTATGTGCACTGCAGCTGTGAGTGACCCTGTGGATCGGAGGTCTAAGTTATGTGCACTGCAGCTGTGAGTGACTCTCGGTTCACAAAGTTATGGGCAGCAGCTGTGAGTGACTCTCGGTTTACAAAGTTATGTGCACTGCAGCTGTGAGTGACCCTGTGGCGAGCAGTCAGCACAACAAATATTGACTTTGATGTATGTTTTCAACAGAACTGGCACTTTATTTCAATCGTTTACTGCACATCATTGGGCCAAATGTGCACACCTGAAACGAGGTAGGGAAGCTATTAGTATTGCTGTGTAGCTGTGAATAATTGTAAAGCAAGATGCCAACAGCACGCAGCTACAGCTGTTAGGAAGTTCATTGCAAAGCTGAATAAACCAATCAGTCTTGCGCTCAATGCGTTCTTATTCTTTGTACAATTAGACATGTATGTAGCACAAACCATACCTTGGACCCTGCAATGTCGTGAGACACGTAGTCCCGGATTTTCCCTTTCAAACTGTGTCCATCTGGTATGTCCATGTTGCAAGCCCCCAAAGCTGTGCGCATTGCGTGTTTGTTTGTTTGTTTGCTTGTTTGCATACATGGTGTGCTTGTTGTTAAGCGTATGTGTGTGCGCATGTGCATGTCATTGTCACAAGCCAAATGTACAAGGACTCGAAATTTACCAGTTCTTTCTTTAATACTATCCAGATCAATCACTTGATTGCATGCCAGAGATCTATCATTCCACAACAAAAGCTGTTTTGCAATCTCAGGCAACAAATAAAGTCTTGCTCAAAGGGTCTTTGTGCGATGTTGTATACTACGATTGAAACACGTAAGCGAGCACAACTGCTCAGTGCAAATATGCATGATCTCGAATATTTGCTGTTGCAGCAAAATCAATCTGTCATATGCTTAATATCTGCGTTTTCCTTTGTTTAATTTCTTCTGATCCTCGTCTTCACAACTTGATCAGTACTTCTGATCTTACTTATTAATTGCCTAGTCTTTGGTGTCTTGGCAACACGTCTAGTGCATCCCACTCGGCAAACAAAAAATATCTTATGCTCTTATTTTTGCAGTGAAGGAGGTTTCTGAAGCAGCTCCTTTCCTTTTCTAAGTCAATGGGAGTAAGGTCTTACTAAAGTTAGTCTAAGTTTCTTAAATACTTTACAGAGTTTACAGATACAAGAGTTTCTTACCTGGATGCTTCAGACGGTCCAGGTACTTGCCCAACTCCTCTGTACCAAAGTCGAAATCATGGTTTCCTAACGTCTGCGTTTGTATGTGTATGTTTGTGTTAGGATATGTGCAAGTATATACAATCTGCGCTGCATATGTCCGTGCAAGTATTACAAGGTGCAATGTGTGTGTCTGTGTAAAGTTATGTGCAAGTATATAGAAACCTTTGGGTGACCTCAGATGTGCAACTCAGGAAAGGAAAATCAATTCCCCCTTTTTTGGGTGGGGCACGGCTAACTTGATCATAAGTAACGTTATAAATGGAAATTCACGATGTGCAATGTGTATGTCTGTGAAGGAGTATGTGCAAGTATATACTATGTGTGCCAAAGTCAACATTCTGACCAATAGCCAAGATTGCAAGCTTTTAATTTTTGCTCAGACCAGTTGGATCATCTGAATAGATAACACTCATATTCATAGGAGGGACTGTGGCTCTGCTACCTGCATAAATTGTTACCCCCTAACCCAAGGATGCCTACCTGTTATGTACACACGACTTGATTATGTACGCAACTTGTGTAATTCAAGACCATGAGGAGCTTCCAACCCACATGGTAATGTACTTTTGCTGCAATGATATCCCAGGGTATGTTTGGATCATTACTAAACAGACCCCATGACCAAGGCAGATCAATGTTTTTCCTCACCATGACATCAGGCCTTAGGAGATTCATGAAGTGGGCGGCCTGTTCGGTCTTGTACTTTTGGTCCCACACCTGAGCACGTGAGAACGAGAGGCTCAACATTGAGTCAGCATGAAGCGGGTTAAGTATAAGAAGAGTGTTCGGTCTTGTACCTTTTAGTCCCAACACCTGAGCATGTGAGAACGAAACTTTTATGTTTGGCATCGTGAGATGCACAGAGGAAGAGAATTTTATCAAGATTGAGAGCATCAACGAACTCTTAACAAACAGCGAGATTAACGCTTGTGCATGCATGTTCAACCTAGCTGCACTTCAAGAGTCGAACAATAAGTTGCACACGTTACTCAGCAGGCTCAACCAAGCCAGTCGTCCGCAATTCACAATATGCAGACAGCATGAAGCGCAATTCTGAGCGTAAGAGGCTGCACTTACGGCCTCAATTGTGGCCGTGCCTTGAACGAGCTAGTTAAAAACTTGGCAAGAGACTGGATGCGTTACAAAATAGCTGACAAGGGGGAGAAAATGCTGAGTGACAAAGCAGCTGACAGAGAAGATGCGAGACAGAACCCACTTGATCTATTCACCACCATCTTGTGGTGAAACAACTTTAATGCTTGATGATGCCAAAACGGCATCTGTAAAAATATCTGAAACGAATCAATACAGGGCAGCAACCCAATTGGCAGCCCACCGTTCCAACGACTAGTAGTGTGTACTCCATTTGAGAGCCTTTCTTGAATGCACTACCTTCGTATGACCAAAACCTACATCCTTAATTTGGTGGAACTCTGGCCGGTGTGTGTATAAAAGTTGAGAGCCTTTTTCAAATGCACGCAGGCCCCAAAATCAGCGTAAAATTGCTTTAAGGATATCCCAGATTATAAGTGGAGGGAGCTGCTTACCGTTCCAATGAAATCTTCTCCACTGTTCAGGACATAACGATATTAGGACATCCTAAACATTAGTGGAGGAGCTGCTCACCGTCCCAATGAAATCATCTCCACTGTTCAGGACAAGCGTGTTCTCTTCTCCGAGCCAGGATCTGCAAACAGTCAGTTGCAGGAAGGCACAACTTGCGTTATCCGATTTGTTTTTGGGTCGTGCCTGGATGGTGTGGAGCCCATCAGGGTGGAGGAATTCTGTGAATGATCTGTTCCTTTCCCAACATACGGAAACCGCAGGAGGTTCTCTGAGCCATAGACCTGACTATTGTGTCGAAGTTTTAAAAGTTGCATCCTGCATAACTGGGATTTACAAACATGTATGGCTTGTTGAAATAGTCCAGCCATGTTTAAAAGCATGCAGCGTGTTTAATAAGAGCGCTGCAGGACGGAGTGCACTTTTGAAGCTGCTCAAGTCAGCACGACCATGCCTGACGTCGTCCAACACTTTTAAATGCGTGCAGTGTGTTTATAAGAGCGCTGCAGGACGGAGTGCACTTTTGAAGCTGATCAAGTCAGCACAAACCATACCATACCTGGTATCGTCCAGCCATTTTTTTAGTCGAGCAACTCCTCCAGAGCAGTGTGCGGTGTCTACTCCGGGCTGGTCGCACAAGCTGTTCCAAGGCTTGTAGGTTGGCTCCATGCGGTTGTGCCTGTATAAAAGTGTATTCTTTGTTGAGCAGAATAGCACAATTTTAGGGCTAGGAGTAGGTTTTGGATCCTTGCAGTTGTGCCTGCATACACAATTGTGTTTTGTGTTAAGCAGATCTCTGAGGCTTGTAGGTTGACTCCATGCGGTCTGCATAAACCATTATAGATTATAGTTGAAATGTGTCAGGCATAATGTTCAGGACTTGTACGTTAGCTCCATGCGGCTGTGCATGCCTACACCTTTATTTTGAGTTAGGCATGACTTTCAGGGCTTACAGGAATTGGCCCTGCGACTGCTGTGCCTGAATGTGCATCAAATTAATGCATAGTCTCTCGCTGACACGGCTGCTTTCTGTATTTCATCTCTACAAATCATTGACAAATCATCATATTAAAATCATGATTATCAATCAAAGGCGGACCGAACCCTACCAGTCATTAAAGTGCAGCAGGTTTATGACAGGTTTGTCTGCTTGCTTCTCCTCCTGCAACTTCCTCTCCTGCGGCTCCCTCCTCTCACGCTCCTCTTCCTGCCTCTTCTTCTGCTCCCATTCCTGCTCCTCTTGCTCTTTCTTCCGCCGCTGCTGCTGCTGCTGCTGCTGCTGCTGCTTCACTTTCTGTTCTTGCTCCTGCAATTTCCGTTTTTCCTCCATCTCCTCCTCCTCCTGCTTCTTCTCTTTCTCCTCTAGATGCTTCTGCAACGACAGCTGCGCATCATCCCCGCTGCTCTTCACCACCTGCAGGTCATAGGATCCGGGTATGATTTGAGCAGCTAATGACCTTATTTGAATGACCTTATTTGAATGACTAATGACCTTAATGACTAATGACCTTATTTGAATGACCTTATTCAGTGATAAGACTGTAAACACACAAATTGCAGGTCGCTGGATCACAGATTGGTTGCATGATGCTGCTTGTGCACGTCAGTGCAATGTGAGAAAGAACCTTAATCTTCTTGTGCACAATGCAATGTGAGAAAGAATATTCAGTCTTCTTTTACACAGTTCAAGGAAAATGCAATCCGCATTGCACAGTGCAATACCAATGCACAGTGCAATGCGAGAAGGAAACTGAGCAAAAGCAGCATCAAAAGCAATTATATTGTGAAGTACAAAGGTTGTCCAAGCAACAAATAATGCCCAGTTCAGAATTAAGGCACACGTCCCTAGTTCCCTCTACTTCACCCCAAACGCACACACACGCAACCCACAGGCCATTCATACCTTCACGAGCCCCGATGTGGCCTAAAGAACATTAAAAAGCTAAAAACTTTCAAAAGCATCAAATGTGATGGGCTGTCCTTGGCTGGAGTGGGTGCTTGAAATCAAGTATTTTCTTTAGGACATTTGTTGGCTCAAGCTTATTACTTAAGCTTATAGATCGCACAAATACACTCCAAACAGCGTGTGTTGGCGTACCAGTCTCTCATTTGGGGCCACACATATACACTCCGAACAGCGTGTGTTGGCGTACCGGTCTCTCATTTGGGGCCACACATATACACTCCGAACAGTGTGTGTTGGCGTACCAGTCTCTCATTTGGAGCCACACATATACACTCCAAACAGTGTGTGTTGGCGTACCAGTCTCTCATTTGGGGCCACGGATGCCTGTTGAAGGCCGGGTTTTCTATTGGTTTCCACTGCAGGGAGTTTCGGCACCTGCATTTGTGCAACAGGCTGAACAGAACCAACTCAGTGCGGCGTGTACTCATATGGGGTTTCAAGTGTAATACTTGTGTACGCTACGCATAACATGTTTAACTCAGATCTTGAGCCAATCTTTTAGGTTGCTTGCAGCACCTTCTAGCTGCATGGCTCTTGGCTGCATGAAATACGTTCCTCACAATTTGAGATTTTGTGAGACAGCACCTAGATCACCGAGTATAGGCCTGCGCTTAGATAACCAAGGAGGACACAGATGGAGCTCGGTGTCTATTTTGTTTTGGCTGGGGCAGCTGAATTCATTCCCAAATTATGAGCTGGCGTCAATTATGCAAAGACTCTAAACATAGTACAGGCCCACCAAATAAAAACACACTGTTTGGTACATTGCCGACAATGTGCCGATATTTCTGCACACTGACCGTGCTGCTGCCGAGAGAAGCCTCCCTCTCTACAATGGCCTGCTCCTCCTTGTCTCTGAGCTGTTCTACGGCAGCGGTCATTGCTTTGTTTCCCTCTGGGGCCAGGAGGATAGCGGCAGGAACCTGTGGAAGCAAGGAGATGGGATAGGTGGAGATTTTTTAGGCAGGCAGAAAGGTGTGAAACTATTGTTCTCTGAGAGCCGCTCCACGGCTGCCAATTACGTTCTGAGGCCAGACAAGAAACAGCAGGCACCTTAAGAGAAGTGCTGCTAACAGGGGGGCAGGCAATTGGGGGAGGACCTCAGCAAAAATTGAAGTGGTCAGGAGTATAAACAAACAGGGTGAATTTTTGATACTGAACAGCACACTTGCTCTCTTCAACTGCACGTTCAAAAAGTAGTGTCATGCTGTAGCATTTCTAAGCTTTGCATTACAAAGACTGAAGTCATGAAAAGCGGCAGAAGCATGTGGAGACGATACAGTTAGGAATGATCTTGAAAATATTTTTGGCTAGCGCATTCTTTTGAACTGACTTGCTTCAGGAAGCTCCTGCAGCCAGCCAATTTTTGTACTCTGAGTTGATTTTCTAGACAAAGCAAAACTCTGAACCAGCTCTGACTAAGCAAACAAGGGAGTTTCTGTAATACCAGATACACCTTTGCAATATCAGCCTTCGAAAGCATCTACAACACTCTGGTAATTACTTCCTGTCCACATCGCACAACGCATAACCCACATTTCCTCCCCCTCGGGTGCACGCACCTGCTGAGAGCGTGGGTCGTCGCCCTCGTGCGTAAGAGTGAGTGAAAGTGCAGAACCTTGCTCGAAGCGAGCCAACAGATCAAGCTCCTGTTTCGCTTTCGCCAAGCTGATGACGCCATCCGGACCTCTGCCCGCACTGCATGTAGGCCCAAGTTCGCACTCTCTCTGGCCAATTATTTGCCATGGCAGCTGTTCAATTGCACATAACTGGCTGTTATGTCCTCACAGTTGCTTGGATGTATCTGCACATACATACCTGCTTGCGACGGCATGAACAAGGAGGGAGGGGCGGCTGTTGGCTGAAGAGGGGTCTGCTGGCTCCAGAGAGTAGTACGTGCCTACGATGTAGATTTTGTGACATACAGCACAGCAGAGGGAGAGCGTTGGATGGAAGGTTTTTTAATAACGACAAATAAGGCTAGGAAGGCTAGGAACCCCTCCACCTTGGCTGCTGAATCCTCCGCCACACCTTGTGACTCCAGTAGCATCACATTGCTGTCCTTGTGCACAAGAGACACAAGCGCTTCTGCAAAAGCAGCTGAGGGTACTTGAAGGGTGCCAAACACCTCGCCGCCCTGAGCAGTCATCAAGCCAATCTCGAACTCTAAATCAGCAAGGCACGATAACATGACGCCTAGCGTCGATAAGCTGAGGAATAAATGCAGCGGCCGCATTATTAGGGCAGCGATATGGTCTCCTTAGTGTCTGTTCGTGCCCACTATTGACACGAGAAAAAAATAGTTTAGAAAGGAGGAAATTGACTAGCGTTTTGGGCGCATCAAAACGCGTCCTGTCACAGCAAAAAAAAATTTGGAAATATATCTTTGTTATTATTAGTGATCTCCTACCGCTTTTATAAGGCGAGGTTGCGTTGCCGTATTGCAGCAAACTTAAGTATGGATAGCGCGTCGCTGCAATTTCTAAGTGATTATCGTTTTTACACGATCATTCTTGAGAAAAATTGGTTGATCCGTTTTCAGTTCGAAGAATTCTCCGATCTAGGATTAATTTTGAAATTCGTAAGGGGCACTTCGCTAAAAACATAATTAAGATTTAAATTGCAGCTCAGAGAGCGCACCGAGAATTATAGAATGTATCGTTTTGCTGACTGCTAATCGCATTATTTTGCTAGCCGTTTATAAAGATAGAAATCCCTCTGTGTGTGCCATTGACATGTACAGGCAAATTTGGAAGTTTTGCCCGGGCAATAGGACATGAACATATAACAGTTATAAAGAATCAGTCACAGGGCCAGGAAATCTGGGTAGGCCCTTCTATGTCAATCCACGTGTTGTCAGCCGCACATTCCGCCTGCGTCTAAAAGAACTTTTAAGTCGTATGTCATCAATGTCGTACTTGATGTGGTACCAGAGGGGGGCGACTGGGAATAGGTATGTCAAAAATGTCCCTTTTTTGCACTCAGAAGCCAGCCATTCACTGCCCCCTCAGCTGATACCATTTTTAATTTAAACGAAAGCTTGCAATGCAAGCTGCACGAGGATGTGCTTATATCCTTCTAAGTTAATGTGTGCGCGAAATACAGGGGTTAAAGGTCACCCAGAACACCCAGACCCTGCCATGGTTTCTATTGGAAAGCAGCCTATGCTCAGCTTTATCATAAATCACTTCACTGTTCCACTTCATTCTTTTGCAATCATGTTTGTTTATTACAAGAACTCCATACCACCAAAAATCATGTGATTTGGTGCAGTGTGTTGTCAAATCCAGCACGCGGGTGCCTGAAAAGTGGGATTCACGCCACAGCTGAATTAGCCTATGCGCCATCATTGGCAACAGTCAAACTCAACTGTTAAGGACACCATTTGGAGCAAAGTTTGACAGTTGCCAATGACGACACACATGCTCTGGGAAATTTCGACCCCCATTAGGGGGGTCAGTCGCCCCCCTCTGGTGGTAATATGATTTGTATCAATGTCGTACTTGATGTGGTAAACCAATGTCATACTTGATGTGGATATGAATTGTAGCTTCCGATAAGTCATGTAGGCATTTATAAATTACAGTAAGGTATATGTGTACATATAGATTTTATAAATTATTATTGCGAGGTATAATACACATATGTAACATGTAATATGTGGGCTTGCTATGAATGACAAAAACGAAGATTACGTAAGTGGTATACACTTGTCCAATTTCTTGCTGATGGTATGAAGGAAAAAGACTAGGTGTTAGCTGAAAACTGCAGAGTACTCTGCAGCCTGGTCTTAGTCAGAGCTTAGGCAGGAGGCAGGAACAAGTGCAACTTTTGGACGGCACGTGTCAAATCGATTAAAAATGACATATTCGGAATCCTCTCATCGAGAGCTTTCGATTGGTTTATAAATGGGCTTGATCCACAGAGGGGAGGGGGGGGGTCCCCCAGGGGGGGTCCGAGTTTTTTGGGGGGGGTCTCTAAAAGTTTTCCGGGCCACTTCTACGGAAATTCAAATATATTGTCGGAATCCTGAGCTCGAGCCCAATCGATTGGCATCCTTTTTGAGCAAGTTGGATTAGGGGGGGGGTATGTGGACATGTCCAAAAGTCAGAGACACACGCGCTCGGTTGCAGGCCGTGGGGTGAGTTAAGCCAATGAAGCAGCAATTTACCCCAAACTTGCAGGATTGTGCCAGCATGAGATAGTCAGTGGAATTCTGAAGAAGTGGAATAGCAATGTGGGACTGTGGAAGCCAATTATGGGTGCCTGGTAGGTCACGTGTGCATGGGCGTCCGTATCTCAGTTTTTGCCCCATAACTCTGCAACACTTCAGATTCAGGTCTTAATGAGTATGCAGATGGATGCCTACTTGAAAAAGGAGCAGATTGGTAACCTTTTTGTCTGAGTGGAGGCACCGGAAGGGGGGTTTGGAAAGTGGGTGGTGGGACAGGGGGGTCCAGCCCAAAAATAGGTGCCTTCCTTTAGAAAATTATTTCCTGCCTCCTGGCTTGTGTTTAGTTTTTCCCTCTTCCTCTCGACTTTCTCTTCTTGCTGACCTTGTTGGCAGGTATGGGTGTCAACGGCCCAGATGCTAACTTTCTTGTTTTCTTCTAGGAGGGCTCTTTTAGCCAGTTCAGTGTTTCAGTCCATCAGGCAGCTTTCTCTGCTCAGTTTTTTGGGCAGTATTTTTAAGCCTGGATGGTTGGCCTTGTGTAACTTCCCCTCCTAAATTTGGTGGAGCCGAGCCGGAATAGAACAGAGCCAACAGCTTCTCAAAAAGATAGAAAATTAACACAGATGGTGTTAATACTACCGGCATGGAATAGGAAAAAATGTTGTTTTGTGTCCTGCATCACCCAATGGATTCAAAGACATACAACATCTCACCTGAGGAGAAAAGAGGAAAAGCTTTCCAGTGGGGATCAGGTGGTTGGGAGGCAGAAGCCTGAATACCACCAGGAGTATTGCCCATATATTTGTGGGGGTTGTATTCATTGCCTTGTTTCATCTGTATGATTTTTGTTGCGGATCTGATTGCATGTAGACTTATTTTATTCATGAGTGCGGTAGCAAGCAGAACAGTAACTGCGAGGCTGCGGAGCGGGTTCTTTGTGTGACTGCTGTAATTGGTGTATGTTGCTCCTAGCAGGTGTGAAGGGTTTTGCGGTGTCCAATAAGTGAAGCAATAACACTTTATGTTGTTCTCACTGAGAATGGCATGCCCATTCTGCTTGTTGAGTAGGAGAAGTGTCTACCCAGTACTTAATTTCGATGAGATGTATATCGTGTTATTTGGTTGTGTGTCTCTTGGTTTTATAGCAGGGGAGGGGGGTGTGGATTGGCAGTTCCATCTGCTAGACTATGACGGGCAACTCTTCTTGCATTATTGGCAGCCCTAGTTTGATACTGGTGACCGAGTTGTGTGTTGAGAACCAAAAAGTTCCTCACACGCAATTTGGCTTCTATCCAGAAAGTAGCACGATTCAGCCCATGTTTATTTTAAAATCTACGCTTCTAAAAGATTAACCAAAGGGTGTTCCCACCTTCACAAGGCCTTTATCAATTTTAAACAAGCGTATGACACTATTTGACAGACCCCATCTTTGGGACCATTTAAATAACATAAGAATGCCCACTCACCTCATCAACATTATCAGACAAGGCAGTATGTGTTGATTGACATTACCAAAACTGCCAGTTCCAGTTATTCTGCTGCCCCTTTAAGGTAGGAGTTACCGCACAACACTCCCTCCCACCTGGCTGAGCCATCCTCGGCGAATAATTCAGTGCTCTCTGATTGCACCCCGCCCTTGCCGCTGCAAGGACTTGCGTCACGTTTACGCCATGAGCCAAGAAGGTTACCATTGTACGATGAGCTCCAACAATCTCACCTCCATGGGCCACTTCCTAGGGTCATTTAGGTCCAGCAGATCTCCTGATCAGGCCCCCTAAGAGCCTTGCTCTTACACTAGCTCAGATCATGGGTTCTCAGCTTTTCAGGAATTTCTCGTAGTTCTATACTCCCTGATCAGATCGTCATAACCAAATAGGTTCCAATCAAGTTCCCAATTGTTAGTGTTCTTCCTTGTATCCATCCCACTTCACGTAAAAATGGTAAACCTTCTTGCGTCCCCTTTTTGCCACCATGTGCTCTAATAAGCTTATACAGAGGTTCTCTGTCTAGCCATTGCACAGGCTCTGTAGTGGGCACCAAATGCACCATCTTGCTCAGCACCATCCTTTGATACCATTATTACAAACCACGGGTAGCATGCTGGCCATTTCCACTTTGTACTAACGTAGCAACTAAACATCTAGGGTGATGATGTTGCAAGAATCGAATTAATGGAGAGCAGGTATCTGGTTTGTAGAAGAAAGAAATAAAAAAATAGAGCCACTGTACTCGTTGCAGTGGCTCTCTCAGTTTTTGTCGGGTCTGGCGACCTGTGTTGGTATGCATGGTTATCAGGAGACCAGCCT
>Ga0307966_1003474_pt1 | contig 11869 bp, 9 predicted proteins | sample OrgLakmetagen646_FD_203141 | JGI IMG/M metagenome (GOLD analysis project Ga0307966, IMG submission 203141) | Saline water microbial communities from Organic Lake, Antarctica - #646 | ecosystem: Environmental > Aquatic > Non-marine Saline and Alkaline > Saline | place: Antarctica: Organic Lake... | reverse complement strand
TTCTTTGGGGGGGAGGGGTTTTGGTAAGGTTAGCTGGGACAACTAGCTAGTTGTCCCAGCTAGAAGGCGAGTCGAACAAAGATTGGATGCGGCATACAACAAGGGAAGTAGTACGTTTGAAGCACGGTGCGTAGCAGGCTGACAGCTAGCAGTGGGCATAACAGGGGCATTACGACGACTATGAATTAGAGAGCTTAAGCGCTGGAAGGACTCAGAGTGAGTGTGCACGGATCACCCCCCAAGACACAGCAAGACACACCCCAAACCCAAGACACACGCACACACACACACACACACACACACACACTCTCTCTCTCTCTCTCTCACTCACTCACTCACTCATACACACACATACACACACATGCACCCCAATAACAGACGTACCGTTGAAAAGGTAGGGGTTGTCCGGCGATGGCAGGCCGTTGAGGTCCCATATGTGAAGCAGGTCGAAGAACTGGCCGTGCGTGTCTCCACACACCGTGATGTGACCATCCTGCGACGGAGGCATTAGCAGTCAGAGCAGATATAGGATGGTATTGTGCGTGAAGCAGGTCGAAGACTGGCCATGCGTGTCTCCTCACACCGTAATGTGACCATCCTGAGGCAGAGGCATTAGCAGGCAGAGCAGATATGAAGTGGTTGTGTGTGTGTGTGTGCAGCAGGTCAAAGATCTGGCCATCCACACAACGTGACGTGACCATCCTGAGGCAGAGGCAACGTGAGGCAGAGCAGATGCAGAATGGTAATATGTGTGCAGCATGTCAGGGGGCTATTAGCCGTGTGTGCCTCTCCATCCACACACCCTGGTGTGACCAGCCTGACGTTGGGAGCGTGGGTGGCTGAGGGAGTAAACACAATGTTCTTGGTAGTTAAGAGTACAAAAGGAGGCACGCATGCACTTACAGACACACACACGTATACACAAGGAAGCATGAATGCACACACACATATGCACTTGGAAACATGCATGCGCACACACATATACACACACGCACACACAAACACACACACACACATACACACACACACACAGAAGTACGCATGCGCACACACACACAGACACACACACGCACACACTGAGAACCTCACCTCTGGAACGGCTATGTCTACAAGTGACGCCTCTGCCTTGACCAGTGCGTGCGTCTGCATGATGATCTCAAGGGCAAACCTGAGCGTAAAGTTGGTATGCAGTCAAAACCAAGAAAGGAGGGGGGCATGTGGTTGGCACTCTAACTCACACACACACACACACACGCACACACACACACACACGTGCAAGTTCTCTCACACAGACACACACACACACACTGCCTACCTCCTGTGGATTGACCTTTGCTCACGGAAGGCCTGCAGCATCTCCTTCACAAACTCCAGGGTCATTACGTAGCCCTCTGCATCGCTGCCTGCACAGCGAAACATAGCAGGATTTGCATTTAGGCGTGATGAGTTCAATTGAAATCTCCTTGGCCATTACGTAGCCCTCTGCATCGCTGCCTGCACAGCAAAACGTAACAGGATACGCATTTAGACGTGAGGAGTTCATCTGAATTCTCCTTGGCCATTACGTAGCCCTCTGCATCGCTGCCTGCACAGCAAAACGTAGCAGGATACGCATTCACGTCTGATGATTTCATTTGAAATCTCCTTGGCCATTGTGTAGCCCGCTGCATCGCTGCCTGCACAGCGTTAGGGTTAACCTGGGCGTGGTCGGTTGTGTAAGCTTGGCCTAACCATACATATATACACATACATGCCACACCCAGGTTTTTGTTCAGTATGTACAGGAAAATGTAGAGGACGCAAGTGCAGGAGCACAGGAAAGGTACAGGAAAATATACAGGAAAATGTACAGGATGCAAGTGCAGGAAAATGTAGAGGATGCAAGTGCTGGAGCACAGGATAGGTACAGGAAAGGACAGGAAATGAAGAAGATGCAAGTGCAGGAGCACAGGAAAGGTACAGGAAAATGTACAGGAAAATGTAGAGGATGCAAGTGCAGGAGCACAGGAAAATGTACAGGGAAATGTACAGGGAAATGTGGAGGAGCACAGGAAATGTACAGGAATATGTACAGGAAAATGTACAGGACGTAAGTGCAGGAAAATGTACAGGAAAATGTAGAGGATGTAAGTGCAGGAGCACAGGAAAATGTACAGGAAAATGTACAGACGTAAGTGCAGGAAAATGTACAGGAACATGTAGAGGATGCAAGTGCAGGAGTACTGGGGCAGTTCAAACGTTCATGCGGAAATGTAAGCACAGCCTGCATCAATTGGCGTTGCTATGCATTTACGTGTGCATCTGGCACCTTTAAAGGCCCTAAAGTAGAATGACAACGTTCACATTCTTGTATTATTCTGAGTGCAAGGTTTGGGTAAGTGCTGGACGTTTAAGAGTCCACGCACGAGCTATGACATACAGACATATTATATAAGTAGCAAAGCCTCCTCCTCTTGCATAATTATGTGGTTGTCAGCCTGCAGCTGTCTGCAAGTTTATGTCGTACACGATCGCAAGCATTTGCTGTGAATGCATGTGGTTGTGTGGTTAGCAACCCGCGCTGCTTTTGTGGCAGGGTTTGTGCAATGCACGTATCTTCAGCATCTACAACAATCTACAAAGAAACCAGGTGGGGCAGTACGAGCTCGCGCAAAAGTGCCACGCATGCAATGCTTGCAACAATTGCATTACCCCTCTGCCACCACCATCACCATCTCTTTACATGCTGCTCATCGTTGCTCTCACGGCTCCACACCCGCCCGCCAGTGCACCACCACCCTCCTGCTTGCACCCAATTATTCCACACGCAGCCCTGCTCTGCTTCTCTCAAGGCAGGGCACGTGCGCTAAGCCATCAATGAAACTCTGCTCTTTCCTCTTAACATACTAACATACTCAGCCCAATACATTCCCCCATAATTACCCAACTTTTAATATCTTACAAGAGAGGTCAGTACCAAAAAATATTGGATAAACGTCAGGATTTTCCTCTTCCACCCGATGTGCTGTCTTCACTTTGCTCACCCCACACACCACCCATACGTTGCATACGAGGACCCACACGTTGCATATGAGGACGCTCACCTTGCATTTGAGGATGCTCACGTTGCATATGAGGACGCTCACCTTGCATACGAGGACCCTCAAGTTGCATATAAGGAAGCTAACGTTGCATATAAGGAAGCTAACGTTGCATATGAGGAAGCTCACGTTGCATATGAGGATGCTCACGTTGCATATGAGGATGCTCACGTTGCATATGAGGATGCTCACGTTGCATATGAGGACGCTCACGTTGCATATGAGGATGCTCACGTTGCATATGAGGAAGCTCACGGTGCATACGAGGATGCTCACGTTGCATTTGAGGACGCTCACGTTGCGTATGAGGACGCTCACCTTGCATATGAGGATGCTCACATTGCATTTGAGGATGCTCACGTTGCATATGAGGATGCTCACGTTGCATATGAGGACGCTCACGGTGCATACGAGGATGCTCACGTTGCATTTGAGGACGCTCACGTTGCATATGAGGAAGCTCACGTTGCATATGAGGATGCTCACGTTGCATATGAGGAAGCTCACGGTGCATACGAGGATGCTCACGTTGCATTTGAGGACGCTCACGTTGCATATGAGGACGCTCACCTTGCATATGAGGATGCTCACATTGCATTTGAGGATGCTCACGTTGCATATGAGGATGCTCACGTTGCATATGAGGACGCTCACGGTGCATACGAGGATGCTCACGTTGCATTTGAGGACGCTCACGTTGCATATGAGGAAGCTCACGTTGCATATGAGGATGCTCACGTTGCATATGAGGACGCTCACGGTGCATACGAGGATGCTCACGTTGCATTTGAGGACGCTCACGTTGCATATGAGGAAGCTCACGTTGCATATGAGGATGCTCACCTTGCATACGAGGACCCTGGTAGCTGTCCTCGACTTTGATGCTGGGGAGCTCAAGCTGGGAGCTGGGGAGCACAACCTCAGCCTCCTGGAAGGTGGGTGTGCGTGTGTGTATGTGTGTGTAGGTGTGTGTTATGTAAGCATGTGTGTTACTGTAAATGTGTGTAAGGAAGAGGCACCGCAACAAAGTTTGTATGTGTGTTTGACACGTAACAAAAAAAAGTGTGGCCCTTGGAGCCGAGGAGGTAAGTGTTGCTCCTTCTCCATAGAGAAGACCGCACAATTGACTCATGGACACTGTTAAGATTCCTCAACAGCTGCTTGGTACAGAATGCCACACAGTCCACTCACATTGCAGTCATGAGAACTGCTGAGGTTCCTCAACAGCTGCTTGGTACAAATCGCCACACAGTTCACTCACCGGGACTGCCAGAGCCTCCTCAAAGCGTATCCGCTTGACCTCACGCTCACAGTCCCCTAGCTTCTTCCTCACGTCCTTGTCCTGTGGGGCTATCTTGGCTGCCTACATGATCAGTTGGTAAGTGGCATTAGTCACTACAGTGCATGGGTATAATGGGTGTACTGCGTGCATGAGAGGTTTCCATGCGCACGTCTCTTGCATGGCTGCAGGAAGAAACTGCCGCAGACTTCACAATGCAAAAAGCACGCATGCACGTACCGAGCGCAGATCCTTCAGTGCCAGCTTGCACTTCCCGAGAGCAAAATTGGCATCACCACGCCTGTAGTAGGCCTGTACACAGAAGTGCGAAGAGGGTGAGCACTTGTGAAACGGAAATGTCAAATGACAGGGGCAGACAGCAGGGTAGACATTGTTTGTGGACTACAGCTCCATGTCACAACAAACAGGTCTTCTTATGGTCACCCCACACTTGCCTTGATGAATGTCGGGTCCAGTTCCAAAGCTTTGGTAGCGTCAGCGATGGAGCTCCCGTGCTCCTGTGTGATTGTGAGGGGGCATGTGTAAAAGTGCATGCGTGCGTGAATGTGTGGGTTTGCAAGGTGCATGTTTGTGCGTTTGCGTGCATATTCTTGTGTAAGTGTGGGTATGGTGTGTGGGCGTATGTGTCTTTACGTCTGAGAAATGTACCACACTCACCTCAAGCTTTGCATGGCACAGTGCCCTGTTACACAATAAAACAGCTGTTTCCTGCAATGATAAGCTGCTAGTGTACCGCTCAATGGCCTCGGCATACTTCTTTTCTTTGAAAGCAGCATTCCCCGCCAATCGTTCGGCCTCTGAGTCACCCATTTTTATAATAATGCAATCTTCAACCACACATGCCAACTTATCACTTTCCGAGACGGCGGGATGTCTGATGTTTGGAATATAATAAATGATTGCTTGAAATAGAGGCTAGAACGCACTTGTCCTGAAACAGAAGGTCAGAACCCCCTGGATGGACACAATCCTCCTCCATGAAATTACCAACAGTGACCTTCCCAAAAGCCTCAAGAGGCCAGGTCATGGGGCGGCAGGTTGTGGCACGGAGACTAAGAACCAAAAAGTCCAAAAACAGAAAGAAAAAGGTAGGAACACATACGCAAGAAATTGATAAACAGTAACAACACAATTCATACTAGTGACTCTTTGGCTGGGTCTTTGTGCACGCTGCGGGACTGTGCCGGTCTGTCACCAGCTGTTGTGTGCCAATCATTGCTGCCATGCCCCTATGCTTCCTGCCCCGCAGGCCATCCGTTCCGTGAATGTCATGTCCATACTTTCATCCCTCAAATGAAGACCCAAATGACTAAGGTTTGGGGTTTACATGTTTACGTCCTTTTACTGGGTAAACAAGGAGAACAGTCTGGGTTACCACTCAAGTTTTCACCTGAATGTGCGAGTAAAGGTTTATTGAATGGCAGCAACTTAGCCAATGGGGGTGGATTGTTCTCTGAATTTACAAATACATTCTCTTGCCGAGCACAGCAATGACCAAATTATCTGCTTCCTCATTTTTTCAATCGCTTTCTTTGCAGCAAATATATGAGGCCATCACACCTCCTGAGTACACCCATATGCTGCAGATAAAAGAGCGGGGAGGAAGGGAAGATAAAACCCTCAACCCACGAACCACGCATGTAGTGGCAAGGTACGTGTATAGAGATGGCCGTAGCTTCAGAGCAACTCCCCTGTAAACAATACAGGGCTCATGCCTCTACCATATCTATAATTGCACCTGGATCTGGAAATTTCCCTGCCAAAATTACCGTACATTGTACGGTCCTGGACAAGCCTTCGCTTTACGTGTATGGCAAGGTATGTGCATGCTGCTGCACGTTGGGTCTAAATTTGTAAACAATTGTGATTTCACGGTATCCCTACTTCGTTTCCGGTGAAAGTATAAACTACTTTGCAATATTCTGATCAGTTTACGAAAGCGCTGGCTGAGCCAGATTCTGCAGATTATTTATGTTAATTCACCCATGTGGTGCTGTTGTAACAGCATCTTTGTGATAATCGTCACAAACAACATGAACCAAATTGTGGCACCTTCTTAACTCCGCGTGTAAATGCACATGAACCAAATTGTGGCACCTTTGTAACTCCGCGTGTAAATGCACATGAACCAAATTGTGGCACCTTCTTACTCCGCGTGTAAATGCACATTACAAAACCTGCCGTCCAAAAGCATATATACTTCTATTTGTGCCAGGCCTGCAGCCTTTCTTGCTGCATGCGTACACATACATGTATGCTGCATGTGTATACATACATGTATGCTGCCATTTTTCTACTTGCCAGTTTCAACTGCACTGCGTTTTAATGTGCCACCTCAACGTCTGTGCTGTGGTGCAAAGCGCGAGTGTGGTTGCTCTATTCCAACATCTAAAGAGAAGCATGCCTGCTCTACCTGTCACCCCACGCGAGCCCACAAACCTTGAGCAACCGCCACAAATTAGTCACCGCGTTTTTGCAATTCCACATTATAGAGCTGACGAGGAGGTGGGCAAGGTGCCTCACTGCCTGCAGAAATCTGTGTTACCTCTTCACTTGTGCATTCACTTGTGCATTCACTTGTGCATTCACTTGTGCATTCACTTGTGCATTCACTTGTGCATTCACTTGTGCATTCCTATGATGCAGGGGCAAGCGTGGGGGTGGGCAAAGTGCTTGCTGGCCTGCGAGCCTGTGGCACTCAACTCCTGCCATGCTCACGCTGCTGCTAGTAACAACTGTTTTTTCCAGTATCCCAATGCAGGGCTGACATGGAGGTGGGCAAATTGCTCAGCCGCCTGCAAGCCTGTGGCATGAAACCCACCCTCTGGCCTCCCCCACTCGGACCTACAGGGCCCAGTACTTATGGTGCAGCAGCAGACGGTGCTGCGGCTGTGCAGCGAACAAGGGCACAAGGGCCGCAGCAGCTGCTGACGCGCACGGAAGTGCATACGGGAGTGCATCCCTCAAGTGAAGTAGCAACAGACCAGCAAGACACAGACAGCTGCACCGCCCATCTCGGTCACTGTGAAGTAGCAGGTTACTGTGAAGGAGCAGGTGGTGGTGCTGCAGCTGCACAGCAAACAGGGGCACGAGGACAGCTGCAGCTGCCGGCGCAAATACAGAGCTTTGGAGAAAAGATGGTGGTCCAACCAGTGGGGCATGCGCACACACAAGCCCAAGTGCAACCAGTGGGGCATGCGCACGCAAAAGCCCAACCAGTGGGGCATGCGCACGCAAAAGCCCAAACAGTGGGGCATGCGCACGCACAAGTCCAACCAGTGGGGCATGCGCACACACAAGCCCAAGTGCACGTACAAGCACGGTCACAGGCACAGTTGCCGGCACAAGAACATGCACACATGCAGGTGCCGGCACGAGCGCCAGCACACACACAAGTGCATGTGCAGTGTTCTTCAGAAGCGGCTGAACAGCGCACAAGCATATCAGAGCTGCCAGGACTGCCTGGACTGCATTTCGTGACGCAGGACTGGGTGAGTTGAGCGTGGGAACTTAACGTGGACGAAATGCTGGTTTTCTACACAAGAACGGGTGAGAGGTTGGTGATAATAACGATGATGATGATTGGATTCCTGATACAGGACTGATGATTGGATCATTGATACAGGACTGGATGATGATGATGATGATTGGATTTTTCATACAGGACTGGGTGATGATGATGATTGGATTTCTCATATAGGACTGGGTGAGGATGATGATTGGATTCCTTATACAGGACTGGGTGAGGATGATGATTGGATTCTTGATACATGACTGGGTGAGGATGATGATTGGATTCTTGATACAGGACTGGGTGAGGATGATGATTGGATTCTTGATACAGGACTGGGTGAGGATGATGATTGGATTCTTGGTACATGACTGGGTGACGATGATGATTGGAATCCTGATACAGGACTGGGTGAGGACATGAGGTTGGGTGGCAACTAGAAAGGAAAATAAATGTGTGGCTTGTGTTATGCGTGTTGCGTGCATGTGGTGAGCGTCACGTGTTTCTGTGTTCCATCCACAGTGCAACGTGATTTATGGTGCACTTTGCTGCAGGTGTGGGCTGATTCTGTGTGTGTAGCTGATCCATCTTGCTACTTGGCTTTGGGTGGGGCTCTGGCTAGTAAGTCATTGTTTTTCGTGTGTGAGCATGCATGTGGAGTAGTCTGTTTTGCTGCTTGCCTGTGGGTGGGGCCCTGAATGGCATGCGTGTGGTTGTGCATGCGTTTGTGTTTGTGTTGTGTTTGTGTGCGTTTGTGTTGTGTTTGTGCAGATCAATCTTGCTCCTTGCCTTTGGGTGGCAGGGCCCTGATTAGTACGAGCGCCCGTTTTGCCACTGTACGCTTGAGCCATTCCCACCAGACACACCAGACACAGATTGACCCCAATCTACATTTCAACTGGTTCACTTCAACTTAGACTTTCAATTGGTTCACTTGAGCCTAGACTCTCAATTGATTTACTTCAGCTTAGACTTTCAATTGGTTTACTTCAGCCTAGACATTTCAACTGGTTCACTTCAGCCTAGACTTTGCTCATATTCTACCCTGTACACACTACGTTTTCATGCACACACACAATCTGTTTTGGTGCAGGTGGGAAGAAGTATCCTGGATGGCGTATGTGCAAATGAAGGGCACTATGCTGTCAAGGCTGTGGGCCGTATATGGAAAATGCTGAAGGAGCAGCAGCAGAGGGCTGACCAGCAGCTGCAGCAGCAGCAAGATCAACAAGAGCAACAGTGGCAGCAGCAACAGGGTTTACCGCGGGAGGAGTCAGGGCCACAGCTTGATCCTTTAGTGAAAGGTGACAGGAAAAAAAACCATAAGGCATGCTGTGTGATCACTACCAACAGGGGATAGGAAAATCTACCAGATGATGAAAAGTCAGGGCCACGGCTTGAACCGTTGGAGACAGGTAAGAGAAAAACTGTAAGGCGTACTGTGTGATCACTACCGAAATGGAATAAGATGTTTTACCGCATGACATGGAGTCAGGGCGACAGCTTGAGGCACTTCTACGTAGAGTGCTGAAGGTGTGTCATTCGGGATGTCTGGATCCATGTCAGGTGCCAAGTGCTGCAAAAAGTAGGCAAAAACTGCGCAGGCGGAGTGAAAAAAGAAGAAAACGAAAAAAGAAAAATAAACTGCGCAGGCAGAGTGCAGGCAGAGTGGGAAAAATAAATAAAAATAAAAAAAACTGCGCAGGCAGAGTGACCTGTTCCTCCCAAACTTCTTTTTCTACCAACCTGCAGCTGTAAGGGTTTAGAATTAGGGACAGGAAGGGGGCGCATCATATAGAGGTTGAAAGAATTTAGGGTTAGGAAGGGGGCGCTTCATATAGAGGTTGTTGTGAACGGTGGGTAACACCATTTCCTCCACACACACCCCTCTGCAGCTTTGGATGCGCCTTGCCCATTCAGATCACCCCAATTGGGGGTACCAAGCCGTCAGCTGAGCATCCAGTTCATGAGTGGTGAGCAGTTTCTCCACAAATTTGAGGGAAGTAGTCTAGTGGTGAGTAATTTCTCCACAAATGTGAGTGGTGAGTAATTTGAGTGGTGAGAAATTACTCACCACTCAATGGATGGTGAGTAATTCCTCCACAGATTTCAGGGAAGTAGATAAGGTAACGTCGCAACCAACAGTCGAGGAATACAGAGTTGGTGAATACAGTGACCGGGCAGATTGATGTTGGTGACCGCCAAAAGGCTGGCGTGACCACAGACCACTCGGATATTAAATGCAGCTATCCATCAAACTTTCTTTACGAAGCGTAGAGAGGTGTTCCGTACCTCCACTCCTCATTACACAGAGGGATAAGTATTGGAGGTCCTTATTGGTGTAGACATCCGCTTTTGCCGTAATTGGTGTAGACATCCGCTTTTGCTGTAACTGTCAGTAAGGTGCATCAACTCGAAGGGAGTTTTGGCCCAGGTTTTGTGCCAGCTTGATACAATTATGTTTGCTGTAACTGTCAGTAAGGTGCATGAACTCAACGGGTTTTTTGGCCTATCTTTTGTGCCAGCTTGATACAGACATGTTTTGCTATTATTGTCAGTAAGGTGCATCATACTAAGGGCAATTTTGGCCCAGATTTTGTGCTAGCTTGATACAAGCATGTTTGCTGTAACTGTCAATAATGTGCATGAACTCAACGAGTTGTTTTGCCTATCTTTTTTGCCAGCTTGATACAGACATGTTTGCTGTTATTGTCAGTAAGGTGCATCAACTCAAGGGGGTTTTTGGTCTAGGTTCAGCAACAGTTTGATAGAAGCATGTTTGCTGTTGCTGTCAGTAAGGTGCATCAACTCAGGGTTTTTAAGTCAAGCTTTTGTGACAGCTTGATACAAGCATGTTTGCTGCCATTGTCAGTAATGTGCATCAAATCAAGGGGACATTGTGGCCCAGGATTTTTGCCAGCTTATTACAAGCATGTTTTGTGCACCCACCCCCAGATCTGCACTTAGAGATGCTTCCAGATGATCACTGGTGCCCGGAGATTTTGGAGCAAATATACGGTTCTGGCTAACACTAATTTTTTGTGTACCCACCCCCAGATCTGCACTTAGAGATGCTTCCAGATGATCACTGGTGCCCGGAGACTTTGGAGCAAATATACGGTTCTGGCTAACCCTAATGTTTTGTGCACCCATCCCCAGATCTGCACATAGAGATGCTTCCAGATTATCACTGGTGCCCGGAGATTTTGGAGCAAATATACGGTTCTGGCTAACCCTGATTTTTTGTGCACCCACCCCCAGATCTGCACTTAGAGATGCTTCCAGATGATCACTGGTGCCCGGAGATATTGGAGCAGCTCGTTGCCGCTTTGCCCATTCCATCGGGCGCAAAGTACTTGGCGCTGGCCGGTGAGTGAATGTGTGAGCGTTGCCTAAAAGCTAACAAGTTTTGTAGCAACTTGTAGCGGCTTGGAGCTACCTATCCCATTGTGTGCACATACCTGGCGCTAGCCAGTAAGATCATTGGTGAGAGGGTTGCCTGTAAAACAATTTGGTGCAGCTCGTAGCCGTTTCGCCTGTCCCACCGTGTGCAAAGCACTTGGCGCTAGCTGGTGAGCGTAATTGATGAAACGTCGACCAAAGCATCAAGCCTACCCCACTTTATTTGTCGATGTGCTGATTTTGTTACTTTGCAGTGACGGTGCAGTGAAGGAATACAGTGATGGTGCAGTGACAAAATACAGTGACGGAATACAGTGACAGAATACAGAGATGGTGCAGTGACGGTGCAGTGACGCTTTATAGTAACAGAATGCAGTGACAGAATACAGTGATGGTGCAGTGACGCTTTACAGTGATGGTACAGTGACGGAATACAGTGACGGTGCAGTGACAGAATACAGTGACGGTGCAGTGACAGAATACAGTGACGGTGCAGTGACGGTGCAGTGACGGTGCAGTGACAGAATACAGTGACGGTGCAGTGACGGTGCAGTGACGGTGCAGTGACGGTGCAGT
>Ga0307966_1003471_pt1 | contig 11874 bp, 7 predicted proteins | sample OrgLakmetagen646_FD_203141 | JGI IMG/M metagenome (GOLD analysis project Ga0307966, IMG submission 203141) | Saline water microbial communities from Organic Lake, Antarctica - #646 | ecosystem: Environmental > Aquatic > Non-marine Saline and Alkaline > Saline | place: Antarctica: Organic Lake... | reverse complement strand
CTAAATATAGAAGTGTTTAACGACCACCAACTTGCCATTACTCTGTCAACGCAGCGTACTTGTAATTACATTAAGCAAACATCTTGGTTGAAACGCTGGTTAAATCACGATATTCCTTTTTAATTTTCCGATCATTGTCAAAAATTCTTTTGTCAGGGATATATTTTTAATGCTGTGATCAGAATTTTTGTTTAAATCATCAGACAAGATTGAAAAGTAAGGGTGGATTTTAGTGATAAAATATAAAGAGGGCCTATTGCAAAGCCATTTAAACAAAAACTTAATTTCCGCTTGGATGAATAGGGTAATATAGTTTACTTTTTATTGCTACTTTTAAAGTAAATAAATACGGGCTAGCTACCAACCAATACACTAAAACGAAATAAAAAGGAAACCATGAAACTTAAATTAATCTTACTTTTTTTTTCTGTAAGGCGGTAACAGGTACAGCATCCCAAATTGACACAGTTGTGGTCATGAGTAAATCCATTTCCAACATTGTGATCATTCCGGACAGCTATACTACGCAAAAAGAAAGCTTCTCTGTATTGTATCTGCTACATGGCGCTGGTGGAGACCATACCAATTGGCTAACGAAAGTGCCGGCCATCAAATCATATGCGGATCAATACAATATGATTATTGTCTGTCCCGATGGCAGCCCTAACAGTTGGTATTTTGACAGTCCCGTAGATGAAACTATGAAGTATGAAACCTACCTTTCTGAAGAGCTTATTGATATTATAGACAAAAAATACAATACCTCAACGGAAAAATCCGGGAGGGCTATTACAGGCTTAAGTATGGGAGGTCACGGCGCTTTTTACCTTGCTTTTAAACACCAGGATATTTGGGGTGCTGCCGGGAGTATGAGTGGGGGAGTAGATATACGGCCTTTCCCGAATAACTGGGGTTTATCTGAAAGACTTGGGAGTTACTCTGAAAACAAGGCAAATTGGGAAGAAAATACTGTAATTAACTTGGTGTACAAACTGAAAGGAGACCACCTAAAACTCATATTTGATTGTGGTACCAGTGATTTCTTTTACGGTGCAAATCAGCGATTACATGAAAAATTGCTTGAAAGAAATATCCCCCATGACTACACCGAACGTCCGGGAAATCACAATTGGGATTACTGGTCCAATTCAATCAAATACCACCTGTTGTTTTTTAACGATTTTTTCAATTTATAGATTTCCTAAGGTAATAGCCAACATAAAAAAAGGCCTTTGATTCACTCAAAGGCCTTTAGGGTTGGATATTATATTTGCCTTATATATGTAAAGCCCGGTTATCTGTAGCTGCAAGACAGGCCTCTTTGAATACCTCTGTATAGGTAGGATGGGCATGTGACATTCTTGCGATATCTTCTGCAGAAGCACGGTATTCCATCGCTACTACAGCCTCCGCAATCATATCTGCTGTACGTGGTCCGATCATGTGTACCCCGAGAATTTCATCCGTTGCTGCATCAGCCAATACCTTGACAAGACCATCCACATCCCCGCTGGCCCGGGCCCTTCCGGAAGCCATAAAAGGGAATTTTCCGGTTTTGTATTTTTTACCTTTTTCTTTGAGTTGCTCTTCCGTGTAACCCACGCTTGCTACCTCCGGCCAGGTATAGACCACGCCTGGAATCAATAGGTAGTTTACATGGGGTTTCTGTCCGGCAATGGATTCAGCAACAAAAACACCTTCCTCTTCTGCCTTGTGCGCCAGCATAGCACCTTTTACCACGTCACCGATCGCATATATATTGTCAACGTTGGTTTTCAGGTGTTCATCTACTTCCACCTGACCCTTACCATTGAGTTTTACTCCGGCAGCAGCAGCATTTAGACCATCGGTATAAGGCTTTCTGCCAATTGATACCAGGGCATAATCCCCCTTGATGCTAACGGTCTCCTTTTTACTGTTTTCAGCTTTGATGGTGACTTCTTTTCCTTTTCTTTCTACACCTGTTACTTTGTGCTTCAGATAAAACTCAAATCCCAGTTTTTTGAGGGATTTTTGAAGTTCCTTGCCCATGGTTTTATCCATGGTAGGGATGATCCCATCCATATATTCCACCACAGATACCTTTGCACCTAGCCTGGCATATACTGATCCTAATTCAAGGCCAATTACTCCTCCTCCGATGATGACCAGATGTTTTGGTATTTCCTTGAGCGTAAGGGCCTCCGTGGAGGTGATGATACGCTCTTTATCCAGGTTGATAAATGGAAGATTGGCCGGCTTAGAACCAGTAGCAATAATGGTTTTCTTGGTTGCTAACTCCTCCGTTTTTCCATCGTCTTTGGTAACGATTATGGTATTTTTATCTTTAAAAGAGCCGATTCCCTGATGAACATCTATTTTATTCTTTTTCATCAGGTACTGAATGCCATCCACATTTTGTTTGACCACATCTCCCTTTCGGATGATCATTTGCTTGAAATTGACTTTTAAAGAACTGAGATCGATACCATGTTCCTTAAATGTGTGCGCTGCATTATGGTAATGTTCTGATGAATCCAGCAAGGCTTTTGAAGGGATGCATCCTACATTCAGGCAGGTTCCTCCAAGTGTTGGGTATTTTTCTATAATAGCTGTTTTCAGTCCCAGTTGAGCTGCTCTGATGGCTGCTACATAGCCACCTGGCCCGGAACCGATTACGATAAGGTCATACATTATTTATCATCTTTTAGGATCATGCCTGTTTTTTGTCTTTCAGGCATAATTGTTTCAAAACAAAAATTTAGATACCAAGCATTAGTCTTGCAGGGTCCTCAAGTAGTTCCTTCAAGCGAACAAGGAAGCTTACAGACTCTCTGCCATCAATGATTCTATGGTCATAAGATAGAGCAAGGTACATCATGGGTAGGATTTTAACCTCTCCATTGACGGCCATAGGCCGCTGTACTATATTGTGCATACCAAGAATCGCTGCCTGAGGAGCGTTAATGATTGGGGTAGACATCATCGAACCAAATATACCTCCATTGGTTAGGGTGAATGTTCCTCCCGTCATTTCATCGATGGTCAACTTGCCATCCCGGGCTTTCACCGCCAGACGAACCACCTCTTTTTCGACCTCCGAAAAAGAAAGCTGCTCAGCATTTCTGATCACAGGCACAACAAGTCCTTTAGGAGAGGATACGGCTATAGAGATGTCACAGAAGTCATGGTAAATGATTTCATTACCATCGATTTGTGCATTTACCGCAGGCCACTCTTCAAGTGCAAGGCAAGCTGCCTTTGTGAAAAATGACATGAAGCCAAGATTTACTTCATAGCGTTCCTTAAACTTGTCTTTATATTGTTTTCTTAAATCCATAATTGGCTTCATGTTGACTTCGTTAAAGGTAGTCAACATGGCCGTCTCATTTTTCACAGAAACAAGTCTTCGGGAAATGGTCTTTCGCAAAGAAGTCATTTTTTCTCTTCTAACTGCCCGTTCTCCTTTCGCTTCTATGGTCGGTGTAGCTTCGGTTGTTTTTTGCTGTTTGTTTTCAGAAGGGGCAGCTACAGGAGCTTTTGGTTTTTCTGCTTTTTCCGCATCCTCTTTGGTGATGCGCCCATCTTTTCCGGTTCCTTTCACATTTGAAGCCGATATTCCCTTTTCTGATAGTATTTTGGCGGCTGCCGGCGATGCATGCCCTGTAGCATAGCTATCTTTACCAGTTGTTCCTGCGCTGCTGCTACCTTCTGCAGTCGGAGCACTTCCTGTAGTTTCTTTAGCTGCTGCCGGTGCTTCGTCTGTAACCTCTATTTTACAAATCAAGCCTCCAATTTCCAAAGTGTCGCCTTCTCCTGCTACATGCCTTAAGATTCCATTGGCTTCGGCAGGCAGTTCAAAAGTAGCTTTGTCAGAATCAACCTCAGCAATAATTTCATCCAACTCCACAAATTCTCCGTCAGCCTTGATCCATGTAGCCAATGTCACCTCAGTAATGGATTCACCCACAGTGGGAACATGCATTTCTTTTATTTCGCCAGAGCTTTTAGGGGCAGCAGGAGCTTTGGGTTTGGTTTCCTCCTCTTTTTTATCAGTAGTTTCGCCAGATTCTTCTTTTCCATCAGGGTCAATTTCACAAATAAGGGCGCCAATTTCCAGCGTTTCACCTTCATCTACCCTGGTATGAAGAATCCCTGATGCTTCGGCTGTAAGCTCAAAAGTAGCCTTGTCGGATTCCAGTTCACAAATGACTTCATCCATTTCTACAAATTCTCCATCTTTTTTAAACCACTGACCTATGGTTACTTCGGTAATGGATTCTCCTACTGCAGGGACTTTGATTGCTATGCTCATGGGTTATTTGATTTTTTCCCGGTTTTCAAACTACTTCCCGGGCAGGAATTTCAATGTTTAATATATAAATGATAAACGATATGGGAAATTAAGAATTTATTTTTAAAGCTTTTTCCAAAATTTGCTTTTGTTCTTCCAGATGTACTTTGTGGTATCCTGTTGCCGGTGAAGCACTTGGCTTTCTGGCAATTACGTCCATATCCAGATCTTTAAAGAGATTTCGAACGATGAAAGCCCAGTAACCCATGTTCTCAGGCTCTTCCTGAACCCAAACAGTTTCTACATCCTTTTTGTAGCCTTTAATTGCATTAAGCAATTGATTTTTGGGGAGCGGATGAACTTGTTCGACACGGATAATGGCCACGTCTTCTACTTTTTCTTTCTCTCTCATTTCAATCAATTCATAGTAGATTTTTCCGGAACAAAGCACCACTCTTTTTGCTTTTTTCGGATCCACGGTCTCATCCAATAATATTTCCCTGAAATTACCATTCGTAAATTCCTTTAGTGGAGAAATTGCTTTAGGGTGGCGGAGCAGGGATTTCGGAGACATGACGATGCATGGCTTTCTGAAGTTCCATGTCAGTTGCCTGCGAAGCAGGTGGAAGAAATTTGACGGTTCTGTAATGTTTGCTACGATAATATTGTATTCTGCAGCCAACTGTAGAAACCTTTCCGGTCTTGCATTGGAATGCTCCGGGCCCTGTCCTTCATAGCCATGGGGTAAAAGCATTACCAGGCCATTCATTTTTTGCCATTTGGATTCGCCCGAAGTGATAAACTGATCGATCATGGTCTGGGCACCATTTGCAAAGTCCCCAAATTGGGCTTCCCAAATATTAAGTGCATTCGGGTTTGCCATAGCATAGCCATATTCGAAGCCCAGAACAGCATACTCTGATAAAAGAGAGTTGTAAATATAGAATTTGCCTTTACTGTCTTTTAGTTCTTTTAAGGAATCGTAGGGTTTGTTGGTATTGGCATCATGCACTACTGCATGCCTGTGAGAAAATGTTCCCCGCTCACAATCCTGACCCGTTATTCTTACTGTTTTCCCATCGAGGAGTAATGACCCGTAAGCCAAAAGCTCTGCTGCCGCCCAGTTGAGGGTTTTGGATTGGAAAAACATTTCTTTCCTTTGCTTGAGCTGCCCTTCAATTTGCTTGATAGGTTTAAATCCCTTGGGAACTATTGTCAAAGCCTCTGCGACCTTTTCAACAGCTTCCAGGCTTATTGCGGTTACAGGTGATTTTTCAAAATCCTTGGGTTCAGCGCGATTGAGTTCCTTCCAGGCTTTTTCGAAAGGTGAAAAGGTATATGGAAGCGGCTTCACTTTGACCATGGCCAGCCTGTCCTGAAGCAATTGGCGGAACTCTTTGTCCATTTGCTTGGCCAGCTTGGCATCTACCTGTCCCCTCTCCAAGAGTGTTTTATTGTATATTTCCCGCGGATTGGGGTGTTTGGATATGATATTATACAATTCCGGCTGAGTGAATTTAGGTTCATCAGATTCATTGTGCCCATGCCGCCTGTAGCATACCATGTCTATGAAAATATCCTTATTGAACTTTTGCCGGAACTCCACAGCAATTTTAGCCGCAAAGACTACCGCCTCAGGATCATCACCATTGACGTGAATGACCGGAGCATCAATAATTTTCGCCACATCAGTACAATAAATAGAACTTCGGGCATCATCAAAGTCCGTAGTAAAACCTACCTGGTTGTTAATAACAAAATGGATGGTGCCTCCGGTATAATAACCTTTAAGGTTGGCCATCTGCGTGACTTCATAGACGATTCCCTGGCCTGCTACAGCTGAGTCACCATGAATAAGTACAGGGATCATTTTGTCTTCATCCCCTTTATAATGGTCATCTATCTTGGCCCTGACAAAACCTTCTACCACAGGATTTACAGCTTCCAGATGTGAAGGGTTGGGTGCCAGCTTTAAAATCATAAGTTTACCATTCCTTGCCGGAACTTCGGAAGAGAAACCCATATGGTATTTTACATCACCATCTCCCATCGTCAGGTCAGGCTCTGCCGTTCCCTCAAACTCAGAAAAAATTTGTTCATAGGTTTTGCCCATCACATTGGCCAGAACATTCAAACGCCCCCTGTGGGCCATGCCTATCATCATTTCCTCAACTCCAAGATCAGAAGCATTATTGATTAATGCGTCCAAAAATGGAATGGTGCTTTCTCCTCCTTCAAGAGAAAACCTTTTTTGTCCCAGGTATTTGGTGTGTAAAAAGTTCTCGAAAACAACAGCTTCATTGAGCTTGAAGAGAATTCTTTCTTTCTCCTTTAGAGGCGGATTGAATTCCAATGCTTCTTTTTCCACCTTTAATCTAAACCAATCCAGCATTTCAGGGTCCCTGATGTACAGGTACTCGAAACCCATGGATCCTTCATAGATAATATTAAGTGAGTCTATGATTTTGGATAATTTTGCATCTCCGATGCCAATCTCATTCCCCGCCTGGAATACCGTATCCAGATCTGACTTTTCCAGCCCAAAGTCTTCCAGGTCCAATAAGGCTTTGCGGTCTCTTCTCTCTCTGACAGGATTGGTATTCGACCTGAGGTGTCCTCTGGACCTGTATGCATGGATTAATGCCCTTACCTTGATTTCTTTAGGCAATTGCTCCATATCCATCATTGTGCCCTTCGTAGCCAGATTGCCATTCACAGGAGTCTGAACACCTGCTGTAGCTCCTCCGTTTTCGTCTTCGCCAAATTTGTTTATGGCAAAATCGAATCCATCAAAAAAAGCTTTCCAACTGCTGTCTATTGCATTGGGGTCTTTTTTGTAATCCTCATATAACTCATCAATGTAAGCTACATGGGCATTGGAGATATAAGAATATTTATCCATGGGGTTGTTTGTCTTTTGCGATACAAAATTAGCTTAATAAGTTATTTAATTAAAACCGCTTATGCGTATTAACGAATATAATTGATTGTCAGTACTATTTATTTTTAGCTTCCATATAAAAATCTGTATTTTCCTTATAGTTGAAATAATATTTCTAACCTACCCTTTTTATAAAAGTTGCTTCTGATTTCGTTTTATTAGTTTATCCGGCATTTGATGCATTTATTGAAAAAGAATCTGATTTTATTGGTAAAAAATAAATTCCTGGATTGATTTTATTTATTTTTGGCTCAAAATTGACCTTTTGCTGCTTATTTCCGAATTGTTTTTATCTGGCATAGGTGAAATCAAGTGGATCATCGTAAAGAAACTGGAAACCCGTACCCAGCCATTTTTCTACAGATATTTCTTTCCAGGCTTTTGATTCGGGATTTTCATAGCTCACGGGTGGAGGAAATCCCATTTCAGTTGCATTTTTTTCGAACACCTCTCTTTTTTTTGGGTGCTTAGGGCTGACTATATTAAAGGTTTCATTCCATAAATTATTTTCATACAGCCATAGGACTGCTCTTACTGCATCCTTACGATGGATGTAATTGACAGGAGGATGACCGGGAACGAGTTTCTTCCCTGAGAAATATTTTCCAGGTATCCTGTTATCCCCCAACAATCCTCCGAACCGGATGACTGATAAATCGTAATTTTTATCTTTCCATAAAATCCTCTCAGCCTGGAAAAGTGCGGAATGGCCGGTATTATTGGTATCAAGGAAATCTGATTCTTTTGCCAGCTGATTTTTTGAGGGGTAGATAGAGGTGGAACTGGTATAAATAATTTTTTTTATACCATATTCCATTGCAATGGCTTTGATAACCTCAATTTGTTTGGGGTGATAACCGGAAGGTTTAGACCGGCTGGATGGAGGAATATTAATAAATAAAAGTTCAGTGTCAAAAAGATTTGCTGGAACTGGTCCGGTCATTTCAGGATCTAAAACCAACTGTTCACAGATAAGCCCATTATTTTTCAGCATTCTTTGTTTTTCGGCATTGGTAGTACTTCCTTTTACTACTGCCCCTGTTTGCTGAAATGCTTTGGCAAGGGGCATTCCCAGCCAACCTAGTCCTATAATACTTATTGTCATTTGGTTTTAATGTTTTGGAATCTGTTTAAATAATTATTCTTTTAGCAGTATTCCGGAATAGCATGCGCAGTATTGATGCAATCTATTCCTACTGTAATGGGTTTTATAAAAATATAGCGACCTTCTGAAATGAAAGTCGCTATATTTTGTGGAATAAATGTGAATTGATCTTTTGGATCATTTATGTATCCGACGGATTATTTTTTTTTGGGGCTGTTCCAAATACATAATCCCAGATGGGTGTACTTACACCAAATGCTACATCCGGATCTTTGTAATGGTGGATGGCATGATTGACCCAAAGAATTTTCAGGAAATTTTTAGGAGGTTGGAAAGTATGGACAATGTAATGAACACCAAGATAGGAGGCATACCCTGCCAGGAATCCTGGAAGAAAATACAAGGAAAAATCCCCCATTATAAAATCAAAAATAAAGTATAGGATCACGGCATAAAGACCTGAAATGAACGGTGGCATGGCCAGTCTGTCCTTGTCCTTGGGATAATCATGGTGGACGCCATGCACATTGTACTGTAGTTTATCTTTAAATTTATTATCGGGAACCATATGGTACAGGTACTTATGCAAAAAGTATTCTACCAATGTAAAGGTCAAATATCCGCCAAGCATCAATGCCAGTGCACTGAATAAGGGAATGGGAGTAGTGGATATTCCCCAATAAGTGGAGTAAACGCCAAACCCCAGAAACATAGCAATGGGAATACTCACATGCGTACGGCTCAAACGTTCCAAAAATGGGCTGGTGAACATTTTGGCTGTTCCGTTATTATCGGGCCGGTCCAATCTTCCTATTTTTTTCATTTTAATGTAGTGGTTTTATCCAATAATATTAATCAATTATGGTGCCCAATTTACAAAAAAGTGGGAGAGTTTATTCTGCATTTCTTTTTTAAACGCAAGAATAGCTTAATGTAGTTTCAATATTATCGATTAATATAAGCTGATACTAATAATTATTTTACGGCTAAAAGCGTTTTTTCTATTGTTTTCTCATAAAACGCCTCGTATTGAGGAAGAATAGCAGTGACATCAAACAATTTTGCACGGGCTAATGCATTTTTTTTAAAAGTTGATAAATTTTCATCGGCAAGAATAAATTTGGCCTTCTCCGTCATGGTTTCTATGTCTCCCACTTCACACAAGAAGCCTGTCTCCCCATCGATGTTTAATTCTGGGATGCCACCTACATTACTGGTTAAAAGAGGGACTTCACAAGCCATAGCTTCCAGAGCAGCTAATCCAAAGCTTTCTTTTTCGGAAGGCATGATAAAAAGATCTGCTACTGATAATACTTCTTCTACGGCCTCAAGTTTTCCAAGAAAACGAACATCTTCGCAGGTTCCCAGCTCTCTGCAAAGTCTTTCCATTCGGTCTCTTTCAGGTCCGTCACCTACAAGCAGGAGCTTTGATGGGGTGGATTTTCTGACCTCATAAAAAACCCTGATCACATCCTGAACCCGTTTCACTTTTCTGAAATTAGAGGTATGGACCATGAGCTTTTCTCCATGTGGACAAATGGCTTTTCTAAAATGTTCCTTTTTTTGTCTTTTAAACCTGCTCAGGTCTATAAAATTTGGGATCACCTCAATATGATTGTCTACATCGAAATGCTCCAAGGTGCTTTTTTTTAAATCCGCTGAAACGGCCGTTACTCCGTCGGATTCATTGATGCTGAAGGTTACAACGGGTTCATAGCTAGGGTCTTTTCCTACCAGGGTAATATCTGTTCCATGAAGGGTAGTTACTACAGGAATGATTATTCCCTGTCGTTTCAGTATCTGTTTGGCCATATAAGCCGCAGATGCATGTGGTATGGCATAATGCACATGTAATAAATCCAGATTTTCATATTTGACCACATTTACCATTTTACTGGCAAGCGCCAGTTCGTATGGTGCATGTTCGAAAAGGGGATAACTTTTAATATCTACTTCATGATAAAATAAATTTTCGCTAAAAAAATCCAGCCGGGTAGGTTGACTATAGGTGATAAAATGAATTTCATGACCTTTAGCAGCAAGGGCCTTGCCTAATTCAGTAGCCACCACACCACTGCCACCAAAGGTGGGGTAACATACTATCCCAATTTTCATTTCATTTTAATTTGATGAAGGCTTTCTAATGATTCAAACTTAAACACTTCAAAAGTGCATTTTTGTTCATTTTTCAACCAAAAGAAATCTGTTTTTTATAGATTTATAAATGATGTCCTGAATGTCAGAACGAACATTGTCTCTTAATAGTTGGTTATTTCCTGCATTTGGATGGACGCGGTTGGAAAGAAAGATATATATTAACTGCTGTTCGGGATCTGCCCAGGCTGCAGTACCTGTAAAACCAGTGTGACCAAACGTGCCCGGTGAAGCAAGATTTCCTGTAGGTCCTTTGTCCTTTTGAGGATCAGGTTTATCCCATCCCAAACCTCTTCTGCTTCGAAAAGATTGTTTGGTGGTAAATTTTTCTATGGTTGCCTGATCAAGGATCTCCTCAGTACCATATTGGCCATTCTGAAGCATCATTTGCATCATTTTGGCCAAATCTCCAGCTGTGCCGAATAGCCCTGCATGGCCAGCTACCCCTCCGTAAAGGGCAGCTCCAGGATCATGGACATAACCCTGCACCAGTGTTTTTCTGAATAAATTGTCGTTTTCCGTGGGCGCAATTTCATCAGGACTGAATCTTTGCAATGGCAGGTAACCAAAACGATACATTCCCAAGGGAGCATAAAATTGCTGCTCCATGAATTCGTTCATAGGTTGGTTTACCATTCGCTCAATTAGCCGATGAAGTAAATACATGCCTACATCGGAATACCTGTAACTGTATTTTCTGCTTTTGGAGCCTCGGTACCTAAGGTTTGAAGCGACTGTCCATTTCCATAAGCTGTCTGGCAGGGCTTTGTGCCCATAGATTCCATCGGCTACTTCCAGGATATAAGGCTCTTTTTTTTGATTGCTATAATATTCAGGCATCCAGTTGTTGCCTTCCAAAGTATTGGTAAAGTGTGGAATATAGGGTATTAGTCCTGCCTCGTGTGTTAAAATGTTTCGAATAGTAATGTCACCTTTATTGGTTCCTTCTAGTTCCGGCAGGTAATTTTTAAGTTGTTCATCCAGATCAACCAAACCCCTGCTGTTAAGAAACATAATGGCTTGTGTGGTAGCCATTACTTTAGTAAGCGAGGCCAGATCATATAAAGTGTTTTCAGTTACTGGCTGCTGATGGGAGTAATCATAGTGACCATAGGCCTTTTCAAAAACCACTGCACCGTTTTTTGCTACAAGTATAGCTCCCCCAGGGGTAGCTTTTCGCGCAATAGATTTTTCCATGATGGCATCGATTTTCATCAGCTCTCTGCTGTCCATACCCTGTGCCTCGGGGGTGGAATAGGCCAGACGGTTTAAAGTTTTGGTCTCTATTCCCTGGGTTTCTGCCCAGGATCCATCCAGACCTATGGGGAGTTTTCCCGTTCCTTCCCTACCGCCAAAAATGACCTGAGGAGCAATACTCTCCGTAAAGTCATTTTCCTCATA
>Ga0307966_1003452_pt1 | contig 11911 bp, 11 predicted proteins | sample OrgLakmetagen646_FD_203141 | JGI IMG/M metagenome (GOLD analysis project Ga0307966, IMG submission 203141) | Saline water microbial communities from Organic Lake, Antarctica - #646 | ecosystem: Environmental > Aquatic > Non-marine Saline and Alkaline > Saline | place: Antarctica: Organic Lake... | reverse complement strand
TGTGTGTGACGAGTTCGTTCTACCTTTGCATCTCCTGACAGAAGTCCTTCCTCGTCTTCGTTTGTCTATCCATTTTTATAATTCGCGTAATTATGATATATAAAGTACGAAACTTCGAGTCAATTGGCGCCGTTCCAGAGATAATAAATGGGAACTGGTTGTAGATTTTCTTCTCTTCAAAGGCATACGATGACGCCATATCTTTTGGAAAATAGAGCCCAGGTTTTGCACGGGTGACAGACCATTTGTGCAAATGGTCGCTTTCATTGCAGGAAAGTTGCTTACATGTTGACTTGGGATTTAGGCAGGTCACCTTCAAGACAGGGTTACAGAGGCTAATCACAATTGATATGCCTCGCTGCTGTTTGAAAAGAGGTTACTACACATGCGTCCGCCCTTCTGAATTCAATTCAAGTGGCAAGTTGCCAGGGAATTTGAAAACTGCTCTGAGTGGTATAAAATAACTTAGTGGGAATGTGACGAATAGTATGCTAGTAAATAGCATGAAATGTCGCTTACAGGACTCAAGAACGCTTTGAAATATAAACTTTTCATGCAGCGGAAGTCTTGAAGTCAAGATGATCTTGCCTTTTTACTTTTTATTACTTTTTCTTCTTGGGATCCTTGCAGGTTGAGCAGCCATGCCAGACTGCAAACCTTTTTTACCCACTAATGGTTTCAAGCACAACTTGCTCTGTAAAGTTAAGAAGGCCAGGCATGATCGCTTGAAGAAAAAAGGTGGCTTTCAGCAGGTAGCATATCAGAAGTCAGCACATGTCAAACAGGTATTGTCTGGCTACTTATTCAGTGAGTCGGCGTACAATTGCTGTTTCAGCCATGGGGCTGCAAATTGGTCAGTGTTTGCTTCTTCCTGAGGCCAAAACTCACTTCTTGCTCACTCAGAACCTACAGCTTCCATATACAGCTGCTGCCTTTGCTTGAGCGCAGCCATTGATGACAAAACATCACTTCCAACAACCCCTGATGGATTTTTGTCTTGCTGAGGCATAAGATCAGATCGACCTCCTGCAAACGCCCTGATGGGGCCGGCACATGAGCTCAGCGTTGCCTCCAGCTCATGACTGCGCAGCTTGTGTTCCATCAGCTGCACACATATGTGGATTGTATATCTATGTGTGTCTTCCTGTTGTTTCAGGGTTGAGGGGGAAAGGGGACGTGAAGATGTTGACAGGAGTCAAAGCAAAGTGAGCTCGGTTGTCAAATGCCACCTGATTCCTGATCAATTGCTAAAAAAGAGCAAGCCCATGTTCGTTAGAGAGCACATGTCAGGGATTTGGTGAAGGCTTGGCCATTTTCCAGAGTATTCTGAAGATGCAACCTGGACCTTTCTCACCTCGTCTGTGAGTTGTACTACCTCAGCACGCGTATGGCGCAACTGCTTCTTCAGAATCTTAATCTCGCCGTCGTGCTTGATGTGCATGTCCCTTAAGCCAGCCTGCAGTATTTTAAATTGTAGTCGGGTGTATATCATAACTGGTTAAGCAACGAGCATGCCGCAGCAGAGATCTCTAGTCGTAGCAAGTACTCTTCATTAACACTGGTGGAGCTCTAACAAGCGCTAGCTTGCAGTCATTTTGCCTTGAAGAATCTGGTGCAGACTTCTGGGTTTGTATCTTATAGCGTGAAAGGTTTCACAAAACCCTACAGCTTGCAATGTCTCACATCAGCCCCCAAAACAAGAGCACCTACCTGGTACTTCTTTGCCGTTGCCGACCTCTCCACTGTGGCTGTTTGTCGTGTGTTCTCAATATGGGCTAGCTGAGCTGCCTGCTCTGATATCAAGATCCTGCGTGTTTCTTCCAGCTCCTGTGAAAGTGGGCAGGTCGGTTTCATCCTTGATTAATCAGCATCTCATGGCCTAAAATCAAAGCACGCCCTTCACTACGTGTTGAGGTAACGCAACATTCCAAACAGCAAGATAAATATTTTGATTTGACTTTATGTATCTGTGGTGCGTGTGTTGGTATGTGTGCTCAAGCGAGTCAATGGGTGTATACGTGGTTGAACACATACAGTACACGCTCACTCATGCGTAACTTACCTGAACCGTTCAGGTTGGAGCGCACTCACATAAACTTCTTGCATGCACATTAAAAGCAAAATGTCACGCATTTTGCAAACATGCTCACAAGTAATTTGTAGCTTCTTGCTCCATGCACGCACACAGACACACTTATGCAAACATGTTGCTTCAACACCAAAACCTTCATGTATGGCTGCATAGTTCATGTTCTTTGACCTCAAGTACCTTGCTGAGTGATTGCCTTTCAACCGTTGCCTCATGAATCTCCTGTTGCAATCGCTTGACCTGTAGAAGGAGGGACAGCGTCATCGATAGATTTAACAACCTAGTAATAATATGCACATGGAGGAAAAGTAGCACAGAAAAACAGCACTCAGCATTGCGCTATTGTTGCTTTTTGATGATCAAGGGGGCAAGTAGATCTACTTTCTGGCGTTCATTCACATGAAGATTGATCGCACCTGCATGTCCAGCTCCTCTTTTCGTCGTGATAGATGAGTCTTGGAAAGGTCAAGATCTTTGGAATCAGCCTGAACAGAACAAGGTTGGTCCCAGGACCATGTTGTTGCTGATACATCATGAGCCACACAAGACTCCCATAAAAAAGGTAGACACGATCCTTGTATCAGCAAAGAAATGTATGCTTTCTTCTGACCCTTCCAATCATTGCAACAGGTCCAGAAGGTTTGCTGGATATGTGAGGCATGTTCTGTACAAAGTAGGTCAAACAGGTGAAGCAGCTTGCATCATTCGTACCAGTGCTTTGGACAGATCCACTCGCTGCTCTTCTATTTGTGCAATCCTGACAGCAGCTTCGCGCTCAGCATCTGCCAGAGAGGCCTGCGTTTTGTAGACATCACAGTGATTACAATGATCGTCAGGCTGACATGAAAGCTGATGCCAAACACGCCTAGGAGCACGTCCCTCTGTAGGCCTACAAGCCCAACAAAGTAAATTTCTTGGAAGCAGATTAAGACAGAAAAGCATGCAAATGCATCTTTTCAAGTAAAAACTGCTGAACCACGACAGAGACAAGGTGCTAATCCAACCTTTAATTGCTGAACTTCTCGTGCAGCTGCTTCTGTCTTGAGGTTAGCCTGCCGTTTAAAATTCTCACACTCAAAGCGGTGCTCTGCATATTCAAGGTGTGTAACAACGTTTGCAAACCAGAATACATGATCAATAAGGTTCGCCATGTAGGTACATACAAATGTATGCAATTTTGATTTTTTTTGCATCTGGACGGTAAATGTACGTATACGTAGATATACGGTATCCGTTTAAACGCAGGTATACGGTATACACCCGTACACAGAAATTCCAATTACGGTCCTGGCCACCCTAATGATCAAGCCTTGGATGTGCACTTTGACAAATACACACAGAAAAGTTATGATTTGGGAACAAACACAGCTTGTGCACAGTGCACGCACCTTCACACATGTCCTTTGCAGCATCCAGTTTTGCTTGGAGCTCTCCTTGGTGCCGCCGTGCCTCCCTCCCCTTCTCAGCTGACTCAGCCTCAGCTTGGCTGAGTCGTGCATCCTGGGCCTCTACCATGCGAGCCACTTGCTCCTACAAAAGTAAGTAGCATAAAAGAAGATACAAGCGCAGGAACGTGATTATTTCCGTAAAGGTGATGGTGAAGTCTAGCAATAAAATGTTGTTAGCACTGACTGAGTGGTTGTTAAAAAAGGCACAACGACACTCGGCCTACATGCAGGGCTACCCTTACCTGGTGTGTCATGTGCAGCTCAGCGACCTGACACTCCCGCTCATGCAATTCCTCTCTCAAGCTTGCCAGCGTCTCCTCCAGCCGCTGCATGGCTTCCTCTGTTTGCCTCTGTATTTTTTGCCAAACATCGATCATGGATCATGGTGGTAGTTAAAAAGTACGTTTGAAGGAAGATGAGTATTGCAGGCAGATTCTTGACGATGAGAAAGTAGCCTAAAAATGAGAAGCTTGGCAGCCGCTTTGAAGTTCTCTTGATTTTGGCTTATGAGAAAGCAAGGCGGTAATTGATGCACCAGTAAAACCCTACCTTTGCCATCTGCTTTTCCATGCTCGTTGTCTTGCGCAGACCCTCCATCTGGTCCGCAAACATAGACTGCACAGCCAGGATGATGGAATCAAATGCGAGTGACTGATCAGAGAGCAAGAACCCAACCAATTGACGTAAAATAACTTAAGTATCTGACGTGTTTGTGACTGATGCCTCGCTTTCAGTATGTCACAGAAGTTTGCAAGTTTGACTGCAGGGGCCACCATTTAGGGTATGCTGTGCAAATGATTGCACGTAAACCTCGTTCCTTTTCCCTACATACCCGTTCACTATTGGCCTTGATCAGCTGCACGTAGAGCTCCTCATTTGATCGCTGAGCCTCCTCCAGCTCTTTAAGCAGATATCGATTCTTGCGGCCCAAGCTGTCCACCATGCCGCTCATCTGCATCTCCTCTGCCTGCATTCACAGTGACCACATGTTTGTGCATACATGCTTATTACAGGAGATCACACCCCTGCATTAAACACAGCGCCAAGTTTTCTTTGCAGCTGCATTGCCTTTGCACCAAGATATCTCACACAAGTAACTAAATTTGAGGCACCAAATGTAGATTAGTGGTGTCGCAAAAAGCCAAATAAACCAGAATGTGACCCACTTGGATATCCTTGCTTTTCCGCTCCACTTGGAGATAGGCTGCATCCTTCTCTACTGTCGCTCGCTCCTTTTGCCTCCTGTAATGAAGGATAATTTAAAATTGAGTCACAGTTCATGCGTTCATGTGTTCTGCCTACAGACGATGGCTCGGATGTTTGGTAAGCCAGAAGTGTCAGCTTAAAGACATTCCGTGTAAGAAGCAATCAAGGTTTGCTTAGGTCAGCTGAAAGGCGTTCCGTGTAAAAAGCAATCAAGGTTTGATCGCCCAATAACCATCTACTCACCTCATGTCCTGGATCTCGTCTCTCAACTTTACAACCATGAAAGCCTGGTTGCTGTGCTCACGATTCAAGGCATACAGCTGCGATTCCAGGGCCGTGACTTTTTCTGCAGGTTGAGCAGCGTGCAAGTGCAATTGAGTGAGGACTTTTGCATTGAAAGAATTAGAGATGTGACCAAAAGGACCAAGAGATAATGGTATAACGGTATATTTGTGGTTATGGCTTAATGTCAACTTGCTAATTTTGTAACAGCAGGAGTGGCACTGCACCTGAATATTTGCACACGTGCTTTCCTAGTGGCACGGGTCAGGCGAGCAAGCTTAAATAAAATTAACTGTTCCATCTTTGTCCCAACATGTTGCTGCTTGAGCCTCTTGGTCTGGATGATTTATGGTACCCGGCATCAAAGTGGCTTTTTCAATTAACAAAGAGAAGAGTACTTGTCCTATTCGCAAGGTTATTTCCCTTTTATAGTGAAGTCAGACGTCCAATTAATTATTTTTTTTTTGTAAAAGGAATGTTTCCTCATCAACAGCATAGGCGCTCCTTACCGTGAGGCTTGTCTAGGGCTGCAAGTTCATCTTTCAATCGGCATACAGCTGCCGTGTGCTCATCCACTTTTGCCTCCATCTGCGCATTACTGCGCAGCTCCTTTCAACAGGAAGAGGGCACAGGAGAAGGAGGAATGTGATGAGGGGTCTTTGATGCGGTGTATGTTTTTTTGCGTGCAGGGATGCCGACAAGGCAATGAAGGGTTCCATTAGCTATTTCACCCAGCTTCTATAGAAGGTAGCTGGACTACTGGGTTAGGATCATAAGCAGCCTCTCACAAAAATTGTAGAAGGACATGTCAGCTTTACACCAAGGCTTCATCATGTGAAATAGGGCTCACAGAGAGGGAGCAGCAAATCAAGTCACGCAAGCATATCAACTCTCACCAAGTTTTTGTACTTGATCAGCAGTTCTTCATGCTCCCGTCGCAATCTTACGAAGCTGTGTTGTGCGATCTCTGCCTCCTACCGCCATTGCAAGTGTGGTGTGACGTAGCAGATTTAAAAAGGAGAGACGAGAACAGTAAGGGCTTCCTTAGGAACCTTCAAGGCAAATGACATGTTTTCTCTAGTGCAAATGTAGGCTGCATAACCTGAGAAATTTAAGCACTGTAGGCCACATATCACACATCAAGCTGGAGGGCTTGATTCATACAGCGCAACAAACCTGTGCCAGGACGTCACATTTATGCTTGTACGGGCCCTCCACCTCTTCGAGCAGCTTAACCTTAATGAGCTCCAAATCCCTGCAAGTAACAATCTAAAGCTGAATAAAAAAAATCGATTCACCACAATGGTTTGCCATTGGTAAAGATTTCCAGGACAATAGACACGCAACCTTACGCGTAAACATGCACATACACAAACATACACGCACAACATAATTCGATAATTCCTATGCTCCAAGAAAATAAAGACCAACATAACACCCGTCACCATATACCGTTGCCATAGCTCACCTTGGACCTAGGATTTGTGCCTTCGCCGCCTCTAAACTCCTTTGCTTGTCCACCAGCTCCAGACGCCAGGACTCGCAAAGGCTTCGGTACTGCTTCTCAATGTTGACCTACGTCGTTCAACGCAGTCAGCACCAGCAGATTCGCGTGGGTGGCCAGCCAAAGCAACACAAGCTCAATGCCTTGGTGGTGCAGGCAGCATGTACACAATAAGTAGGTGCGTTCACTTCTATGCGTGGTCTTGCACTCACGGCAAGCACGTTGCACAGGTGCACACGTACCCTGTCCTCCTGCAAGGTGGCATGGTTGCCCTGGAGCTGCTTGTGTGCGCCGTTCAGCTGCAGGTGCAGGCCTTTTAACTGCGTGTGGTATTAAAAGGCAAGCGTTATTGGATCCCCCTCATCCTAAGCATGTAAGTAAGGTGTTTGTAAGGTCTGGTAGAATTGGCCACCAGCCTTGTTTAATTTCTGAGGCTATGCGTGACCATGATTCCATGAAGCATCTCCTATCGGGTATGAAGTTGTTAGGTAATTGCACACATCTCAACTTACGCTCTCAAAGTTGCGCTTCAGCTCAGTGTTTTCACGTCGCACACGTCGCAGCTCATGGATCAAATCCTGCACATAGTAAGGTAGTAAATGGACGTGTCAGCAAATATTGAAGTGTGCTGCATTTTCTTTGCACTTGCACTTGAAAGGCACCTCGCAAGAAGCACACATGCCTTTCGTTAGTGCATAGGTATGGAACAAGTCCTTCCAAGCGTTTAAAAGGCATTGTTGCCAAAAATTGGGGACGAGTCTCTCAATGATCATGTTTCTTGTATGCTTGCAAGTGTGCGCCTGTAATTGTGCATGTCTCCATAGCATGAAGGGTACTTCCTGAGGTCCGCGCTAGAAATTCCAAATACGTGTACTAAGTTCACCATACAAGTCATACACAATCTCCCCTCAAATACCACACACATGTACGTGGACGTTTGTGTGTGTGTGTGTGTGTGTGTGTGTGTGTGTGTGTGAGAATGCGTATGTGCGGGTATTTGTGTGTATGAGTGTGTCTGTGTGTGTCTGTGTGTGTGTGTGTGTGTGTCTGTGTGTGTGTGTGTGTGTGTGTGTGTGTGTGAGCATGTGTGTACTGTGAATACGTGTGTATCGCATGCTCTGTGTGAGCATGTGTGTGCGTAAGTGTTTGTACGTTTGCGTATTTTTGCGTGTGTGTGTATGTGTGTATGTGTGTATGTGTGTGTGTGTTTGAGTGATGCGAGTGTGTGTATGTGTATGTGTGTGTGCGCGTGCATGTGTGTGTGTGCTGTGTGTGTCTGTGTGTGTTATGCGTGTGTGTGTATGCGTGTGTGTATGTGTGTGTGTGTGTGTGTGTGTGCGTGTGATGCATGCTGTGTGTGCAATGATGCTGTTACTAAAAAGAAAAGTGCATCCCGAACAACAGCACTGGCGCTCCGGGTGTCATCTACAAGACGAAAATTACCTCTTCAGCGTATTCGCTCTCACTCATTTGGTCAAAGTAACCCGGTAACCGCGAATGCGCGTTACTTTTTGGACTAGTTATGCTAGGAGGTGAATAAATTAGATTTAATTGATATATGAAATGTCCAATCAATAAACGGATGGTTGGTTAAAAGGGAACAATACCGGCATATGGCACAAGCTTGTAGTGTTATTTTTGATGAATTATCTATTGCGCACAAGAACTCTTAAGCAGTGGTGAGACTGACACAACACACACACACACACCACATACATACACAGTGGCAACTGGGCCCTTAAACACAGTGGCAGGTTTTCCTTCAATCACTTGGCGCGCAGTACAAGCACAATGGACTTGCAGCAAAAGAAGCTCTGGGTAGACTGTGATATGGTGAGCCAATTCCTAGACATTTCAGAAGGCTTACACGCACACATCCTTGCGCATGCGCGCACACACGCATCCATATGCATGCACGCATGCATCCACACTCATACACATGAACACAAAACAAACTCACCACAATGCGCAGGGCATTGATGATGCCTTAGGGTTATTGCTGTCGCTTTCAGATCCTTCCACGAATGTATTAGCCGTGTCGAGCGTTTTTGGCAATGCAGGCGCGCAACAGGTATTGATGAGGTGTTTCTGCTTTCTGCAACTGAATCTGCAACTCTGCCTGCACCACGTCGGTGCCTAGTCTAGCAAATTGTTCCGCCTCGTGTCCTTGTGTGCTTAAGCCTGGAAGATGGCAACAGCAAATCATAACCATGGTCAATGCTGTAATCCTGTTAGATCAGAAATGAAAAGAAAGGACGTTTGGTCCTATTGGTTTATGTGGAGATTTCAAGAACCCTGGATCCACGAACCGCCTTCAATATGCATAACGCATAACCGATGCATGTTCGTAGGTTGCCGTGAATGCTGGCAGGCTACTTGCTCTCTGTGACCGTACCAACGTCCCCATCTACGTAGGAGCTGACGAGCCCCTTGTTCGCTCCAAACCGCCTAACCCAGGATGGTATGGCGGTAAGATTGAGTACGCTGCTAGCGTACCCTTTTCAAAAGCTGCGCACAAACAGCAGCCGCACCTTTTTGGAATCTGCTGAGTGCAGCTAGCTGTACCTGACACATCCATTCGTGAATTTAGATCATATTTTTACAAATTATGTGCCTGCGTGGCCCAGGTGATGGCCTGGGTGATGCTCCACTCGCCAAGCCACGTGCCAGTGATGTCCAGCGGCCGTCCGCCGGTGCTGCTGCAGTCAAGCTTGTTGAATGTGCTGGAGGTGAGCTTGTTTTGTAGGTGGTAAGGTACAAGATAAATGGTTTCATCAGGTATACGTAGTGACAACCGATATGATACTATATCATGATCTGAGGTCAAGGATGATTTATTTGATGCAAGTTTTGGTCGGTGGGGTCAGCTCACTGCCCAAAACCATTGATGAGAGTACTACAAACATGTACTCACACATGGTCACGTTTGTAATAATGGTGATGGCCTCTCGACCTACTTAAAAATAATTATAAAATCACATACGCTGGCTGCTTTTGCTCGTACTTGCTCTGCACCCACTGCTTGCGTTTCACTCCGTGGCTGCCTCTTTTCTTCCTTTTGCCTTTCCACCATCGTCACAGCCTCTCTTTCACACACACAAGCACACATGTATTCACTTTTCATAAGCACTTTCCTCCTCTCCAGAAAATGAGGGAATGCTCACAGTCTGTGCTTTGGGTCCTCTCACAAATGTTGCCATGGCGTTGAAGCTGGACCCACTTCTACCATCTAGGTGAGCAGCACCACAGACTAGAACAAGTATAGCAGTATTGGCTGACCTTAGAACGCTGGATCCGTGTATTCAATGTTAATATCATGATGCTGGTGTTGATAGCATGTCTCCATCACTCTCAAGGGAAGAGGCTGTAAGCACAGGCGCACTAAACTGTTTGCTGTGTGCATTAAAACCTTGGAAGAAAAAAATTGATTAATCGTCCTCTCAAGAATGTCCTTAGCTCATGCTCAATAGCATGCGCGTACAAGCAATGTATCAAAACTGACGTCGCTTTGCGCAGCTTGTTTGCAAACAGCTATCAATCTATTCCAATGGGCAATATCTAAATTCGACGACCCCGCACAGGCTCAACCAGCTGGTGGTCATGGGCTCTGGGGGAGAGACTGTGAGTGGCGCTATGTATGCTCATGAAACCATAAAGTATGAAATTGTTTTTATGCTGCTTGGAGTTGATGCAATGTGTAGATTGTGGACAGATGACTGGTTTTGACGCAAGTTCATCTCGCTGAGATAAGGCACTTGTGCTGCTCATGATAACAAGGTGAAACAGTTTCTGCGCTTCCTCCGTGCCTAATTGATCACAGGGGTCCTCGAGCGTGGAATTCAACTTTGGCAGTGATCCAGAGGCTGCGAGGATCGTTTTCGAAAAGGTGGATTCAGAGGGAGGACAGAGAAGGATATCCGGTGCAATTGCTTGCAAGAGTGCACATGTTGATGAATGTGACATTAATACCATATGTCCAGAATACGCTGCATATAAGGAACTGCTGCTACTATTTGTCTCAAGGAACCCACCATTGCTGGTCCATCTCTAATCACTCTCGGCTTGCCTTATTGACACACAGTTCCAAGCAGCCTCGGCATCTGGACGGCCATCGTCGTTGGTGCTAGTAGGGTGGGATTGCTGCGAAAAGCACCCTTTGCCTTGGCCAATCTGGGACTCCTTGCTGCAGGTGTGCTCGTAAAAAGAATAACAAGGATCAGGTAGTGTTGACACTACCGGCATGGATTAGGAGTTTTATGTAGTGTGTTTTTCCTTGATTTTTATAAGAAGCGGTTTCTACACCCTGCACCATCTTGCTTGCCATTTACCACCAATAGCTTCGTTCATTGTGCAGAGGGAGACGCAGAAAGCTCGTTTTCTGGCCGCCATCACAGAACAATCAGTGCCCTCAACACGATCCAGTAATCCTGAAGGTAACGGTTGCCCTACTAAAAGCGCCTGCTTTGCGGACATTTGTCTGTTTTTGGCCATGTCTGCCCAACAAAATGAACAAGGTGTGACAAACGAGCAGCAGCAGCACCGTTGCAGCCGTTACTTCCATTTCTAGGGTTGTTCAGATTCATATTCACACAGGATGTACGGAACATGTAGCTAGAACAATTCCAGACAGTTAGACACGGTTTCTATGCATGTTGTTATTTATATATCACGTATACGGTTCAAGCCAATCCTTACCATCTGAATTGAAAATTGAAACCTCGCTAATGCAGGCTGGACGCTTGCAGACCCTCTTGCTGTGGCAATTGCTCTTGCACCCGAGATCATCACCTCTTCTAAACAGGTAGAATTGCCTAGGTTCAAGTTCGACAACAATATCTTCTTTTCTCTCCACCTACGACGTAAAAAGCAACATCGATCAGCGTGATTCACTAATTCCCAGTCAATAAAAGTGGCAACAACACTCAATCTCGCAGGTCCATTGTGATGTTGAGACGCAGGGATCTTCACTCGTAGCTGGGCTAGCACTGCTTAGTGAAAATAAGGGGAAGCACCGTAACATTCAGCTCATCACTGGTCTAGACACCAGCGCTTTTATTGGCATGTGCATAAAGTGCCTTGAACGATAATGTAGGCATGGATTACTGGTCTAGACACACGCAATTGTTTTGTGATGCGATGAGGCGGATGCCGGGGAAACCAGCTGGCACGGTCACTTTCAGACGACTACTTACCATTGTGTCGGAGGGGTGAAGTTGCCAGCTGAGCGAGCTCTGTGCACTGTGTAGAACATGCTTCAAAAGAAGCACTGCTTGCACCTTGCCAACGAAGCGCAGGATGCTTGCATATGGTTTCATTCTCCTTTCTACGAGCTTGCATTCAAGCGTGGGGAGAGAGGCAGGGGCAGGCAGCACTGGGCTTGTG
>Ga0307966_1003450_pt1 | contig 11915 bp, 6 predicted proteins | sample OrgLakmetagen646_FD_203141 | JGI IMG/M metagenome (GOLD analysis project Ga0307966, IMG submission 203141) | Saline water microbial communities from Organic Lake, Antarctica - #646 | ecosystem: Environmental > Aquatic > Non-marine Saline and Alkaline > Saline | place: Antarctica: Organic Lake... | reverse complement strand
GTTTGCCATGGAGTACGTCGAGGGCGAAACCCTTCTCTCCTACTGCGATCGGCTGGATCTTCCGGTTCGCAAACGCCTTGAGCTCTTTCTGGACGTCACCGAAGCCGTGCAGTATGCCCATAAGAATCTGGTAGTCCACAGAGACCTTAAGCCCGGCAATATTATGGTGTCCGGTAATGACAATAAGCCGCGCATTCGGCTGCTCGATTTTGGGATCGCACAAATCCTTGAGGGCCCTGCCGGTGAACCGCCTGAAAGCCGAGCCATGACACGTGCCTACGCTTCTCCCGAACAAATACGTGGCGAATCTACCTCCACGGCCACGGATATTTACAGCCTCGGAGTGGTGCTCTACAAGCTCATCACTGGTTGTCATCCAGATGTATCACAGCGTGAGTCTTATGCAAATTGCCGTCCAATTGACAAGGAGCTGGCCTCAATTTGCTCAAAAGCGATGCATCCCGATTCGAATCAACGGTTCGAAAATGCATCTGATCTGGGTGATGAGCTGAGGGCATGGCTGACTGATCGTCCGGTAGCGTCGTTTTCAAACAAACCCTCCTATCGCTTCAGCAAATGGACACGCCGTAACCGTGCCACATCTTTTATTACCGTTTTCTCTCTAATTTCCATCGTTATTCTTGTACTGGTCTACACCCAGGAACTGAGGCAGGAAACAGATCGTGCCCGGGATGAAGCCACACGGGCCACACGGCTGGCATCGGTGCTGGGTAATTCACTGCTGTCGATGGATCCGATGCAAAATGGCGGGCAGGAGCTTTCGGCGCGCCGCATGGTTGATATGAGCACCGAATACATCAATAACGAGCTGGCAGAAGATCCGCGAACGCGCTCCGAACTTCTGATCATGATGGCCGACATTTACTCAAACTTAATCGCGTACGATGTGGCTGACTCACTGTCGAAGACAGCCACGGAGCTCTACCGAAGCTCAAGCGACACCACCACGTTTACTTACATTAACATGCTGGCCGACCGCTCCATCATTCTCGATAAGTCGGGTCAGTATGATGAAGGCCTTGCAATGATTCATCGTGCCATAGGTCTTGCAAACCAACATCTTGTCCACAACAGCCTCGAATTTGCCAGCGTGAATCTGGATTATGGCTACCATCTCGATGTCAATCAGGACTTCATAAGAGCCGATTCTGTCTTAACACTCATTGAACCGCTTTATGAGCAATACCGGGAAGAGGCCGGAGCCGATTACGAAGACTTTATATTTTACCGTGGGCTGAACAGCCGGAGACTGGGTGACTATGGCAAAGCCGAAGAGTACCTGTTTCAATCTCTCGAGCTCAGCCGGGAGCGGTATTCCGGAAATCATGAAAAGATCGCATCCGCACTGAACCATCTGTCCAGTCTCTACCAGAATATGGGCCGGCCGGAAGATGGCGTGCCGTACGCAAAAGAAGCCCATGAGATGCGGCTTGAAATTTTTGGTGAAAGTCACCTGAATACTATCGCGGCCCATTCAAATACGGCCCGGTCGTTGAGTGCTTCAGGTCAGCTTAAAGAGGCGGCTGAAACCTACCGTGATATTCTTGAAATTTTCCGGGCGGAATATGGCAACGATAATTTCTATATCGCAGGAATCCTACAAAGCTATGGAGGTGTGTATATGGGGATGGAGGACTATCCACGCGCCGAAACCATAATGCGCGAATCACTTGAGCACAGCGAACGACTCCTGCCGGCTGATCACATCCGTCAATCCTACCCGCTGAACGGGTTAGCCGACGCCCTTCGCAAACAGAACCGGTTTGATGAAGCCCTCCCCTTCGCCGAACGCTCATACGAACTTCGTAGCAGCCAGCTACCGGATGATAACCCAAATTTGGTTGCATCACGTCTGACCTACGGCATCTGCCTTTGGAACCTGGACCGGACTGATGAGGCCGAGCCGATACTTCAGCACGCACTCGCTTTTTTCAGGTCAAATCCCGAACAGTACGCGGAGCAAATTGAAGAGATTGAGGCATTGGATTTTTAGGTCTGAGTCGTGAGTCGTGAGTCGTGAGTCGTGAGTCGTGAGTCGTGAGTCGTGAGTCGTGAGTCGTGAGTCGTGAGTCGTGAGTCGTGAGTCGTGAGTCGTGAGTCGTGAGTCGTGAAAAAGTTGAAGTGAAAAGTGAAAATGCAAAAGCTTTTTTTCCGAAAAGGAATAGAGTTTTGAGTATTGGGTTTGAATGGTAATTCAGGGATTGACACATACTCAAGACTAATTTCTCATGTCTAATCCCCCGCACGTTCACTTCTCATAAATGGTTTGCTTATATTAGAGCCTCAACTTAACCCCCTGCAATGTCACCCGAGAAAGACGAAAAAAAGAGAAGCGTTAAGTCACTTTACCATACACTAAAAGATATATTTGCGCTCAGCAAGCCGTACCGTGTTCGGTTTTACCTGGCAACGGTTGCTGTTTTGATTGCCTCAGCCATCTGGCTCACAGTACCTCTCGGGCTTCGGGAACTGATCGACGCCGTCTTTGAAGTTGGAAATCGAAGCTTGCTCAACTGGCTCGCGATCGGGCTGTTTGTCCTTTTTGTACTGCAGTCACTTTTCTCATTTCTGGGCAACTACCATCTCGAGTGGGTGGGTGAGCGGGTGATTACCGATCTCAGGAAAAAGGTGTATGAGCACCTGCACAAACTGGGATTCCGTTTTTACGAAAACCGGCGGCTGGGTGAAATCACCTCACGACTCACCAATGATGTGGGATCAATCCGCACAGCCCTTACCGACTCACTGCCCCAGCTCTTTACCATCACGTTTTCGCTGATAGGGTCTATTTCGCTGATGGTTATCCTCAACTGGCGGCTCAGCCTGGTGATTTTCGTGACGGTGCCGCTGATTACCATTGCCACGCGATATTTTGGCCAGAAGATTCGAAAACTCTCCCGGAATATTCAGGATGACCTGGCGGAATCCACAGCCGTGGCAGAAGACGCCCTGGGTGCTGTCAGGCTTGTGAAGGCGTTTGTCCGCGAGGATTACGAAGTGAGCCGCTACTCAACAGCGGTTGAAAACCTGTTTGTGACAGCCCGGCGAAAAGTGGTGCTCACTCAGCTTTTTTGGGCGGGTGTTGGCATCTTGTTTATGACGACCCTTGTCATCATCTTCTGGTACGGCGGACTTGAAGTGCTGGCAGGACGACTGACCGCCGGTGACCTGGTGGCATTTATCATTTATGCGCTGAATATTTCACGATCCGTCAGCCAAACCTCCCGCCTCTATGCAGCCGTGAATACAGCTGCCGGTGCATCAGAGCGGATCTTTGAGCTTCTGGATGAAGTACCGGAAATTGTCGATTCACCGGATGCCAAAACTGTAACTAATATTGAAGGCGCAATCCGCGCTGAGAACCTTTGCTTCAGCTATGATGAAGACCGCCCTGTACTTGAAGATATTTCGTTTGAAGCCGCCGCCGGAGAAACGATTGCGCTGGTTGGGCCAAGCGGTGCGGGCAAAACAACGCTCCTTAACCTGATTCCCCGGTTCTACGATCCTCAGAAAGGATCCATCAGCCTGGACGGAACAGATATCAGGGAGTACAAAATCAAATCGCTCAGAGAGCAGATTTCAATCGTCCCCCAGGAGGTACATCTGTTTGGAACATCCGTCAAAGAAAACATTCGATACGGTAATCTTGAAGCGTCTGACGATGGTGTGATTGCCGCAGCCAAAGCGGCAAATGCACATGAGTTCATTTCAGACATGCCGGAAGGTTATAATGCGATGGTTGGTGAAAAGGGTGTGAAACTGAGCGGGGGCCAGCGCCAGCGCCTTGCTATTGCCCGGGCAATTCTCAAAAATCCCGCTATTCTTCTGCTTGATGAAGCCACCTCATCGCTCGATTCCGAATCTGAAGCTCAGGTACAGGATGCGCTTTACCGCCTGATGCAGAATCGGACCACGTTTGTCATTGCTCACCGGCTATCCACCGTTCAGCACGCCGATCGGATCCTGGTGCTTCAAGACGGACGAATTATTGAATCAGGACGACATGCTGAACTCATTGACCAAGACGGACTCTACAGTCATCTCTATGCCCTGCAGTTTCGGGATCTGGATGAGACGGGGAAATTGGTTGACTGAGGGATTGGTTATTCGTTATTCGTTATTCGTTATTGGTTAATGGTTATTGGTTATTGGTTATTGGTTAATAGGGAATTGGATAAAGAAACTTCGTCATTCGTCATTCCTTGTTCAATATTCGATATTCACTTTTCCTTGTTATATCTTCCAAGTTAACCATGGGGATCTCTCCGTTTAGGCCGAAAAGCACGGCCTTCAGTCGAGATGACAGGGGCGCATTGGAATAGGGGGCGGCGTGCTTAACTATTGGTTCTGCAAAACTAAGATTAAAGCGCCCATGTCGGTGCATTCTGACTTGTCGGGTAGCGCAACAACCAGACCTGCATCAAAACTTGATGCCCGCCCTCCTAACATTGCTTTGTCATCCCGACAGAAGCGCAAGCGCAGCGGGGGGATCTTCTTGTGATGGCGGCCGAGTGTTGACGGGTAAAGAAACTTCGTCATTCGTCATTCCTTGTTCAATATTCGATGTTCGACCCTTGTTCGATATTTGCTATTCCTTTTTCCTGTTCGATATTCGATATTCATAAACGCTTGGTCTTCAGTTCACTTAAATAAAAATCGTATCCTTATGACACACTCAATATTTTCAAATTCATCCCTTCCGGCTCTTCGATCAGCAATTCTACTGGTAGTAATACTCTTATTCAGTGCTATCGGTTCGAAGCTTATGGCACAGGCAGACACACCTGATCCAACACGGTTTGAGCAAGAGATCGACGCATTTGCCAGCTGGGATGCCAAAAACTCCTCACCGGATAATGCACTCCTTTTTGTCGGAAGTTCCAGCATCAGGTTTTGGGATACGGCTGAAGCATTTCAGGGCTATCCGGTTATCAATCGCGGATTTGGCGGGTCTCACATTACGGATGTTCTCTACTATTTCGACCGCGTGATCAGCCGGTTCGATCCATCACTGATTATCTTTTACTGCGGCGAGAACGATATCGCCTCCGGTCTGGATCCTGACGACGTGTTTGACGACTACACAGAACTTTTGGCCCGTGTTGGTCAGGCGTTTCCGGATGCAGACTTTTTGTATGTCTCCATCAAACCGAGCAACAGCCGTACAGAATATTCTGATGCTTTTGACTCTTTCAACAGACGGGTTGAGTCGTATAACGAAACCAAACACAGGCTGCATTATATTGATCTTGCATCACCCCTCACAATGAGCGACGGCCAGCCGGATGATTCACTGTTTGTTGATGACCGGCTTCATCTGAATGAGGAAGGCTACCGGCAGTGGAATGAGAAAATGTGGGAGTTTCTTTCGCAGAATTTTTAGGAAAATCAAAACTGAAAGTAGTATCCAAGCACTTCAAAATTTACTCTGCCCGGTCTTTGCTCCAGCTTTATTCTGATATTATCCTGATAGCTGTAACCGTCAAGGTATTTTTCAAACCGAACATATGATAGTAAAAGATCATCTCTGTCCAAATATGGATACTTAGCCGTAATCTCAGATGGAATTGCGGGCACCTTGATGTCGACTCCCTCAGGAATACTGAGATTCCAGGTTAACGTATTATATGAATTCCTATCTGAGAAACTGAAGTACGCCTGATTAAACGAACGGTCAAATGAATAATCCAATTCAAACAAATTTCCATTATTCAAAGCAAACTCGTAATCCGGCAGGTTGATCGATTCAGGAACAGACGAACCCAGCTTATGGTAGTTTACCCCTTCATGAGGCTGACAGCAGAAAGTTGGGCCGCTCTGAGCTTTAGTGTCGTAAAACTCAAATCCCTCTACATAACCGAGTGAAATGATTTCAGACGGGTCGTAAGTGTTTGAAATCGTTCTGTACTCAGAGCGGGACAGTTCGTACCCTCTGCCGCCTAATTCGGGTTCAATTTGTCCCTGGATGTAGGCGTTTGTCACCGGTTTATTGATGGGAACTTTTGTCTGTGGTGAAAACGATTCAAAGTCGATGACAATATTATCGCCAACTACCACGTCTCTCATCCATTTGTAAACAGGATCCGGCCCATCATAAGCTGAAACAAATATGTCGATTGGAGATTCTCTGAGGATCATATCGGCCCTGAACGTTGAGCCGTCATAGCTTGCAGTTGAGTGATCCAGCCAGTTGTTATAAGCGTTATAGCTATCCGAAAAACCTATTGTCTCGAGAGGATTTTCGCTTTCGCTGTAGTTTTTCAATTGAAGAGATGCCCGGCCAAGCGTATCAGGATAGGTCGTTTGGTTAGGTTCTGTTTCAGCTACTATATAGGTGCTCCCAATCGGCACTCCAAAATAGCTTCTGATTTTATGCTGCAGGTGGGTTTCACCATTTATGTCAAACGATGTCACACTGACTTCTGTCACGATAATCCAGTCGTCAGCAACGCCCTCAAATTCGATGACTCCCTGCTCATCAGATGACTTTCGAAGATCAAGCAGACGACCGTTTTGGTCGGAAATGTATATCCAGCTTTCGGCACCCCCGGTGAAACTATCTGTTCTTAGAAGAACAACATCTTCCGGTGCGTTTGAATCGCATGAGATGATCAAACCAACCAAAAGACAAAGCGACAGTGTGTGTTTGGTTTTCATTGCAGGAGTATGTTCAGATCATTTCTTCAAGTTTTGAAAAGGGCAATAATCTTTAATCTTAGAAAATTTGAGCTAAAAAACTAACAGTGCCGATTATATTTCGAGTTAATCGTGGAGATCTCTCCATTCCGGCCGAAAAGCACGGCCTTCAGTCGAGATGACAGGATCGTGTTGGAATAAAGGGCGGCGTATTGAACTCATTGTTTTACAAATCTCCGAGAAACGCCACCATATCAGTAATTTCTCCCTTGGCGGATATCGGGTAGAGAAAATTCGTCATTCGTTATTCATTGTTCAATATTCGATATTCGACCCTTTCATCCCGAGCGAAGCACAAGCGCAACGGAGGGATCTTCTTGTGATGGCTTCCAGGTGTTCATGGGTAAGGAAAGTTCGTCATTCGTCATTCCTTGTTCAGTATTCGATATTCAACCCTTTTAGCACGAGCGCAGCGGAGGGATCTTCTTGTGATGGCTTCCGGGTGTTCATGGGTAAAGAAACTTCGTCATTCGTCATTCCTTGTTCAGTATTCGATATTCGACCCTTTCATCCCGAGCGAAGCACAAGCGCAACGGAGGGATCTTCTTGTGATGGCTTCCGGGTGTTCATGGGTAAAGAAACTTCGTCATTCGTCATTCCTTGTTCAGTATTCGATATTCACTTTTCCTTGTTCAGTATTCGATATTCACTTTTCCTTGTTCAGTATTCGATATTCACTTTTCCCTGTTCAGTATTCGATATTCGACCTTTTCCTCCCTAACTGAAGCGCTGCGGAATAATCTCCCCGCTTTAGCTTCCAAGTCAATCAATGAGATCTCTCCATTCCGGCCGAAAAGCACGGCCTGCAGTCGAGATGACTGGAACGCGTTGTTATAAAGGGCAGCGTATTGAACTCATTGTTTTACAAATCTCAGAGAAACGCCGCCATGGCAGTAATTTCTCCCTTGGCGGATATCGGGTAAAGAAACTTCGTCATTCGTCATTCCTTGTTCAGTATTCGATATTCACTTTTCCTTGTTCATTATTCGATATTCAACTCTTTCATAGCGTCGCCCTAAACCGTTATCTCCCCCGACTGAACTTTCCATAGCTGATTGTAGATGCCCCCTCTATTGACCAGTTCTTCGTGGGTTCCTTCTTCCACGAGCTCTCCCTGGTCAAGAACGAATATTCTGTCAGCATGACGAATAGTGGAGAGACGATGGGCGATGATAATAGTCGTGCGATCTTTTGAGATTTTGAAGAGTGATCGCTGAATGGCTGCTTCGGTTTCATTGTCCACGGCGGACGTGGCTTCATCAAGAATCAGAACCGGCGGATCTTTGAGAATGGCCCGTGCTATCGAAATGCGCTGGCGCTGGCCGCCCGACAATTTCTGACCACGTTCTCCCACAACCGTTTCGTAGCCATCCTGCAGGTCCATCACAAAATCGTGCGCTTCTGCGAGTTTTGCGGCTTCGATAAGCTCATCATCAGTTGCATCAAATGTTCCATACCGGATATTTTCGGCCACCGTGCCGTGAAACAGGAACACGTCCTGGCTGACCAGACCCGCAGAACTCACCAGGTCGTCTATTTTGTACTCTCTGATATCGCGGCCATCGAGCAGGATGCGCCCGCCGGTGACGTCATAAAACCGCATCAGGAGTTTTATCAGGCTGCTTTTGCCGGCCCCGGTTGCTCCCACAATCCCGACCGTTTCACCGGCCGGAATCGTCATATTCAGCCCGTTCAAGACCTGGCCGCCGGTTCGGTACCGGAAGGATACATCTTTAAACTGATACTCCCCTTCTACCTCTTCAGATGGAAGCGGAACAGTGCCATCTTCAAGATGTTCATCTTTTTTGAGCAGGCTCATCACCCGCTTCGTGCTTGCCATCGCCCGCTGGTAGAGATCAAAGGTTTCGCCGAGGCGCGTCAAAGGCCAGAGCAGACGCTGGGTCACAAAAATCAGAACGCTGTAGAGTCCGACCTCCATATTGCCTTCCAGCGTTTTGAATCCTGCAAAAATGAGGATTCCGATAAAACCTGCTAGAATCAGCATGCGGATGAGCGGCACAAAGGCAGCGCTGAGCCGAATCACACTTTGATTTGCTTTTTTGTACCGGTCCGACAGCTGTGCTATTCGCTCGTTTTCATAGTCCTGGGTTCCAAAGCTTTTAATGGTGGCCATACCGCCAAGATTGTTCACGAGCTGTGAACTGGTCTCTCCCGCCCGCTCCCTCATTTTGCTGTAGCGCGGTGCCAGTTTCTTCTGAAACCAGACCGACCCCCAGATAATAAACGGCATAGGAACAATTGCCATCCATCCTATTTCGGGAGCTGAAAATACAAATATAGACCCGATGACGACCACGGTTACCACCACCTGGATCAGGTCGTTGGCCCCGTTATCCAGAAATCGCTCGAGCTGGTTGATATCATCATTCAGAATAGAGATAAGATCGCCGGTTGACCGGTCCTCAAAAAAGGCCAGTTCCTGATCCTGCATATTGCTATAGGCATCTTTCCGAAGGCTGTCCTGTGTAAACTGGGCCAGATCGCGCCAGTAAATCTCAAACAGGTACTGAAAGATCGATTCGAACACCCACACAATGACCGTGATACCGGCCAGCCATAAAAGCTGCTCAAACGGGTCGGTCACGCCCATCCTGCCAATCACGCTTTCCTCGCCCTGAACCACCACATCTACTGCAGCGCCAATCAGTACGGGTGGCGCCAGATCAAACAGTTTGTTGAGAATAGAAAAGAGTGTTGCAAGCCGAACTTTAGCCCGAAAAGGCTTCATATAGCTGAGCAGCTGTTTGAGCGGATGTGTGTCGGGAGTGGGGGTTGAAGTCATATGTTGTTTTTGGTTTGACGTGTGCGGATGAACCTCTATCTGCAATGTATATTCACTACCCTGAAAATAAACGCATTGGCCTCCTCACACAAACATGGCTGAAATATTCTGAAGAGTCTTTGTTAAAAAAATACGCTACCGCAGCGGAGGGATCTTCTTGTAATGGCTTCCGGGTGTTCATGGGTAAAGAAAGTTCGTCATTCGTCATTCCTTGTTCAATATTCGATATTCACTTTTCCTTATTCAGTATTCAATATTCGACCCTTTCACCCCGACCGAAGCACAAGCGCAGCGGAGGGATCTTTTTGTGATGGCTTCCGGGTATCGAGTATCGGGTATCGGGTATCGGGTATCGGGTATCGGGTATCGGGTAAGGAAAGTTCGTCATTCGTCATTCCTTGTTCAATATTCAATATTCAACCCTTGTTCAATACTCGATATTCACTTTTCCTTGTTCAATATTCAACCCTTTCATCCCGACCGAAGCACAAGCGCAGCGGAGGGATCTTCTTGTAATGGCTTCCGGGTGTTCAAGGGTAAGGAAAGTTCGTCATTCGTCATTCCTTGTTCAATATTCGATATTCAACCCTTGTTCAATATTCGATATTCGCCCCTGGCAGCTGTAAAAATCTCCACCCGGTTATCTACCGGTTCAATCGTACGGAGGTAATCGTACATCGCTTCCAGATCGCCGGTTGTCATACCTGCATACATCAGCCACGGCATGATGGTTTGAAAATCTCCGGGCAAAACCCTGTGGGGCACATAGCTGCTGTCGGCATACACTTTGAAGCGCATCACAAACTGTTCTTTGGTCATGTTGCCGATGCCTGTCTCGTGTGGTGTAATGTTTGCTGATCTTACCACAGATCCACCCGGCATCATGAATTCACTGCCACCTGCAAAAGGCTCACCCACAACGGCTCCGTGTTCACGTTTAACGTGACACTCAATGCAGGCGGCAGCCGTCACAAGATACCTGCCATAGGCAACAGGATCCTCTTTTGAAGGAATGGGCTGATTGTTGGCTTTTACGGGCATGGTATTTATCAACAGATTGACCGGAAAATTTGCTACTGACACTTCATTTGCTCGCTCGACCGGCTCAAGTGTTCTCAAATAAGCAATGACAGAGTAGATATCCTCTTCCGCCACTTTCGAATATTGTGTATACGGCATCACCGGAAAGAGTGAGGACCCATCCCGGGAGACGCCGGTTGTAATCGCGCGGAAAATTTCACCATCACTCCATTCGCCCAGGGCCGCAGGCGTCAGATTCCGGGAGACAAACCTGCCTGGGAATCCCATGTTTTCATCAAATACGTCGCCGCCGGCTCCGTGGGTTCCCGCTTTTGGCGGACCGGCAAATGTTGAAAAATCTCGTTCAGCATGACAGTCCATGCAGAGCATGACGTGGTTTGCAAGATATTTACCGCGTTCAATCCGTTCAGCTGTTGGTTCAACAGTTATGTCTGGAGCCGGTGCTATATTGGGCAGGATCACAGACACGTAGCCGATCAGAAAGACAAGAGCTACAATTACGAGTGCCAACAGATATGCCAGGTACTTTAATCCCTTTTTCATAAGTACGTATGTTTGGTTTAATGGATAGCTGATACCGTGACCGGGCTCTCGATTCATTCTCCCGTCAGGCAAAGCAGTTGCTGATAGTTATATAAAGCATTCGCTACGAGGTATTTACATAATTGAACAATTATTTTCAACACGAAAATTTGCAGGTGAATTGATGTTATCTGGTATAGGGACTGCGGTGTGGAGTCGAAACATCTTCTTGTGATGGATTCCGGGTTGCTCAAGGAGATCTCTCCATTCCCTAACGGTCAATCGAGATGACAGGAGCACGTTGATTCAGGGGGAGGCATACCTAACCATCGGTTTTGCAAAACTCAGATTATTGCCGCCTTAACGATACGTTCTGATCTGGCGGGTATCGGGTAAGGAAAATTCGTCATTCCTTGTTCAGTATTCGATATTCACTTTTCCTTGTTCAACATTCAACCCTTTCATCCCAGGCGAGCAGAGCGAGTCGAAGAATCTCCCTGCTTTAGCTTCCAAGTCAATCGTTGAGATCTCTCCATTCCGCCCTAAAAACACGCCCTTCAGTCGAGATGACAGGGTTGGTTGGTAAAAAGGGCGGTGTATTGAACTCATTGTTTTACAAATCTCAGAGAAACGCCGCCATGTCAGTAATTCCTCCCTTGGCGGGTATCGGGTTTAGAAATTTCGTCTTTCCTTGTTCAATATTCGATATTCAACCCTTTCATCCCGACCGAAGCACAAGCGCAGCGGAGGGATCTTTTTGTGATGGCTTCCGGGTGTTCATGGGAAAGGAAAGTTCGTCATTCGTCATTCCTTGTTCAGTATTCGATATTCA
>Ga0307966_1003444_pt1 | contig 11922 bp, 10 predicted proteins | sample OrgLakmetagen646_FD_203141 | JGI IMG/M metagenome (GOLD analysis project Ga0307966, IMG submission 203141) | Saline water microbial communities from Organic Lake, Antarctica - #646 | ecosystem: Environmental > Aquatic > Non-marine Saline and Alkaline > Saline | place: Antarctica: Organic Lake... | reverse complement strand
AAAAAACTGTCCCCGCCCGCATTGGGCGAGGCTTGAGTTTTTTAATGATTGATGACTTTATTTTTGGTCATTTTAAACATCTCCTGTTACTTTATTATATTAAAATTATTATACATTATAATTGGGAATAAAACAATAGTTTTATTTATCTTCCTCTTTAATTCTTTTTCTCAACTGCTCTCTTAATGATATGGCCTTGTGAGGCTCTTTTGTAATTGTTGTATTTTTAGAAATTGACCGATTTACAGAGTTACCAATAGAGCCATCTTCTATAAGCGCCAAGCATTGAGTTTCAGTATAAAAAGGAACTCCATATTCACTTTCTAAAACATCTGTACTATAGGTGTCATAAATGCCAAGCTCAACACATAGGACAATACCAACAAAAATACCAATCGCAAATATGATAAGCGAAGCAATTATTTTACTAATCATAAATCACCTTTTTTTTTAATGTTAAATAGCTTCATAGAGTTTGTATTATATCAAAGTTTTAAAATAATGTAAATAAAAAAAGCGCCCCATCGGAGCGCTTTGAAAAATAACTCTTCGGAATCTCACCGCGCTTTACGGAAGGCTGAGTTAGGCCTGTCGCTTTTTAACTTTTAGATAAACGTGTTGTCTATCATTTTAATAGGTCGGTGTGAACCTCGCTCCACCGATACCCTGCGGTAGATTTCGTAAAATAAATAATATAAAAGTCGAAATCAGTATCAGGTTTTCAATGAATCTAAAATTAAAATGGTTGCGGAAAAAGGATTCGAACCAATGACCTTCTGGTTATGAGCCAGACGAGCTACCAACTGCTCCATTCCGCTTCAACTATGAATATATTATACATTACAAATAAAGATTGTCAAGCAAAGTTATATAAAATAATTTAATTTTTATATTTATAAAATTTTAAAGCATTTCTTCAATATCAACCGAGGAAAAACCATCACCTTCTCTAATAAAAATAACGTTTTCGCCATTACCTCCTTGGAAATTAAGATCAAGAAAAACCTCCTCTCCTTTATAGGTTAGTCCAATAATGTCAGCATCTCCTTCATTACCAGTATATCCATTTGAGTAAGTTAGTTGAGAAATTTCCGTGTCGCCATCCAAATCAAGAGTTTTTAAAACGAAGTCATTCATGTTAATGTCAAAGATGTTAAAATCATCATCAACTTTAAAAACTCCGACTAACTGTCCGTAATCATATTCAGAAATTTTTAAAAGAATATTTTGCTCTTTAGTTGGATTGTTTTCTTTTTTTTCTACACTCATATTTTCTGTTTTATTTAAAAGAATAAACTTTGATTTTTCAAGCCCTTGTTGTTCTAGAACTGTCTTGTGAGGATTAGTTGAATTAGAGTCAATTTGTAGAATATCTGCTTCTATTTTATTACCTGAATCATCTTCTATTTTGCAAGTTAGCATATCAGAATCAGCGATAATGCCATTTGCAATAATGACACCGTCTTCATGTCTGTTGTTTTCGATGTGATCATATAAGTCCAGCAAATCATGATCACCAGCCTTAGCCATTTCTTTAACATCATCCCAAATTTCATTGCTAAAATAGTCAGCATCAACTTGAGTGCCAGACATTTCAAATGTAATGGTTAAGAATTTAGACATAAATATCTCCATTTAATAATATCAATAGATCATATATTATTAAAAATATATTGTCAACTAAAAATTGATTTAAAGTATGATTGGAACCACTAGATTTAGTTTTTAATAAAAACTTGGTGCGGATAGCCGGAATCGAACCGGCACAGCCTATGGCCGAGAGATTTTAAGTCTCTTGTGTCTACCTATTCCACCATACCCGCAATAATGAACAAAGTGAAAATCAACAAAGCTATTATATACCTAAGGATATTAGAAATCAAGTTTTAATTTGAAAAGAAATTGAAATTTATTAAATCAAAAATATAGTTGTTTGGTTTTGTGAAATCAATGGCTGTATCGTTAACAAAATATTTTAAGGTTTTGACAGTATCAACTTTTTCAAATAAAAATAAAAATTGATTAAATTTTAGAAGCCAATGTATGTTTTTTTGAATTTCAAAAATATCAAACAACCCGATAATGTTAAGTGCATTGTAAATATTTTTATTGTATATTTTTTCACTACTAAAGCTACTAATTACCTTTTTTTTGTTTTTTAAAAAGTCCCAATCGTAGGTGCTTTTTAAAAAATAAGTCATGTAGTCAATAGTGAAAGTCTTCATTTTTTTATTCTTATATTCTATTTCTATAAAGTTAAAGTCGTGACTAAAGATGGCATTGTTAGGTTTAGTGTTTTTTTTATTTGATAAGATTTCATCTTGGTCAAAAATGACATCATCAACATTTGTTATCTTTACGTTTAGTAAATTGTTTTTAAAAAAAATAATTTCAATATCAAGGTTTTCATAATTTCCCCTAAAAAAAATTTTATTGTTGTCAAGTTTTATGGTGCTGAAGTTTTCAGGTATTTCATTTACAGTTAAGTGAGCATCTTCATTAATTAAAGATTTTTGAAAATTAAGTAAGTTGAAATTTGAATGTTTTGACATTTTATCCTTTTTTTATCTTATTATTGATAATTTCAGGTTGTAGATTATCACAATTATTTTTTAATATCAAATTTAACAAAGTTGATTTTTTTTAAAATAAAGTTATTTTGTATTTATATTATGGAGTCTTTTTTATGTTTGGTTTAAAATATTATGCGCATAGAGGTTTGCACTCAAAAAAAGTCAAAGAAAACACTATGGAGTCTTTTGAAGCCGCTAAAAAAGAAGGTTTCGGAATAGAGTTGGATGTTCATTTAACATCTGATAATAGAATAGTTGTTTTCCATGATTATAACTTAGAGAGATTGGTTGGTGTTGATAAATCAATTTCAAATATAGATTCAAATAACTTGAATCTATATAAATTAAAAGATACTTCACAATCCATAGTTTTGCTTGATGATGTTTTCGATTTTATTGGATCGGAAGTTCCTATTATAGTTGAAGTTAAAAGTTTATTTAATCTTAATTATATGGCCAACGAAATAATTAGATTAAATAAAAAACATAAAGGTGAGGTTGCATTTAAATCATTTAATCATGATTTCATGGATAAATTAAAGGTTTGTGATTCAAGGGTTTATTGTGGAAAAGTTTTTTCAAAAAAATTTAGTGATACACCAACATCTCAGCAGTTATCAATCATAAATAATAAAAATTATTTTAATTTTGATAAAATGGATTTAATAAGTGTGTCTTACGATGAGTTGCCGTTTGGCATTGTATCATCCGCAAAAAAGAAAAAAATGGTTGTAATGTCTTGGACAATTAAAAACAAACACCTAGCAGAGTTGGCTCTTAAAAGAGCCGACTCTATAATGTTTGAAAATTTTATTCCGGTTTATTAAACAAGCCCAGCGTTATTAAGGACAATAAATCTGGCTAGTTTTACTGCCTCTTCTTTAGTGCCTTCAAACATGCACATAAAGCCATCTTTGTGGCAAAAAATTAATCCATCAATTTTTGATATTCGAACTAATTCTTTATCTTTTAGTCCACACCATTCTTTGGGCATGGGGCAAAGCTTACTATAAGGTTGCTTTGGACTGATGGGAACGGTTTGTATTTTCCAGCTATTGTTTGTTCTGGGAATAACCATCATCTTTTTATTTGTTCTTTTTGCAATTTCAACGGGTGCAACTTTAACATTGCTATTCATGACAACAACATCTGGGATGTCTTGGGATTTTTGTATTGATTTTTCGATTTCCTTGGTTGACTTCATTTCTTGTCTAATTAGATGGAAGAAGTTGATAAAAAAATCTTTAGCTGCTGAAAGTGCTCTTTTGAATTGACGATCCATAACTTTATCATCATCATGCTTTCGGTTGTACATGCTTATGAAGCTACCTTCCACCCATTTCTCTATGCCATTGTCCTGAGCGTCGATTTTTTTTATGAGACGCTCTTCCAAAAGATTCATTGTTTCTTCATTCATGTGTTGGTGAAGAGATTTTTGCTCACGAAGCCAAGTCCAAATAAGTCCACAAGAACTAAATGGAATTCCATCACTCCAAGTTTTGTTCATGCCAGCTTGATGGTGGTCAAAATTTTTGTTTTCCGGGTTATAGTCGAAGCCCACGTCAATAACAAAAGCATTTGGATCTTCTTTTAGTGGTTTCAATATTTTTTCATCACGAGTCCTAATGAGTTCGTATGGTTTGCCTTCAAAATAATAAAGTTCGAGAAGTGCAATTGCCATAACTTCATCATTATGGAAATGTCGGTGATGTGTTGCGACTGTTTGTTTGTCTTGCATAATTTTAAAACCTTTTTTTTGATATAGCCTATAATATCACATAATTTATATAACTTCAACAAAAACAGAGGTAAATCTCCTTATTGAAAGGAGATTGTGCCAAATTTTCTATTTTCTGAAACGTTCCAATAATCTCTGAAATCCCATTTTATATTCATTTCGATAGAGCAAAAATTTTCATCATGGTTATCAGTAAATATGTGAGTTGCTTCGTGAAAACCAATGTCATAAAGCTTGCTAAGTTTTGTATTATATTTAACAAGAGCAGGGTTTACCATAATGGTAATAGAGTTTTTGTTACTTGAGTTAACTGCCTTAGCATTGTCGCCAAAGATGAATCCGACATAAACAGGTCTTTTTTCGTAATAAAAAATACCTTCTTGACCATTGTATGTGGTTTCTTCTCCATTAATATTAAAAAAACGTGCCTCTGCAATACTTGCAAGAATAGAGTAAATAATTTTATTCCAACTATGTGCCATTTTAATGTTACTTATTTTAAGTAGTTCTTTTTTAATTTGATGATTACTTAAAGAGCAAGAGTCATCTTTTTGAATTTTAAAATTAATGGGTAGTTTTTCTTCATCTAAAGCCTGAAAAAGTTTTTCAATTTTCTCCTTTTCCTTGCCTGTAGCTTCTACCAGTTTTTGAAAGGGGGAGAATTCAGGCGTCTCAGGTTTGTCTTCGAAAGGGTCTGGCTCATTATTTGAATTATGAGTTATTTCCTTTGTTTTTTCCACAACAGTGTTTGTTTGATTGGTGGATTGCCATTCGTGAGTATTCTCATCATTTTCATTCGATTTATTGCGTTCATTTTCAAAAGAAATATTATATTCATTTAGTGTCCAATTCATTACCTTGTTGGTTTTGAGAGATGATCTTTCATCTTGAAGAGATGCAAATATTTGATTAAATTCCACCTCAGCTTGGCCTTTTAAAGAGTCACGGTTTGTGGTCAAAACTTTGATTGGGTCCTGATTTAATTCAAGAATGCCAAGAAAGCAAGATTTTTTGTTTGACCAAACATGATGTTGGAACATAGCTAAACCATTTACTCTAACCCATAATTTAGAAGAGTATCCTTCATTATAATCTCTGAAATTGATAGTGCCAATTGTTGTATCATGTTTATAATCAAATTTGTAAACATTGTCTTTCATGATTTCATCATTAAAAGAAACTTTCACACCTTTAAGATGTGAATAGGCCATGATTTCACTAATTGATTTATGAAATTCATATTCATAAACAACTTCCCTATCATTTATTTTGGCGATAGTCAGTGTAATTTCAGTGCCTTTAATTTTTTCATCTGTTTTGCTGAAGTTGTAATTACCTCCGACACCTTCAACCAAGTTATTTTTTGTTTTAACTTTGTAATGATCGTGAGAGAAAAATAGAAGTGTTTTTGCGTAACCAAATCCTCCGATAGCATCTGGATTATCTTTGTGGGAGCCTCCTAGACATAGCAAGACGTTAATAAGAATGTCTTCTGTCATTCCAGAGCCATTATCCTTACAAGTGAGCACAAAATCATTTTCATTTTCTTCCAGTTGAAAATCTATTTTTGTAGCCTTAGCATCAAAAGAATTTTGAATAATTTCTCTAAAAAGAGCCATCATCCAATCGCGATATTCTTTTTTGGCTTTTTTAAAGTAACTATGTGGAACTGAAATGTTGCTTGAATACATAATAATTCCTTTGATGTCTTATTTATTCAGTAGAGTAATCATATCAAATTTAATATATAAAATCAACTGTAATTTCAAAAGTATTATAATGTTATATATTTTAAATACCAACTGTAATTTCAAATGTATAAAATAAAAAAAACCTTCTCGAAAGAAGGTTTTAAACTTAATCTGATTAGTGGTTAAAGCGTTTCACCACAATCAGGGCATTCATCATCATCTTCATTTACGACTTCACCACAGTCAGGGCAGTATGATTCATCATCTATGTCAAATTCTGAATCCTCGAAGTTGATATCATAGTCGTCACTTTCATCATCTTCATAAATTCCAAGAACATCGTCTTTTAAAACTTCTTCCATTGGGATTTCATAAAGAACTTCATACTTTGAGCAACGTCCCTTTTCATTATTGTAATCGACAGGGATAGAAACAACATCAGCAGGGTTTATTTTGATAACAACCATTCTATCTGAATTTCTGTCATTGAAAAAACCTGTTGCATAATTGTAACTGCAAAAGTGAAGTCCACTAGAGCAAGTTTTATGAGGATCATCAACGACCTGATTGCGCTCCATTTCAACAACGGCACCAATACTGTTATCAAATTTACCAGTATACTTATCAGTATAATTTTGGCGAATGATTTTATAAGCTAATAGGCAACCATCTTCTGTAATTGGCATTTTTGTATGCTCTACAAATCGATACAGCTGTGATACCGAGTTGCTTGAAGGGTTTTCCATAAGATTATCAAGGAAGTGCAGCATTGGTTTAATCATATGCTTCATTTCTTGTCCTGATTCATCAGATTCTCTTTTAATTTCCAGAATCCTTTTTACAAGATAATTTTTAAGCTCATAACCGCGATAATAAAACCGATTGTCCTTACAAACAAGCCGACCAGATTTAAAGTTGTTACGTTCTTCATCACCAATGACTTCACTAACATTAAGTTTAGGAATGAACATGGATCGAATTTCTTCCCAATTTACATCACTGTTGCCGCGCTCCATAGCGTTAATGATTTTTGATTTAATTTCCTCAAAACGTTTTGATTTGTTTTCGTCGTGTTGATTTTTACGAAGCGTGAAAGGTGCATGTCCGATAAAAACAAGCGTAATGTTGTTTTCGCCGATGTTACATGAAATAGGTGCGTTGATGCTCATATAATAAAACTCCTGCTTTTCCTGTGTTTATTTCTGTAATGATTGTATCAAAAATCATCTAAATAAGCAAGGGTTTGAACTAGAAACCCTCACTTATTTTATTTGATTTTAATTGGTAATCGTATCAATTTGTTTCATTTTACAAACAGAAACTGTTTGATTACTAACATAAACTACGTTTTTAGGATTAACTTTAAATACACCAACATTTTTTGAAGTGTTTGATACGCCAGCACAAAGTGACATAAAGCGGTCTGTTTGCGTGTCTGATACCATGTTCCGTGGGCGTTTAATAATTCCTTTATCATCAGTATCAAGACCATTCATAAGCCCCTCTTCATCAAGGGTGCTGTAGAGAATGATGTTACCGTTGTCCATAACGGGAACGTTGTTGCGTGATAGGAAATCCCATAGAGATTGTGTAACTTTGTTTGAGGTGTTTTCCATTGTTTTTGAAAGTAGTTTAAAAAGTTTTTTAACTTCACGTTTTGTTTGCTTATCAGGCTTGCTCAGTGATTGCTCTTTGCAAAGCGCGACAATATGAGCAGTAAGCCCATTTTCTAGTGTGTAGCCTTTATATGCAATGGTTCCATTTGTAAAAGAGAAATCATTGGTGTCTACCCATTCGGAAATGTCAACAGTAGGCTCGATGCAATTTAAAAAGTTTTCCCATTCGCCAGAATCCAAGCAGTCAAAGGCCATTGCCAAAAGGGTTTCAAACTTTTCGACTTCTGGTGACTCACTATCGCCCATTGGTCGATTGATTACCAGAGGGTGACGACCCATAAAAACGAGTTGAATCGATTGCTCAGTAATATTTTGTGAGAGTAGTTCTGTCATATTTATTCTCCTGTTGTATGGTTCTATATTATAACTTTTTTAAAGGAAAGTAGCAACATCAAGCTGCCACTTTTTCACATTTTTTTTCAGAAATTTTCATTTTTACAAATTCTTCAATGTCATTGCCAATATCCGCATCAATGAAGTCGTGACAATTGTTACACTTAACAAGTTTCAAAATGGGAAATTTGTTTAAATTTTCATCGTTTAGAAAATCCCTAAGAGCTAACATATCTTCATTGGTCTTAATGTTACTCAAGAACATAGCCTTTTCTTGAATTGTTTTCTTAAGGTTACTGTTAATAGCGGCCATAGTTTTAAAAACATTATTAGAAAAAGACATTTCATAGATTTTATTAATAACGCCTTGAATGTTTTTGTAGTAAGAAATGTTAATCATGTTGCTTGCCGGAGTGTTGACAAAATCAACATGATTGATAACCATTTCAAATGATTCTGCGTTGTTATCTGAATACAAGTCGTCACTATGTTTTGCCATCATTTCATCTAGTTTTTTAACTTTACTAGGCTCACCAATCATTTGAAAAGTTTTCATCAAATTTCTAGTGTCTTTAAAAGTTCTTACAAATGTTTGATTTTCTAAAATGTTCTTTAGGGTTTTAATTTTACCGTCAAAAACATTAACATTGTTATTAAAAACATCTTCAATAAACTGTCCTAGCTCAATTACTTTACCAGAGCTGTTTTTTTGAATATCTCGCAGTTCTTTTTTATTTACAAAAACAAGGTAATCATATTTAATATCAAACATAACACTCGCATAATAAGCCATTTCTGCGATCTCACTTCTAAGGAAAGAGTGAGATTCTTTGTCAGAATTAATTTTATTTGAAAGTGTTAATGTGGCATTGCCATGTCCTTGTTTAATAGCGTAAACAATATTTTTATCAAGATACTTTGAAATGCTATCAATGGAATTACTACTAACTTCCTGCACTCCATAAGGCTTTTCAAAAACAGCGTAAGTATTTTTTTCATAAACTCGCACATTGTTTATTAGTTCTTTTTTGATAATGTTACTTTCGTGCACAACGTTCATGTCGATATCTGAGCATTCAAGATAAGCGATAATTTTTTCTTTAATATTTTTCAAGTAATCAAGTTTATCAATATACACAGAATTTTTTAATGTTTTTTTGTAAGTGTCGATAACAAAAACTAGCTCATTGTCTCTAATATTAACTTCATTCATAACGGCCTGAATTTGTGCGCTGACACTTGAATCACGAAGAACAATGTGAATGTTGTTAAAACTATTTGTTGCAAAACGCATTTCAGAAATATTTTTTACTTTTTTAGGCTTAACATGGCCTCCATGCTTTGTGTAAGCAGAAACTTTATCATTTTCAAAAAGTGGAACTAGCTTTTCAAAATTTTCGATGCGTTTTTTGTAATCAAGCAAAGTTTCTCCAAAGCGTTTTAAAAAGCACTCTTGAGCAATTTTATCTTCTTCACTCGCGATTTCAAGCTGGCAATCTTCAATTTTTTTCAAATCACCAAAGTTACGGCTTCTCTGTCGCAAATTTTGGATAATAGCCGATGTTTTGAATTTAGAGTTACTGGTATCAGCGATGATTTCTTTTAAAATATTTTTTGAATTTTGAAAAATCACATCAATTTTATTTTCAATATTTTTAATGGTTTCCTTTTTTTCTTCAATTTGTTCGCGTGAAGGTGCCAAGGAAATTTCACCGATTTTGTGTTTTGTAACAATAGTGTATCCGTAAGGGATTTTATAAGAAAAAGTTTTAATTTCCTCACTGGCAGAAGTTGAAACAGGGTAGAGGATGCCGCCTTGAATAACACAAATCCTAGATTTCAACTCGGAACTTCTGCGACTAAATGGATTCACGTAATTAGTCGGACAAAAAATCATATTATCATCTTCAAAACAGTTTTCCTTACGGAAGTTTTGAATACTTTCACGATAATTGTTGAAATTTGATGCTGTTTTAAAGAAGCCGTTTTCATCAAGGCTTCCAGTCCAAACATTGGGAATATGATCAAACCAAATAAGAGTCCGAAAAGCTTTTGTGGAAAATTCGTTAAAATCTTCTGCATCAACATCGAAATAAACTTCCAAACCGTTTGGCTCATCTGTATCTTGAACGAATTGCAATTCATATTCAGGCTGATCTCCGCTGAATGCAATGGTGTATGTATAGACTTTACCATTGAAATAAGAGCGAACAATGAAACTATCAGTGTAGGCAAATGGGGTTTTTGCGCCCAATCCAAATCCACCAATATCATCTTCATTCTGATCTTTGGTTGATTCAAAATATCTAGTGTAAACAGATTCAATATCGTCTGGGCTTAGTCCAGTGCCATAGTCACGGATGCAGAATTTTGGATTTTCTTTGCATGGTAGGAAAATGTCAAAAGGTTTTTCAAGGTTTCCTTGCGCCCGTTGCCCATCAATAGCGTTTGATGAAAGCTCTCGGATGATAGATCCAATTTTGTCAGTGTAAAGAGTGTCTGACATTACTCGGAAGAATTTTGAATTGTTTGTGTTAACACCAAAAGACTTGGAGCCTTTGCTTCCGTATTTAATGGACTTGGAACGGCTTTGAGTAATTTTCATGAAAATCTCCTAAATACTTTAATTTGTGTTTCGATTTGATGGTGTAATTATACCTAAAAAATGATTTGCTTGCAAGCTTTTCGCCTTTTTTTTTCATTTTTTTTATAAAAATTTAAATATAAAATTATCATTTAAATATTATAATAATAATATGAAATTATAGCTGGTATCTTATATTTTTACAATGTTTGTTGTGATTTATATCATCAGTTCTTTGGGTATTTCATTGATGATATAACTGGATAGTTTATTTGTTTCCCCAAACTTTCCACTTACTAGGTTTGGTAGGTAGTGAATGTTGAGGAAGTGTCCAATGGAGTCACATGTATAGAGACTGCCAGCGATCCTATCTTTATAGTGTATTACGCTTATCTGAGCGATGAAGTCTCTGGAGTTGGCAAAATGCTCAATAAAAGGTGAATTTTCAATGTTTGTGTTTTCTTGGTTGATGTTACTCAGTATTAGTTTGTTTGAGGCATTTCCAAAGGTGTATAACTCAAGTTTATTTGCTAAGTGTTTATTACTATTATCATTCATTAATTTAGAAACAATCTGGGATGCTATAATACCACCTTGCGAATAGGCGATAAGAATGACTTTATTTTTATTTTTTAAAGCTTTAATAAGCTGCCTGTAAGCTATTTCAGCAAGTCTTGATGGTAATCCTAGTGTCCTGCTTGAAATGCACTGCATGACATCATTGAATGGGGTGTCTGTGGGGTTGTAAATTAAATGTATATCCTTGTCAAAAATACAAGCCAGTGCTTTAGCATTAAATTTTGCAGCAATTTCAGATGTCATGATTCCGTTAATAAAAAACCATTGCTCAGAGTTATCACTTTTTGAATTTGTTGGGGCATGAAATGTTTCTGTTTTGGTGTCAATCTCAGGGTTGTAAGAAATAAAAACTTCTCTTGCAATGCTAAGCATGTTGTAAATTTTCTCATAATTTGCGGTGGTGGGTTGTGAATATTTTTGTGAATCTTCTATTGCCATAATTAATGGTAGAGTTTTTATGTTTTTACTTACAGCATAGATATCAGAAAAAATATCCAAAGTTGTTTCCCAAATAGAGTGTGAGTTTGACATGTGTTACTCTCCCGAATTTTTCTGATAAGCTATAGTATCATAGTATTAACATTTAGGTCAAGTTTTTATACAAGTCATTTTATAAAATTGACATTAATAATATCAATGTGATAATGTTAGATGGGATTACAAAAAAGGTTTAAAAATGTGCAAAGAATTAACTAATTTTATTAATTTAGCAAAAACGGAAGAAATTAAATCAGAATTAATATTGTTA
>Ga0307966_1003443_pt1 | contig 11924 bp, 14 predicted proteins | sample OrgLakmetagen646_FD_203141 | JGI IMG/M metagenome (GOLD analysis project Ga0307966, IMG submission 203141) | Saline water microbial communities from Organic Lake, Antarctica - #646 | ecosystem: Environmental > Aquatic > Non-marine Saline and Alkaline > Saline | place: Antarctica: Organic Lake... | reverse complement strand
AATTGTCCACTACTGTAGTGGACATCCCGTCCACTACGGTAGTGGACATCTCGTCCACTACTATAGTGGACATCTCGTCCACTACTGTAGTGGACATCTCGTCCTGTACGTTAGTGGACAACTGGTGCGTCCTAGCTCGTTCTTGAAATCTTCTTTTCATTCGGGGTGAGCAATACAGTGACATGCACATCAACAAGTTATTTACAAGATTAAAACCTATGATTCTCTTGCAAATCAAACACCGTAAATAAATGTATTTCCAATGGATGCCAGCACGCATCACACGGAAAAGGGAAATACCTCATTCCGGTTTGTGGCTGGCCGAGACCAGTCAGCAGCAGCCGATCAGCCAATCAACCTGGAAGGTGAAGGTTCATTGTACCATTGTATATCGCGTCCTCGAAAGCTTCACCTGTGATGTTTTTTACTCATGTTTTTTACTCATCTTTCACGCTTTAATGCCTTCCTTATTTCATGCATTACATCCTCTGGAGACCATCAGAGCAATAAATGACAATGTTTACCAGCATTCGCTCTTCACTTCTTGACTGAAGGCCTTTTTTGTAACAAATGGCAAGTTCCGCAGCAGTCAGAATGATTGTATAAGTGCTGTGTAAGAGCTTCATGATTTCCTTTCTCAGCAGAACAATAGACATTTTCTCTTTCTTTCTGAGCTTTTTGATTTATTTGTGGCTGGCCAAGACCAGGCAGCAGCTGATCAACCTGGCTGAAAATCACCTATCCCCCATTGTAATATGTAATCATTGTAACCATTGAATGATTGTGTGTGTGTGTGCTCGCAGTGGATTCCAAGCTAGCCTGAAAAGGAATTATCATATTAAATATATATGTTCTTTATTTTATTCAACATTGATCGAGTTCAACAACCTGCGGAAATAGTGGACAGAGCGAGTTGGAGCTCTGCCTACACAGAGGCCCTATTCAGGACATTCCGCCAGGCAAGTTTGGCAATCTCGCTGCCTTAACTCTGCCTGCTACATTTGTATCGAAGGGGCCCTGTTCTGCAACTACCAGCGCTACCCACATCAGGCATTTCAATACATACAACATTCGCAAAGAAACAATAATATCTGTGCCTTAGGCAATTATATACCCATCAAGGCAAAAGAAAGATCAAAATCCAATCCCACCCGATTTCTTGTCAAGTTCCCCGATCACTGCCGCGACTAAGCATCAAACAACCAAATTGATTGTCACAAACACTACTCCTTGTAGCAGGGATGCACGGCATAGGGCTGTTCATACGTGGGTCATGGTGTCAAAAGTTAAAGGATTGCCATTAAGGATCATCCAGGAAAGGCTCTCAAAGACAGAAAGTTAGTATGTCACAATGATCAAGCTTTTTTCAAACCGTTGAACCCTACTTTCCCCCAACAGACACAATGCAGCTCTGGATTAGTGCTTACACTAGCCAGAACTGCACCAAGGCAATATGTTCTCATGCTTAAACATATAACTGCGCTAGGGAATTACATTATACTATAATTAGCAGCCTGATTTGTCAATGGCCACCACACTCACTCTCTCCCCAATAGAAAGCCTGTTACAAGACAAATGGCATGCCAATTGACAAATGACACTTAGATAAAAGTATTGCTGCAGATCTTACCACACACGACACAGCAACTGGCATGCCTTTGCCGAACAGCGACAAGCACTTTTTCTGTAACGGATCAAAGAAACAAAGGGATTCTCCTGATATTACAACTGGCACAACTTTTCCCACAAATTATTATTGCTACTAATCCTCCTCCTCTGCCAAGGCATTGAATTTAGCATATTTGGAAGCAAGGCTGCTCTTCTTGTTCAGCATGGACTCATCTGCGTGGAACAGCTCGTCAATTTCTTCCAAATCTTCCATGTCCATGTCCTCATCCTGTAAGGAGCCCATACAGTGCGTGTTTGAGGATGCAACGGAGAGGGTACGAAATGGGTGCAGTTGGGTCATTCTGCCTCAGGAGTGGCAAGGCTTATAACTTATAACATATATTAATCAAGCAGGGCAACTGGCCTTTCTCGTAACATCTGCATGCTTACAATGTTGGACCAAGGGCAGCCTGTCCCCGTTCAGTCATTTATTCAGTGGGGCAAAGCTTCTTAATACAAACGACAGCCATACCGTTTTAAATAGGCTGGGAATGACTCCTTCCGGCAGTCCGCTCGCCTCATTGTACTCCTGTCTGATACGAAGACTGCCCTGTTCAGGAGCCTCAATGTACACCTGTCAGGGGGAAGTTAGAAATAAGTGTCTACACTGAAATGAAGTTGTGGACAGCAAGGAAGGATGCCAAGCAAGTGAACTGCTGGGCCCAAAAGACCAACAAATAAAGGATACAACTACCCTTTCTTCGCCTTTTGCAGTACGCACACTCTGAAGCACTTCCAATGCTCAAAGCCACGTTGGCCAAACATACTCCAATGCCATGCAAATAGCAAACAAGGGTCAGGACCAACTAATTTGCTTTCCAGTTGACATAGAGCACAAAAAAGTGAAACCACACTGAGGTGTGCTCAACCCACCTCCAGCTCGTCCAATTTTTCACCATCATCGTCCAGCATAAGCGTGCCCGGCTGCGCAAGGTTTCCGTCGCCCCAGCCACCCCCTTTTGGTGCAGCAGGAGGGGAGGCCCCACCTGTTCCAGCAGCTTGCTGTGGCTTTTTGCCCAGGACCCTATTTAGATGAGAACGGCCGCTGTGTACAGCAATAGTTGCAGGGCAAGGTTGGGCGAGGACGAATTATTGAGTACCGTACCTTTCCTTTCCTATACCACCCTGATTAAATAACGTTTTTAGCCCCCCGGAATGATGCCGGTATTGTTTTTATATATTTTTATTTTAAGGCTCCAAGGTTGTCTGGGGTTGCCAAAAATAAAGTTTGGTGGGTGACCGAACAGAGAGGAGATGGATTTTCTGCCGTCCCTGCCCCCCTCCCAACCCAGTCGGAGCCCCAACTGCCCCTGCCACCATGACTCATGCACACTCAAGCAACGCATGCAGCCACATCAGGCTTGTGCTCTGACGGTACGGTACTACGAGTATGGTACGGACCGTCTTTTTGTAAAAGATGGCGTAATTTCGAATTTTCGAACGCGTTGACGCCACACAATGCTTCCCTGAACGACCCTGAGGCTGGGTTGGGGCTGCATCAGCTCGGGAGAAGGGCCCAGCTGTGGCTTTCATGGAAACTCAAAGTCAGACGCAATACTTGATTCCTGGTTAGCAATTAGCGTTTTATTCATGAACAATTGTTGCAAAAAGAAAATAATTGTTTTGGGCCGAAATTGGAGCCAAAAGGCCAAATTACACCAAAATTGCACTTTACGGTGACCACCATCTTGTGCGGTTAAGACCGTACTAGTCAACTCTACCGTCTTAGTTCAGTATGGTACGGTGTTATACGGTATGCTACTGTAAGTACTTGAGCAATTAGTACGGCGTAGTCGCACAAGCCTGAACTACATGCATGCACTGGCATACAGGCACATACAGGCATGCACACATGCACAAGCTGACACACGCGCTTGAATGCGCAACTGCAAGCGCGTGTCCACATGCGAGCGCATGCGCACACGCACGCATGCACTACACACACGCATGCACTACACACACGCAGACACACATCAACACACTACACAAACACTCTCTCTCTCTCTCTCTCTCTCTCTCTCTCACACACACACACACACACACACAACACACACACGTAAATAAGCACTGTATATGCGCGCACACGCGCATATTAACACAGATACTAGCACACGTGCAAGCGCTGGGCAAACTCCCCACCGGGGTTGGTGCGGGAATGACTATAATAATTCTTGAAAGGGTCTGGGGTTACCCAGTGTTAGTATTCATGAATTTGGGTTCCGGGGTGAGTACGGTAAGATACGGCAATACACGTTTCAGTCAAGGGTGTTTCAAAGACAATGGGATAGCAGTGGCGGCCTGTGAAGTTGCTGCATGTGGGCTGTATCATCATATACAGATACTCTATTGTTACGTTTCTTTTAAGGTTGGAGTTTAGAACTTGCACGCAAAGGTAAGCAAGGCACACACCTTGGTTTAACCATACCAGACTTGCACTTAAAAGAGCATAGCCACTATTTTGCCAGGTAAAATAGCGGCATCTTTAATAGGGGAGATTTGCTATTTACAATGACAGATGTGTACATCTGTGGCCAATCCTACGCATACCTGTACTGCGGGGGCCCATTGCTAGATTGGCTGTTTGGTATGGAAGCAGCGTCATCTGAGAGAAATGCAAGAAAGCACATTAAAACATGATACATGAAGTAACATAATTAAGGCAATTGCGATGCACGGGCGTAGGACTGCCTCTGCCAATTGAGCGATAGCGCAAATAATGAGAGCATTCAGCAAGCGCAAGAAAATTCGTCCATTTAAAAGTCTGTCAGTCATGGATGAAACGTGAGACACACCTTTGCCTGTGTTCTCCAGTATCATGACTTCTCCGTCCTCCCCTTCCCATTCTGAGGGCTGCAACAAAAACAAAGTGTTATGTGGCTGTGTTGGTGCTGTACATGCAAATATCCACTGCTTTTGATCTGCAACAAATGAATTCTATGTTTTTGTTATCAACTAGTCATGCAGGGGAAAAAAGGACGTCCTGGCTTCAGCCTGTAATCAGCTTGTGCCAATTCAGCTTGTGCCACTTCAGCTTGTGCCACTTCAGTTTGTGCCACTTCAGCTTGTGCCACTTCAGCCTGTAATAAGCTTGTTCCACTTTAGCTTGTGCCACTTCAGCTTGTGCCACCTTCAGCCTGTAATCGGCTTGTGCCACTTCAGCTTGTGCCTCTTCAGCCTGTGCCTCTTCAGCCTGTAATAAGCTTGTGCCACTTGCCAATCATACACGGGTGAAGGGTACACCCAACTTCAATTCCTGTGTTACTTTAGGGCAAAGCCCTCAAGACGAGGCGGAACCCGTTGGATCGGCCCCTTCCCGCCCAACTTCACACGTGGCCAGCCGGCAGGGCAAGCCTCACCCAGGCCACCACAAACCCTGAGGCTTACCAGATTCTTTATAAAGCTCGCATGGTGCCTTACTGATTGTCAGATCCTGAGGTGGCCTTGATGAAGTTTCAACAAACGTTTGAAAACCTTTGAAAGCGTTGGCCAACCTATGATGCGCAGCGCTCATTCCCCCCTCTTGCCCTTCCAGATTGTCCAGAGCCTCTTAAGATACCAATGGCTTGGGTTGATTAAGCACACAATTTAGAGTGCTGTGACAAGGAGGAGCGTCGCAAGCAACTCTGAAAAGTCGGCAAAGCCCATCATGCGCTGTCTGTGCAACTCTTGCGTGCAAATGCATGTGTGCGTGTGTGTGTGTGTGTGTGTATGTGTGTGTGTATAAGGTTGTGTGTGCGCCCTGCTGCCCCACAGACGCTGCAGTGGTACGCACAGCGCTGTGCTTAAGCGGGCTGTGCTGAATCAGGCGTGGAGATGAGCTGCTGCTGCTGCTGCTGCTGCTATTCCCTGTCCGCTAAGAGGACAGGGCAGGTGTGAGCATTATGCCCAGGCTGGCCGTGTTATCTGCACCTTGCTTCAACTGTACCGTGCGCACATGCAGGAGGTTCCACAAGGCTATTTGTTTCAGTGTATTGGTTCAGTATTTGACCTTGGAATGCTGCGCCTCTTGCTTGTAATCTCCCAAATCTTTCAAAACTGAGGACTATTGCAGGAGTCACAAAACGTTTTTCCTGACAGTCGCGTGTAAATTTCCAAGCGAACCTCTGCACGTCATCAACATCTCATTAAATAGACATTAGTAAGCCCACTTAGCTAGAAATAATCAAATCTGGATTAAGGAACACATGCTCGCATGGTCCTGCAGCTGGACTGTGAAATTCGCAGCCGGACCCACTCAAGGGCACCTGACACTGCACACTCACAGATGGTTGCTGATGGATTCAGCACCAGTAGGTTTGGTCTGGGGCCTGGCCTGGCTGAGAAAGTCTGGACAGCTTCCAAAAATATTATGTGCTCTAAAATGTTACACACTGCACCCCAGGGCACTCAAAACTTTTCTGCCACGATGGAAAGTTTGGTAGGAGCCTATGTCAAGTTTTCTTCCGGGAGGTGCCCTGGATGGGTCTGGCCACAATTTGCTTTGCCCTACTTTAAAGCTTGCTGAGAATTGGGCCCTACCATTCCACTCCTGCGCCCCCCATCCCCCTGACCACGCAGGGCTGCCTGAGGAATTTTTTTTACAGGAGCAGCCAAAGTCTCAGGTCAGCAGGTGCCCTGGGTGGGCCTAGGCAGCCTAATGTAAATGTAGGTGGTGGTGAAGAAGTCGGCACTAGAGGGGCTTACGCCCTCTGAGGGGGCTTCGCCAAAGAGTACGCTGTTTGTTTGATGCAGGTACCAAGTGATTGTATTGCCGCACTCAGCCCATCTCCCACCCTGACAGCTTGTGCAGTCTTTCTTGATGGCGTTATAGCAACCATGAAAACGTGCAAGGCTGTTGAATTTCACATAATACATAATACTGAAGCATGTGTTCCTAAGCTTGCATGTCAATAACGATGAGTCCGTCAGAACTAAAATTTGTTGATGCGGGAAGAACGAGACACAAAAGGACAAACATGAAGTGATCCAATGTGTTTCATTTTGCATCACGAGGGGGTTGCTGTATGGCTGTCGCACAGTCTGCACTGCTTGCGGCTACTCCTTTCGGGCAAACTTGCATCTGCTAATCACCTCTATTACTAAGCAGGCCACAACGTACGCAGAGCATTAGAAGCGGCAACATCAATAGCTACAGCTCATACACACACACAAACACACACACGCACACACACACGCACACGCACACGCACACACATACACACACATGCACACACACATACACACACTCACATTGGGCACAGGAGGAAGTACAGGGACACCACGTGCCATGCTCTTACTCCCCTTCAGCCCTGGAAGAGGCTGGCCTCCTTGATACAGACCGACGTTCAAGCCAGGCCGCTCTCGGGCAGAGGCCTGGTGCTGCAGGGCATGCTTTGGGGACCCATCGTACAAAGGGGAGATGCGGGCAAGCTGCTGAGGGCGGTACTGGGTCTGCAGCCAACAAACAATGACGAGAGTGAGAAGGGTGGAGAGCGGGTGCAGTCAAGCTGAGCTGAGGGAGTTCTGGCTGTGCAAAAGACAACCACGAACAGTGAGGAACAGTCGCAGTTGCAATTTATATAAAAAAGTGGCTGACTAATGAAGATCGGCAGGAATGGAAATAAATGGCAATTCAGAGGAGCAAAAAGAGCGAAACGCAAAAGTGATGAGAACAACACAATTATGATGTGCTTTATTAATGCTGCATCTGATTCCAGATACAAGGGTAGCGAAGCAAGAATTAGTCAGCGCAATGGAAAACAAGTGTTGTGCGCAACAACGATGACGAGTCCCTGCCCACACCCTGACAGTGCAAGCTATTTTGCCTGTGAGCTTTCAGCATACGTAATAAGTGCATAGGCACATTACCCATAGCCCACATCCTTCAGGCCTAGGCACGGTGTAAACTGAAGCCGTTGAGCCTGTCAAGCAGATGCACTCCCAAGTGAGTCACACTTGCCTGTAAAGCAGACCATGGGTCCGCATCTCCCCCATTGGCTTGCGTGTCTAACTCCTGCAGTGCTTCCTGGTACCCCTGCTCCTGTTCTTGCTGCTGTTGCTGCTGCTGTTGCTGCTGCACCTGCTGCTGCTGCCTGCGCGGGCTTACCCTGGTGTAGAGGTGAGAAGCGCATGACTAAGATGCAAGTCTTCTTGTCACGTCAGATGCAAGCTCATTTGATTTTCTTGCCAAAGTGTCAGTATCAGGCTCACTCTGCCATTCAACGGCCCTTAGTTGGCAGATACAAGCAACGTGAGCAAAAATGCACGATAGAGGCATGGTGGCGAGAGAGACATGGGGGAGGGGAGTGAGTGGAAAGGACACGTGCACCTAGCAACATGCAACATTTGTCGAGCTTTGCCTCCGAATTTGAGATGTTAGGTTAAGGATAGCATTTATCATTCCAGGGACAGCTGATTTATTCATGTCAGAATTAGGACTAACGTTGTCATACTGCAGCAATTAGAGCTCTTAAAAGAAGAGTGAAGGTTTTATTCATGATTCATAACACCCTGCTGTGATTTTGAGCAACGTGACAAACGCCTGAGCGCCTCCTCCTCTGCCCCCCTCTCTACTTGCTGCACAACACCTCACCTGTTCCCGTCCTTGACATGACTTGGCACTTCCAGGGACTGCAAAGTTGGCAATTACAGTTGCAGAGAATGGTACTACAGACTGTTTATGTGTGTGTATGTGTGTGTTGTGCGTGTGTGTTTTGTGTGCATGTGTGTGTATGTGTGTGTGTTGTGCGTATGTGTATTTGTGTTGTGGGTGTTGTGTGCTGTGTATAGCATGTGTGTGTATGTGTATGTGTGCTGCGTGTAATATGCTGTGTTGTATGTGTGTGTATGCTTTGTATAGTATGCTGTGTGTGTTTGTGTTTGTGTTTGTGTAATATGCTGTGTTGTATGTGTGTGTATGCTGTGTATAGTATGCTGTGTGTATGTCTGTGTTGTGTGTGTGTGTGTGTGTGTGTGTGTGTCTTTGAAGACGTATTTGTACACTCAAGCCCTTTGTTAACATGTAGTGTGTCCTTTCTTACCGGATTAGCGAGTATTGAATCCACATCTCTCAGCTCTGATGACAAGTTATCTGCTCACAGCAAAAATAGGAGGGAGGTTTAAGCATTCATTGCCAGACACCAGCACCTAAACCGTTAACGCATTCTGCGCACGGACCTTGGGGCACGCTTGAACCACAGCCCATCGAATCTAATCATGGCACTGTACACTTCATATTACGATTGTTGATGTTAAAATACCGGGCAATGTATTACGGTATCGGTGTATCAGTGTAGCGGTAATTCCACGCGCGAGGGACGGCGTGGTATATTAATACTAATTCGCTAATTTTGCTTGCTGATTTGTAACAAAAAGAGGACTCACAACTGAAAGGAAACTAACAATGAGCAAACCAAATTTAAAAATAAACACATATCATAAACATCAAGATGCAAGGCTTCAAGCTCGTGGGTGCGCAGGAATTCAAAAGAAATAACCCTCTGACGGACAAGTTCAACAGTCAGCGCTTCCACAGCGTGGAGTTCTGGTGTGCGGATGCCACCAACACGTACAAAAGGTGAGGAAGAACCCTTAATAAAGATATACCTCTCTTTACCACGGCTTTCTCTTTCACACAGAGCCACCCATGTAGCACACATAGCTCATTATATCCATGTGCAAAAATCATGGTGGTCACCGTGCCTTGCTGCTTCTAGAACACGTCAAAAGGAAGTCCTTGTAAACTAAAGAGATTAGTTACCTCATTATTACCACAACTCTCGTCTTGGTAGGTCCATCGTCTGTGCAGCACACTTAGCCTCATATATCCTTGTGCGATAGATTAACAACGCTGCCTTTGTTTGTGGAACGATAGTGTTCTTGCCTAGTTGCAGTTGCTAAGCAGGCACACGTGTGTGTTGTGGAGTTACAGCGTGAGAAGGGAAAGCGAACGCCGTGCGCCAGCCAAGCGTCTCCGCCATTTGAACTGCATCCTTTCAAACAATTGCAGGTTCCAGCATGGTCTAGGTATGACCCTGGTAGCCCGCAGTGACCAGTCCACTGGCAACTCTGCCTTTGCGTCTTACGTTCTGCGCTCAAACGAGCTGGTTTTCACTTTCACAGCACCCTACGCCAAGTGAGTGCCTTGTTTGGTTTGATCACGGAATACATCTATTGCAAATGAAATACGTCGATTTGTGCTGAACAGGGGCTCGAAAAGGGTGGAAATGCGTTGCCAAGCTACATTTCCTGCTCTCATTTCTTCAGGTCGGTTTCCCAGAATAGTGCATGTGATGGCGTACCGCTACCGCATTACACGGTGGACGAAGCCAGGGCGTTTGTTGCCTCACACGGCCTCGCTGTCAAGGCATTGGGTAGGTTGGGTTATGGCAGGTAACTTGTTGAGTTGTGCATGCGACAAGCAGCTGGCGCTTGCTTACAGTGTTGCAGTATGTTTTTGATTTAAAGACTAAAAGTATGCTGGTATATTGACTTAGAGCTTCCTCGTTTAAAGAATCTGCACGTCTTGTCTTGATTTCCCCCCTTGCCATCCTGCGTTTAACTCCAAACGGTGCAGGTGTCGTGGTGGAGGATGCCAAGCATGCTTTTGATGTCTCTGTGAAAAATGGAGCCATCCCTGCCACTCCCCCTTTCACCCTTCAGGTGTGTTTTGGGGTGAAATGTGTCTTGTTCGTGACATGCCATCCAGGTTCTGCGTTCATGCAGGGGTCACTTTGCCTCAAGCTTTCCAGACAATAGGGCTAGGAAGAACATCCACGTGCCTGTGATGTGCTTGCCTAGAAAGCTTTTAGTGCCTGTGCCTTAACGCTTGTGATTGCATTTTGTTATGTGTATGTGCATTCTTATGCACATATTTTACTTGCAGGAGAAGGGCAGCGGCTTGAGCCAAATTGTGTCTGAGGTCAAACTTTATGGGGACGTGGTTCTGCGCTACATCAGTGGGAATGTTGTGGAGGTAAGTTGGAAATGAGTGCAACAGCTACGAAGTGAGGAACAGGAGCTAAATAAATAAGTTTGAAATGAGTGCAACAGCTAAGTAAATAAATAAATAAGTTGGAAATGAGTGCAACAGCTACTAAGTAAATAAATTAGTAAGTTGGTAATGAATGCAACAGCTACTAAGTAAATAAATAAATAAATTGAAAATGAGTGCAACAGCTACGAAGTGAGGAACAGGAGCTAGAATCCACATAAATTAGCTTTTACCTCAATTGTTGTCTAAATTCCAGATAAAGCGACAGTTCCCCAGATTAACCGAGCTGCTTGCTTGTACACCATACGTTTTTGAACAACTAAGCTGACTTCAGCTTGAAAATTCCAGGTGTCACCGTCTCCTTGTTCATCAGAATGAGAATGTAGGGACGGGATACCATATATTGTACCAAGATCGCATCCCCCCTGTTGATTCATATTCTTTTGCTCTCTGGGGTGATATCAATAATGTTTATTTTTTGTTTTTAGCTCCAGGGTATGTTCAATATTTATGTAAGCTCCGAGGTTGCCAAGGAGGAAGTTTTGCGGGTGGCTGGACAGAGAGGAGGCCGCTCTCCCACCTCTTCCTGCCGTCCCTGCCCCCATCTGGTTGGAGCTCCTGATGCCCCTGCCACCATGACTCGTGCATACATACGACATACAAGCACACATAGTTAGGGCGCTTGGGATTTTTTATAACACCCTGAATTTTAAAAGCAGTTCCGAGAGATTCTGAAAAATTGTACAGGCTGTTCCGGGTCTACCCGAATAATTTGGGTACCCTGTGTACTACCCTGGGTGGGGCTTGGCTGGGCTGACCTTAGGTATATATATTGCAAGTAGATAATTTTATTTCTGGGTGTCTTGCGATGTTCAAATCATTGGGCACCTCGCAATAAGTAGGAGTCGCAATACTGTGGTAACCAAATGAATATTAAAAGTTGGTAAATTCAGATGAGTTATATGCTGAACATTATTCAGCGCGCCATGATTGCTCCAGATATATGCTTACCCCAGAGCCATTCCTTTCTTACCCTGATACCCCCTCGTGTGCATCTGCTCTCGTAGCTGCCCTACTTAGCTGGATACGAGCATGTTACAGACTCCCCCAAGATTTCCTACGGCCTGCGGAGGTTGGACCATGCTGTAGGAAATGTCCACAACCTCTGTGAAACCATGGACTACATCATGAATTTTGCTGGTGCGCCTCTGATTCCTTTTTTTCATACTTCACGCAGGAGGTAGGATTTTTTTAAGGAAGGCACGTCCTATTTTTGGGCTGGACC
>Ga0307966_1003442_pt1 | contig 11930 bp, 12 predicted proteins | sample OrgLakmetagen646_FD_203141 | JGI IMG/M metagenome (GOLD analysis project Ga0307966, IMG submission 203141) | Saline water microbial communities from Organic Lake, Antarctica - #646 | ecosystem: Environmental > Aquatic > Non-marine Saline and Alkaline > Saline | place: Antarctica: Organic Lake... | reverse complement strand
CCACTTGTGCTGCCCCACCCTCAACCCCTTGCTCCCGCTGTTTGCAAGCTGGGCACTCACGGAGCCGCGTGGACTTCCTGTGCCTGAGTGTGCGATAGTCACACACAAGTGGCGCAGTTGTTCTTCCTCCACACTTGCTGCAGCAGACGGTAGTGCGGTACTCGTTCAAGTCCATAACCATGACCGGCCGGTGTTGGGTGCTACCAGACCCACGCAGCACACCACGGGTCAGGGCTTGGCGCAGCTTGGTGGGAGCTGCCTGCTTGTTGACTCCCTTTGTGGGGAGAAGCCAGCTGGAAGCCCCAACCCCAATCACAAGAGGGCGTCGTGGGTCCTGACCCTGCAAAAAAATGCATGCAAGCAGACAAATGTGTCACTGTACACACGGTGACGGTACACACTTGACACATGAGATTGTGTGCATGTGAGTTGCTCTTAGGGTAGGTACCAGACAATTACCAGCATATTAAACTAGCCCACATTACAGCCCAATAAATGGCCAGACTTGTAGCATTATAGAACGCACCTGCCTGGTCATTTACTTTTGTAAAACACACACTTTGGCCATTTGTCTCAGGAGGTTGGCAACCGTGCTGGAAAGTTTAAAAAAAGGAATGCCTGATTACTCTCTTTTCTGTAACTAGAAACGCACCTTGGCCATCCGTCTCAGGAAGTCGGCAATTGTGCTGTCCCAACAGCTGTGCTTGGCACGGTAGCGGGACATGGCTGCGTGAGCCCGCTTTGGGTCCAGCACAAACTCCTTCAGCTTAATTGGCCAATGCTGGGCCTCCAGCTGCAGGAAGTCACGCAAGCCGTGCCCACTTGTGCGGGAGCCACCCTGCATCCATAAGTGGCGGAAGCAGCTTGCACTGTAGAATTTAGGAATCCGCAGCGCATCACGCCAACCATACGCTAGGTTGGCCAGAACCACATAAGTACAAATACGCTACATATATGTCCCGCACATATAAGGCCATGTATTAGTTTAAACCGGCCATACATATATTTATATACGGTCAAAAGCCACCTTCCACAGACCGGTGTGGAGTGTCTGCAAGTCAGCAAGAACAAAATGCAGTTGCATACATGTGCTTTTGTGTGCGCATGCTTTTTTACTTGAATAGCACAGCTATGGATTTACGCAGCAAAACTTCCTGTTCGTAAGAACTCCTTCTTTTCCAGACAGGGGCACACAGCGAAACACCTCTTCAAGTAAGCTGTTCAGTAATCTGAGCGCCTCGTTTTGCGTTCCAAAAACGATGTTCAGTGGTTCAGAGAAATGGGACAATTTTGCAAATCCGCAAACAAACGAATATCTTTCCCCTTGACTTCTACCTACCCCCTGTTACTTGCTAATTAAATAGCAGTCAGACCAAAGTGCAGACATGCAGTGAACAGACTGGTCACCAGTAAATCGCAGATTTCTCTTCTATAAGCTTGAACTTGTTCTAGTTCAGATCCCCGATCTGCTGTCTGCCTCACCTGAGGTTCGGTGTGGGTACGGTGGGTAGGGTGGGTAGATACATATCCATAAAGTGTTCTGCATGAAGCAAATGACTCAAAGGGGAAGCGGCCGAGCAACAATTTTATGTGTTTTAATGGGTGTGTGCTACTAGGACTTGCTTCTGAGTGCGTCGGGCAGCTTATCCTTCACCTGTATGTGAGCTTGTGCTCAACCATTTTTGCTAAGCTTGCCTTCTCCTTCTCACCTTCCACCAATGCACACGAGTAAGCATCATGAAGGCACACATATACACAAAAGCACACAAAAACTCACATGCGAGGGGCCTGATAGGCAAGCTCTGGGGTTGCAGGTCCTCTGCCTGTGCTGTGCGGCAAGCAAAGAAAGCCAGGTTGGCCCTCCCAGGATCGCATGCTGCCAAAACAGGCGGAAGGAGCTGTGCTGCCTCGTCACCTTTGGGCCAGTTTTTCAGCAGTTTACTCTGGTCGTCTGCTAATTCCCCCCTGCGAGTGTTGCTGCTGCCACCCTCCCCTACTCCTCTCTTTCGCTTACGGAAGCTGCTGCTGCTGCTGCTGCTAAACACACTTACAACCGTCCACTTTTCCCTGCCAAGATTCTGGCCCATCTGATCCAAGCGCTTCATCAACTCCTTTGGAGAACACATGGCAGTGGCCTCCCCATGCCGGTAGGCGATGCAGAGGCTCACTCCATCTGTGCGAGCAAAGTGGGGATGCGCGTGCTTAGCAACGGTGCCCCCCCCCACCCATCTCCCATTTCCTGGCTTTGTCTTCCTTTTCTTCCTCTTTTTTGCTGGCACCTTTGCCCTTCTGCTTGACACCTCCTTTGGGCTGATCTGTGGCAACAACGCCACCAGCGGGAGAGCAGTCTGATGGGGTGGTGGCTGCCCTTTCTTTGACCGCCCTCTCTTTTTTGTTGCTGCAGGTGGGTCCTCCTCGCCAACCAACTATGATTGCATCTAGATCTGGCTTGCTAAATTTCCACCGCTGTTGTGCATTGAGGTTGGAAGGTAAGAGCCAGGTTGGCGATTTTCCTGTTTGTGTTTCCGCAGAAGGGCGAACAATGCCTTGTTGTACCATTGTTACACGCTCTCTACATATGCTTGTGCTAGCAGGCAGGCACCATATGTACCTTGTTGGATCACTTTTATATCATTTGTCCAGCAGTGTTGTGCCTGTTAACAATCATTGTATTTATAATGGGATGACTGCAGCCTGAAAGCATGTGGTAGGTGCCGTCTAGCTTCTGGCAGACGGGGAAGATTGGTGGGCCTTCTTTATGGTTGTACTGAGTGGCACGCTTTTGGTTGTATATCAAATCTGTGCGACAGAGCATGACATTCTTCTTTTCTCCAGAGGTGACACTTGCATCAAACATGAGTTACGTCTTTCTCAACAACGATTTCCTTGATCACTTCTTAAGTTTTGCATAGCATTTTGTGGACTGATGGTCTGAAACCTTTTTTTTAAACCTAGTTTGTGTTGGACGTGCATCTGCGCTTTTCCAGCATAAAGATCTGAGAAATTGGAGAGCCTTGCTGCTGGAGGCCCTGGTTGGCAGGCGCTATCTGGTAGGCAAGCTGGGGGAGGGTCTACCACCCTTTCTGGCCAGAAGATAGATGAGTGGGGATGGGCGTTAGTGTAAATGTGGATGTCTGGCCACCTTTATCTTCCACAGAGCACTTTGCTATGGCATCAGCGCACTCGTACCCTAGGATGCCAGCACGAGCTTTAGCCTTGTAGAGGTGGATGGTGTCTTTAGGTTGCTGGATGTGGTATACGATGGTTTCTAGGAGCTTGGCATGTTTATGCCGTTTCATGTGCTGGCTCACTAGCCAGGAAAGAGGCCAACACTCTAGCGTCCATGGGACGACGCACAGTTTGACTTAAAGTGACCCAACTGGAGGCTATGGGCCTTCACTGACGGAAATTGCATAGGCGAGACCGAAAACGATATAGGCGTAGGGATATACTGACATGCAAACCAAAGCTGAATGCCATGTGAATTTAGGAGGCGTGGGAATGACAAACACCATCAATAGAGCTGAGCTCACAGGGATAGCAGCAGCGCTTACCAATAAGTATACCCAGATTGCAACGGACAGTGCATGCTCCCTACGCCAAATTAGAAAACAGCTACTCTTCCCTGAAATGCAACGAGACCATATACATTCAAATCCGCTGGAATCTGTATCCATGGTTCATGTTTCACCAAAACCTATCTGCTTCTATAAAGTGAAAGCCCATAACGGCATTGCTGGAAATGAATGCACAGACGCAATTGCCAAACACTGCCTTACACGACTTTGGTTATGACGGGCACTTTCAGCCTCCAGCTCCAGACGCTAATGAAACAATGATACACACACCTCTACTGACTTGCGGCTAAAGACACCGATGAGGAACACAGCGGAAGAAGAGGGGCAAGTACACCTAGGCCTCGTGCACTCTCTGATGTAAAGGCCAAGCTGAAAACAGAAAAGCAAATCACACAGACTGGGGAGTGTTAAAACACAGGGTACCACAACTACTGGAACGTCAGAAATTTCCTGGCTTGGTTGAAATGCGGTGGAAAGGACCTCAGACCGCTGGTCAATAAGCCAGCTACAAATGCTTTTTGGAACGATAGTTATCTCAAGTTCTACAAAAAGTGTAATGTTATGAGGTACTGCTCTAGTACAATTTTTATCAAAAGCATACGGCTTTTCCCCCAATGCAAACTGCCCCATCTGCCAAGGGGCATTCTCCCAGTGCACACTGACCATGCGCTTCACATACTTCCTGATTGCCACACACACTATGATGAGGAATATGATTATAAAACATCATAATATGGAAAGTGCACTGATCGTCCAAGCCTTACAAAAGGGACCATGCGGTGCCAACCAAATTGCCTAAACTGACATAGGCAGTGCAGATAATCTAGTAGAACAGGGTCTAGATCTGAGAAACACTGCCAACAAAACACTGTCCTATTAATTGCTACCAAATTTAACAACACGTGCTTCAAAAGCCTCTTCTCGTCTTGACGCCATCTTATTTATACTTTTTACCTATATGCTCTTCTTGGGTAACCACCCGCATCTCAGATTTCCAGCATCTTGCTAAAGACAAGAAACTGAATCCAAACTACTGAGAGGTTCACCTGATTGAGTTTCAATTCTGTGAAGACACTAGGCCTGATCCTTAACTTCAAAAGGCGAAAGCACAGCTCAGCTTGCTTGTCTCCAACCTACCTAGACAGGGATATAGGGAAGTCAAGCCCCACGTGATCCTCGTTGGATTAATGGGGACTATTTACAAAGACCATACAGACAAACCTCTGGCAGACCTCCATCTGGATTGCCATAAGATTGAAAAGCTGACACACAAACTGAATGAATACTCCTCAAAAAAACACAATATGCACTGCAATACAACTTAAGCAACAACAGTCATGGTGTGGGTCTGGGTGCCACGGCACACAACCCCCCTGACCCACACTAATTTTTGTGTGTGTTTGCGCGATGGGGGGTTGCCTGGTGCGGGCACCTACGTAACCCCCTCCCTTAATCATGCCGGCTGTGTCATCAATACCAGCGGAGTCTTTTTTCTTTACTTTTCATTCGCTGGGGATAAAGGTTTCTATTTCCCATTTGCCATAGTGCACCAGCGCTGTCTGTCGCAAAATGGGTGTGTTCATTCATCAACGCAGCAACAACTCCTGCAAGCACGGCTCTGTTTATGCTTTTTTCCGCCTTTCCCTCCAAGATTTACTGTGGTGGTTTTGTTAAATGAGGGTGGTAGACTGAGATCCATTATTTGTTTGCAAAACAACTCCAATCATCTGTGAAGGCCCATTCTTTCCAGTTGGGGGCCTTGCGTTATTATAGCAAGCGCTTTTGTTGTACATGATGGAAGGGGACCTGGCTGTGTGTATTTGTGTTGTCGCCAACGCTTGCTGGCATTTTTCAAGGAGCCCTTCTACTCTCCAGGCCATTCTTTCAGGTGTGGGTGGCCTGATCTATGGTGCAAAAGCCTTCCAAAGACTCGAGTCTTGATTCTCAAAGGAGTAAGAAACTTGCTCTTAAGCTCCATGTCCAGTGTTGTCACTTTTGTGGCTGAGTGCCTAGACCTTTTCTCAATTTTTTTAGCATCCTATCGAGGTTATGCCTAGGTTTTTACCAAGCTTCCGCTCAGATGCTCCCCAAAGGCATATATAGCAATGTATACAAGTTACGTAACCTTACCTGACCAAGCTCCATGTGCATTTTGTCAATTATGCTGCTAAAGTTGTCCATACCAGACGCGCCCTTTCCAATACCATTACGACTCTCCTCAGAAGCCGATTTCAGACCAAGCCTGCAGCCCTCCTGATTCCCGTTGGTTTCTGTCAATCGTTCTTTCGATGTGGAGATTTAAGTACTCGGTACCAAAGCTCCGTTTCCTTATTTAATGTGGGAGTGGTTTATTGCTGCCTGCATAGCTGGTTTCTTTCTCTTTTCTTTCTTTGCAGCAATTAGTCTTAGATTCAATTATCAGGAAAGGAAAAAAAGAATACAAGAGAGAAAACTACGCAGGCAGTGAAAAACCACTCCCCACATTAATTAAGGAAAAAGAGCCACTTTGGTACCGGGTACCGTAAAACTCCTCCACCAAAAGAAAGAGATAAAGATCAATGGGGATCAGGAGGGTTGCAGGCTTGAAGATCTGAAGCCGTCTCCTGACGAGAGTTGATAATAGTGCTGGAAAGGGCATGTCTGGTATGGACAAGTTTGGCAGCGTAATTGACAGAATGAACATGAAGCTTGGAAGCAAGTTTTTTAACTCTTTGAGAATCAAGACCCAGCTCCGTAGAAGGCTCCAGCGTGAGATTGTTGTAGATGGTGCCCACCCACTCCCAAAAGGATGGTGTGGAGAGTAACGGAGGCTCCTTGAAGGGTGGAGCAGAGGCCTTTATGCTGTTCCTATGCGGCGCTCAGCTGATTCTGCGGTTAAGTGTCCTCAGAGTATTTGACCTCGAGGTGAATGTCACGTTGAAGAATGCTGAGATCTATGGGTCGGTGTTGTCTGGGGAAGGTGGATCTGCTAATGGCTGGCCGTGCTGCTGAGGTGCTCCTGGTCTCCCTCAGTTGCCCCCTGCCACTCCTAAAAACCTACCCCCCTTCATTGCTAGTCTGTTGCATTTTTGGTTTCGCGGGGATGTGAGCAACCAGTACAGCTTCCGGACGGCTGGAGGTAAACCTGTTTTCTTATTCTGAGAATCGGGGTGGAAAGAGCAACTTTGGTATAATCCTGGTTTCAGTTGTATTGGAATTCTGAAGATTTTGCATAGCCATGTCGTTCGCTGCTACCTAGATCCATGCAGACAAAGCAGAATCCTAGGGAGCCTGTCTTGCTGAGGGCTTTGGAGATCATGCTGCTTGCTAAGTTGTGTCTCTCAGTGATTATATTTTTGTTTGTTTGCTGGCGTACTTCGTAGGTCAAGGGGAGATAGCAAACTCCCTGCTACGAGGTTGAATTGAACCGAAAGTTGAAAATAAAAAGGGAGCAAGAGAGGTAGGCTGGATGAAATAAAGGAAAATGGGGGGGGCAACTAGGTTGATGAGAAGAAAAGCTAAACGTATACGAGAAGGTCAAGCACGGGATAGAAAGAAAGAAGGAAAGCCTGCGTGCTTTGGTGCCTGCGTTTAAACAAGGTTTAGGAAGACAGGGCTAGTAAAGAGTGAAAGGCAACGGGCCGAGGGCACGTCTAGCTACACAACCGCGAGGCACTCAACATAAAGACTAGGAAAGCTTAGAGTTAGGCCGGGCCTAGGTCAGAGAAACTGGAGACACTACCTTGGCAGGATGCAAAATCTTTTAAGGCTGCGTGTGTTGGCAATTCTTATTTGCGTGTGTTGGCAACCAGAAATGATATGCAAGGCACTGTCTAGTTGAGGGCAGAAGGGGCAAGTTAGGCTATTGAGTGCTTAATCCATACCGCATGTTTTTGGTTGTACAGGATTCATGTTCTGTACTTCATAATTATGCACTTGGTTTTTACAGGGACATAGGATGTTGTTAGGTAAGCGTTGCTAGCGGCTCCATTGGCAGTGCCATCTTTGATAAGGGTCTGGTAGTATTCATGGTAGTTTGCTACGGTATTGGCATTCATTTCCTAGTTTGTGGAGGGGGTGCATGTGTGCTTGCAAGGCGTCATGATAATTGGATAGGTACCAGAGCCTTAAAGTAGGGGACTGGGCTGTGTTTGGGTGGTTTTGTATGATTCGGTGTTCTTCATATTCTTTTGCAAGCCAGTAGATGTTGTAGAAGGGATTTCCCTCAGGGCTAGCTGTTTTGATGGAGGTATCCGCAACGTCAGAGTAGGCTGTGATTGATTTTCTAGCAAGTGCGTCAGCAAATTCATTGCCTATAATACCTGCGTGGGATTTGGCTTTGGGGAAATGAATGGGCGATGGTGACTGGTGGATTGCTTTGGCAATGGATTGGAGGACATCTCCCTGGATGTGGTGGCGGTGGAGGTTTGGGTGTGAGAGCTGTTAATTTGGTGCATTGAGGCTAGGCTGTCTGTGGCATATAAATATGGGAGTATCTGTAAATGATTGCGGCCGCTATAGCTGCTAGCTCTGCACGTGAGATGGTATTGGTTTTACCTACGCCTCTTGGATTCATGTAATGGGATACGTCAAAGCAAGGGTGGTATCCACCTGATCCTGTGTCTTGCCCTTCTTTGTATATTTTAAGACTGCCATCAGTGTAGGTCCAGTCCCGCCAATCTTGTACTTTACGGATCAGGTTTGGGCTGGAGCTCTGTTGGGTTGCTCTGTTAGAGAACCGAAGTAGGTACTTGTTTTATCTTGGGGGCCTCCTGGGGTTCGACGTAGGTGGCCGTTGGGTAGTTTTCTTACTTTATAAAGGCCAGGAGTCTTTTCAGTGCTGAGTGCAGACGGGTAGAAAATTATGAATGTGATTTCCCACTTTGCCTCAGGAGTTTCTTTGGCAAGCTCGTTTAGCCAATTTTTGTTGCAAGCATTGAGGCAGTTTCTGCCTTTAGTATTCCTCCATATGGCAATGATCTGCAAATCCCGTGTGTTGGGAAGGGGCGTCTGCATATTGTTCCAAAAGTGTACCACAACATTAGATTTGGTCTGATGGTATTGAGTCCAAGAATTTACATAGGTGCAGGAATCTGCGGTAGAGCGATGCGTAGTGACTCGTGGTCATCCTTTTATTCCATGAGGGAAGAAACATGAAGGAGCCGTTGCCTCTGTGCTAAGGGCAGCAGAGTAAACTGCATGCCTTGTTGCTAAATACATGGTGTTTTTATGGTAAATGGGATGGCAGATTGAAAAACCAATCAACTAGGAGGAGAAGGCGTTGCAGTTGGCCCGAAGGCCTTATCTCTTAGGTGTTCACTCTAGTATCGAGGGAGTGTGGGGTCATAGTCAAGGGGGGATGCCATTTTTCTTTGGTGACTTGTAGGGCGGTTATAATGTGGGGGGGAAGCATCCGCCCACGTGGGCAAGTTGTCTTAGTTATTAAGGAGCAAAAGCCTCAATGACGTAGAACCGCGCTTCCACTACAGGCACACAGCGCATCCGTGAGAATGAGTTTTTAATCTTTGGGCTTGTATGTTTGGAGGTAGCAATATCTTTGTGTGTAACGAGGTCTACAAGTTCTGATGCAAGACTCAGGGAATGGGGGGTGGTTGGATGTTGTCATGTAAGCCGCTGTATTCTGCCTTTTCGAAAGCCCTTTGAAAATTGTTGAAGCGCTCAGGGATGAGCATGCCTTTGCATTTTCCACATATGTTGTAGATTGCAGCCCACTGTGGCAGTGTACACTTCTGGGAGTACAGGGTCATCTGAGAAATATTCGGTGTTGTTTCCTTGGCGCTTCATGAAATAAACGTCAATGATCCGGTACTTGCAGCGCCCAGTGGCTACAATGTCTGATTGAGGGTTGGTGGGCTGGTAGGAGTTTCTTTCTAGGTTGGCTGAGAACCCTTGTATTTTAAGATCATTAAGGTGGTGCAGGTTGCACTAGGTTTGGTGGTTTGATATGCTCTTCATAATTTCGGAGGCTGCATCTAAAGCTTTCACAATTATTTTGCAGTTCTTTTGGCTCCCATGTTGGGTTACATGAGATTTTCACCAGCTTTCTTTTGTGGGAACTAACGGTCCGTTCTTTCTTTTTATTTTCAATTAGGTTCATTTTCAATTAGGGCAGGCCCGTGTTTCATTGGTGTCAATAGCCTCTTGCTCATTGGCACAGTAGCAGTTGGATTTTAGTAGGCGCTGCTTATGGTAGGTACGATAACAGACGTCGCATATGTACTTAAAAGGGAGGGAGCAGATCCAGTGATTCAAATTCTAGATGGTAGGAGCATATTTCACAGGATGCATATGCAATATCAGTGTGAGCAGCAGCTTGGGTGGTTTTGGGCACTTTGAATAGGAGATGGTTTTGGGCAGTTTGAATAGGGGTGGTTTTAAACCCTTTGAATAGGGGTAGAGCTCATCTTATTGAAATCATAGGAGCGTAGTGCGTGTAGTATTGCTTCTGTCTTTCTGCGGGGCCAGCATCTCTACCCCTTTTGTTGCAAGTGTATAATTTCCAATTCTCTAGCTATGTGGTGGGCGTCCAGATCATCATGATAAACCGTGTTTATGGCCTCAGTAGGTGTCATAGAGAAGGCCTTGTCTCTCCTATACGTCCAGAGTTCTTGTTGGATATGGGTAGTGCGTAAGGGGGTCAGACTCAGGCTAGGTAGGCATTGGGTTACATCAAGGAGCTCGCATCTTCTTTTCCTTTTGGGTATCTGTGCTGTGCAGATGGTTCTATGTACCTAGTCTGTATTCTTGAAGGTTAAGTTATTGTGGATGCGGTAGGTTGGGTTTATGTTACTCATCTGCTGTGTGAAGGGGTTGGTATTATTGTCTTGTGGGATGTAGGAGGTAGTTGTCAGTGTTTATTTCTGTGTTGCAGGATGATTGTGGCATGCAGTGTGCAAGCGTATAAGCAATTAGCTATGCATTAGTTGGATTGCGTATTGGTTGGTTGTTCTATGAGGAGAGTAAGTCTTGAGTGAGGGGGAGATGTTGTCAACATTCTGTCTGGCTGTGTTTTCTCTTTTCAGTGGCAGATTGTGTCTGCCGTGGTCGTTCTGCTGGCTGGTTTAGTGGGGGAGCGGCAAGCTGGGTAGTAGGTGCGAGTTCATTCGATGGCTGTAGTTTGGGGTGGGTTGGGGGATGGTATAGACATTGAGCCTACAGAGTCATGGCTTCTTTTTGTTAGGTTGGAGCTTCTTTGTGAGTAGCGTAATGAGCGTGGGGTTTGTGGTGGAGGGGCAGCTAAAGTGTTGTGGTGAGATAATGGTGTTGTGTCTGGGAGGACCCTGTGTGGGGTATGTTGTTGTATGTTGTGCATTTTCTGGGCCAAGTATTGGCATCTGGAGGAAATGTTTGTATCGATGGTGTTGGTGCGTTTTGAGTGGAAAATTTTTGGAGTTCTGATGGGCATCCGGCTGCTATTGCGGCGGGAGAAGGGGACGTGTGTGGTGTGTGGTTCTGAGCAAGGTATGTGCAAGTGCACTTGGTCAGTCACTAATTAAAAGGGGTGTGTTTGAGATTAGCTAGGAATACACATTTTCCTTTCAGAACCTTTCAGAACTAGTTGTAGGTAAGTTACTGGCGTGGATGCAGGCTAGTTGGCGTGCTCGCATATGGAGGTTGAGTTGCCTCTTAATTGGCAACGACGTTCCTGCCTTCTCTTGTGGACAGGAATGTTGTGGTAAGGTGTTTAAGTGGGAAATCTGGTGGGTGAAGAGATAAATTGCCACGGATCGGTGGCGATCAGAGGGGGCCTCTAGGATAGTTACAAGTGCCACTGCTGAGCGCCTGTGATATTCTACGTAAACAGAGGGGGCGCCTATTCCAAAGTTATGTACAAGGCTGTCCTCACAGTAGTACTCGTCCTAGCCTAAATCTGACCCCCTTGCGCACCACATATTCAACAAGAACTCTGGACTTACAAGAAGGATAAGGCTTTCTCAATGACACCCACAGAGGCCATCAACACACTCTACTATGATAATATGGACATCCTACACATAGATAGTTGGAGGTTCTTCACCCCCAAGAAAAGAGACAGAGATGATACACCCCTAAGACAGAAACAATACCACTCTTACTATGCCCCCATGAATATTGAATGATGGGCCCTACCCCTCTTCAAATCAGTTGGACTAGTGCCCAAATCCAGTAAGACTATTGCCCGAAGCCAAATAAAGTGTGCAACTGTTAAATTTGCTCCTACCATCTAGGACTTGAATCTCCAGACCTCTCCCCACCTTTTAAAGACATGTATATTTGCGACGTCTCCAGCCGTACCTACCACTGGCAATGCTTGCTTAAAACAAGCTGCTGCAACGCCACTGAAAGGGAAGCTATTGATGCCAATGCTTCATG
>Ga0307966_1003438_pt1 | contig 11934 bp, 9 predicted proteins | sample OrgLakmetagen646_FD_203141 | JGI IMG/M metagenome (GOLD analysis project Ga0307966, IMG submission 203141) | Saline water microbial communities from Organic Lake, Antarctica - #646 | ecosystem: Environmental > Aquatic > Non-marine Saline and Alkaline > Saline | place: Antarctica: Organic Lake... | reverse complement strand
TACTTCTAAAGGCAGGTTACCGGATGTTTTGTCTGTAGCTATGGAAGCTATTACCGGAGCTCTGTTACCAGGATTATAATTAATGATTGAAATCGCTGCATCATCATTGGCACTGAACCAGCCTTTTCCATATTCCAAAAGGTATAGTTTGCCATCAGGGCCCAGCTCAAGATCTATTAATGAATTGTGCCTGACCTCATCCATAAAAGGCTCCATTTTCACATAATCCCCATTTTCATCCATGGTGACTACCTTTATCCATCCTCTGATCCAATCGTAAATAAACAGTTTGCCATCATAATAGTCCGGTAGTCCTCCTCCTTCCGGATACATATCCGAATAATAAACAGGCCCTGCCATGGCGTTTCGCCCACCAGTACCTACCTGAGGATATTCTTCGGAAACATCATAAGGATAGTAAATAAATGCTGGTTGGGCTTCAGGTAATTCTGTCCTGCCTGTATTGTTTCTGGAATTATTAATTGGCCTGGAAGGGTCGAAAGTATCACCACTTTCTCCCGCATCAAAGTTAAAAGCAGTATAGGGGTAATTGTTACCCACAAAGAAAGGCCAACCAAAATTTCCCGCTTTTTTAGCCTGATTAACTTCATCATAACCTTTAGAGCCTCTTACACCGAAATCATTCGCACGTGCATCAGGACCTACTTCTCCCCAGTACAAAAACCCGGTTTTTTTATCTACCGAAATTCTATAGGGGTTACGATTTCCTTGCACATAGATCTCAGGCTTGGTATTTTCCATTCCTTCCGGAAAAAGATTGCCTTCCGGGATGCTATAAGATCCATCTTCATTTACCTTGATTCTAAGTATTTTACCCCTAAGGTCATTGGTGTTTCCTGAGGATCTGGCTGCATCATACTGCTCAAAGCCCGGTCTGTCATCAAGAGGAGCATATCCTTTTAAGGTATATGTTTCATCCGGTTGATTGAAGGGCGTAGAATTATCACCAGCTGATACATAAAGCAGCCCGTTGCTATCAAAGGCAATCGAACCTCCGGTATGGCAGCAAATATCTCTTTGGGAATAAAACTGCAGGATGATTTGCTCCGTATCCATTTTCCATTCGTCATCCTCAAATTTAAATCGGGAAAGTCTATTGACCGATTCACCCGTAGGACTATAAAAAATGTATACCCAGTGATTATTGGCAAAGTCCGGATCCGCCTGGATACCCATAAGTCCTTCTTCTGCATTTACTCTGGGTGCGTCCGTTTGCCAGTAAACATCTACTTGAGCTACTTTACTTGTTTTTGTGGCTCCGTTTTTATAGAGCAGAATTTCGCCCCTTCGCTGAGAAACCAGAATATCCATGTTAGGCAAAATGGTCATTTCGGTAGGTTCCCTAAACTCACCCATCGCCAAAGTTACTTTTTCAAAGCGGTCAGCTTCCGGGACTCTTTTGCTCTGCGCCTTATTATAATCCAGTTTTTTATTATCTCCTATGGCATACTTAATACCCTCCTGAATATGTTGTAAAAATAATTCCTCTTTGTAAGAGGCTCTGGTATGCCCTCCTCCGGAATAAAAAGCACGACCTCCGTCGTATTCATGGTACCAGGCTATCGGGTGATCACCCATATCTTCTCCACCCTGGTAACTGTTTTCATCCAATGTGATCAATACATTTACTTCAGGGTTGAAGTTTTTGTAACTGTACCACTCATCCGTTCTGGTCCATTTTCCAGGTAGAAATGAAGTGGTGCTGTTGGTCTTGTCTGTCACGTCCAAATCACCCTGTTGTACACTTGGGTAGGAATCGTTAATACCCGGATGGTCAGAAAAATAGCCTCCTACCATTTTACCATACCAACGCCAATCGTATTCGGTATCTGCGGCAGCATGGATGCCTACAAAGCCTCCACCAGCCTGGATGAATCGTTCGAATTCGGCCTGTTGGTTATAATTCAATACATCACCGGTAGTGCTTAGAAAGACAACTGCGCTGTATTGCTTTAAGAATTCTTCAGTGAACATATTGGCATTTTTGGTAGTATCTACCAAAAAGCCGTTTTCTTTTCCCAGGTCCATAATGGCTTGTACACCATCTGGAATCGACTCATGGTAAAACCCGCTGGTTTTAGAAAAAACGAGTACTTTCGGCTCTCCGGGTCTTGTAGAACATGCCCCTAACAGGGCTGTTATAAATATAAAGGCACACAGGCCCTTAAGGATATTATTAGTAGACATATAATGGTTTAATATTTTCCAGCAATATAATGAATATCTTTTTTTGCCTTGACCATTTGTTAAAATATTAGGTGCAAAGGGAATATTCCCAGGACCTTTCTTAGGAATTGGTTTCCAAAACCGACTATTTATTGGGCCAAGTAATAAACGATAAAGAAAAAATTTAAGGTGCTGGCAGAAATTTTATTCATCATCATCGCCATTTTGTGACTGGCATATTTTTGAGGCTCTTTTTGAACAAAACGAAACCAAAAGAAGAAATACACTACCAATGGTGAACTACAACCAAGAAACCACCAAATGGCCCATTCGTTGCCCGTAGCAAAAAAATAATAAACAAAGGCTAATCCTGAAATCAAAAACCAAATTGAGGTAAAGTAGAAAGTACCTAAAATCCCCAGCTTTAAACTTAGGGTGATGTCTCCTCTCTTATGGTCTTCCTCATGCTGATATACCTGTGTCAAAGGGTAAGAACCTAAAAGCAATAAAGTAGTTAACAAAGCCGGCAACAATATTTTCCATTCAAAAAGTAGGGAAAAACCGCTTTCCATAAATCCCAGGATACACATCCCAAAGGTAAAAGCGCCCTGAAAAAAGCCTGCGGTAAGCCAGCTTATGAAAGGGTACTTTTTTAGACGAACAGATGGGTGGCTATAGGCCATGGATACCAGTCCATAAACCAGTACAAAAACGAAAAAGGCCCATCCGTAAAACAAGGCAAACGAAAGTGCTAAACCAAAAAACAATAAAGACAGGTAATACAGCCCAATGGTTACTTTTTTTGGGTTTTTTAATCCTCCTATACTTTTTTCATCTTTGTCAAAATAACTGTTATAACCATTGCTGGAAGGGTATAGAAAAAGGTGAAGAATAATTCCAATGACAAGAACATTAACAACGGGCGTTTCAGGTGCCAAAGAAAGTGCAAACCAAAAAACCGGCATCAGATAATAAGAAAAAGGAATTCGAAGGTGTTCCCAGCTTGATATTTTAAACATATTTGGAATGCAAGGTAACAATTCGGTTTGGCATTAGTTTTTTACTTATCTTGAAATGTACAATAAAAAATAGCTAAATTAAAATCCATGAATAGCCAAATAGTGAGCATAGGGCTGGCCAATCCAGGGAAACCTATAGAACAGGAAATGATCAGCCGTTTTATGCAAAAGGCCCATGGTCTGGATAAGGGAGAAAGCAGGAAACTTTCGTTTGTCTACCGGAAATCAGGAATAGATCAAAGATACAGTGCGTTGGAGGATTTTAGTTTTAGCAATCCGGAAAATTTTAATTTTTTCCCAAAAAATGAACAACTGGAGCCTTTTCCGGATACATTAAGCCGGATGGAAGTTTTTAGAAAAGTTGCTCCTGATCTTGCCATTGAAGCCATTGAAAAATGCCTTGCCAATACCAACACCAAACCTGAGCAAATTACCCATTTAATTTTGATCTCCTGTACTGGAATGTATGCTCCGGGTGTGGAAATGGACATTATAGACAGACTGAAATTACCGAATACGGTAGAACGGTACGCCATTCATTTTATGGGTTGTTATGCTGCTTTTAATGGACTGAAACTAGCAGACCGGATTTGTAAAAGTGAAGAAAGTGCCAATGTACTGGTAGTAGGAGTGGAACTCTGCACCATTCATTTCCAAAAGGAATACAACGAAGACAATATAATCGCTAATGCCTTGTTTGGTGATGGGGCCGCAGCAGTGTTGGTTCGGTCAGGGGATCAGGGCATGCGGATCAAAAAGTACCAGTCCAATATTTTAGTAGATGGTGCCCGGGACATGGCCTGGTCAATAGGAAATTTTGGCTTCGAAATGAAATTAAGCAAATACATTCCAAATCTTCTGGAAAAAGGAATCGGTAAATTTGCCGCCGGAATGGAGGAAAAGTTTGGCCTATCGACCATTAAACATTTTGCAATTCACCCTGGAGGAAAGCAAATATTAAAGAAAATAGAAACTGCTTTTGGTATCGATGAAAGCCAAAACTGTCATGCCCACAGGATCCTGAAGAATTTTGGGAACATGTCTTCGGTTACCATTTTATATGTTTTGGAAGCTGTCCTGAGAGATCCCAATATCAATGGAAAAGTATTGGCGATGGGTTTTGGTCCCGGATTGACTTTAGAAAGCTTGTTGATAGAAAAGTCATGAATAAATTTCTAAGGAGAAGTGAAGAAAAGGAGCTGATGGATGACCTGGAGTGCAGTGGTGATGTGCTCGCACAGACGCTCAGGGAATTGAGAACTATAAATAAGCTTTTAGGAGGCAACCACGTGACCACCTCCGGACTGAAACATTTAATGGCCACCTCTAAAAACCAACATTTTAGTATTGCTGATCTGGGCTGTGGAGGTGGAGATATGGCCTTCCATATTCAGAAATGGGCCAATAATAATAGGATTGAAATCCGGTTGACAGGAATTGACGCCAACCCAAACATTATCTCCCTGGCCAGGGAGAAGGCTGCAAAGGAAAATATTGATGTTGAATTTATAGTAGGAAATGTGTTCGACCCTAACTTTATTCCTCAACCCGTTGATATTCAAACTTGTACCTTATTTACCCACCACTTTACCAGTGAGGAACTGGTACAGATTTTTAGCAACCTAAGGAATAAAACCAATCTCGGCTTTGTCATTAACGATTTGCACAGGCATTCTTTGGCCTATTACAGCATAAAATGGCTCACTGGTTTGTTTTCAAAATCCAAAATGGTGAAAAATGATGCGCCGTTATCCGTGCTAAGGTCATTTAAAAGAGAAGATTGGGAATTAATTTTGCAAGCTTCCGGGATCAAAAAGTTTAAAATATCATGGCATTGGGCCTTTAGATGGCAAGTTATTTGTTGGGTTTAATCAGAATATTTTTAAACTTTGTTTGATTCATCAAACAAACTAAAATATGGAACTAAGTGCCACGTCCCTGGAAGGGATTATTGAAAGTGCAACACCCTCAATTTTGCTTGCATTCAAAAGCATATTAATCGCCATTATTGTCTACCTTATTGGTAAGTGGGTAATTGGCTTTATTATTAAAGCAGTCGATAAGGTATTTAGCAAAAGCGAGCTGGATAAATCACTCACTAGTTTTTTAACCAGTTTTTTGAGAGGCATATTGTATGTCACGCTAATATTGGCTGTTCTTGCCACTTTAGGGGTTGAAGTGACTGCATTTATTGCAATACTAGGTGCTGCAGGTTTGGCTATTGGACTTGCGCTTCAGGGATCACTTGCCAATTTTGCTGGTGGTGTATTGATTTTGGTTTTTAAGCCGTTTAAGATCGGAGACACCATAGAAGCACAGGGTATCCTTGGTTCTGTAGAACAAATTGATATATTGTATACAACTGTGAGGCATTTTGACAATAGAGTAGCAACCATTCCCAATGGGAATCTGGCCAATAATAACATTACAAACTTCTCTGAAAAGCCAACAAGAAGGGTAGAAATGACTGTAGGTGTTGCTTACGGTACCGATTTGAAGGTTACCAGAAAAATTATTTTGGATACTTTAGCGAAAGACGATCGAATCCATGCTGATCCTGCTCCGGGCGTTCATTTTACCAATTTCGGTGACAATTCCCTTGACCTTATGGTGAGATGTTGGACAGATGCAGCTAATCTATGGCCCGTTTTTTGGGAAAATATGGAAAGTATCAAAGAATCACTTGAAAAAGAAAATATCGAGGTTCCATTTCCTCAAAGAGATGTGCATCACTTCTTCCCTGAAGGAGCACCGGAATTTAAGAAATAAGAAAAAAATAGGTTAAAAAACAGCTTAAAAAAGCCGGAGTCTCAGTTACGACCAAGTTCCTGAGACTCCGTACTTACCCTACATAAAAAAATAACCAACTAACACAATCAATCGTCCTCACGACAAAAATAATAATCTAAAAATCAAGTAACTTTATCTGTTTTATTGAAATACATTACATCCATCGGATTCGTAATTCAACATTGTTTTTTGACTGGCATTGCTGCTAATTTGTAAACTTCCCTCAGTAGGATCAGATAAACCTAACTCCATACATTCCTGCATGTATTTTACTGGTTTTACTATTTCAAAAGAAATTCTGTCACTGCTATGTGTAAACATTGATCCACTTCCTTTCAAATATATTCTGAATCCTGTTTCTTCCGTAGAAAGTTTCAGGTCCCGGACATAATTATGTCCAACTGTATATCTCTTCCCATTTGTACTGGTCAATTGTAAACCTTCCAATTTAGATGAAAAACTCAAGCTTTTGGTTGATGCCTGATAGCCTAAGTTTTCAAGGGTACTGGTTCCTTCCATTTTATTTCCATTCAGAAAAAAGTTTTCAAATCCTATGGTTAAAAGGGTGCCTTTACTCAAAAACTCACCGGAATAAGCAATAGTCAATGTGCCTTTCTTCTCTATGCTGCGTACACTCACACAGCTGTTGCCGTAATCTATTGTTATGAGCCCAAATTTATCATTTCTTGTAAAGGTAGTGCCAGGGCAACTTTCCTCATTAAAAAACGGAAGCAAGCGCTGCTGGGCAAGATCCTCTTGCATAACTGACACTACAATTAAATCCACTTCCTCCATTAAACCCATGATCTCAGATACCTCTTCTGATTGAATCGCTGGTACCTGTGGTGCCAAATCCTCCTGCTCAGAAGTCATACAAGAATTCCCTGTAAACATCAAGAATATTGCGAGGCACTTGATCAGATATTTTTTAGGATTTTTCATGACAACAATTGATCATTCAGGTGTTGTTTTGTAGTTTGTTTTCGAAATATACCGTTGAAATAATTTATCTACCAATAAAAAACAAATTATTTTATCTTTTAAATGAACAAAACATATATTTAGTTTTGAAAAGCAAAAAAAGTTATACCACTGAATTTATAGCTTAAAAAATGCAATTACCTCTTATAAAAATGTAATTGAAAGCTCATCGAAGTCCATTCACTGTTAAAAATAGGTGATTTATGGAAAAGAATAGACCAAGAACAGGGTAAGTTGGCTTAAAACGGGATAATGGTAAGACAAAAATTATTCTATCACTATATACCTAACAGAAGGTTTGGATGGTAATCGAAAAAGCCTAAAAAGCTTTAGTGCCAATAGAAAATATTGGATTGTTTTAACCTGAAATATGCATTAGCCTATCTATTACGATTTCTAATGATTAATCTAGATTTAGCATAATTCAAGAGTAGGAGAAGATCCTCCGGAACGCTGACAAGAAAAGGTTTCCATTAGCAATGGTAATCGTAAACGAAACGATTCTCTTAACTTTTTATGGTACATTTATGCTTTAATAAAACCGTAAACCTGCTAAAGCTATTTTTATATGTATTAAAATTATTTCTACGTTAGTTTGTTGGCGGTTTCCGAATCAGGATAGTTGAAACCAGGCCCTTCTTTCCAACCCGATTAATTATCATTGCCTACCAACAGTTACTAGTAGGCCTTTTGATTATACCGGATTGATTCGGGATTATCTAACAGGCTATATTTGCCTGTTTCAAATTAGGAAAGAGAATGCTACCAAAAAATCTGGAAAGTTGGTGAGGTTGGCCTGATGTCAGGCCCAGCTTAAATTGAAAGATGACCCGGAGTAGAAATTGAAATATTTCAGCGGTTGTTCAAAAATTATTGACGGCTCTTTCCCGTATTAAAAAATTGACCTGATACCGGTGCCCTAGTAGTGACAGAGACCATGCATTGAAGCGACTGATTTTGTAAAATTCCTACAGGTAGATTAAAATATTTATTGCATGTTTGGGTTTTAAAGATTATTGACCCTATATCATTGAAATGATGGATACTGAATTTGACTTTTCCGACCCGGACAAAAAATTGGCCGCTATTCGGGAAAAAGTACTTATGTTGTCTTTTGGACGCCTGGGCCTTTTTTTATTATTGCTGGCCCTCCTTATTGTAGGTATTTCGGAAATTCACTGGTTGCTTGTTCTCTTTTTTCCGGTAAGTTTTGTGTTTGTATTCCTGATCCTGAAGTTTAACCAGGAAAAAGACCAGGAAAGTTTTTACCTGGCGGTAAAAGAGATGCTTGAAAACAGGAATAAACGTAAACAAAGAATTTTAAAAGGCTTTGATTCAGGTGCTGAATTTATAGAGCCAGGGCATCCTTTTGCGAGTGACTTAGATTTGTTTGGAGAGCATTCATTGTTTCAAATGATAAACCATACGGTTAGTCGGGGAGGTAAATTAAGGCTGGCTGATTGGATGAAGACGCCACTTATTCCATTAAATGCCTCTGAAAAGCAGGAAGCCCTTCTGGAATTGAGCAAAAAGAAGACCTTTATTTTTGTTTTTGAAGCCTTTGGCAAAGCTTTTATGAAAAAGGACAATGCGCCGGATACCAAGGGCAGATTTTATTCCTGGCTTAAAATTGCACAAAAGTGGCAGTCATTTTATTTTTTACCTATGATTTTAGGGCCCCTTGTAGGATTAATTGCTCTTTTTGGTGTCCTATATGGAGTTTTTTCTACCGCGTATCTTAGTGTTTTTATTTTGATTGGGATGGGTTTATTGGGTTTAATATTCAAACCTCTAATGGAGGCAATGAAAGCTTTACCTAATGCCAATGACCTTAAGACTTTGCAAGCCTGGGCAAAACTTCTGGAAAATGAAAAATTTGAACACCCTTTGCTTTTAAAATACCAGTCGCCAGTAAAGCATCAGGATTTTTTGGCTTCAAAAGCACTTAAACAACTCGAAAGCCTCACTTTTCTGGTTCAAAACAGGACCAATTTGCTGTACCTGATCTTCAATATTCTCTTCTGGACCGATTTCTATGTATTGTATCGCCTTAAGAAATGGAATAAGTTTGGCGGCCAAAACATGAAAAATTGGGAGGATACCTTCGAAAACTGGGAGGCATTGGTTTCTCTGGCCTCTTTTATGGAAGAAGAGCAACTGACTACCAAAGTTGATTGGGAGGAAAAATTAACCTTCGCCGGAGAAAGGATAAAGCATCCGCTAATACTACCGGACGCCTGTGTGGCCAACGACTTTAGCCTAATGGAAAATGAAAAAGTAATTTTGCTTACCGGGTCTAATATGTCCGGCAAAACCACCTTTATGCGTACGCTGGGAATAAATTTAGTACTGGCCGGAATGGGAATTTCTCCCTTTGCTAAATCTTTCCGCACCGGTCCGTTTCTATTGTATACCAGCATGAGAAACACTGATAGCCTGGGAGAAAGTGTCAGCTCATTTTATGCTGAACTCGCCAGAATTAAAGGGGTTCTCGAAAAAGCCGCTTCAGGCGAACCTGTTTTTTATCTGCTAGATGAAATTCTAAAAGGAACGAATACCGCAGACAGGATACTGGGCAGCGAAGCGCTGATCAGACAATTGGCAAAAAGCCAGGCAAAAGGAATTATTTCTACCCATGATATTGAGTTAAGCACCTTAGAAACGCAATTACCATTTTTGGTCAACTACAGTTTTCACCATGAAATACTAAAAAATGAAATCGTATTTGACTATACAATTAAAGATGGAGCCTGTCCAAACTTTAATGCTCAAAAACTTATGGAGCTTATGGGGATTAAAATAGAGGATTTGCTTTAAAAAATAAAACCAGATTTTTTTGGCATAAATATTGGTATAGTTATATTAAAAGAAATACCCATAAAAAATCAACAAAATCATGAGTTCATTATTATATTTAATAGCGGTTATCCTTGTTATAGGATGGATATTTGGCGCCTTCGTTTATAGTGTTGGTGGATTGATTCATATCTTACTTGTACTAGCTGTAGTGGCTGTATTGTTCCGCCTCATTGGCGGCAGATCAATTTAACAGATCTGACTTTTACCTATTTTCAAAAGCTACCTTATTGGTGGCTTTTTTTGCTATTATACCTGCGTGCCAAAAATGAGAAAAGTAATGTTAAACCCGGATTCTAAGATCTGGGCAAAAAGTAATATTAAGCAGCTAACTATTGTATTGATTTTGTCAGTATTGTTGAAAAAAAACAATAATACCGTCATCATATGGATTTGAAGAATCCATGGCAATTGATTTTATAGTTTCTTAAACTTGCTATTTTTAAATAGGGTTCGAAAGGCATGCCGTATTTCCCTGCGCCGGCCCCATATTTATGGGAGATTGATTTAAGGCTATTTGGAGATTGGAGGCATAGCAATGCTATGACGAAATCGAAAATGGCGACCATTGACTGATTTTGAAGCAATTTAATCAGGCCATAGAAATTCTATTGCATAATCTGGGTTCAACAGCTGCCATGCATCAGAAATTTATTGCCCCGAAGACGATCACTGTTACATAGTCAGGGATAATCCTTATTTTTGTAAGTTAATGTAAGAATGTAAATTACTACACTGTGCAGAAAAATTATCAGCAAAAAACCCTGGGCATACTAGGTGGAGGTCAATTGGGAAGGATGCTTATCCAATCCGCTATCAATTACAACCTTGATATTCATATCCTGGATCCCGATCCCAATGCTCCCTGCAAATCCCTCACCAGTAATTTTGTAAATGGAGATCTTAAAGATTTCGAAACGGTTTATACCTTCGGCAAAGCTTGCGATGTTATTTCAATTGAAATAGAACATGTAAATACTGAGGCCCTTATTCGTTTAGAGAAAGAAGGAAAGAAAGTTTTTCCTCAACCGCATATTATTGCCCTTATTCAGGACAAAAGAACCCAAAAGCAATTTTATCTGGACCAGGGAATTCCTACTGCGCCATTTGTGCTAACGGAAAACAAGGAAGACGTGAGAAAAAATGCTGATTTTCTGCCTGCTGTAAATAAATTGGGCAAAGAAGGCTATGATGGCAGAGGGGTGCAATTGCTCAAGAAAGCCGGGGATCTTGAAAAAGCCTTTGATGCGCCGGGCCTTTTAGAAAAATTTATAGATTTTGATAAAGAGCTTGCCGTAATTGTCTCCCGAAATGAAGCCGGGGAAGTGGAAAGCTTTCCTTCGGTAGAGTGTGCTTTTCACCCTGAGCATAATTTGGTGGAGTTCTTGTTTTCTCCGGCAAGTATTGATCCGGACACAGAGAACAAGGCCAGGGAACTGGCAGTAGAAATTATTGAAAAACTCAACATGGTGGGTTTGCTGGCAGTAGAAATGTTTCTAACTAAAGCCGGTGAGCTCCTGGTCAATGAAATTGCTCCTCGACCACACAATAGCGGACATCACACCATAGAAGCCAATTTCACTTCTCAGTTTGAGCAACATTTAAGAGCTGTTATGGGGATGCCATTGGGAGATACGGGTTTGAGAAGTCCCGCAGCAATGGTTAATTTGTTGGGTGAAGACGGGTTTACAGGAGATGCTTACGTGGAAGGTATGGATGAGGCGATAAAAGAAAAAGGGGTATACCTTCATCTATATGGTAAAAAGCTAACCAAACCTTTCAGAAAAATGGGGCATGTGACCCTTCTTGCTGATAAACTTGAATCTCTTAAAGAAAAAGCGGACCGAATAAAAAAACTAATAAAAATAAAAGCATGAGTGATATCAAAGTAGGGATCATAATGGGCAGTCAGTCAGACCTTCCGGTCATGTCTGAAGCAGCCAAATTTTTAGAGGAGATGCACGTTGATTACGAATTGACCATAGTATCCGCCCACCGAACACCTGTTCGAATGATAAACTATGCCCGGGAAGCCAAAAATCGGGGAATAAAAGTCATTATTGCAGGAGCCGGGGGAGCAGCGCACCTGCCGGGTATGGTG
>Ga0307966_1003432_pt1 | contig 11942 bp, 11 predicted proteins | sample OrgLakmetagen646_FD_203141 | JGI IMG/M metagenome (GOLD analysis project Ga0307966, IMG submission 203141) | Saline water microbial communities from Organic Lake, Antarctica - #646 | ecosystem: Environmental > Aquatic > Non-marine Saline and Alkaline > Saline | place: Antarctica: Organic Lake... | reverse complement strand
TGTATGTGCGTGTGTGTATGTGTGCATGTGAGTGTGTGTGTGTGTGTGTGCGTGCGTGTGCGTGTGCGTGTGCATATGTGAATGTGTGTGCCAAAAGAGGGACACGAGGCAGAATGGCAGCAGCCGCATCAGATGGCGCCAATGTGTGAATGCATTGATTGAAGATACAATAATTGGATCAATATTACGCGCAACAACTATTGATATGTCTGTCGGTGATCTCACTGCAAAGTACATTCGTACTGCCGACACAATCCTTTAGAGCACACAAGTCCAGGTGAACGATCCTTTTTAACCTCTGAAGGGCTCTCTCGCCCGTACTCATGTCCTGCAAGGCTTCTGATCAGCAACCTTGCCATGGCTTAACAGTGCTTGCACACTTGTCTCCATCTTCTATTGCACACTTGTCTCCATCTTCTATTGCACGAGTCATGTTTGGCATGTCCAGCACTCGCACCGACTTGTGTTGTTACGTGGTAATTCCTACCTTAAAGTGGTACAGAAAGTACTGAAGTGCGATGTCACACTCCTGAGTACTTATAACAGTGACTGGAGTCAAAAGGGCGTGCTCGGGCGTGCTCAATTCTTGCAACACCATCACCATAGCTGTTTAGCTGTTATTAATATAAAGTAGAAGTGGCTAGCACGCTACCCGTGCTTCGTAAGATGTGTCCCTTTTGTCGTACCTCTGTGCACCATCCACTTCCAGCACTCGCACCAAATTGTGTCCCTTTTGTCGTACCTCTGTGCACCATCCACTTCCAGCACTCGCACCAGATTGTGTCCCTTTTGTCGTACCTCTGTGCACCATCCATTTCCAGCAGGGTAGAGGCTTTGACCGTTGGGGAGGATCCATGTAGAGATGGGGAGCCTGTCAAAGGGAGTGACGGAAGTTGAAGGTGGCGAGGAAATAAAAGGTGGACGTGTTGAAGGAAGTGGATGCTTGAAATTTCTGATAAACGTACCAAAGAAGGACTGGGGTATTTTTTGTAACCATGTGGGGTGTTGTTTCATGAAATTGAGTATAGTCTGAGTACGCAAGGGGGCAGGAATGGAAGGTAAGAAGCGGCTACCAGGACTTGCAGCGCCACCAAAGCAAGCCACCATATCTAGTAAAAGGCTTCAGATTTTGACAGGCTGGTGAGGCAGTGAGTCAGGGGTATGATCCAGAAGCATGGGAGAGGCGGTTGGCAGCACCCTCTCAGCAGCTGCTGCTGAACAGTAAACAACAAGAGAGTGTAGCTGGGGATTAGGGAATTATGTCAGTTATAAAGGGGCACTGCTCTTAACCCGACAAGGTAAAGAAGCAGACGCAGGGCATTCCATCTATACATTCTTACAAATTCATGACTTCCCAGCTCCATTCTCATTCTGAGATACACTCGCGTTTTTATGGCTTTGGCCTGCGCTCAACACGTTGTGCATTCTCATACAATACAATAATTTTGATGCATGTTTGGACTATCCTATACGTTAAGCAAGAATTGACCCGGGAGTGGGTTTTCACTTTTTTCATTCATTTTCTTTTCCAGGAGCTGACTTGTCGTGCACGCTTGTACCATCCTGGACCTTGAGCATCAGGATAACTCTGGCAGGCAGCTTTAACGGTAAGTGTACAAACACGGCCATGAACGTCGTTCAACAAGATATTCCACAACGCCGCAGCGGACCTGGCGAGCTCATGGCCACTGGACTTAAAAATCAAAACTTTGCCAGGAGCATCAGCCCATTTCACATTGAATCATGTAAGATAGGGGCATGTAAACTACAGACACTACAGCATGCTGCTTCCTGACAGAACCCTACACAACAAAGCTGGGTCGAGACAGCAAAGCTGGATCAAAATGAGAAGCATTTCTGTCCACTCACGTCTTCAATCAGCTTCCGAAAGAGCCACAGAGGAAGGTAGTAGACCTGCAGGGATTGTGTTGATTCATGTGTTGGGTTGGTGGAAACCATACATACATACGTTTCTGCGGTGTATATACACGGTTCTGGCCAACCCTATTCATGTGGGTTTGATCGCACAAGAATGAAAAAGTAAGCAAGTAGAGGTTGAATGCACCAGGATGCAAATGAGCATACCACATGGTTCGCGCTTATGCACAAGCAAGGCTGCTGCGCACGTGTTCCAACGTAGCCAGTGCAGATCAGCATTTAAACTAGGCTTTGACGAGCTCCTTATAGCTGCAATGGACCAGGACATTAAAATGCACAAGAAAGGGTGTTGTTAAGGGCCTGGAGGGTTTGCATGTCCTGAGATGGCGAAAGCTGACACGCGAAAATACACAGGCAAGGACGAGCAAGATAAACCTGTGATTTACCTCTACGCGAGCAATTTGAAGGCAAGGTTGTGAAAATAGCGCGGACTGGTGGCATGCAGGTTGCGACAGGTAGCGCAGGTTGCGACAGGTATGGGCAGGGTGTGAGAATAGCGCTGGTAAGGTTGTGAAAATAGCGCGGACTGGTGGCATGCAGGTTGCGACGGAGCGGAGCCCCTTTGATGGTAGATTTGCAACACCAGCACTGTGTGATGGGCACGGTTGGCCTAAACCGTATTCGTACGCCGTAAATGGCTGTATGTGAGAACATGTCATTGCTAAACTTACCGTATATATACCGTGTATGCGTGTGCATGCATGTATGGTTTTGGCAAACCCTATATATATATGACTCTGGCCAACCCCAGTCATGGGGTATCTAAAGCACGAATGCCCACAACCTGTACAAGCCTACAACCTGTAGACCTGTAACCTCTACAAGCCTACAACCTGGCCAAGCCTATATATGGTTCTGACCAACCCTAGTCATGGGGTATCTAAAGCACGGAGGCCCACAACCTGTACAAGCTGGTACTGTGCAAGGTTGCACCGGGCGGTACCCTCCTTTGAGAGACAACAAAGCTGCTGACCTGATGGCCTGTGTTGTGGCCGCTCTCATCACATCAACACACTGATCCAAAGCTGACGCCCAGCGTCGACCCATGACCCCCTCGTGCCAAATCACATCCCCCTCAAATCCAGTGAGCCCCTACCTGAAGCACACGGGCCCACAACTTGTAAAGCCATGCCACTGAGTGTCCCTCTGGCAGATTGGGAAAGGGCACCAACTCGCAGCGGGCAAAGCTGCGCAGCTTTTTGACCAGGTCCCCAAAGTTTTTGCCGAGCTGCATGCCATGTACAAAGTGCATATCACAGGGGGAGGTGAGAAAGGGAAGCAGGATTGCGTGAATGCCAGACGTGTGGAGAGGGAGGAGAGGGACTGTTTCAATCAAAATCCTGCAGGCCTATACCTCAAATCACACAGGCTGCAGATAAGCTGGCATAACAACGTTTCTGAACTTTGCAGGCAACATCAGTTTGCCGCAATTTGGTGTTGCAAACTTATTTGCCGCTGGTAGTGTCCATACAGAAGCATACGGGAGCACAACCATACCAACACAACACGGTAATCTGTTGGCCAAGGCACACGAGTAACCATGTATTAAGCGCTCGATGCATGCAGAGTTTGGTCAATCTCAAAGCTTTGCGGCTGAACACCGACCCTGTGTCAAACCTCCCGCTGCTGGTTCATTGCTCACCTGGATAGCCTTGGCACACTCCAGGTTGAAGTCCATGCACACTAGGTAGTAGCTGATTGCCGACTGCAAGGGGGAGTGTGTATGGTCTAACTACCTCAGAGCAAAGTGAGTATGGTCAAAACGATGAACAGTGGAGTGCAATTTGTGGCAGGTCTTTGACCTGCAAGGCACAGTGATTGTATTGCAGCAGGGCTCGGTGCCCAGGGCACCAGTTTTCAGCGGGGATACAAACGAGCCCAATCAGAAGGAGCTCTGTGGATGCTCCGATTCTACCCAGTCGATGCTGTTTGATTAATTGGGTCACAGCCACTGGTTGTTGGTAGCCCCAGACGAGTTTCTGGATGTTGTGTGATAGAATGGTCACAGCCGCTGACTGTTGGCCGTGACCCAAAACAGGCTGCCAGATGTTGCTGGGTCACGCTCTGATCATGCAAAACAAAGTGACACAAAAGCAGTGCACCTACCTGAACACAAGCACTGCTTTGGTGTGTGTATGTGTGTGTGTGTGTGTGTGTGTGTGTGTGTGTGTGTGTGTGTGTGTGTGTGTGCGGGGTGTCAGAACATGCAGCCCCGTGCCTTTGTACGCTATGGTTGCATTGCACAAGTGAGTCAGGATATACACGTGCCAGTGCAATGCTGTATGTACTTCTCCACAGCATTGCACAGTAGACAAGTGCCATACCCTGACTCACTTGTGCAATGCGAGCCAGTGCAATGCGAGCCAGTGCAATGCTGTAAGTATTTTTCCACAGCATTGCACAGTAGACACGTGCCATACCCTGACTCACTTGTGCAATGCGAGCCAGTGCAATGCTGTATGTAATTCTCCACAGCATTGCACAGTAGACACGTGGCATTACCCTGACTCACTTGTGCAATGCGACCTTAGCGTACAAAGGGTATGCATTACAAGTGAGCAATGATGTACGTGCCTGACACGCTCTACAAAGGGCAAGTTATAAAAGCAAGCAGTGATGTCATACGTGCTTGTCACGCTGATCAAAGGGCATGGCATAGGCGTGAACAATGATGTCACTACGTTCTTGACACGCAATGATGCTTACGTTCCTAATCCCACACAACCTTTCACGGGGTCTTCCAAGTAGTTTTCTAATGCCATCCGGAAATAATTGAAAAAGCCCTGTGATGTATGCGCAGCTGACCAAGAGTTTTCATACACACCATACATGAGTCATACACACCATACATGACAGCATGCTTGAAAACATCATCCCTGCAAGAAGGTTTCAACACGATTGGAATATATAATTTGCCAAACTTAAGTATATATGACGGCAAGCTTCATCGATTTGTTGTGAATAGGAAGGAAAGGTGGAGGACTCCTGTAGACAGAACAGACATGCACACGCACCAAAAACAGCCATGCAGCCACAGCCACAGCCACAGCCACAGCCACAGCCACAGCCAAAACTACACACAGGAACGCAGCCGCATACATACACTCACGTGCACGTCCACAGCTGCACAACGTCTCACACAAAAACTCACATAGCCACACATGACCCACCTGGTGGCACGACCTGGGCTTGTAGCTCTGGCAGTCGCCCCGAAACACGCGGCGCAGCAGGGCTAGCACGCCATTTCTGATAGAAAAAAGAGGATAATCTGTCTGTGTTCCTGAACATGATAAGGAGTATGCTGCAGGGCCAGCACGCAATTTCTGATAGGACAAGAGGATAATCTGTCTGTGTTCGTGAACATGATAAGGAGTATGCTGCAGGGCTAGCACGCCATTTCTGATTGAACAAGAGGATAATCTGTCTGTGTTCCTGAACATGATAAGGAGTATGCTGCAGGGCCAGCACGCAATTTCTGAAGGACGAAGGAGGGAAAGTGAAGATTGAGTAATCATGAACACAGGGAGGTAGGTGCGTGCAGCGGTGCGAGCACGCTGCACCAGGGAAGATAATTTGATTGGTCCTAGTCAGAACAAAAGAAGCGAGAGTAACTGGCTGCAGTGCCAAAACGCTGCACCAGGGAAGATAATTTGATTGGTCCTAGTCAGAACAAAAGAAGCGAGAGTAACTGGCTGCAGTGCCAAAACGCTGCACCAGGGAAGATTATTTGATTGGTCCTAGTCAGAACAAAAGAAGCGAGAATAACTGGCTGCAGTGCCAACACCTGTGTGTTGCTACACAGGAAGAGAAGACAGGGGGACACGGGTTCCCCTCATCTGTGCACACAAGGCATAAGGGTTCAGACAGGTGCACGCTGATAACGCATATACGCACAAAACATGTGAATTGAGCACGCTACTTGCACGAGCACAAGTGACGGTGAGCTCACAAAAATGTGGATATCAGCCATGAGCAGCACTTTGTCATGACTCGATGCTCAGCAAAGGAATCGGTGCAATCCAACTTAGTGCAGGCAAGGAGCAAGGGTGCTGTTGGGCCCTTGTCCACAGCTACATGATGCGTTGCACGCATGATGCGTTGCACACTTGATGCGTTGCATACTTGATGCGTTGCACACATGATGCGTTGCAAACTTGATGCGTTGCACACATGATGCGTTGCACACTTGATGCGTTGCACACTTGATGCGTTGCACACTTGATGCGTTGCAAACTTGATGCGTTGCACACATGATGCGTTGCACACTTGATGCGTTGCACACTTGATGCGTTGCACACTCGATGCGTTGCACACTCGATGCGTTGCACACTCGATGCGTTGCACACTTGATGCGTTGCACACTTGCACGTGCCAAGAGTAGGCAGCAGGCACGTGCTCTGCTTGACCTGAAATGCAGCTGATCAGTTGATGCGGCTGTCTACACCGACTATTACGTGCACAGCACAGCTGCTAGCCATCATTCGTAGTTTCACGCACAAATGCGACACAGCTGCTAGCTTCACTTATTATTACACGCACACGTACGACACCGCTGCTAGCTGTCACTCACTATCACAAGCACAAGTACAACACGGCAGCTAGCTGTCACTCATTGTTACACGCATACGTACGACACCGCTGCTAGTTGTCACCCACTATCACTGTCACAAGCACAAGTGCGACATCGCTGCTAGCTGTCACTCACTATCACACGCAAAAGTACAACACGGCAGCTAGCTGTCACTCATTGTTACACGCATACGTACGACACCGCTGCTAGTTGTCACCCACTATCACTATCACAAGCACAAGTGTGACATCGCTGCTAGCTGTCACTCACGTGTAGTGTGACCAGGTCATGCTCATGCGCAGAACCACGTGCCCCCCATCCATGAGGTTGGCCTCCATGATTGCGAGCTGAGCGGCAAGGATGGCCTGATGGCCTTCCACATGCCCCGCGTACACGTTAAAGGCAGGGTTCTGTGTATTAACACATGTTTGTGTGGTGTATGTGTGGTTGTGAATTTAATGTTGGAGTGCTTGCGTGTCGAATTCTGAGCTGCGGTGGTGTGTGCAGGTCAGGTCAATGATGGCCTGATGTCCTTCCATATGCCTTGTGTACAAGTTAAAGGCAGAGTTTTGTGTGTGTGTGTCTGTGAGCGTGTTTTGTGTGTGGTAGGTGTGCAGGGTTGCAAGTGTGTACGTAAGTGTAGTTGTGTATGCGTGTGTACATGTGTATCAGGTCGAATGCGTCTTTCATGGAGAGGCAGAGAGGAGAGCAAACATGCGTCAAGAAGAAATCAATCACCTGCTGGGTACCTAACAAATGCATCTGAATTTAGCGTCAGTGCTTTTAGTTACAAACGTACATCTTTGCCACATACATTATTTGTATTGCGCATGCATGCGCGTACCAATTAACGTGCACCAAAGTAATTCATGAGCACCTAAGCAAATATCACTCTAATCCAATTGACAACACCCTACCCATTTCCACGTTTAATACACAGGATGTGCAACACGCCTCTTGGCCGAGGAATTAAAAGATGGGAAAACAATGAGAATGCAACCTGATTTTCATGTATAGACCGAAGTGCACACACACACACGCATACATACATACATACACACTCATACATACATACACACACATACATACAGAACACAAACATGCACACGCTGACTCAAACAAGGCACTCCCCACCTCAAGGTCGAACTTGAACTGTGTCCGTTCCATGTCTATGTTCGCCTTGCCACCCAAAAAGGACCCATCTAGGATCATGTGCGTGAACTGGTTCTTCTTTTTGGGGTGGACATCTTCTGCGTGAGTAAAAGTTGGACACAAGGTCTTAAAGTGGATGTAAGCCCGGCTGTTTGGTATGTGACGGCATGTTCGGCATGTAACGACACGTTAGGCGCAGACATGTTACGGCATGTGTGTTACGGCATGTGTGTTACGGCATGTGCGTTACGGCATGTTAGGCACAAACACACACAAACAAGCCGTATTGCCGCCGTCTAGCATATGACAAGCTACAAATTGTGGCATTAACGCCATAGGAGACAATCATGTTTATTGCAAAGAAAGTTGTGCAATAACTTAATGCAAAGAGGTATGGGCTGGGACGGGGGCTCACATATGACAAACATTGGCTGCTCACTAGCAGCAAGCTCTTACGTATTCTGGCCTTCTTCTTGCTGGCCCTTTTTTAGCCAGAGGGTCTGCTTACCCTTAGCAGGGTGCACATTTCATTCTACCTATTAAAACTCTTAGACTGCGAAACACAGTACGTAATCTGTTGGAGCATCTTGGTACGTAAGACGTAAGATATACAATCAAGCAGATGTATAACAGACCTGCGGGAGTCGTCTTGTCCAGGCAATTGTCGGCAGACACCCCAGGGGCAGACAAGTCCCCAGCTGTCAGGGTTGATGCTATGGCACACACATCTTCGTAGTAAACGTAATACCGCTTCTTGTCCTGGAGGGTGTAAACAATGAGCGATGTTTGTGTGTGTATGTGTGTGTGTGCGTGTATTTGTGTGTATGTTTGCGCGTGTGTGCATGTGTGTGTGTGCGCTTGTGCGCAATGCTCGCAACACATATAAGCGTCGAACCAAATGCTTGCATAATAGGCAGGAATGAAGCACAAGGTAATAGAAATGGAGAGATCTTGTTGTGCTGCTCAACTTGTGAGGGTGGAGGAATGATCGGTCAACACTGCTTAATACGTAGTCCAGCTGCAAGCTAGAAACAAGTTGACCAGTTCCCTGTCTGCAAGACATAACATGATTGCTACAATTATACAGATGCCAGTGTATGCGCACAGAAGGGCACTTAGGTATGCATATAGGTAGTATGCACACATGTGCATATGTATGTGTGTATGCGTGTGTGCATATGTATGTGTGCGTGCGCACAGTGAGGTATGTTATGCACATCAAAGGCATGTAGATGGCACGGTAAAATAAAATAGGTTTACCATCAATTACCGCTGCTCAATTAAATGAGCTGACATACCAATGAGCGGGATGAGGCATACAGATGAAACGGCTGCAATTTACGCACATCCTTTTTGCAGAAAAGGGGGAGGTTGACGCGTATCTCTTTTCTTAGTAGAGAAGAAACCACGCACGCAGCGAAAATCACTCCCCGAATTGATTACGGAAGACGCATTTATCTTCTTAGTTAATGTGGGGAGACTTGACACATATCTCTTTTCTTAGTTATGGTGGGAAAGGTTGACACATACCTCCCTCTCTTCTTAGTTAATGTGGAAAGTAGCCCTACTGCCTGCACAGCTTTTTCCTGTTTGTGCCACTCACATTATGCCACTTTTATTGTTTTTGTGCCATTATTTTTGTGCCACTCACATTGACTAGCGAAGAGGGCTGGTAGGTCATGCTGTCCTGATCAAGGCTTTTCTCAGCAAGGATGTGGCCACCCATCTCTGGGGGCAGGGAAAGGCCGATGCCCCTGCAAGCCAGAAAAAGATGGAGAGTTCAAGCACCACACACTCACACGGTAGGCCATTCTGTGCATCTGCATACACCATCCACGACATGAAGAAGAAAGAGCGAGGCAGTGAGTTTTGCTTCCCATACGTACTCGTGTATACCTACAACATAGAGCAACTCTGGTACCAAGTATTAATCAGCTCCTCCATGTCATATCTATGTACACCAATATATATTAGACATACTTTGTCACATAAATCAGAGGCGGGTGATACTTCAAGAAATGCTTTACACGTATGATAATGAATTGAAGCAAAGACGGATACGGAAGTTTAAACAAGGGTTCCCCGTACCTTATGTCACAATACCTTACATACTGTTACAAGAATCCAATGTTTTTGCCTGTCTTGCATGAATAGGTTTGGCCAGAAACGTATACCTGCATTGTATATGACCGTACGTATGGTGGTTTTCTTGCTAATAAAAACAACGTACGTACACTGTATATACCTATGAATGTATGGTTCTGGCCAACCCTATGCATTAACCCGCAGTGGTGATGGATGGATCAGGAAAAGGTGCACGGTACACATGCACAGGCATATTAGGCAGTACACAAATTAGGTGCACGGTACACATGCACAGGCATATTAGGTATTGAAACAGTCCTGGACATGACCCACAGGTCCTCAGGAGCAGGAGGTTCCACCATCCTGGCAAGATGTATGCACATCAGCATGCGCAAGCAATACACTGTGTGTGCTTGTGCTAGTTATGCCTAAAGGGAACTTGGTAATATAGGCGTGTGAAGCTTGGACCTGTTTCCATCCCCTCATAACGCTTGATTTCCAGATGAAACTTCAGCCACGTGTGCATTTTGTTCCCCTGCAACTGATAAACCCAAGCCACGTGTGCCTATGGCGTGTTCTACTTAGTTCCCCTGCGATTGACAAACCCAAGCCACGTGTGCATATGGCATGCCCCATTTTATCCCCCTGCAACTGGCAACCCAAGCCACGTGTGCTTATGGCGTGTTCCAATTTTTCCCCCTGCGATTGACAAACCCAAGCCACGTGTGCCTATGGCGTGTTCCACTTTGTTCTCCCGCAACTGGCGCCCTGTGTTGCAGTGAGCTGTGGGAGCACTGTGTGTGTTCACTTTTGGCAAAGCGTGCTTTAAATGGAAGACATGAAGGCCACAGAGCCAGCCAAGCTCTACAAAGCTACATTTGTCCAACTAACATAAGCTTGGTAATTGATTTGTACCAGTCAGCTTATGTAGTCAGCTTCGGACGCAAGCAAGAACAGCCTCCTCCACTTTTTACATAATTGCCAGGAGGCTCTCCCTACGGCACAAAGCACAAGGCATTTAAAACAAGGGGAGAGAGTGTAGGGTTGGCCAGAACAATACGGTGTATATACGGTGTTTTTGACAGGAATTGCATCAAATATGCGGTCATATACGGCGTATATCCACGGTTCTGGCCAACCCTACACACGTGCAAAAGTAGGTACAGGGCCTTCGTCGCACCCCCCTCCTACCTGCCGTGGGGGACAGAGTGCAGAAAGTACTCGCTGAATCCGCCGGGGCAGCAGCAGACGTCCATGAACTGGAACTTTCCTCCGGGGTGGTGCCGTGGATCACTGATGAAATTATCACATGCCCTTTCCACTTCCATCATGATGTACTTGTACCTGCAGGGAAGGAAGGACATGTTGGCATACCAGTCTTGGCAAGTCCCCAAGCAAAACCTGACAGAAGAGCAACCCTTTCCTCCAGGTGACGAATGCGACCCTTTCGCAGACTGATGGCCATTGGTTGGTATAGAGCGCTTTTGGGAACAAAGACCTAATGGGAGCAAAGAAAGCGCCCGCCCCTGGGGTAGATCTGATCATACTTCATTGCTCCATCATTTTGGGCTGATAAGAAAAGGCGCACCAGGTGGATGCTTTCTCTGCTTTCGACGGACACAGCATCAAAGTGCACCACTAAGATGCGTGCACCACTAGCATGTGAGCACATACCGCTCTTTCATGCTGTGTCGGCCCTCCTCAGTGGTCTTCCAGTCTTTGGTTGATTTATACTTCTTGTTCAGCTCAGCCCGGTCAACCTGTGCATTCCATATTAAACGAGATTTTGCTATGCGCCGTGTGTGTGTATGCGTGCGTGTGAGTATGTGTGCATGCTCATGCGCGCGTGCGTGTGTGTGAGTGAATGAGTATATATGTGTGTGATTGTGTTAATATGAGTGTGTGTGTGTGTGTGCACGCGTATATGCATGCATGTGTGCGTATGTGTTGTATGTGTGTATGTGTGTATGCGTGTGTATACGTGTGTAAGTTGTGTGATTGTTTGTATGTCTATGTGTATGAACGTGTGTGTAGGTGTGTGTGCAGGCGCACATGTGCGTGCATTTTTGTAGGTGTGTGTGTTTGTGTGTGTGTGTGTGTGCGTGTGCGTGTGCGTGAGCGTGTGCGTGTGCGTGTGCGTGTGCGTGCGTGTGTGTGTGTGTGTGTGTGTGTGTGTGTGTGTGACTGCGTGCTTGTG
>Ga0307966_1003429_pt1 | contig 11944 bp, 11 predicted proteins | sample OrgLakmetagen646_FD_203141 | JGI IMG/M metagenome (GOLD analysis project Ga0307966, IMG submission 203141) | Saline water microbial communities from Organic Lake, Antarctica - #646 | ecosystem: Environmental > Aquatic > Non-marine Saline and Alkaline > Saline | place: Antarctica: Organic Lake... | reverse complement strand
ATCGCTAATAGAGCGTTATTCGATGCGTCCAACTCTGCCTCAGAACTCACCCCTCGTTTAAATAAAGTCTCAGCTCTCGTTGTGGTTTTCCGGGCGATCTCCAAGCTTTGCTTGGCTTGCGCGAGATTTGCCTTCGCCACTGAGACTTCAGCCGAAGCCTCGAGAACCGCCAACTCAAACTCCGCCGAGTCCAACTCCGCAAGAAGCTGCCCCGGCACAACTACATCACCAATATCCACCTTAATTGTCCTAACCCGCGCAGCTACTTTTGGTGATACTGTAAATGAAGAATTAGCCTCTAACTGTCCACTGAAAGTCCGCACCAAACTAATCGGTCCTTGGGTGACTTCAGCCACTTCAACCGCAACCACGGGTCTATCACTGCTTCTTTCCTCAGTATCTGAACAAGCCACCAAAAACAATGCGGGCAACACAGTCAAAAACCTCAAAATTGGGGCCTGCAAATTGGGGCGTAAAATAGAATTTAAAGGCATACAAAAATATGTGTTAAGTCTAGCTATCGGGTTGTAAATGTGATTACTTACAACTTGTTCCAATCCAGTCACAAAAACCCGTCTGAGCTTGTGATCTGAAAAGATCAGGAATTTAAACGCTCAAACAATTCTTTCAGTTTGGTTGCATCCTTCACCCCAGGACTTATTTCGACACCACTGCTCACATCAACGACCTCTGTGCCACTCACCGCAATCGCCTCAAGCACGTTTTCCGCGTTCAAACCACCCGCCAGTAGAAAGCTCGCCGTCAAATACCTAGACTTAAACTCGGCAAATCGCTCCCAATCACCAGTCTCCCCCGTTCCGCCTGCTTTCGACTTCGAATAAGTATCGATCAGAAAAGTATTACAAAACTCTAAGGCGATTACAGGAAACGTATCCGCCGGTCCAATCCGCGGTGCCAACCACAGATGCTCTGCTCCGACAACTCCAGACCAGCCAGCTAAAACAGCCATTGAAGTTCCCAACCCAGCATGCACCTGAAAAGAGTCAAAACCCAGCCGCTTAGCCTCCCGCAACTTCTCCACTTCAACATCCACATCGACAAATACGCGCTTACCTATAGGCACTCGCTGCGCCAGTTCAGCGGCCCGATCCAAACTAATCCCTCGAGGCGATGCTTCATAAGTAATAAAACCGCAAAAATCCGCGCCAAGCGACAAGGCCAGGTCCACATCGGCCTCTCGGGTCAATCCGCAAATTTTAACTTTTATCTTTTTGAACATAATCTCTTAAGCAATGATCTAACTAGTTTATAGCAATGTATAAAACCCATTCAGCAGACCAAATTCACTTTTTCGAAGCGTTATTTACGACTAATCTAAAAAATAATACAAAAAAAGCTAATTTATTGTTGTAATGTAACTGGTCAGTTGAAGATTCTTATGTAATTATATGGTTAAAAAATCGAAAACACTAAACATCATGGCACGCAAAAAAGCAAATAAAGGCATCAGTCGCATAGACTCTGGATCAACACATGGTTGGTTCGTTCGAGGTTACCGCAATGGTAAAACCTATTCTAAGTTATTCAGCGATCGTAAATGCGGCAGCAAGACGAAAGCCCACAAGTTGGCCAAAGAATATCGAGAAGAGTTGACTAAGGAACTCGAAAGCATTCCTAAAAAACAACGCCCGCGCCGCATCGTTGCGTCTGACTCCCGTAACACGACCGGAGAGCTCGGTGTTTCACGCACGACTAAAACTGGTCCCAATGGCACCAAGCATGAGTGCTACTCTGTCAGCTGGCGCCCGGAACCCGGCGTGCAAAAATGCACGTCCTTTTCGATCAAAAAGTATGGCGAGAAAAAGGCTTTCAAATTAGCAGTCGAACACCGTAGAAACATGATGCGTGAGATTCACGGACCCAGTTTCTACCGCAAACTCGCTAAAAAATAAAGTCAGTCAGTCCTGCGCGGTAATGACTAGGTCAAACCGTGGCCTCGACACTCTGAACCAAGTTCGATCTTTTCGATACCGGTTCAGTTTACCGAGGCTACACGAAGAATCCCTTAAAGGATCAAACCTTTTTTTTAAAGCGGTATAAGACTCCAAACAACTGGATATCAACACTTTCCCTATCAAGGTGCTTTTCAAATATGAGGCCACTCACTTATCTTGAACGAGTCCTTTACGCAAAGCATCCAGTTTCATTTCCGTTTCTTGTAACTCCTTATCAGGATCCGAGCCGGAAACAATACCAGCGCCCGCATAGAGCGTAGCCGTCTGTCCCTCGATCAAGGCGGAGCGTATGCCCACGATCATTTCGCCTTCATTGAGGTGGTTAAACCAACCAAGCACCCCAGCATAAAGTCCGCGGTCAATCTGTTCCAGGTCAGCGATTGCGGCAACTGCGCTACCTCGGGGCGTCCCGCCAACTGCTGGCGTCGGGTGCATCTCCGCTAAGATTTCCATAATATGTTGGTCCCTGCTTAATCGTGAGTGAATCGCGGTGCGTAGATGTTGTACATTGGCCAATTGTAATAATCGGGGTGCCCCTTCCGCTGTCGCTTCAATCCCGATTTTTTCCAAACGCCGAATGATTGAGTCGCGCACGCAACAGTGCTCACGATGGTCTTTTTCGCTCTCTAAAAGCGCCCGTGCGAACTGAGCATCCTCTGCCGCAGTCTGCCCTCGGGGAGCCGAACCAGCGATCGCCTCGGTGTAGAGCGAGCCGTCCCGAACTTTCAATAAGCGCTCCGGACTCGCACCAATAAAACTTTTCCGATTTCCGCAACCGAAAGAGAATGTGAAACAACCAGCAAAACGCTCCCGCAGTCGGTTCAAGGCCTCCAGTGGCTCCCAATCCCGAGTAGCTTCCAGTCGAAGCCCACGTGCCAAAACGATCTTCTCATAAGCACCCGCATTAATTTGAACCAGCGCTTTTTGTATAGCCTCCTTATAAACACCCGGCGCAAGGTCTGTAGTCTTCACTAACTCGACCGGATCCTTCTTCAACACTTGCGGAACATCAGATTTATAGCTGAATGCACCGAACTTTTCATAGGCGCCCCAAACGCGCTCCACCAAAGAATCAATATCCGTATCCGCCTCAACTAAAACATTCGCAACTGCCCCGTATTTACCTTTCGATCGTGAGACCTGCCAACGTGGCAAGAAAACAGTCGCCGCCCCAAAAGCCTCCCCTGCGGGCACCTCATCTGCAAAAGTAAATGCCGTAAAAAAGTGTGGTCCCGTAAAAGCCTCACTCAAATCACCCACTGCGATCGTGTGCTCCAGTATCTCATCCGCAAATGCCTGCACTTTCGCAAAGCGCTCTGGCCCCGAAAATTTGGCCGAAACGACAGCCTCGGCACCAGCTAACGCATCCTCGTCGCTCGCCCGTTCAACGTAGAAATGCATCTGCTCTGGTTCGTAAATCGACTCCAAAACAGCCAGCGGTGCAATATGCCGAACGGACAGCGAAATACTCGCAATCTGAAAATGCCCCTTCGTCTCAGCCGCCGTTTGACAGCCAGACAAAAACACCTTCAAGGCATTCTTATCGCGCTCAGGTAGCATACTGGAAGGGATGATTTGCATAAGGATGACTACAAGAGCCAATTCAGCATAGGAATCAACCCACATCTTTAAACCACATTTCCAACTTTCCCGCCTGCCTGATACATTTCTTGATCCCACCCGTAAAAAATTCCCATTCAAAGTTGAAAGTTCGACCTTCGACGTTCAAACCGTTTCCATGCAACACGACGATACCCGCATAGCAGGCACCCGCCCACTCCTTCCACCCGCCATTCTGATCGAGGAAATTCCTCTTTCGGAAGCAGCGACCGCTATAGTCGACAAGGGCCGCTGCGAGAGTGCAGCCATCTTAAACGGCTCCGATGATCGCCTCCTCGTCGTCGTAGGCCCTTGCTCGATTCACGATACCAAAGCCGCCATCGAATACGCCAAACAGCTCAAGCCACTTGCCGATAAATATGCTGACGATCTCTGCATTATTATGCGGGTCTACTTTGAAAAGCCGCGGACAGTTGTTGGCTGGAAGGGCCTTATTAACGACCCCGACATCGACGGAAGCTTCCAAATCAACAAAGGCCTTCGCATGGGCCGTAAACTTCTAACTGATCTTTCTGAGCTTGGCCTCCCGACCGGAGCCGAATTCCTTGATACGATCATTCCGCAATACATCGCCGACGTCATTGCATGGTCCGCCATCGGCGCGCGCACGACCGAAAGTCAAATCCACCGCGAGCTCGCTTCCGGCCTCTCTATGCCCGTCGGCTTCAAGAATGGCACCAGCGGCGATATCCAAATCGCGATCGACGCCATCCGCTCCGCGCGTGAGCCTCACTGGTTCCCCTCTGTCACCAAACAAGGTGTCACCGCCATTTTTCAAACGACCGGCAATCCTAGCGGGCACATCATTCTCCGCGGTGGCAACCAAAGTGGACCCAACTTCGAAGCCGAGCATGTCAACGCAACCGCTGAGCGCCTAGCGGCCGTCGGCCTACCCACCCAACTCGTCGTCGACTGTAGCCATGGCAACAGCAATAAGGACTACAACCGCCAAAGCATCGTCGCCGCCGATCTCGCCGAACAAATTGCCGGGGGCCAATCAGCCATCGCCGGTATCATGCTCGAAAGTCACCTTGTAGCCGGGAAGCAAAGCTACGACCCAAACAAAGAGAATATTTACGGACAAAGCATCACCGATGGCTGCATCGACTTCCCCGCAACCGAAGCCATCCTCGATCATCTAGCCAAAGCCGTTCAAGCCCGCCGCCAGTAAAAGCGACACGCCTGCCGCTTTCTAGTAGAGGATTTGTATCGGCCCTCAACCTGCTCAATCGGACACATGCAAACCTTGGAAAACCAAACCATCCTCATCCTCGGAGGCAGCAGTGGCATCGGACTTGCCGTCGCCCAGCTTGCCGACCAAGCAGGTGCACACGTCATCATCGCCAGCAGGGGCGAAGCCAATCGCACCAAAGCCCTCGCCACGCTCAGTAACCGAGCCTCCGCCGCCTTCGTCGATTTCTCGAAGATCGAAACAATCCCCGCACTCATCGAAACACTCCCCAAGCTCGACCACATTGTGTTTCTACCCGCCGCAGGCGCACTTCAAAACTTTGTCGATACTGAATTAAAATCCGTGCGTGCACATTTTGAGCACAGTTTTTTTGCCGCCTGGCAAGTGATTCAAGCAGCCTTGCCGAAACTTGCCGCCGAAGGCTCCATCGCCCTCGTAACCGGCGCACTTAGTAAAGCAGCCAAACCCGCCTGCAGCCACATCATCGCAGCGCAATGGGCAACCGAAGGTCTCATGCGTGGTCTCGTCCGTGAAATTGCGCCGCGGCGCATCAACCTCGTAGCCCCCGGCCTCGTAGACACACCTTTTTGGGATGCACTCGGCCCCAAAAGTAAAGCCGAGCTCTTCGAAAATACTTCTAAGGAGATTCCCGTTGGCGCACCCGCGCAGCCTGAAGAAATCGCCGCCTGCATTCTCAGCACTCTGACCAACCGCTTCTTAAACGGTGCCACCATCGTCAACGATGGCGGATGGAGTGTCTAGTGATCTAGAACCTCCAATTCCATCGATTTAATTTTCGGGTTTAATGACCGTCATCTACCTTCGCTAGCGGATTAATAACTTTCACTATCAATCCACCATTCGGAAGGTCTTTGTGAACGTATGCTGACGCCGCGTCGGGGTCGGGCCCGCATTGGCAACCTTCTTGAATGCCGCGATCACCGACTGATCAAAGGCATTATTCCCGGACCCCGGGTTCAGGCGGATATTCATTAACTGACCACTCGCAGATACATCAAAAACGACAACCGCCTGCAAGCGAATCCCGGAGAGTCCCGAAGGCTTACCCCACGCGCGATTGAGCCGTGCCGAAAGCATTTCATTATAGCGCAAGAGCTCACTCATATCCTGCTGGCTTAAATTCCGCTCCGGTTGCACTTGATTCTTCAAAGCGTCCTCCAACTTCTTTTGCATGTCACCAGGATCAAACTTTGGAATCGTGGGTGTGGGTGCCCTCGGTTCCTCGGTGCGCACCCGTGGTTTCGGGGCTCCTTGCTGCTTGATAAAGTCTTCATAAGAGAGCGTTTTCGGCGGTGTCACCGGAGCAGGCTTTTTTGGTGCGGGAGCAGGCGTCTCAACCACTGGAGTCGGCGTGGGTGGCGTTACCACCGGCGCGGGCTCCGGCAAATCAGGCACATCCGGCAGCGCTGGTAAATCCGGCATTGTAAACTCAGGCGGCGTCTCCTGTGGAGGTGTCGTCGGTTGATCCATGGCCGACGATGGTGGCTCGACCATGACAAACACATGCTCTGGCTCCTCTGGTTTAAAAAGTTCAATCACTGTCGCTAGGAACAAACCCAGCAGCACTGCCACATGCAAAATTACCGATGTCCAAAAGCTCTGATTCTTGCGAAAGTTCATCCCGCTACTCGACCTTGGTATCTAAACTGATTTTTGAAAGTTTCCGCTGCTTGATCATATCAACCACCGATATCACAGCCTGATACTGCAGCTGCGCATCCGCACGTATGCTGAGCACAGGCGGATCCGCGTCGAGTGCGAGATCATCCAAGCGTTGCCCGAGCAACGTTTCACTGACAACCTCATCGCCCCAATAAATCACGCCACTTCGATCCAATGATATCGCCTGAAAATCCTCCCGCTCACTCGCTTGCGACTTTGCCGCCTCAACCGGTAAATTCACCTCGATCGTCTGCTCCAACAACGGCGTCGTAATCATAAAAATAATTAACAATGCGAACGCCAAATCGATCAACGGCGTGACATTGATTTCTGTCAGAGCCGCGAGGCGATCTTTACGATGGAAGTTACGAGCCAAAGGAATTTAAATTAAAAATTAAGAGTTTAAAATTACGAAATCTACGTGAGATGCTTTCGAGTCCCGCCAAGCTGGGTTCATCCGCCATTCGTCGTCGCTTGTGCTTCGAGTTCAATTCGGTCCGCCACGGTGCTCGCGAAATTCTCCAGCTCCACCACCGAGATTTTCGTTTGCTGCAATAAATAGTTGTAGCCGAATACCGATGGAATCGCCACGACCAGCCCGGCCACCGTCGTGAGCAATGCCCCCGAGACACCCGGCGCAAGACTTTGCAAACTTGCCGAACTCGCTCCGACCATACCGCCAAACGCATCCATCACGCCCCAGACCGTTCCGAGTAGACCCAGAAACGGAGCACCTGTCACTATAGAACCCAGCACAACCATCTTCGACTCGTAGCGAATTGTTTGATCCGCCACACCACGCTGTAAGGCATTTTCGACATGCCCCATACGCAGCGCCGCGCGATGGCTATCATCATTTCGTAAATCACCCCCGTAACGCGCAAACGCACCCAGTGCATCTTTAACCAAACTATAATACGGGCCCGAACCCTTGCCCGGGCGCTCCGGATCCAGAGCAATCAAGTGATCCTCTTTCATCAAATTACGGGAAAATCGCTGGTTCTGCGAACGCAACTTAGAGAGATCCAGGTATTTACTAAAAAGCACCGACCAAGCAATAATGCTGCATCCCGCTAGAATAAAGATAATCACCTTACCCGCAAAATTCGACTGCGCGAAATAGGTAAACACATTGGGACCACTCGCGGCTTGAAAAATCAAAGAATCAAAAAAATACGACACACTCATAAGCAACTAAAAAACTAATAACACCTTCGACACCCATTAACACCCGCCGTTCATTTGCCTGCCAGAAAAAAATAAAGAATTCGAATTTCAGGGAGTAGCGTCTGACCTTGGAAGCTGTCTTAAAACTGGAACACTGAGGATCGAATCAAACGAAAAGCTTGGGAGGGACACTGTCCCAGTGTCTTTTCGACTGTATTTGGAGGTTTATTTGACCTCCCTGAAGCGCTTGGGGACAAGCGCCCTCCCTTAAATACACCTTTTCGCAAGCACAGATCGAGATGGGCTCAGTTTTGAGACAGACTCCTTGCTCATGCCTTTCGGTTAGTAGTGTATTCTAATTCTAAAAAGGTATGATGCCTGCGCTAAGTTAAAGACAGTCGGAAGTCCGCTGTAGATAGAAAACCTCCCCTCACAATCCTGCGTATACGCTTAAGCCCTACGCCGCCTCTCAGCTAAATCATTCTGTCCTAAAAACGCGTCGTCTCTCAGCTACCTCTGCCCCTGCCCCCACGTCGCCACTCAGCTAATAATTGCTACGCCATCTTCGGCAGTTCGGCAAAGCTCACCGCAGACGAGCTCAGTCGAGTCGCCGACCTCCGTCTGCCGTAAAATGATTCTGCCTAAAAACCAAGTCTACCAAAATAAGTTGCAGCCTACCGCTCCGCCCCCTTACTTCTAGTCCGAGATCATGGCAGGGCTATTTATAACATTTGAAGGAGGCGAAGGCTGCGGTAAATCAACGCAAATCAAGCGCCTGTCGGCACAGCTCGAGGCCGCCCAACGCGAGGTGCTCACGCTCCGTGAACCCGGCGGCACACCCCTTGGCGAAGCCATTCGCCGCCTGCTCAAGCACGACCCCGTCGGCCAAGGCATGTGTCCCGAAGCCGAGCTCCTCCTTTTCACTGCCAGCCGCGCCCAACTCACCCGCGAAACCATTCTGCCGGCCATCGAAGCGAATAAAGTCGTCCTCTGCGACCGCTTCATGGATTCGACCACTGTTTATCAAGGCGTCGCCCGACAACTCGATCCCAAAACCGTCGCCCTGATCAACCAATTCGCCGTCGGCCAAGCCCGCCCTGACCTCACCTTCCTGATCGACCTACCGCCCGAAGTCGGCCTGGAACGCGTCCGCGTCCGCACCAACGGCCAACTCGACCGCATGGAGCAGGAAGCGATCGACTTCTACCACCAAGTCCGCGCCGGCTACCAAGCCCTCGCAGAAGCCGAACCCGAACGCTTCGTCCTCCTCGACGGCAGCCTACCCATCGAATCCCTGAAAACCGAAATTTGGAATGCAGTTAAGCCACGCCTTACCTGAATTTAAGACACGGCATCAAATAAAGATATGACCAGCACCCAACAATTTGACGAACTCAAGCGCCGCATCTGGCAGATTGCCAATGACGTGCGCGGAACGGTGGATGGATGGGACTTCAAGCAGTATGTGCTTGGCGCGCTGTTCTACCGCTTCATTAGTGAGAACTTTGCTCGCTACATCGAAGGCGGCGACGAGAGCATCCACTACGCCGAGCTTGGGGATGATGTCATCACCGACGAAATCAAAGACGATGCGATTAAGACCAAGGGCTACTTCATCTACCCCAGCCAGCTTTTCGCAAACGTCGTCGCCAAGGCGAATGATAACGAAGACCTCAATACGGATCTGAAGGCGACCTTCACCGCTATTGAGAGCTCGGCCATGGGTTACGCCTCTGAGGAGGACATCAAAGGGCTGTTTGCGGACTTCGACACCACGAGCAACCGCTTGGGGAGGACGGTCAAAGACAAGAACAGTCGTCTCGCCGCTGTTCTGAAAGGAGTGAATGAACTCGATTTTGGACACTTTGAGGATAGCGAGATCGACCTCTTCGGGGATGCCTACGAATACCTGATCGGCAACTACGCGGCCAACGCGGGGAAGTCGGGTGGTGAGTTCTTCACTTCCCAGCATGTTTCCAAGCTCATTGCCCAGCTCGCCATCCACGGGCAAAAGAGCGTGAACAAGGTTTACGATCCCGCCGCAGGTTCCGGCTCCCTTCTGCTTCAAGCGAAAAAGCAGGCGAAAAAGCTCACGGGAAATGACCACTTCATCGAGGACGGTTTCTTTGGTCAGGAGATCAACCACACGACCTACAACCTCGCGCGGATGAACATGTTCCTGCACAATGTGAACTACGATAAGTTCAACATGCAGTTGGGCAACACCCTGACCGAGCCCCACTTTCGCGAGGACAAGCCCTTCGATGCCATCGTCTCGAATCCACCCTACTCGGTGAAATGGATCGGCAGCGATGATCCCACCCTCATCAATGACGAGCGCTTCGCTCCCGCCAGTGTGCTGGCACCCAAGTCCAAGGCCGACTTCGGCTTCGTCATGCACTGCCTCAATTACCTCTCCAGCAAGGGGCGGGCGGCCATCGTCTGTTTTCCGGGGATTTTCTACCGTGGCGGAGCCGAGCAGAAAATCCGTCAATACCTCGTGGAGAACAACTACGTGGAAACGATCATTTCCCTCGCTCCCAATCTTTTCTACGGCACCACGATTGCGGTGACGATCCTCGTGCTCTCGAAGAGCAAGACGGATACGAAAGTGCAGTTCATCGATGCCTCGGGAGAAGATTTCTTCAAAAAAGGCACCAACAATAACCTCATGACCGATGTGCACGTCGCGGAGATCATGCGGCTCTTCGACCGCAAGGAAGATGTCGCGTATGTTGCCCAGTCGGTGCGTATGGAGAAGGTGGCGGAGAACGACTTCAACCTCTCCGTAAGCTCCTACGTGGAGGCCAAGGACACGCGCGAGGTGGTCAATATTACGGAGCTGAATCAGCAAATCGCAACCACCGTCAGCAAGATCGATGGTCTTCGTAAAGACATCGACACCATCGTTGCGGAGATAGAAGGAGATAAATCATGATTCTAGAAAACAAGCTTAACCTCACCGACCAAGCAGAACTTGCCAGAGCCGAGGAGGAAATCAGTAAGCGAAAAGCAAAAGAGCTTTTTGATTCTGGTGATATTCAGAAAGTGGCGGTCGGCACCTACGAGGGACTCGCTTGCATTCATGCCTATCTCTTTGATGAAATTTATCATTTTGCGGGAAAGTTGAGAGAAGTGAACATAGCGAAGGGAAACTTCCGCTTCGCCTCAGTCATGTTTTTGAGTCCCAGCCTCGAACACATCGACCAAATGCCGCAAACCACCTTCGAGCAGATTGTCGAAAAATACGTGGAAATGAACGTTGCTCACCCGTTTCGCGAGGGCAATGGCAGAGCGACAAGAATCTGGCTGGACCTTATCCTGAAACAGGAACTCCAACAAGTCGTGGACTGGAACCTGATCGACAAGGAAGACTACCTCATGGCGATGCAGCGCAGTGCCGTCAAAGACATCGAGATCAAGCACCTCATCAAGCACGCCCTCACCTCACGGATTGATGACCGCGAAGTTTATCTCAAAGGCATCGATGTCAGCTACTATTACGAGGGATATACAACCTTTAAAACTGAAGAACTGTGATGAGTGAAGTGATTCTTTACACCACCGAGGACGGAAAAACCAAAGTCGACCTGCGATTGGAGGATGGCACTGTTTGGCTCACTCAGTTGGAGATAGCAGAGCTCTTTCAAACGACAAAAAATAATATATCGACCCACACAAAGCACATTTTTGAAGACGGAGAGCTGACGACCGAAGCAACTGTTAAGGAATCCTTAACAGTTCAAACCGAAGGCAACCGAGAAGTCACACGCACACTCACGTATTACAATCTCGATCTGATCCTGGCAGTGGGCTACCGGGTGCGCTCGCCTCGTGGAGTGGAGTTCCGTCGTTGGGCCTCCACCATTCTCAAGGAGTATCTCGAAAAAGGCTTTGCCCTGAATGACGACCGCTTGAAGAACCTCGGCGGCGGCAGCTACTGGAAAGAACTGCTCGAACGCATCCGCGACATCCGCTCCAGCGAGAAGGTCATGTATCGGCAAGTGCTCGATCTCTACGCCACCGCCAGTGACTACCATTCAAAAAGCGAAGAGAGCCTGCAATTCTTCAAAATCGTGCAAAACAAGCTGCACTACGCCGCCCATGGCCATACCGCCAGCGAGGTGATCTACCTGCGCGTCGATCACGACCAGCCCTTCGCTGGCTTGAGCAATTTCAAAGGCAGCCAGCCGACCCAAGCGGAAGCCATGATTGCCAAAAACTACCTCAGCGCACCCGAGCTGCGGGTGTTGAACAATCTCGTCTCCGCCTACTTTGACCTTGCGGAGATCAACGCCATCGAAGA
>Ga0307966_1003423_pt1 | contig 11951 bp, 7 predicted proteins | sample OrgLakmetagen646_FD_203141 | JGI IMG/M metagenome (GOLD analysis project Ga0307966, IMG submission 203141) | Saline water microbial communities from Organic Lake, Antarctica - #646 | ecosystem: Environmental > Aquatic > Non-marine Saline and Alkaline > Saline | place: Antarctica: Organic Lake... | reverse complement strand
CTCCTCCTTTATATTTAATTAAAAAAGGGAGTAAAAAGCGTTACGCTTGGAATGAAAAAGAAAGAAATGAAATTGTAAACGAATACAAGACTTCAGTGAGCGTCCAACGTTACAAGGGTCTTGGAGAAATGAATGCAATACAGCTTTGGGATACCACTATGAATCCTGAAAACAGAATTCTAAGACGCGTTACTATTGACGATATGGCTGAAGCGGATAGAATTTTTTCAATGTTGATGGGAGATGAGGTTCCGCCTCGTAGAGAGTTTATCGAACAGAATGCAGTTTATGCTAATATTGATGCTTAAATAATATACATTATGAAACTTAATAATTTTTTACTTCCTTTTACTTTTTTTATTACATTTTCAGTGACCTATTCACAGAGTGGTATTGAGAACCTATTATCTTCTGGTATAGAAGATGCCAATAGATTTATGAATTCTTACGTAGAACCAGGTTCTGAAGCTTTAATTTATAGTCTTGCTAACGGGTGGTATAATTCAGCCAAGGTTAAAGGGCTCGGTGGTTTTGAAATTTCACTTATCGCAGGAGTTTCTCAAATCCAAGATAAGAACACAAGGTTTACTTTAAATGAAAATGATTATAATTCTTTAAGATTTGCTTCGGGGCCAAGTGAACAAGAGGTAGGGACTGTATTTGGTCAGAATTCCCCTGACATTAATATGACTATTTCAGAGGGAAATCAATCTATTGGTTCAATCTCTTTACCGCAAGGTCTAGGTTCTGAAAACGTAGAATACATCCCTAATCTAATAATTCAAGGTAGTGTAGGTCTTCCCTTTAGCACCGAACTCAAGTTGAGGTTTTTGCCAGAAGTAGAGACTAATGATGTCACTTCTCAGTCTTACGGTGCTGGATTACAACACGAGTTTACGGATTGGATTCCCGGATTAAAACTTCTACCTATTGCATTGTCGGGGTTTGTAGGATATAATACTTTTGAAGGAGAATATTTGCTTTCAGAGCAAGGCACCCTTATTTCTGGCACCAATCAATCCATTTCCACCGATATCGACTCTTGGCACTATGCAATTTTAGTTTCTACAAAACTACCTATTATTAATTTCTATGGGAGTATAGGAGGAGTTTCAGGTTCTGCAGTTACGCGATTAAAAGGAGAATATATTATCAATACTGGCGTTTCAAATGTCCAAGGTGCTACTTTTGTAGACCCTTTGCGTTTAGATACCTCAGTAAGTGGTTATAGAGCAACTTTAGGTACAAAATTATCATTGGCTTTTTTCAAACTAAATATCGATTATAGTTTTCAGGAGTTTAATAGCCTAAATGTTGGAATCAATTTTGGAATTTAGTTACTAATTACATAAAAAAATTAAAGATGAAAATTACAGTAGTAGGTGCTGGCGCTGTAGGCGCTAGTTGTGCAGAGTATATCGCCATAAAAGATTTTGCTTCAGAAGTAGTTCTTCTTGATATTAAACAAGGCTTTGCAGAAGGAAAAGCTATGGATTTAATGCAAACTGCAACGCTCAATGATTTCGATACTAAAATTATAGGAACCACAGGTGATTATTCGAAAACAAAAGACTCTCAAGTAGCTGTTATTACCTCTGGAATTCCTAGAAAACCAGGAATGACTAGAGAAGAACTCATTGGGATTAATGCTGGAATTGTGAAAGATGTAGCCACACAATTGGTAAATCACTCTCCTAATGTTACAATTATAGTCGTGAGTAATCCAATGGACACGATGACTTACCTTGCTCATAAAGAACTTGGACTTCCGAAAAATAGAATTATTGGAATGGGAGGTGCCTTAGATAGTGCAAGATTCAAATATAGATTAAGTGAGGCATTAGACTGTCCAGGTTCTGATGTTGACGGCATGGTAATAGGAGGTCATAGTGATACAGGAATGCTTCCACTAACTCGTCTAGCGACTAGAAATAGTGTGAGAGTAACTGAATTTTTATCGGAAGAGCGTTTGAATCAAGTGTCTGAAGACACTAAAGTTGGAGGAGCCACTTTAACAAAATTGCTTGGTACAAGTGCTTGGTACGCTCCAGGAGCTGCGGTTTCTTCTCTAGTTCAATCTATAGTTTGTGATCAAAAGAAAATGTTCCCTTGTTCTACTTTATTAGACGGAGAATATGGTCTAAAAGATCTTTGTATTGGTGTTCCAGTCATCATTGGAAAAAATGGAATTGAAAAAATTGTTGAGATAGATCTCAATGATGCCGAAAAAGCAAAACTTAAAGAAAGTGCAGAAGCTGTGAAAAAGACAAATGGTCTTTTAGAGTAAGTTTCTGATTCATATAATTTTAAACCCGACTTAGGTCGGGTTTTTTGATTTTTTTCGGTTTTCATCCAGGCTTTTGATCACAAAAAAAGATGACTCAAAAGTTAAAATTATCTTTAATAAAAAAATTGCCATTTCTATATCGAAAACCTATATTTGCCTGATTTAAAACAAGACCCTAATAATTTTAAGAATGCAGAATAAAGGACTCATTAAACTATTTGCTGTACTATTTGCTTTGGTAAGTATTTATCAATTGTCATTTACTTTTATAGCGAGTAACGTTGAAACAGAAGCAGAAGCTTTCGCAGAAAGTGAAATACCAGAAAGTGTAGAAAACTTCACACAGAAAAGGAATAATACTGCCGAACAGTATCTAGACTCCATTGGGAATGAGTCAATTTTTGCAGGTATTAGCTATAATACTGCAAAAGGTAAAGAGCTGAATAAAGGCTTGGATTTGAAGGGTGGTATCAATGTTATACTTCAAATATCGGTTGGAGACTTATTAAAAGGCTTAGCTAACAATTCAAAAGACCCTGCTTTTAATCAAGCTTTAGCTGAAGCTGATGAAGCAAGGAAAAGTAGCCAAGACAGTTTCTTAGAACTGTTTTATCAGGCTTTTGAAAGTAAAGAAGGTGCTAGTTTAGCTTCTCCAGATATTTTTGGAACTAAAGCTTTATCCGATGAGATAAGCTTTGATATGGAAAACAGCAGTGTGAAGCCAATTATCAATAGAAAAATTGATGAAAGCGTGACTTCAGCTTTTGAGGTTTTGAGAGAACGTATTGATAAATTTGGTGTTACGCAACCTAACATTCAACGTCTCGGAGATTCTGGAAGAATCTTAATTGAACTTCCAGGGGCTAAAGACATCAGCAGAATCCAAAACCTTTTGCAAAGTACAGCTCAACTTGAATTTTGGGATGTTTACAAAGCTAATGCATTTTCGGACTACCTAGCCAATGCAAATGCTATTGTCGCTGAAAATATTAAAAATGAGACTGAAAAGTCTGAAGATGTTCAAATAGAAGGCGAGGAACAGAAAGAGACTGAAACTGATGATTTAGAAAGTTTACTTTCTTCTGAAAATGAAGAAACTGAAGATTCCTCAAAATCCAATCCTCTTTTAAGTTTGGTTCAAACTCTTGGGCACCCCCAAGGTCCTATTATTGCTTCTTTTGCTATAAAAGATACTGCTAAGGTGAATTCTTACCTATCAATGCCTCAGGTTAAATCTCAATTGCCTGCTGATAAAAAGTACGCTAAATTTGTCTGGGGAAAACCATCAAAAGATTCAGAAATTATTCAATTATATGCCCTAAAAGGCAATAGAAATAACGAGCCACAATTAAGCGGTGCTGTAGTTACAGATGCTCAACAATCTTACGACCAAGTAGGTCGTTTAACAGTGAGCATGCAAATGGATGGACGTGGTTCTAAGATCTGGGAAGATATGACAGGTAAAGCGTCTACTCAAGCTTCGCAAATTGCTATCGTCTTAGACAATATAGTGTATTCTGCGCCAGGTGTTTCGAGTGGTTCTATTTCTGGAGGTAGAAGTGAAATTTCAGGAGATTTTTCTATTGAAGAGGCGCAAGATTTAGCGAATGTTTTAAGAGCTGGTAAGCTTCCTGCTTCAGCAAATATTGTGCAAAGTGAAATAGTAGGGCCTTCTTTAGGTCAAGAAGCAATTGACAGCGGAGTTTTATCTTTTGGAATCGCTCTTATTTTTGTTCTTCTTTACATGATTTTCTATTATGGAAAAGCTGGGCTCTATGCTGATATTGCCTTAGTTGTAAATATTTTATTTATTTTCGGAGTTTTGTCCGGACTTGGAGCTGTTCTTACCTTACCCGGTATTGCTGGTATAGTTCTTACCATTGGTATGTCTGTAGATGCAAACGTTCTTATCTTTGAAAGGATTAGAGAAGAACTTGCAAAAGGTAAAACACAAGCCGAAGCGATTAGCGATGGTTTTAAAAATGCGCTATCGTCTATACTTGATGCCAATATCACTACAGGTCTTACTGGATTGATTCTTTTGACCTTTGGTACAGGACCTATTAAAGGTTTTGCGACCACTTTATTAATTGGTATTGTCACTTCTTTATTCTGTGCAATTTTCTTAACTCGACTATTTATAGCTGGAGGAGGGAAAAAAGGTAAATCATTACCATTCTCTACAGGTATGACTAAGAATTGGTTTTTGAATATTGACATCAACTTCTTGAAGAAAAGAAAAGTTGCTTATATCATCTCCGCAGTAGCTATCATTATCAGTATAGGTTCTCTAACTACTAAAGGCCTTAACCAAGGTGTTGATTTTGTTGGAGGAAGAAGTTATACAGTAAGATTCGAACAACCAGTAAATCCTACTGAAATCCAAACTAAATTGGTTCAAGATTTACTAAGTGTTGAAGCTAAAACTTATGGCTCTTCAAGTCAGTTAAAAATAACAACTAATTATAAAATAGAAGAGAAAGGAACGGTCATAGATGACGAGATTCAAGCAGTCCTATTTAATAATTTAAAAGATTACCTCCCAGGAGGGATGACATTAAAATCCTTTAAGATTGGTGAATCCGGAACTGACGAAAAAGAGTTTGGTATTATGTCTTCTATAAAAGTGGGTCCAACCATTGCGGATGATATTAAGACGGCATCTTATTATGCTATTATTGGATCTCTTATCGTTGTCTTCTTATATATTCTCTTGAGATTTAGAAGGTGGCAATTCTCCTTAGGTGCTGTAACTGCCGTTGTACATGATGTTATTATAGTTCTTGGTCTTTTCTCACTACTTTATAACGTATTGCCATTTAGTCTAGAAATAGATCAAGCATTTATTGCTGCGATTCTGACGGTTATTGGTTACTCTTTAAATGATACTGTAGTTGTTTTTGATAGAATTAGAGAGTATTTCAACGAGCATCCAACTTGGAAGATGAATAAACTAATTAACTTAGCGGTAAGTTCTACGATAAGTAGAACAATAAACACCTCTTTAACCACACTTGTGGTGTTGACTGCCATTTTTATTTTTGGTGGAGATAGCATAAGAGGATTTATGTTTGCTCTTATTATAGGGGTGGTTGTAGGTACATATTCTTCTGTATTTATTGCAACGCCCATTATGTTCGATTCAGTAAACAAAAAAGGAATTGATTTAAGCACGACTGAAGCTGAAGAAAAAGGCCAAGTGAACGCCTAACACAATAATCTTAAAACTTTATAAAAAAAGCCTTGAAATAATTTTCAAGGCTTTTTTTATGCTCTGAGTCTAAAAAATAAAACTACCAACGAATTATAACGCTTCCCCAAGTGAAACCACTTCCAAAAGCAGCCAAGACCACTAAGTCTCCTTTTTTAATTTTCCCCTCTTCCCAAGCTTCTGTTAGTGCTATAGGGATAGAAGCTGCAGTCGTATTTCCATATTTTTGAATATTGTTATGGACTTGGTCATCTTTCAAGCCTAATTTCTTTTGAATAAATTGAGAAATCCTCAAATTCGCTTGATGAGGAATAAACATATCTATATCCTCCTTGGTTAAGTTATTGAACTCTAAGCCTTCTTCAATCACTTCAGAGAACCTTGATACTGCATGTTTAAAAACAACTTGTCCATTCATTTTTGGAAAGTAAGGAATATTTTCTTGCGAGTTTTCGGCAATGATTTCTGGCACCCATTTCTCAGTCGACGGACCTCTTAAAGACAATTCGTCAATATATTCACCTTCCGAGTGTAAGTGTGAAGACAAAATTCCTGACTCATCGTCACTTCGACTCAAAATAGCAGCACCTGCACCATCACCAAATATGACAGATATGTGGCGACTTCTATTGGTCATGTCCAATCCACCACTATGGTTTTCACTTCCAATCACAAGCACATTTTTATACATGCCTGTTTTTATAAATTGGTCTGCTACAGAAAGCCCGTAAATGAAACCACTACACTGATTTCTAACATCCAATGCAGGACAGGTTTTTATACCCAATTCTTTTTGAATTTGAACACCACAGCCTGGAAAGTAATAATCTGGGCTCAACGTAGCAAAAACAATAAGCTCTATATCATCTTTGTCAATTTCCGCTCTTTCTATAGCCATTCGAGCCGCTTTTAAGCCCATTATTGCAGTAGAATTCCCGTCTCCTTTTTTAATATGTCGCCTTTCTTTTATGCCCGTTCGTTCTTGAATCCATTCATCGGAGGTATCCATAATCTTGCTTAAGTCCTCATTGGTAACGATGTGCTCAGGGACAAATTTTCCTACACCTATTATTTTTGATTTGTACATTGAATTAAATATTTAGCTATGCAAGTTACTTATAATTGAGGATTCCTTAAGATTAAGAACAAAGAAAACGCTCTTTTACTAATTTTAAAAGAGCGTTTTCCAACCAACCTAACCATAAATCTTCAGATGAATTACATATATTTTTTATAATCATTAATATCAACCTTTGCATTCAAATCGTGAAGCAAATTGTAAAGGCCAAAAAATGTCCGATTAATATAAAGGAAATGCTTGCTTCCTCTGTTACCATTCATTTTTCTTAATTCTTTATCGCTACTATACTTTTCGCTTAATCCTGAAATCTTAGACCAAAAGTTTGCATCCCCAAAGTTAAAAGTGTCTTTGTGAAATGGACTGGTGAATAAGCTAAGCATTTCGTGAAATAAGGATGAGAAGTATTCGATCTCCCTTTCAGAATCATCTGGTCTTATGATTTCTAGTTCTTTAAGTTTTTCAAAAAAGAAATCGGGATCATTAATATTTTTAGGTATTGCCAATTCAAAATAAGGCGTATAAAATTCAAGTGGAATCGTTTTGATACACCCAAAATCGATGGCGATTAAATTATGGTCTTTATCGATTAAGAAATTCCCAGGATGTGGATCGGCATGGACTTCCTTAAGTTTGTGAAATTGGAACATGTAGAAATTCCAAAGGGTTTGTCCTATTGAATTTCCTGTTTCTTCACTAAATTCTAACTTAACAAATTCACTTAAATGTTTGCCATCCATCCAGTCCATGGTAATGATTCGCTCACTAGATAAATCCTCGTAATATTTAGGAAACTTCAAGTTCGGAATTACTGCGCAAGCTTTAGAAATACGCTGGCTCTGTTTAACCTCAAGGATGTAATCTGTTTCCTCTATGAGTTTATCTTCAATTTCTTCAAAGTATTTTTTAGAATCTTCACCTTTTAAGTTAAACATCCTCGTCGCTATAGGCTTAACCATGGCAAGGTCAGAACTAATGCTATCTGCTACTCCTGGATATTGAATCTTTATAGCATACTTATTTCCATCTTTTTCAGCTCTGTGAACTTGACCGATACTCGCTGCGTTTACTGAATCAGCTGTGAAATTGTCGAAGATTTCTTCTGGGTACTTACCGTTATATTTTTTGAATGTTTTTCTGACTAAAGGTGCTGACAGTGGTGGAACACTAAATTGAGCTAAACTAAATTTTTCCACATACGCACTTGGCAATATACTCTTGTCCATGGACAGCATCTGCGCTACTTTAAGCGCACTCCCTTTTAGATTTTTTAACCCATCATAAATATCGGTTGCATTATCTTCATCTAGACTATCTCTAGTTAATTCAGGATTGAAGGCTTTTTTGGAATAGTACTTTAAATAATTTGCGCCAACTTTTGTCCCGGTTCCAATCAGTTTTGAAGTACGACTAAATTTACCTGTAGGTATTTTATCAATTGTTTTCATTATTTATTTCATTCTTTCTTTATAAAGGAATTTTCCGAAATCGAAAACCTTTTCAAGAGGTGTATTATCTAGTACGTCAAAAATGGTGTTGACAGATTTCTCAATAGCAACATCTGTTTTTTCAAAATCTGCTGATTTATCATCTTTCCAGAATTTCAATAGAAATAGAAATTGAATCCATGCTGCTTCAGAATAAATAGATTCATTTCGTTTTAGAAAGCTGTAAGACTTCTCATCATTGTCATCCTCTATCAATTGTTTTGTAAACGATTTGATATTTCTACGTAATCCTTTTAATTGTTTTAAGTTTCTAAGTTGATCTTCATTTTCCTCAAGAACATAAAGAACGTAACTTCTATTGGCAGTCAAAATTTCAAAAAAGGTGAAGAAGAAGGCGAGCATTTTCTCTCTACTTCCATAATTAGCAACTTCTTCATTTTGATTCATCAAGGAATGGGCATTGTCAAAAAAAGATTCCCAGATATTTTCCCTTAGTGCTTCAAAATTTCCGAAGTATGTATAGAAATCTTTCTCTTCAAATTTGTTATCCTTAGCAAATTTATAAACCGATTTAGGAATGTGTTCATGCTCTAAGACATGGTCCATATAAAAAGTTATAATGTCTATCTTGGATAGCTTCTTTTCAGCTTTAGGTTTGGTTGCCATAATATTAAATTTATATACAAATATAATTATTGTTTAATTTTCAAGGTTTAACTTTAAACGAAATCTTTTGTTAAATCTACTGGCTTTATGTCAGATTGTCATAAAAGCATAAGCGGTATTTAGTTTGCTACTAGTTTGTAAATTAAAAATAAAATATATGGCTACCGGTAATATTAACGTTTCAGTAGAAAACATTTTTCCACTGATTAAAAAATTCCTTTACAGCGATCACGAAATATTCCTAAGGGAACTGATTTCCAATGCAACTGATGCGACATTAAAGCTGAATCATTTGATAAGAATTGGCGAGGCTAAAATTGAAGCCAAGCATCCTAAAATTGAAATCAAAATTAATAAAGAAGACAATACACTTCATATTATCGATGAAGGTGTTGGGATGACTAAGGATGAAGTTGAAAAATATATTAATGAAATTGCCTTTTCAGGTGCTGAAGAATTTTTAGAAAAATACAAAGATTCCGATTCGAAAGATACTGGGATTATAGGTCATTTTGGCCTAGGCTTCTATTCTGCCTTTATGGTAGCTAATAAAGTCGAGATCAAAACCAAATCTTGGAAAGACGAGCCAGCAGCTCATTGGACTTGTGAAGGAACTACTAAATTTAGTTTAGAAGAGTCTGATAAAACTGATCGTGGTACTGAAATTATTCTTCATATAAATGATGACGAAAAAGAATTTTTAGAAGACCAAAGAATCACCGAACTTCTTGTGAAATACAATAAGTTTATGCCTATTCCCATTAAGTTTGGAACAAAAGAAAAACAACTTCCAAAGGCTGAAGATGCTAAAGAAGAGGATGAGCCAAAAAAAGTGACTGTAGATAATATTATCAACAATCCTAATCCAGCTTGGACAAAGCAACCTACAGAACTTGAAGATGCAGATTATAATTCCTTTTATAGTGAATTGTACCCAGCCCAATTTGAAGAGCCTTTATTTCATATTCACTTAAATGTGGATTACCCTTTTAACCTGACAGGGATTCTTTATTTTCCAAAATTGACTAACGACTTATCTATACAAAAAGATAAAATCCAACTCTATCAAAATCAGGTTTACGTAACAGACAATGTTGAAGGCATAGTGCCTGAATTCTTGACGATGTTGAAGGGCGTTATCGACTCACCTGACATTCCTTTAAATGTTTCTAGATCTTATTTACAGGCAGATGGTGCTGTCAAAAAGATTTCTAGTTATATCACTAGAAAGGTCGCCGATAAGTTGAAATCCCTATTTAATGATAATAGAGAAGATTTTGAAAATAAATGGAACGACATTAAAGTAGTTATAGAATATGGAATGCTTTCTGAAGACAAGTTTTTTGAAAAAGCACAGAACTTCGCTTTATATCCAACTACAGATGAAAAATTCTACACCTTTGATGAACTGAAAAATGAGATTTCAGAACTGCAAACGGATAAGGAGGATAAGCTAATAGTTCTTTATGCTTCCAATAAAGATGCCCAGCATAGCTTTATTAAAAGAGCTGAGGCCAAGGGATATAAAGTTGTCTTGTTAGACTCTCCTATTGTATCTCATTTAATTCAGAAAATAGAACAAGAAAACGAACAAAAAGTTTCTTTCGTTAGAGTAGACAGTGATCACGTTGAAAATTTGATTAAAAAGGATACTGAACAAGTGTCTAAACTTAGTGATGAAGAAAAAGAAACCGTTAAGACTAGTTTCGAAACCGTAGTTCCTAAAGAACGTTACACGGTTCAGTTGGAGGCGCTAGATTCTGATACTGCTCCAGTAGTGATTACTCAGCCTGAGTTTATGCGTCGAATGAAAGAGATGCAGCAATCCGGTGGTGGTGGAATGTTTGGAATGGGAAATATGCCAGAAATGTATAATTTGGTGGTAAATACCAACAACCCATTGATCTCTAAAATTCTGAAAGCAAAAGAAGATTCTAAAAAAGAAGCTTTAATCAAGCAGAGTTTAGATCTAGCTCTTCTTTCTCAGAATTTATTAAAAGGAGAAGAATTGACGAATTTTGTTGAGCGTAGCTTCAAAATGATTAAATAATAGAAGAATTCAAATTAAATTTTAAAGACCACTTCTTCGGAAGTGGTCTTTTTATTTTTAAAAACGCTTACTATTAATGTGACTTTTAAAGGTTGAAAAAGAATCTGATTGTATGCCATATTTAAAGGACAAATTGCTGCAAAAAAAATTCAGGTTAAATTTCAAAAGAAGCTGTTTAAAAATACTTTTATTGTCAACTTGCCCCCAAGCTTAGTGAGTTTCAAGGTCTATGTTTTAATGAATTGAGATTCTGAAATAAATTCAGAATGACAAAATTTTAAGTTTTAGACAGTTTTTATATTTTTAAAGATAATTATTATCAATTAGACTTTTAAAGGTTGAAAAAGAACCTGATTGTATGCCATATTTGAAGGACAAATGGATATAAGGCTTTGTATTCAACCAAACAAAAGCCATTTGATATTGCAAAGAAAGATTATCTAAGTATCTTTGCTCGAAATTAAAAAGAACGATGATAAATATTACTTTGCCTGATGGAAGCGTAAAGCAGTTTGACAAAGGGTCAACACCTATGGATGTTGCTTTTAGCATAAGTGCTGGATTAGCTAGAAACGTCATTTCTGCTAAGTTTAATGATGATGTTGTCGAAACTATTACGCCGCTTGAAGAGGATGGTAATTTAGTTCTTTTAACCTTTAATGATGATGACGGTAAGCAGGCTTTTTGGCATTCTACAGCCCACCTTTTAGCTCAGGCCATCACCAAACTATATCCAGGTGTAAATCTTACGATTGGGCCTTCAATAGAAAAAGGATTTTACTACGATGTAGACCCTAATGGTCAAGCAATTTCTGAAAACGATTTTCCTGAAATTGAAAAGAAGATGCTAGAACTCGCTAGAGGTAAGCACGACTTCCATATGCACCCTGTATCGAAATCTGAAGCCTTAGAGTATTACAAAATAAACAACAACCCTTATAAAGTAGAGCTTATAGAAAACCTCACCGATGGTGAGATTACCTTTTGTGACCACGATGATTTTACAGATTTATGTAGAGGTGGACATATTCCAAATACAGGCTTTATAAAAGCCGTAAAATTAATGAACATTGCGGGAGCTTATTGGCGAGGCGATGAAAATAATGCTCAACTGACTCGGATTTATGGAATTTCATTTCCAAAACAAAAAGAGCTTAAAGAATATCTAGAACTTCTAGAAGAGGCTAAAAAAAGAGATCATAGAAAGTTGG
>Ga0307966_1003421_pt1 | contig 11955 bp, 15 predicted proteins | sample OrgLakmetagen646_FD_203141 | JGI IMG/M metagenome (GOLD analysis project Ga0307966, IMG submission 203141) | Saline water microbial communities from Organic Lake, Antarctica - #646 | ecosystem: Environmental > Aquatic > Non-marine Saline and Alkaline > Saline | place: Antarctica: Organic Lake... | reverse complement strand
TTCTTCCCCCCACCCCCCTCGATGGTATATGGTATTTTTGGCAGGGACATTACCAGATACACGGTGCATATTTATGGTTCTGACCAACTTAGAGCATCTGTGATACCCTGGGTTTTGGGAACTGTCGTGGAATGCTCAAGAGACAATGAAGTTGAACCTTGTGCCAAACAAAAAAATGGATGGAAATGAGGACATGCAACGCAGCCAGCGAAGCTAATCACTTCCCATGGATTTGGATTGCTCACACTTCCCTGCCCCTTTGTTTAGGCCTCTTTACAACAACTACAAAGTCATTGAGCATCGCCCCCCACGTGAACGAAAAGACGACGACAACCTTCTTGTCCTTTTGTCCAGGCCTCCCAACAGCAGCAGCAGCCGCCACTAGGGCTGGACCCCTCCGTTGTGCAACAAGTGGAATCCATGTGTGGGAAGTCCAAAGAGATGGTGCCGACTAGCCCTGAACCAGGTATACAGCATTTCAAAGAGCTGGTGCTGTCTAGCCCTGAATTAGGTATAGGGAGTGTACAGCTGATGTGTGGATGAAGGGGCACGGCTGTTGTTTTCGGTAGTCCAGCGAGCATTTCAAAGAGCTGGTGCCGTCTAGCCCTGAACCAGGTATAGGGAGTGTACAGCTGATGTGTGAACGAAGGGGCACGGCTGTTGATTTTGGTAGTCCAGCAAGCAATGTCAATTTAACAGGTGAAAAAGCTGATGCCGTCTGTGTGTATGCATGCATGTGTGTGTGATGCTCAAAGGTAGGACTGCTTGTGTTTGTGATGCTCAAAGGTAGGACTGCTTCACCTCAGTAGCCGCCTCAGCCAATCCAGAAAGCTGTCTAATAGCATGAAGGATGGCAGCTGAATCCTAGAAACCCGTGCGTTGTAGCTGGAACATGGTAACAAACATTGTGTGATCGGACCTGTACGTCCTCATGCGCTGCCTCCACCTTCGCCGTAGTTGCCTGCATAGCAATCAGATAGGTGTGGCTAGATTCATGCACACAGGTGTGGCTAAAATCATGCACACAGGTGTGGCTAAACTCATGCACAGGTGTGGCTAAACTCATGCACAGGTGTGGCTAAACTCATGCACAGGTAGATAGGCGCGGCTAAACTCATGTACATAGGTGTGGTAACTACACTACCATGCTGCACAAGAAGCCCATATCACCTTGTGCGTCGCCTAATGTGTCACTTTTTGTTACACTGCCACACTACACAGGGAGCCCATGTCACCTTGTGCGTCACCTAGTGTGTCATTTTGTGTTAAGCTGTCACACTACACAGGAAGCCCTTGTCACCTTGTGCATCACCTTGTGCGTCACCTTGTGTGTCACCTTGTGTGTCACCTTGTGTGTCACCTTGTGTTGGCACTTGGTGTTACACTGCCACACTACACAGGGAGCCCATGTCACCTTGTGTTTCACCTTGTGCATCACCTTGTGCGTCACCTAGTGTGTCATTTTGTGTTAAACTGTCACACTACACAGGAAACCCATGTCACATTGTGCGCCACCTTGTGCATCACCTTGTGTTGGCACTTTGTATTGGTACCTTGTGTGCTCCGTGGCTACTGATTGAGGCTTCCCATTATTTCCTCACTGTTCTTCTTTGTTTGCAGATCAGCTGCTCGCCAGCCTTTACAATTAATCTGGCAGGGGGGAGAGGCGCTCCCTACTCTTTGTGCTTTCATGACCGCTTACGAAAGAATAACTACTGTACCTTTGCGGATCCATCCCGGTGCCTAAATTTCGTAAATATTAATGTAACCCCGGGTAATCTCGCAGCCTCAAAATAAATATTTTAGCCATTCCCGCACAAATCCCGGGGGGCATTTACCCCAGGCAGTGCATGTGCGTGTGTGAGTATGCGTGCACATGCACGTGTGTGCGTGCGCATGTGTGTCGTGCTGTGTGTGTGTGTTTGTGTGTGTGTGTGTGTGTGCGTGTGTGTGTGTGTGTGGTGCTGGGGCGCATGTGTGTCGTGCTCCAGGTGCTGCCCAGGAGTGTCGTGCTCCAGGTGTTGTCCAGGAGTGCCATGCTCCAGGCCTGGGGTGCATGTGTGTCATGCTGCAGGTGCTGGGGCTGGTGCTGCAGGTGCTGGGGATGGGGAAGGGGCTGGGGCGGGGGCGGGGCCTTCTCCGCCCATCACTGTTCACTCACCCACAAAATTGTATTTTCGCCAATCCCGGGCAACCCCGGAGCCTCAAAATAAATATATATTAAACGATACCGGAACCACCCCGGAGGGCAAAAAACGTTGATATTGAAAAGGTACGGTACGCAGGCAGTGAAAGCCACTCCCCACCTTGAATAAGGGGGAAAAAGCCACATTAGTACCGAGTACCGCTTAATGTGAGCTTCCCATCACAAAATTAATGTCCTCATCTTTTGCAGGTCAGCTGCTTGCCAGCCTTTACAGCCAGTCTGGGAGGGGGGAAGATGCGCTCGCTGCTCTGCGTGCCTCCATGGCCCTTTGGTTTAAGCCCGTCCCAGACAGTGAAGAAGGGTAGGAAAGGCTCTTTGCTATGTCTGATAAGGGAAGCATCGTACAAACGCTGCACTACCTACATATCCTACTCAGCACGCAGGAAATGAATTGAACTGTGTGTGTAACGGGATCTAGAGCCTAACCAACAGTACCAGCAGACCGTCATTCTACTGTATTTATGGTGCAAAATTGCTGTGACGGTGTCATTGCACAGCCTGCATATAAGGTTGTAATCAGAGGCGGTTGCCTCGTTTGCTATTGTATAGACATTGTCTCCCTCTCAAACACACACGCACACATACTCACACATATACAAGGTTGTTCAGTTCGTTTTTGGGGGAGCAAGGGTTCGATAAAGTTCGTGAAAGTTCTAGAACCCTCGAACTGTTCGAAGGGTTCGATGTGCAATTTTGGGAAACGGGCCCTTGGGCTCCTCCTCCCACCTTCAAAACTTCCCAATTAGTTGTGTATGCTTATAAATAGTTATAGGGGGAAAAAAGGGGCCGGATGAGACCATGTCATCATTGTAGAGCAGAAATAGGAGAACCTGAAGGTGCAGTGCAGGTGCCGCGTTGGATAAATCCGTAGCAGTTCAGAAATGTGTGACAAGTTTGGCCTTAAGACCAAGGAAATTTTTACCTGATACAGATTACATATCATATCCATATATAAATAATTAAACTTGTTATTTTTACTGCAAGGAAAGAGTGGGACTGAATTGGGAGGGGATGCTGTCCCTTGTCATATTGACAGACACATGCTGTAAAGTTTGACCGAACCTTAAAATGTTCGTCGAACTCTGACCGAACCCCGAACGGCACTTTTCAAGTTCGTTAAAGTTCGTGAAAGTTCGCGAACCCGAACTTTTGATCAAACCTCGAACCCGGACTTTTGATCGAACTGAACAACCCTACACATTAATATGCACACAAATATTTCAGGGAGGAAGGTGCGGGGGAGGAAGGCAATGCGATGGAGGAGGACGAGGAGGAAGAGGAGGAGGAGGACTTGCCGTCTCAAGAGTTTCGAGTGGAGTGTGTGAAACTGCTGCTGGAATTGGATGAGACCACAGATGCTGCGTCTGAGGTGTGCTGCTCATGCGATGTGTATTGCTCATGCTCGTTTTGCTCATGCAATGCGTTTTGCTGCTCATGCGATGCGTTTTGGTATTTTGATGCGCGGGGCAGTTCTTTGCCTTTTCCCGCCATTCGCTTTTTGTGACCCAGGTCTAATCTGACAAATTAGACGAGCCCTCGTTGTAAGCATGTACGCAGGGCTACTGCAACACAGCTCAGCCATGACGTTTGAGACGTCTTGCGCTCGCTACTGCGTGAGGTCGTTGATTGCCTCGCCATTCAGTTTGCAAATTTCCCCCTTATTCCTTTGTCTCAAGCAAATGCTCATACGCCTGCATGCCCTCACCTGTTGATTGCGTGCTGCTAAAACAACGCACCTCCAGGTCCTCGAGGGCCTGGTAGACGAGGATGACAGCAATCCCCACATCTGGCATCTTCTAGGTCTGGCTCTGTACAGGTAGAGGAGAAGCTTTGTAGCTCAATTTAAACGCCTGTTTCCAAACGGCTTCCTCGTATGTTGATCACCTTGTTGTTTGTGTGTGTATGTGTGTGTGCGCGTGTGTGTGCGTGTGTGTGTTATGCATTGAAACACATTGCAAAATGATGATAAGTTGGTAGTCAGCGACTTGTTTTTGCTAGAGAGAAGCACGAGTGCCCAGCATTCAATCTTGCCCCTTTCTTGGCTTCTGAACCTCAAAGTTGTAATCTGTTGTCCGATAAAATGGCCGTAGTCACCTGTGTTCCAAAGTGCTAACTGCGGGCACTTTTTTTCCCTTGTGCTTTAAACAGTGGTCACCACTACGAGGAAGCTCTAGAGGCGACGGGAAAGGGTGCGACCCTCTTGCAGCAGCTGCGCACGCCCCGGGGTGACGACATCTGGTCAGAGATGGAGGACTTAAATAGTGCAATAAGGGAGGCCATGGGGGTGCAGGTCGCTGACGCGGTGGCTGCTGGGAGAAAAGCGTGATGTACGTGGGATAGGACTCTGAACAACTTATTCCCAGTAATGGGCTTAGACTGGAGGGATTGCATGTAATGAGCAGACTGCGAAGGCAAGGACGGACTAGGGTGTGGGGAAAAATTGTAAGTTAAACAAACAGAGATCGTGAACGACAATAATCGTAGCTCTTCGATGCCCTCTACTTGGGGGAATTATATATAACAAGAAAACAAAAGTAGCAATGGCTTGAGTAGCACGCCAGACGACACGAATGGCCCGACCTGAACAGCCATGCCGTGCCCAAAGTTTTTTACCTGAATTTATAGAATAAATAATTCATTAAAATGCCGGTGTTCCTGCTGTGTATAAATGCTGAATTTGATAATGTGGGGAGTCTGAGCTTAAAACCAGGAGCCAGCCTCTGCATTGACGTAGGGCATGTGCATGCGCAAACACACACACACACACACACGCACACACACACACACACACACACACACACACACACACACACTCTCTCGCACACACACACACACACACACACACACACACACACACACACACACACACACACACACACACACACACACACACGCACGCACACACACACACATGCACACACGCACGCACGCACACACATGCACACACGCACATGCACATGCACAGGTACACATAGACACGCACAAACAAGCACATACACAAACACACAATGACACACATACATTCACACAGGTACGAGAGGCTGGTGGGACAGAATTGCGCAAAGGTGTTCACGTGAGCGCTTTGGAGCAGCACGAGCTGCCAGGCAGCAAGGGCACCGCAAACTTTATCCTGAAATTTGACAAGGGCTCTAAAACCACTGCATCGGTGCGTGACGAGTAAGCCTGTCCAGCGGTTTGTGGTTGTAATCAGAAGTTGTTGCAGTTGCCAGCTGTGCCTTGCTTCAGCACATACACTTCAGCATTTGATTTGTTAAAGGACATTGCCGTGCTGAATCTTGCTTGCTTTTCGTGCAAGAGTAGTGATGTGCCAGGAGTGCAAGGGTAGTGATGTGCCAGGAGTGCAAAGGTAGTGATGTGCCAGGAGTGCAGTAGCATGGAAGAGCTTGCTTATTCTGTCTGGGCACATGCATCCTTGATCAAGCCCCTGCAAGCATTGCTAGTGCCGAGGTCAGTGGCCTGTCATCCCTGCCTTGCATAGCCATGCTTATACCCAGCCTGCGGTCGTCACCCAGTTTTCTTTAGCCCGTGGTTTGTTTCCTGCCGAATTACAAGACACACGCCGACAGTTACGCAGTGACATGCACACATACACATGCACAATCACACACACTCACACACACAACACAAACTTGTACACACACACACTGCAGATAAGCATCGTTGACTCTAAAGACTTGAAAGGGGTGTTAAAAAGCCTCACTGCAGAGGACGCGGACTCAGGCAAATTTGTGCCCATTGCTGCCTTGGAGTGTAGAGGCTTGGAGCCTGTGGGTTACACCCCTGAGGTGAGGTTGTGCTCCGGTGACATATCAACAACAGGGTCGACCAGAGCCACGCATACACAACAGGGTCGTATATACACAACAGGGTCGTATATACACAACAGAGTCGTACATAAGACCGGTGTGGTACATACACAACAGGGTCATACATACACAACAGGGTCGTACATACACAACAGAGTCATACATACACAACAGAGTCGTACATACACAACAGAGTTGTACATGTGACCAGGGTTGTACTGACACAACGGGGTTGGCCAGGGTCGCGCACATACACAACTTTCGGCCTGTGACTTGATTTGGCGGTGAGGGGCTTTTAAGTGCTTGCTGGCACCTAAGTGCTCTGAAGACCTGTGTTGAATTAAAAGTAAAAGTCTACACTGGAAGTCACCAGCGTGCATCAAGGAAAGGCTCTCAACCGATGCTTAGTGAGAGCACCACTAAAGATGAATTTTTGAAGAGAAACAACAGAGACCATCTGGAAGTCACCAGCGTGCATCAAGGAAAGGCTCTCAACCGATGCTTAGTGAGAGCACCACCAAAGATGAATTTTTGAAGAGAAACAACAGAGACCATCTGGAAAGCACCAGCGTGCATCAAGGAAAGGCTCTCAACTAGTGCTCACACTAGCCAGAGCTTGTGGCAACTACGTCCAAGCTCCCCCAGTCGTGGAGCCATACTTCCACAACAGGCACAGGGCGTGCTCCTTCCCTTCATCACGCTGGATATGTTAACACACTACCAGTATAGCCTTTTCTTTTTCAAGGTTATGCTTAGGTGACTTCATCAATGGGGTTGACCAGAACCATATATATACACGGAGTACGGCACTTGTGCGCTGTTTTCTGGGAACCATCCTTCACATGCGTGGAAATGCTGTGTGTGATGACTAGTGACACAGCGGGGGTTAGTTTTGTATGCTGTGCGAAAACTGAAAACGTTGTGAATGCAGCACTCGGTGCCTTAGGTCTTGCATCAACCCACCTGCAATCTGCAGTGCAGCCAACCTTTGCACCCTGCAGAAGTCCTAACGCCCATTCAAGAGGATGACAACACAAAGCACAAGAACCGCTGAGCTGGTTCAATTTTTTCCCCTTCATGCGATGCTCGTAATGTGTATGCAATGATGTGTCTAATGTACCCATGACAACATTGTACTGCAGAGTGACTGGCTGGTGGAGGCAGCCAGCAGCAAGACCAAGTGGGACGATGTGGACCTTAGCGAAGGAGAGTGGACTGAATACGATGAGAAAGCGGGGGAGGGTGTGGGCATTTATAAGATAAGATCGGATTTTAAAGTGCACAGACCATAGTGTACAGCTCTCGTTGACGCATTGCTTGCTGGTAGTGTTTACACTATCTGCGTTCTTCTTCTTTGATGCGTTGCGCTTGTAACAGCGCATTTGTAAAAGGCATACTTGAGATGAAAATTAGGATTTGTATTCCTTATTGTAATGTTCTTGGCAAGTGAGCATACTGTTCTTGGCAGCCACGTGGTTTTCAAGCCCAATTGGTGGCAGCGACGAGTTGCGTGACAGGCAGTTATGATCTGAGTATGACACTTAGTTCAGCCAGTGATTTTATCTGACAATGTGCAGCTGGTGATCAGAATTAAAGCAGGGGGCTCTCAATACAGCTGCCATGTGGCACTTTGATTTTGGGTGTGTGGTAAATGGGAGATGGCAAACACTCCAAAAAAACATAAACAAACGGGATAAAAGGAGAGCAGGAGAGGTGACTAGGAAGTTGAGTACCTACCTGTCAGAAAACTTTAGTAAAACAGGGGACAGGAAGAGGTTTTGGTTGGGCGGAAAAGGAAGGCAAGCGGGGATACCGGAAATAGTTGCTCAGGAGAATGCACGTAGGAGGACCTAAAAGAAATACATGGAAACTGTGTCATTATAAGGAGGTTAGAAGGACAGGGGACAGACCCTCGGGGGCAAACATGGGACCATCTGAAAAATAATGTGGGGACCAACACTACGAAAGGGGGGAACACTCAGGGTTAGCCTCTAGCTCACCAATGGATGCTAACGTACTGCCATGCATGCAGGGCATCTGACTCACCAACCTCAGGGTTAGCCTCTAGCTCACCAAAGCTCTCCTCGAGCGTCAAACTCAGCAACTGAAAACTGCGGCACAAGGCCACTTGGGACCCCAGTGTCAAACACCAAGATACCTTCAAAAACAATTACAATATATGTTAAGAGCACGGCAGTACGTTAGCATCCATAATAGCAACTTGCGTCTCACACTCCAAGGACAACCCATTCTCACTGAAAGTTTCGACACAAGTACTCTGGACACCCAACCTGCCTACTCTGGAAACCCTTCAGTGACTTACATAAAAACAAGGACATGACACCTAACAAAGAAGAAAGGGTGAGGAAAATTAATGCTACTGTGTTAGATGCAATTAAGACTTACACTCCCATGGGATGGGCCTGGTCAGATGTACAGGCTTTGCAACGCCAACAGATCCAAACTCCTGCTCGGCGAACAGTCTCCACAAGGAGAACGAGATACACAGATCAGAGGCAGACAGAAAGTATGGACATAGATCCAGGCTGCTCCAACACGCAACCCAATAATCCCTCCCGCCAAGCACGAACCAACAACAACCCAACATCACAACCTAACAAAAGGCAGAAGAGGAATCCCATCCCCCCCTCAACTCACTAAAAATCCCACTGATTCACTACCTAATTCTCCAGAGCCTCTGCAACCAGGTGAGACTGCGGCAACCAGATTATGGCATTATAAACATAGCAACGCGGCTTTTTTGGGCAATGTCAAGGTCTGTAACACAATTTTCAAGTATGACTATCAAACACAAATGGTGTTGGACTGGCAAATAAGCAAACCTAAACGTAACATCATCGCAATATAAAATCACGTTACCCCTGTTCTTAAGCACGGGGCTGAAATCAGCAAAAACAGAGCCCTTTCCAAAAAGCCAAAAGGTAGACGATGCTGCCAAATTTTCTGGAGCCCGGTCAGCCGAGAGCATCCAGAAAGAGAAGAAAACTATGATGGTATGCCACAATGTGATACGTGTCAACGCACCTACCATTGGAGTTGTCTGACTGACCTGAATGCTTGCTCACATACTGCAAGGCCGCATCTTGCGGCAAAATGCGGAAGATAGTGAAGACTGGCACTGCCCAGCCTGTACTGACCTAACCCAAGCGGAAAAGGACACCAGAAAATCCTATCCAGAAGAAAAAGAAATGATAAAAGTGATTTGGCAACCCACATGGGAAGCGGCAGAACTGCTCTTAGCCAACCCTGACTTCAAAACCAATGTAGATAGCCATGAAAATGCTGATACTAGCACTCAGCTAAATGCCCAATCAGAAGACCAAGAAATTGACAATCTGACAAAGCAAGGCTATGATGGTTGTACCCAGCATTTTGAAAATATGCGGGACTTGTCGCAAGGCAAAACATCAGAGACAAGACAATCTTAATCACAGACACTGTCAATCCCCAAGCAGACATTTCACCCACCTGGAAATGTGAGATCTGGGTGCGGGATGTGGACCTCCTCAAGCCAGGGTCTAATAAAGACTCAGAGGGTGAACCCAAAATCCCTGAACACGTAACCTGTCAAGCAGCCTGTGCGTATGACATCTACGGCAAGTGCACAGGCATGCTATTCCTAGAACGTCTCAACATCTTGCTACTTGCTTACAACCAATTTAAACGGATTGGCCTACACAGTACTACACAACCACCTGTGCAAGACGCGGCAACTGACATTGTAGGCCTGCTGCAAAAGAATAAACTTCAAATGAGCTCACTTAACAACATTAGGAAAAAGGCAAGAGATTCCAACATGTATTGCACCCCGAGGCACATTATGACCTCCCTCCAAAAATGGGCACTAGTTACCAAGCAAAAATTTTACAATTTGCTAGCCCCCTAGATTTTGACCCCAGTTACCAAGCCTACTGGGGCGAAAATACCAGAGACACAGTATTTGGAGCAAGCACTAATGCTATCGACACAAAATTCACAGGCTTCTCCTTTTGCCACCCGAATTATTGCGACTATCTCCTGCAATCACTTGTGGGACATGCACTCCAATCAACAAACTCCTCAAGACTCAAGAAGCTACAGCAACATTCCTACTCCTCCCTGACTGGCTCATACATACACAACAGGGTGATTAATGTTTGTGATTGATTCAGAATTAATCACTAATTAACCGCATTTGAATTAATCACCCCTGAATTAATCACCTTGCGTTTGCAATGGACGCAAATAATTAAGCAGAATCAGGTTGCAGCCTGAAGCAAGTTGTAGCTGGGAAGGAAGGGCTGGAACTCTAGATATGCTTGCATTGCGCTTGCATGCACTGGAGAGCGCTGGCAACTTCCTTCCAACCTTTGACTGAGTACCCAAAGCCTTTAATTGACCTGCTGGTAATTTCTCCAGCCATTCCCCCTTCAACTGGAGCTTTCCCAGCCTTATATTAACTACTTGGAACGTTTGACTGCCACCCAGGAATTAATCACGAATGATGCCCTTGTTTCATCAACCTTGAAAACCTGGTACACGTCATTGCCAAACCCCTTGTAGCACTGGGGGCCTCAACTCCCACTGACCTCTTGGAAACAAATAATACACATACAATCACTGGTAACGCCCTTAAGCTAAAGTTTGGGAGACACTGCTCTGTTGAACATATCATCGCTTTAAACCGTCTATCTGCTACCCTAAACACAGATTCAACGACTGTGACCACGCAAGACATAGCTCAAGTTGTGCAAATCACACAGACTGGGGAGTGCCAAAACAGACACAGGGTATTACAACTAATGAAAGGACCTTAGACCTTTGGTCAATAAACAAACCACAAATGCTTTCTGGAACAATAGTAATTTCAAATTCTACGAAAAGCGTAATGTTATGAGGTACAATCAAAAACACGCCTACCAGTACGGCTTCTCTCCCAATGCAAACTGCCCCATCTTCCCTTGCACTGATAGTGCGCTTCACTTACTCCCAGGTTGCCAACACACTAAAATAAGGAACATGATTATAAAACGCCATAATACGGCAAGCGTGCTGATTGTTCAAGCCCTACAAAAGGGACCATGCGGTGCCGACCAAATTGCCTACACTGATGTAGGCAGCGCAGATACTATCAGAGCAAGGCCTAGATCTGAGAAACACTGCCAACAAAACACTGCCCTCATGGTTGCTTCCAAAACTAACAGCACATGCTTTAAAAGCCTCTTCTCGTCCTGTTGTTGCTTGTGTTATATTGCAGTGCATACCTTGTTTTTATGAGTGCAGATGCATGTCTGATGGAGTGTTCGTTCAGTTTGTTTGTCAGGTTTTTAATCTTAAGGTAATCCAGATTAAGGTCTGCCAGAGGTTTGTCTGTATAGTCTTTGTAGATAATCCCCATAGCTCCAACGAGGATCACGTGAAGCTTGATTTCCCTAATCCTTGTCTGTTTAGGCTGACCATAAGCATGCTGTGCTGTGCTTTTGCTTTTTGGAGCTGGTGATCAGGCCTAGTGTTTTCACAGAGTTAAAACTTAATCGGTGAACCTCGCACTGGTTTAAATTCAATTTCTTGTCTTTAGCAAGCTGTTGAAAGTTTTGGTTGCAGGTGGTTACGCGAGAGGAGCACACAGTGCTAGGTAAAATTAGGATGGCGTCAGGACGAGAAGAGGCTTTTAGAGCATGTGCTGTTAGCTTTGGTAGCAACCAAGAGGGCAGTGTTTTCCATGCAGACAAAGCAGTATCCTAGGGAGCCTGTATTGCTGATGGCTTTGAAGATCAGGCTGCATGCTAAGTTGTGTCTCTCAGTGGTGATCACGTTTACTATTTGCGTGTGTTGGCATCCAGAAAGGATGTGTAGGGCTGTCTAGTTGAGGGCAGAGGGGGCAAGTCCCGTTCTCACCCGCCTTGTACCCCTTGCACCCAT
>Ga0307966_1003414_pt1 | contig 11965 bp, 11 predicted proteins | sample OrgLakmetagen646_FD_203141 | JGI IMG/M metagenome (GOLD analysis project Ga0307966, IMG submission 203141) | Saline water microbial communities from Organic Lake, Antarctica - #646 | ecosystem: Environmental > Aquatic > Non-marine Saline and Alkaline > Saline | place: Antarctica: Organic Lake... | reverse complement strand
TGCACCACCGCCGCCTGCCGGGAGCGGCGCGAAGGTGCCCACAGCGACCCCGTGGTCAGCCAGGAACGTCTTCTCGGCGATGCGGTCCTGCGCGATGGCGACCGCTGCAGCAGCGGGGGCCACGATCGTCGAGGCGGCGAGCTGCTCGAGGGCTGCTGCCGGCGTGTTCTCGAACTCGGTCGTCACCGCGTCACACTCGGCGGCGAGGTGGGCCAGCGCCGCCGGATCGTCGTATGCAGCGACGAGATGCCGGTTCGCCACCACACCGGCGGGGGCGTCGGATGACGGATCGACGACGATCGTGCGGTACCCCATCGCATTCGCTGCAATGAGGGCGTACTTGCCGAGTTGTCCTCCGCCGAGCATGCCGATCGTGGCCGGAGGCAGGATCGGTGTGGAGTTGTTCACGCTGGTGGGAGCTGCGACGATGCAGCCTCGGCGCGGCGGGTTGCTCGGTAGCCGTCGAGCGATGTCGCCAATTCCGAGTCGTCGAGGGCGAGCATCGACACGACGAAGAGTGCAGCGTTGGTGGCACCGGCCTGTCCGATGGCGAACGTTGCAACCGGAACACCTGCTGGCATCTGCACGATCGACAGCAGCGAGTCCTCTCCCGACAGGTGTCGGGAAGGAGCGGGCACACCCAGCACCGGCACGGTGGTCTTGGCCGCCAACATGCCCGGGAGGTGGGCGGCACCGCCCGCCCCGGCGATGATCGCTCGCAGCCCTCTGTCGTGGGCCGACTCCGCGTAGGCAAACATCTCGTCGGGCATGCGGTGGGCGCTGATCACGAGTGTTTCGTGGGCCACACCGAATGTGGCGAGCGTCGATGCGGCGTGTTCCATGGTCGGCCAATCACTGGCCGAGCCCATCACGACACCGACGAGGGGGCTGGTCACTGTGCACCTTCCACCCGGCGATCATATGGCCCGGCTGCGCACCGAGCAGTCCGGTCAGTTGTTGAGCAATGGTTCGGTATCGGTGATCGTGGCACCGATGAAGCCGACGGTCGAACGTACGTCGCGACCGAGGTAGAGGAGCACCCCGATGATCGCCGAGAGGATCACCACGATGGCGATCCACTGGACCATCGGGCTGATGCGCGAGGACCTGACGTTCGCATTGCGAGGGCGGGTCGCACGACCCTTGGGTTCGGTTCGGGACGAGGGGTTGGTCGACGCCATCCCCCCATTCAAGACGATTCGGCCCGAACACACACGTTCGTCGAGTTCGGCGACCACCGACTCGGCCAGCGGCCCGCGTGAGTTGCTTCCAGGGCTCGTTCTCCGTCGACCAGCCTGTCGCGGTCACGCTGCTCGACCCCGCCGTGCGTCCAATGGGGTCGGATGCCGGACGGTCACTCGTCGGGGCGACTGCCTTCGGCGATCTCGGTGACCCGGTTCCAGAGGCGGGTACGTCGTTCAGGGTTGTCGCTGCGTGCGGTGTTCGGGAGCTTGTGGATGGGCCGGGGCCGGCGGTCCAGCCAGAAGCAACCGTTGGACTCCAGAGGTGCGTCGTCGGCGGCGAGCCAGACGAGGGTGTCGGCGCCCTGTGCGGGTGTGCGCAGGAACGGGCCCATCACGGTGGCGAAGGTCGGAAGGCCCGCATCGACGCCAGGTGTGTCGGCCCAGCCGGGGTGCAGCGAGTGGAAGGTGATGCCTCGATCTGCGTGTCGTTCGGCCCACATCTCGTTGAGTGTGACCTGGGCGCGTTTGGCTCGGGCGTACTGCTCGGTGCCGTTGTACTCGGCGGAGGCCATCTCCAGACCGGACACCGACAGCCGGGCGGCGTACATCCCACCCGAGGACATCGTGAGCACACGGGACCCGGCGGTCTCGGCGAGTCGGTCGAGGAGGAGGCTGGTGAGAAGGAACGGGCCGACCACCTGGCTGGCGACGGTGGCCTCGGTGCCGTCGGGCGCGAGATGGTGTGCGGGGTCGAGCACCCCGGCGTTGTGGATCAGGACGTCGAGGCGATCATGGGCGGCGAGGACCCGGTCGGCGAGGTGGCGGACCTGGTCGAGATCACCCATGTCGGCGGCGACCTGGGCGATCGCCGGGTTGCCCGTGGCGGCGATCAGGTCGGCGACGGCCTGCTCGTTGCGTTCGTCGGTGCGACCGACGATGACGAGCGTCGCGTTGCATCGGGCGAGCTGTTCGGCCGCTGCACGACCGAGCCCCGACGTCGCGCCGGTGATCACGATGACCCGACCGCTGAGGTCGTAGTCATCGAGCGAGGTCCAGCCGCCGAGTCGACTGCGGGCCTCGTAACCGAAGCGGGTGAAGCTCGTGACGATGGGAGCCTCGATGAGCGCGTCGGCGATACGCCGGCCGATCACGCCTCGACCCGTTCGCCTGCGAGTGCGTCGACGAGTCCGGCCGCTGCGCGGTCGCCGATCCGATCGAACGTGAGCCCGAGGAGCGGATCGGACAGCGCGAGGAAGCACTTCAATTTCAGCTCGGCGTCGTAGGTGACGATCGCACCCGTGCCATCGGCGACGACGGTGATCGTGTCCTTCGAGGTGAACAACGCGTTCTCGGCGAATGCGGTGGCCGTGGTCGCCGCCGCATCGAAGGCCACCGTGTCGTAGCGCAGCGTCATCGTCGTCGGCCCGAACACCTTCACGGCGACGTCGAAAGCAGCGTCCTGGCCGGCGCCGTCGCCCTCGACCTGCTCGACCCGATCGACGCCGGGGTCCCACTCGGTGAAGTTCGCGAGGTCGGCCATGTAGTCGAACGCGTCGACCGGCGACATCGGGGTGCGGACGTGAACGATGTAGCGGGCCATGCTGAACGATTCACGGATTCGACCCGAAGTAGTCCGTGTCCCGGAGGGCGTGGGTCACACGTGCGAGCGACGCAACGCCGCAACGGCCGCCCGTTCGGCGGGCTGGAGGTTCGAGTCGGCGAGGCGGTGATCACACGCCGCACCGATGTAGGCCGACACGACCTTGCTGCCACGGAAGCTCTTGAACGACTCTGCCAAGATCCGCTGTCCGATCCGCTCGACCATGGTCTCGGTCTCGAACGTGAGGACCTGAACGTACGTGAGCGCGCCGTCGAAGCCGGCGGGCCCGGCGGCTGCGTTCGTCCAGTCGATCACCACGGGGCCGCTGGGCGACATCATCACGTTCATCGGGTGCAGGTCGAGGTGCAGCACACTCTGGGGCCGCGCGGTGTCGACCCCATCGGCGACCAACCACGTCGGAGCAGCGATGCGTGCGAGGCGCCGCTGCAGCCGTGCCAGGACTCGCGCGTGCCACAGCACCTTCCAGGGGCTGGCGGTCAGCCGGTCGAGCATCGTCTGGCCGTCGATGCGGTCCATCACGAGGTCGGTCCCATCGAACGAGTGAACGGAGGGGACCGGGTAGCCCCGCTCGGCGACGTGGCGCATGACCCGGACTTCGAGTTCGACGTCGTGCCCCGTGGTTCGGTACCGACGTAACACGGTGCCGTCACCGAGGTCGTACACGTCCGCGGCGCGGCCAGATGCGATCAACGGACCTGGTTCGTCGGACATGGCTCGACGGTACCGCGGTCACCGTTGCCGGTGGGTCCGGTGCCGGGTCAGGAACCGGTGTTGCTCGGCTCGGCGACGGCGTGGGCGCCTCCCTCCACGTCGAGGGTGGGGAGGATCCGATCGAGCCACTTCGGCAGCCACCAGTTGCGGTCACCGAGCAGTTCCATCGTCGCCGGAACGAGCAGCATGCGCACCAGCGTCGCATCGAGGAACACCGCTGACGCGAGGCCCAATCCGAACATCTTGATCACACGGGTGTCCTCGAGCACGAACGACCCGAACACCACGACCATGATCGCGGCAGCGGCGGTGATCACCCGTGCGGTCGCGGCCAGTCCGTCGGCGACGGAGTTCGCGGCGTCGCCGGTCTTGTCGTACTCCTCTTTGACCCGTGACAGCAGGAACACCTCGTAGTCCATCGACAGACCGAACACGATCGCGAACAGCATCATCGGAAGGAACGGTTCGATCGGTCCGCTGCCGGTGCCGAGCAGGCTCACGCCCCACCCCCACTGGAACACCGCAACGACGATGCCGTAGGCGCCGCCGATCGACAGCAGGTTCATGATGACGGCCTTGAGCGGCACCAGGAGCGACCGGAACACCATCATCAGGAGGAGGAACGACAGCGACAGCACGGCGAGGAAGAACACCGGCAGTCGGGCCGACAGGTAGCTGGAGAAGTCGATGCTCGAGGCAACCGAGCCGGTGACCAGGACGTCGAGGCCGCTGTCGGCGACGGCGGCGGGGAGCACGTCGTCGCGCAGGTCGAGCACCAGGTCGGAGGTGGCTTCGTTCTGGGGTCCGGTGTCGGGCACGACGCGGATCAGCACGGCCTGCTGGTTCTCGGACGGGATCGGTCCGAGTGCCTGGGCGACACCCGGTGTGTTGTTCAGTTCGGCGACCACCGACTGTGCCGCAGCGAGGTCGTCGGCGCCGTCGACCTGGGCGACCAGCAGGAGCGGACCGTTGCTCCCCGCTCCGAAGCCCTCTGCCAGGAGGTCGTACGCCTCGCGGGTCGTGGTGTCCTCGGCGAAGGTCGACTCGTCGCCGAACCCGAGCCGGAGCCCGAACACCGGAAGGCTGAGCACCACGAGCAGGAGTCCGACACCGATCGACATCTGCCAGGGGTGACGCTGCACGAACCGGCTCCAGCGGTACGACCACGTGTCGCGGAGTTCCTTCTGGGGCCGATCGGGGATCGCCTCGCGCAGCTTCGGCACGAAGAACGACGCCACGAGGGTGGTCACCAGCACCACGAGGCCGATGAAGAACATCGGCCGCACGCCGATGCCGAAGCCGAAGACGGCGAACGATGCGGCCCCGGCCATGATCAGTCCGCGCCAGCGGGTGGTCTCCACCCGAGAACCGGCGAAGCCGATCAAGGCGGGCAGCAGGGTGACGGAGGCGACCATCGTGACCGCGACGGTCACGGCAGCACCGGTGGCGAGACCGTTGATGAAGGCGAGGCCCATCACGAACATCCCCAACAGCGAGATCACCACGGTGGCACCGGCGAACACGACGGCACGGCCGGCGGTGTCGATCGCGGTGACCGTTGCGGTGCGCCCGTCGAGACCGGCTCGGGTTCCCTCGCGGTAGCGGGTGACGATGAAGAGTGCGTAGTCGATGCCGACCCCGAGGCCGATCATCGCCCCGAGCGTCGTCGCGAAGTCGGGGATCGTGATCAGGTTCGACAGGAGTTGGATCGTGCCGACGCCGATGCCCACGCCGAACAGTGCGACACCGATCGGGAGGCCCATGGCGAGGACCGAACCGAAGGCGAGGACGAGGATGACGATGGCGAAGGCGATGCCGATCAGTTCCGATTCCGGCGGTTCGAATTCGGCGAGCGCTGCACCACCGATCTCGATACGGAGTCCGTCGACGGCGATTTCCTCGACCAGCGCGTCGATCTCGGCGCCGATCTCGCTTGCACGGATTTCGTCGGCGTCGTCGCTGATCGACACGGTCGCGTAGGCGATCGTTCCGTCCGCAGACACGAGACCCTGCTGTTGGCCGATGGCGGCGTAGGGACTCGTGACGGCGGCGTCGTCGATGGCGCCGACTTGGCTGAACAGTGTCGTCATGGCGCCCTGGACAGCCGGGTCGTTGATGCCCTGGGTTGCTTCGAACACGATCGAGCCCGAGAGGAAGCTGCCGGCGCTGCCGAACTCGGACTGCAGGATCTCGAAACCGCGTGCCGATTCGGAGTCGGGGCTCTCGAACGACGAGTTCGAGGATGCACCGATGCCGCCGACCGCACCGAACACGACCACGAGCACGAGCAGCCAGGCGGCCAGGACCCGACGTCGTCGGTCGTAGGCGAGGCCACCGAGTCGCGCCCAGAACGACGGGGTGCGATCGGGAGTGGGTGCGGGCGGTTCGCTCGCGGCCGGTCGTTCCAGGGTGGACACTGTGTTCATGAGTGAACACTGTGTCCAGTGACCCCGTAGAATGCAAGGAGATCGTCGGGTGTCGTGTGACACAGGCCGGCGCCGACCGAGACCATGAGCGACTCCACCTCCACCGACCCACGCGTCGAACGCACGCGCCGAGCAGTGCTGGATGCCGGTGCCGAACTCCTGAGCGAGCAGGGTCCCGATGGCGTCACCCATGCGTCGGTCGCAACGCAGGCCGGGGTCAGTCGGACCACGCTCTACAAGTACTGGCCCACCAGGGCGAAGCTGCTCTTCGACATCTTCTCGTCGTTCCACGACGACAGCGATCACACACCGAGTGGCGACGTCCGTACCGATCTGGTGGCGATGCTCCGCGAGCACCAGCGGTCGATGTCGGACCCACAGCGGCGCCGCATGTTCGTGTCGATGCTCGCCCAGGCGCAATGGGATGCCGATGTCGTCGAGGCGAAGTCCGAATTGAAGGCGATTCCGCTCGCTGACCTCGAAGCGGTGATCGAGTCCGGGGTCGTCGTCGGGATCGTCCGAACGGGTATCGACCCCGAGGCGGCGGCGAGTCGACTCCTCGGCCCGCTGATGTTCGCCAGCCTGGTGATGGACGACGCGGTGTTGGTCGACGTGGAATCGATCGTCGACGACTGGCTCGCGTCGGTCCGTCCCGACGCCGGATGACCTCCGCCGATCGAGCGGCGAACGTGCGGGTGGCGACGCTCGAGCGCGCGTACGGATGGGTCAGTACGGACTGACCGTCACGCCGTCACCGGTCGACACCGACCCCCGCCGGATCACCGATGCGTACCAGCGACTCGATCCGGGGTGCAGGTCGTGGTCCATCAGCGAGATCGCACCGCCGGTGAACCACTGCGCGTTCTTCTGACACGGTACGGCTGGCGCACTGAGCTGCAGCAACACGCCGGTGTCGCGGTCACCGACCTGGATGATCGTCCCGCCGTGCAAACTCGCCCAGTCGATGCCGGCCAGCGTGAGGTTGTCGCCGGCACTGCCCGCGGCGATCGGGTGTCCATCTGCTGCGAATCCGTCGATCACGTCCTGGCTCCAGAGGCACACCGCCTGCCACGGACGACCGTGATGGGCTCGGGTCTGCTGGATGTCGCCGTCGAGGCCACGCACGCCCACTGTTGCCGACTCGAGCGCAGTCTTGGGGACGCCACCACTCGATGTGCTCACCTGCGTGACCGACCCGGTCTGGCGATGCACCGCATCACCCGCAGTGCGACGGACATCGGCGATCGACACGAGGCCGTGCCACAGGTGATGGATCTCGTCGTGGAGGTCGGGCGACGAATTGATCGCCTTCAGGTCGTCGATACGACGAGCATCGAGTTTGTCCATCAACTCGGGTGGAGCATCGGAACTCCACTCGACCAGGAACGCCTGCGCATGAGCGAGCGTGCGGTTCGCATCCTGCTCGTTCCACTGGCTGCGGTCGTAGCCGCATCGGTCGCAGGTCTCTACACCGATCATCGCCCGACCATAGACCCGGCGTTGCGCACCGGTCGATGTCGGGCGATCCTGGCGGCGTGCAGCCCGTGGTGCCCTACGTCCGTGACGGCGAGCCGAACGAGCAGATGCTCGCCGGTCTGTCGAGATCGCTGCCCGACGTGCTCGTCGCTCGGGCCGCCGAACTCGATCCGGAGCAACTCGCCGTGGCCCGAGTCGCAGTGGTCGACGGGATCGACGCCGACTTGTTGGCAGCGATGACGTCACTCGAGATGGTCCAGGCGACGTGGGCGGGGGTGGAGTCGGTGCTCGCCGTCGTTCCCGACGATGTGCACGTCGTGCGAATGATCGACCCACAGCTCGGGTTGACCATGGCCGAAGCCGTCTTGACCTGGGTGCTGTACCTGCATCGCGGCATGCCCGATTACCTCCGTCATCAGCGGGCCGCCGAGTGGATCGAACACGAGCAGGTGCTCGCGTCCGATCGTCGGGTCGGCGTCCTCGGCCTCGGCGCCCTGGGTGGGCTCGCCGCCACGACGCTGCGCGATCAGGGTTTCGACGTGGCGGGTTGGTCTCGTTCCGCCAGAGCGATCGACGGGGTCGACTGCCTCCATGGGCCGGACGGCTTGGGTGAACTCCTCGAACGATCCGACATCGTCGTGAATCTGCTGCCGCACACGGCCGCCACGTCGAAGCTCGTGGACGCCGCTGCGTTCGCCCTCCTCCCCGACGGCGCGTCGCTGATCAACGTCGGTCGCGGCACGACCGTGGACGATGACGCCCTGCTGGCAGCACTCGACGATCGTCTTGCTCACGCAGTCCTCGACGTGTTCACCGTCGAACCGCTCCCAACGGATCATCCCTACTGGACCCACCCGCAGGTGACGGTGTTGCCACACGTCGCAGCGAACACCACCCCGGCGACCGCATCGGTGATCGCCGCAGCGAACGTGAGCGCATATCTCGCCGACGGTTCGCTCCCCGCCGACGCCCTCGTCGACCGCTCGCTCGGTTACTGAGTCGTGTCACCTCCGCCGGAGGCGCACCTAGATTCGCATCGTGCGACCGTTCCGATTCGAACTGCAGATCACCGCCGATGCTCCGGGCCTCGTCGCCACGGCGCAAGGTGCCGGGCACCTCGGTGTCGACATCGTGGGTGTTTCCCGAACACGGGCGATCCGGCCCGGCTCCCCTGCCGGCGTTGATCGCAGCACGGCAGAGAGATCGAGATGAGTGACGCCGACGCCGGGATCGAACTGGACTCGCCCACCGGACGCACGGTGCTGGCCACCGTGGTGCTGGGCTCGGCGGTGGCGTCGCTGACGGCCACCGTCGTGAACGTCGCTCTCCCGGCGCTGGCGAGCGACCTCGATGCCGGATCATCGGAACAGAAGTGGATCATCAACGGCTACACGCTCACCCTGGCCGCCTTCATCCTGATCGGCGGGTCGTTCGGCGATCGCTTCGGCCGACTGAAGATGTACCGGGTCGGCGTGGTGTGGTTCGCCGTCGCGTCACTGCTGTGTGCCGTGGCGTGGGACACCCGATCGCTGATCGGGTTCCGGCTGCTGCAGGGTGTCGGCGGAGCTCTGCTCACCCCCGGGAGCCTGGCGATCATCGAGTCGTCGCTACGGAGATCGGATCGTGGTCGCGGTGTGGGCGCTTGGTCGGGCATCACCGGGTTGGCCGGTGCGATCGGCCCGCTGCTCGGCGGACTGCTGGTCGACATCTCGTGGCGGTGGGTGTTCGTGATCAACATCCCGGTCGCTGTCGCAGTGATCATCCTGTCGAGGTGGGTGCCCGAGACGCGCGACCCGGGAGCACGCGACTCCTCGCTCGATTTCGGCGGGGCGGCGCTGTCCGTGGTCGTGCTGGGGGCCGTGTCGTATGCGTTCATCGAAGGTCCCGAAGGAGGCTTCTCGTCCGTCGAGGTGGCGACGGTCCTGGTCGCGGTCCTCGGCGCTGGGCTGCTCTGGTGGACCGAACGACGACGTGACCACCCGATGCTCCCGCTCGACCTGTTCACGAATCGCACCTTCGCCGTGGCGAACGTGCTGACGTTCGTGATCTACGGCGGTATGGGCGTGCTGTTCTTCCTGCTGTCGGTCCAGTTGCAGGTCACCGCCGGGTGGTCGGCGTTGAAGGCCGGGTCGGCACTGGTGCCGGTGACCGTCATCATGCTGTTGCTGTCGTCGAGGGCGGGTGACCTGTCGCAACGGATCGGACCCCGATGGCCACTCACGATCGGGCCGATCGTGATGGCGGTCGGCATGGCGATGATGACCCGCATCGGACCCGACGCGTCATACGCCACCGATGTGTTGCCGGCGGTCACGGTCTTCGGATTCGGGCTCGCCGGGATCGTCGCGCCGGTCACCACGACCGCACTGGGATCGGTGCCCGACGAGCGGGCGGGCGCTGCGTCGGGCGCGAACAATGCCGTTGCGCGGACGGGTGGGCTGTTGGCCGTCGCTGCGATCCCGGGCCTGGTCGGGTTGACCGGGGACGCGTTGTCGGAACCTCGGCTGCTCGACCCCGGATTCGGACGGTCGATGTGGGTCTCGGCGGCGATCGTGGCGTTCGGCGGGGTCCTCGCGCTGCTCCTGTTGCGCAGTGACGACCTCGACGACGCGGCGTCTGATTCGGGGCCGACGCCCGGAAACGAACCGGGTGCTCATTGCCACCCGTGCCCCGTCGACGGGCAACTCACGACCATTCCCCACAGCGCAACACCGACTGGCTGACTGCGTGATGCGCTGGGAACTCAGACGGCGACGGGCACCGGTGAGCTGAACGCGATCACACCGTCGTCGATCTCGGCGTCGGGAGCCAGCAGCACCTTCTTGTCGTGCGCATAGCTCTGCGATGCGGTCCACGGGTCTCGGTCACCTTGTTTGGGCATCCGATTGAGCCCACGCAGCATGTAGCCGGCGGGGAAGTCGTCGACGTACGGGCGCTCTGCCATGTCCGGACCCGACAGGACGGGCATCGCCCGGGTCGCACCCGCTTCGTCGAGGTGTGTGATCATCCGGCAGACATAGCGTGCGATGAGGTCGGCACGCAGCGTCCACGAGGCGTTGATGTAGCCGAAGATCGTCCCGAGGTTCGGAATACCCGAGTACATGAACCCCTTGTAGGTGAAGGTCTCCGACACGTCGATCTCCACGCCGTCGACCACCGGGGTGACGCCACCGAGGGTCAGCAGAGACAGCCCGGTTGCGGTCACGATCACGTCGGCGTCGAGCCGCTCGCCACCCTGCAGCACGATGCCGGTCTCGTCGAAGGTGTCGATCAGCGCCGTGGCGACGTGGGCGCGACCGGCCTTGATTGCCTGGAACAGGTCACCGTCGGGTGAGAGACACAGTCGCTGGTCCCACGGGTCGTACGGCGGGGTGAAGTGCGGGTCCATCGGCATCGAGCCATCGAGTGCCTTCTCGACCTCCTTGTTGAGGAGCTTCTTCACCTTGTCGGGAGCGCTCCGGGACTTCTTGTAGATCAGCTCGGTCCGCCAGGTGTTCATCTTGCGCACCGCCTGATAAGCCCACTTCTCCGGCAGGACCCTGCGCAGCACGGTGGCGACCGGATTCTTGTTCGGCGCCGGGAAGATCCACGACGGGGTGCGTTGGAGCATCGTGACGTCGGCGCCCTGGTCGGCGAGCGCAGGAATCAACGTCACCGCCGTCGCACCGGAGCCGATCACCACGATCTTCTTGCCAGCGAGTTGTTCAGGCGTCTGCAGGTGATCGGGCCAGAACTGCGGGTGGACGATCTCGCCGCCGAAGCGCTCCTCACCGGGGAAGTCGGGCCGGTACGGATCGCTGTAGGAGTAGTACCCACTGCACATCTGCAGCCAGTTGCACGTGATGGTGGACTCGGGGCCCGTCGGCTGGCCGTCCTCCACCTCGCGAATCGTGGCGGTCCACAGCGAGGTGTCGGAATCCCATGATGCAGCGACCACCCGCCGGGCGAACGTGATGTGGCGCGTCACGTCGTACTCGTCGGCGGCCTCTTCGATGTAGTTCTTGATCAGGTCGGCCTTGACGATCGAGATGTTGCTCTTCCACGGCTTGAAGTCGTAGCCGAAGGTGTGCATGTCGCTGTCGGTGCGGATGCCGGGGTAGGTGAACAGATCCCAGGTACCCCCCATGGCGTCACGCGCCTCGACGATCGCGTAGCTCTTGGTGGGGCACTCGCGGGTGAGGTGGCATGCCATGCCGATGCCGGAGAGCCCGGCACCCACGATCAACACATCGACGTGTTGCAACACTGTTCCATTCGCCATCCTCCGACCGTACCGCGACCCCTGCACCGCACGTCCACCGGACCCGGTCGCAATCGGTGTCGGGCACCGATTGCGACCGTCGCAACGGGTGTCGCAACCGGTGCCTGACACCGATTGCGCTGGTGGTCAGCGCAGGGTTCGGCCTTCGAGGAAGCCTGTTCGCTCGGCGTCGCACTCGGCATGGACGAAGCACTCGTCGGCGTGATCGTTGGTGAGACCCTCGGACTGCATGAACGCATATGCGGTGGTCGGGCCGACGAACTTCCACCCGCGCTGTTTCAGCTCC
>Ga0307966_1003413_pt1 | contig 11968 bp, 6 predicted proteins | sample OrgLakmetagen646_FD_203141 | JGI IMG/M metagenome (GOLD analysis project Ga0307966, IMG submission 203141) | Saline water microbial communities from Organic Lake, Antarctica - #646 | ecosystem: Environmental > Aquatic > Non-marine Saline and Alkaline > Saline | place: Antarctica: Organic Lake... | reverse complement strand
TTCTCAAAATTACGGAGAGCATGTGAGTATCTGCAAGAGCTTTGCTATTCTGAGGCACATTATTAAGTAGAGAAATATTTTTATTTCTGGACGCCATGCTAAATTCAGCGTTTACATTTTGAACCGTTGGAAACAGATCAACTAATTTAATATTCGGCACAATCCCCTCCTGTTGAGACTGCGCCCATTGAAGATAATTTGTAAGTGTATTGATACCGCTTTGCAGTTTTGCATCAATTTCGTCGAGCGCTGTATTGATATCATTTCCTTTTAGGGCATTCTCACGAATCAGATAAACGACCCCTTTAATATTTGAGAGCGGCGAACGCAGGTCGTGGGAAAGAACAGAAAGCAGTTTATCCTTTTCCTTATTCACGCTGATTAATTCATCTGTTCGGCTTCGAAGCTTTTTGTTCATCTCTTTTTTGTTCAGATAGAACCAAACGGTTACCATCAACACAACCAAAAGTACACCCAGCAAAGATATTGTAATTTGAAAATTACGCTTTTCGGCCATCAAAGCAGCTTCTGCAAGTTCTCGATTTTCTCTTTCAAGTCGCAGGCCTAAAACGACTTCCTGCCGCGCGAGTGCATTTTCCCTCTCTGTTTCTGCAAGGCTGTCGCGCATAGCTGAGTAACGCTTAAGATATGGATAGGCTTTTAATGTATCCCCCATTCTTTCGTAGGTGTCATAAAGATTATTGACTGTTTCCCGAATGAGGTCCTGCGCTCCAACCGATTCCGCAATAACCAAAGACTCCTCAAAAAACTCTGCGGCCTGTTCGTTTTCACCCAGATCTACATAAACATTGGCCATCCCGGTTTGATTATAGAAAGCACCAATCCCAATCCCATATTCCCTGCTCATTTCGAGTGAGCGTTCGAACATCTCCATGGCACGGTCATACTCCTCCATTTCGTCATATAACAAGCCAAAATTGTACAAACCCTGTATTTCCGTAATTATATTATCCAGCTCATCAGAAATTTCCAGAACCTTGCTATAGTTTTCTGCAGCGTCATCATATTTACCCCAGTTTTTATACAGAATCCCAAAGCTCATGTGGTTTGTAATCTGATTTCTCCGGTTATTAATTTTTCTGTTGAGCTCAAGCGCTCTGGTCAGATACTCCTCAGCAAGCTCATAATTTTCGGCTTGTTCGTTTATTGAAGCGAGATTATCAAGAACAACAGCAATAACAAGCGTATCCTTTGCTTCTTCAGCAAGTTCAAGACTGGTAAGGTAACTGTTAATCGCTTCGGGAATATCCCCCAGCGAGCCATAGGTATTCCCAAGGTTTTGAGTAATTCCCATCACCATGCGATCATCTCCTCTCTCCTCAGCCAGGTCCCTCATTTGTAAGTATAATTCGAGCGACTCACGAAAGTTACCAACCCGATTGTAGGCAGTAGCAAGTATATTTCCTATCTGCACGGCATATTCTGTGGGAAGATATTTATCAAAATCTTCTTCAACTGTTTCTATAACTGAGGTGGGCCTGCCACGGTCCAGATAGTATTTTACCAGATTATTTGTAGCGTGTGCTTCTCCTTCGAAATCATTCAGCAATTCAGACAAATTAAGAGCTTCGTCAATAATTGCCTTTACGCTGTCGGTTGCTTCCGACTCCAGCATATCGGTAGCCCGCTCATTCAGCAATCGCACATAGGAAGTGTCGCGAACGGTTTCTTCACTTTGAGAGTAAGCCATCTCCACACAAAATAGAAAAGAGAAACTTAATATAAGGCCAGTACTCAGAGTTAGACGAGTCAGGGACATATATGGGAAAATGGGGTTATATATAGATGATTCAATTAGACTAATTTAATACAAAAATGTCAGGATTGTGTTGTTAAACATGCATGTTTTTTTATAAAAATTCCTAAATCAAAAAGATGAAAGATCTCCTATTTACTAGTGATAAGCGCATAAAAATAAAAGAGCCCCCGCAAATATCGGAGACTCTTATAATAGCTGCTATGTGCAAACTTTACTCTTTTTCCGGAATGGGTGCATCCCAGTTTGGCATTTCTGCTGACGCATCACCGCTCATCAGGTATGTATCAAACCATTCGAGCATTCTGTAGTTATAATCAAACTTCGCAGAGGCGCTTCTGTTACCGTGTCCTTCTCCCGGATACCAAACCAATCTTACAGGAACATTCGGCTTGCGAACTTTCAAGTGACGATACAGCTCGAGAGATTGTGCCGGATGTACTCGCGTATCTTCCGCTCCGTGCATAATCAGCAATGGTGTCTGCGACCTGCTAACCCAATAAATCGGGCTGCGCTTCAGGTATTCCATCCATTTTTGATCAGACTGCCACATACGCTCGCGTGAATGAACGTAGTAGAGTTCGTTTGGAATATCACTGGTTCCCCACTTCGATAAATTGTTGCTGATTCCAACAAACATGACCGATGCTGCAAAGCGATCGGAGTAGTAGGTACTCATCCAGGCTGAGGCGTATCCGCCGTACGACCCGCCGGTAACGCCAACACGATCTGCATCTGCCACTCCCTGCTCAATCAGGTAATCAACTCCGTCAACCACATCGTCGAACTCTGCGCCGCCAAGGTCAGACTGACTGCTGTAGGCAAAATCGATTCCACGACCGGTGCTGCCTCTGTAGTTGGGATAAAATACTGCATATCCCTTTGCTGCAGCCATTTGCCCCGGCGATGAGTATCCTGTAAGCCAGCCGTTGCTGTAGTGGGCTTCGGGTCCGCCGTGAACAACGGTAATCACTGGTACACGCTCAACCTCGGTATAATTAAGCGGGTAGATGATCACGCCATCGATCATAAATTCGCCGTCTCTGGTTTCATAGGTCACTACTTCCTGTTCACCCAGATCTACGTTATTGAGCCAGGGATTGTGCATGGTTGCGCGTTGTGGCTGGTTGTTTCCTTCTCCGGCTAATAAAAACAGTTCAGATGGGTGTTCCGGTGAACTGGCTACAAATGCCAAATCCCCGTTATCAGCCATCGAAAAAGAACCGATTGCGTGCGCATCAGACCGAAACTGTACATTTTTGGTAGTACCATTCATGCTGATGGTGCCTAAAACCGACGATGTGCTTTCGCCTGCCAGATACTGAAGCACTGAGTCATTTCGCCAAGCGATCTGCTCATATTTCCCTTCAAAACTCTCGTCAATAATTTGTGGTGAACCCCCTCTTGAAGAAGCGATTAAAATTCGGCCATCAGTTGGATCGTTGATATCGGCGCCGGCACGCAGTGCAAGACGTTCGCCGGACGGACTCCAGAGCATCTGCCCGATTTTGCCTTCATTATTAATTTCGGCTACTGCTTCCTTGCTTTCATAGTCTACAACGAAAACCTGCTGGGCCATGTAGAAGTCGTCTACTTCAGGAGTGGGAGCAACAGAAACAGCAAGCTGGCTGCCATCCGGACTCCACTCAATCATATAAACAGAACCGTCTACAGCAATAACGTGCGGCTCATGATCTTCCATAATCACATTCGTGATATATCCTTTTCTCTGCGGACGGTTTTCTTCATACACATCCGCTGTATAGGGCAGAGGCGAATCAGCCCCTTCTAACTCCTCAAAAGCTGTAAACGCAACATGGTTGCCATCGCTGTGCCACGTATACGACAGAATATTTCGATCGAGACCCAGCAGTTTTACATGCTCGCCGCCATTGAGCGGAATTTCGTAGAGAGACCGAGCCTCATCGCCTGAGCGTTGTGCAAGAAACGTTACCGTATTCATTTCGGGCCGAAATTGCACAGAAGAAACTGAACCTGATGTATAATATGGCTTGACCACTCCTTCTTCTACGTTAAGTACGTAGAGATGATTACTATTTGGAGCATTACTTTCGTAGGGATCTGCCGGCACGCTTAAGGTAAACGCCACATGCGAAGCATCGCCTGATATTGCAGAGCTTGTCACAGATTCCATTTCTGCAATGTTTTCAGGCGAAATTCCCTGCTGGGCTATTGCCTGAAATTGAAACAGCACAAGGAATAGGAATAGCAGAAACCTCGCCGAATGTTTAATAGTACTTTTTTCCATCATTATATTATTGATTTAACGTTACATTTAAATTTGTACCTGTTCGTCTAAATATAAGAAACAGAATGAATTTTGTAGCCTCTATCATCACTTTTAAATAACCTTTTAACTGAATCCGTTTCCATCTGAAATAATTGTTAAATAATTTTGCGTTAATGATTCATTAATACCAATTTGTTATTCTTTAGATACATTCCTCCAATATCAAAAACAGATACCCATGAGCTCAAATCGCTTTAGCCGCCGTGAATTTCTCAAAACCGGAGCACTTTCCAGCCTCGCTTTAGGCACAGGTGCGCTGGGACAAAAACAAGCATCGAAGAAAACTCAATCAAACAACGGAGATGCAAAGAATGTTATTTTCCTTGTAGCTGATGGAATGAGCTCGGGAACACTGGCTCTCGCCGATCTGGTTAAGCAGGCGCAGTTTGGAGAAAAATCCCACTGGATAAAACTCTACGAATCTGACAAAACTTTCCATCGGGGTTTGATGGATATGGCCTCACTGAACTCGGTTGTGACCGACTCGGCAGCCGCCGCTTCTTCCTGGGGCTGCGGACACCGCATCGTAAACGGCGGTATAAACTGGGGGCCCAACAACGAACAGTACAAACCTATCTGCAGCATTTTTAACGAGGCGGGCAAATCCACCGGACTGGTTACCACGACAAGGCTCAGCCACGCCACACCGTCCGGTTTTTCTGTAAATGTACCTCAGCGAGGTATGGAAGATGTGATTGCAAAACAACATCTGGACCGTGGCGTTGACGTACTTTTGGGAGGCGGAACACGTCACTTTACCGCCGAAGGCAGGGGAGATAGCACCGATCTGTTCCCACAGTTTGAAGAGAAAGGCTACACCATTGTTAAAAACAAAAAGGAACTTCGGCGGGCAACGACAAACAGCAAATTACTGGGTACATTTTATGATTCGCACATGCCCTACACCGTGGATCACAACACTTCGAAAGAGCTGCAGAATAACGTGCCAACAATCGCAGAAATGACGCAGGCTGCGCTCGACAGGCTTGAAAAAAATCAAAACGGTTTTTTACTGCAAATTGAAGGGGGAAGGGTTGATCACGCCGCGCACGGCAATGATGCTGCCGGCCTCATTTACGATCAAATTGCATTTGATGATGCCGTTAAAATTGTGATGGACTATACAGAAAACAGAGACGATACATTGGTTATTCTTACCACCGATCACGGAAACGCCAACCCCGGATTGAGCGGCCTGGGAAGTGGCTATGGAGATTCGCCGAAAATGCTGGCTACCATCCAGGAGTACAAGCACAGTTTCGAGTGGATTTTCGATCAAATAACCAGCGATATTTCTGAAGGGAGAAAAATTTCGGTCAATCGTCTTCGAGAAGTAGTTGAGTTCGCCACAAATACCGCCATCGAAGAAGACGAGGCGATTATGCTATATAGCGCTCTAAACGGCGATTACCGCGCACCGTTTCGTAACCGACAAGGAGCAAACGCCGTTCTTGCAGGCATTCTTGCCAACTATAACGGCATCTATTTCATCGGTACCAATCACACAGCCGACTATGTTGAGCTGGCAGCATGGGGCCCCGGAAGTGACCGAATTCCTACATTTGTACGAAATACAGCGCTGTTTGACCTGATGGTAGACATGGCTGATGTTCGCGCCTATGCAGAGGGCTAAACCCAAAAGAGTTCAGCCCCGTAATGTTCATTCATCGCTAAAGAGCGTTTAAAACTCTTTAGCGCAGTAAGTTGAGGCACGTATTCCCCGTTACCTCAAACATCAATCTCATCCAGAGATTCTTTAGCGGCTATCACGGTTTCATCGAGCTGTTTGTACGTCAGTGATTTCGATAAAAACCAGCTTTCGAACGGTGAGGGCGGTAAATAAATGCCACGCTTCAGCATGCCGTGGAAAAACTGCTTAAACACTTCCTGATCATTTTTATTTGCTGAATCGAAATTTGTGACACGCTCATCGGTGAAGAACACCGTGATCATAGACCCGACCTGATTGATTGTGAATGGAATGCCACTGGTTTTCAGAACAACGTTCAGGCGCTTTTTCAGATATTCAGTCTTCTCTTCCAGTTCAACGTAGTACTCAGGGTGTTTTTCCAGCATGCTCAGGAGCGTATATCCAGCGCTCATCGCCAGCGGGTTTCCTGACAGTGTGCCCGCCTGATATACATCACCAACAGGAGCCACAACATCCATAATTTCTTTCTTACCGCCGAATGCCCCAACGGGTAAACCGCCTCCGATAATTTTCCCGAACGTTACAAGATCGGCCCAAACATCAAACCTCTCCTGGGCACCCCCGCGTGCGAGGCGAAAACCGGTCATTACCTCATCAAAAATCAGAACGGTTTCGTGCTTATCACAAAGCTCACGCAAACCCTCCAGGAACCCGGGACTTGGCGGAACGCAGCCCATGTTCCCGGCTACAGGCTCTACTATAATTGCAGCCACGTTATCTTTATTCTTCTTGAGTAATTTTTCAACGCTGTCAAGATCGTTGTAATTGGCATTCAGCGTATCTTTTGCCGTGCCTTTGGTTACACCGGGACTGCTTGGCTTCCCAAGTGTGAGCGCACCACTGCCGGCCTTTATCAGAAATGCATCGCCGTGGCCGTGATAATTTCCCTCAAATTTTATGATTTTTTCTTTACCCGTATAACCGCGAGCCACACGAACAGCACTCATACACGCTTCTGTACCAGAGTTCACCATGCGAACGCTGTGAATATTTGGCACCATCTTCTTTACGAGCTCGGCCATGTTTATTTCGGCTTCGGTTGGCGCACCAAAGGAAGTAGAATTAAACGCGGCATCCTGTACAGCTTTCACAATTGATGGATGTGCATGGCCTAAAATCATCGGCCCCCATGAGCCTACATAATCAATATATTCGTTTCCATCTTCATCGGTGAGAACAGAGCCTTTCGCCTTCTTCATGAAAACCGGAACACCTCCTACCGATTTAAACGCCCGGGCCGGAGAGTTCACCCCGCCTGGTATGGATTGCTGTGCTTTGTTAAACAAATATTCGCTTCTTAAAAGCATGGATAATTATTTTTATGATAAATTTTGATTCGTAGACCGCCAGGTGCTCGTTAAAGCTTTAACCAACTCTCGACTTGATCCCCACTAATCTGTCATATTTTGCAGAGCTGCAATTCTGTCTTCGAGCGGGGGGTGGGTTGAAAACAACGCTTTAATTCCGCTTCGTTTTCCACCCGTAATTCCAAACGCCTGCATCGACTCCGGCAGCTGGTTTGGAACCTTACTCTCCGCTTTCAGGCGCTGCAGCGCATTAATCATTCCATTGCGGCTACCAAGCCTGGCGCCGGCTTCATCAGCCCGAAATTCCCGCTTTCTGGAGAACCAGAATACGATGGTAGATGCCAGTATCGCCAGTACAATCTCAGCCACAATTGTTGTGATAAAATATCCAAGCCCGAGGCCTTCTTCGTTTCTAAGAATCACACGGTCTACTGCAAAACCCACAACTCTCGCGAGGAACATTACAAACGTGTTCACTACGCCCTGAATCAGCGCAAGCGTAATCATATCACCATTGGCAACATGACCGATTTCGTGGCCTAAAACAGCCTCAATTTCCGGCTTGTCAAAACGGCCAAGCATACCGCTGCTAACCGCAACCAGTGCTTTATTTCTGTTGGCTCCCGTTGCAAACGCATTGGCTTGTTGCGCCTGGAAAACACCCACTTCCGGCATGCCGATACCGGCCTCTTTTGACTGACTTTCAATCGTTCGAAACAGCCACTCTTCTGATGCGTTTCGTGGCTTATCAATTATCTGAACCTTCATTGTCCATTTTGCAATCTTTTTGGAAAGCAGCAGGGATATAAACGATCCCGCCATTCCAAAAACAAAACAGAAAATCAGAAGAGCCTGCAGATTCAGGTTTGTGCCCGTCTCATCCAGAAATGAATTTACCCCCAGAAGAGATAGTGTAATACTCGCCACCACAATAATAGCAAGGTTGGTTCCAAGAAATAGAAGTACTCTTTTCATGTTCGTGTTTACTTAGTAGTAGATTTAATTTCTTTTTAAACGATTCATTTAGTGAGTGCGTATGAACGGAGCTGCTTGTTCACATATTTTTTTATTGTGCAAACAGACTCCGAAGACTCCCATTGGATCAAAAAGGCGGAAGTACGCTTGTTTATCACTTTACAACAATCGTGCCGCATCTTTGGCAAAATAGGTGGCAATAAGGTCGGCGCCGGCTCTTTTAAAACCAAGGAGTGTTTCCATCATGGCGTCCTGTTCATTCAGCCAGCCCTTTGCCGCGGCAGCTTTAATCATTGCATACTCACCCGAAACGTTATAGACCGATACGGGAATCTGCACATGTTCTTTCACCGCCCGAACCACATCCAGGTAGGGCAGGCCAGGCTTCACCATTACGATATCTGCGCCTTCACGTTCATCCACAACAGCCTCTTTAACGGCTTCCTGAACGTTTGAGGGGTTCATTTGATATGTTTTTTTGTCGCCAAATCCCGGAGCCGAATCGAGCGCGTCGCGAAATGGTCCATAAAATACTGAAGCGTATTTTGCGCTGTACGCCATAATTCCGGTGTGGTGAAAACCCTCCTGCTCCAGCGCCTCCCGTATGTACAGAATACGTCCGTCCATCATATCAGAGGGGGCAACAAAATCGGCACCCGCTCTTGCGTGGCTAACCGCCATTTTGGCAAGCAGCTCCGCACTTTCGTCATTTATAATAAGCCCGTCCCTTACAATTCCGTCGTGCCCGTAGCTGCTGTAAGGGTCCAGTGCCACATCAGACATAACCACCATTTCGGGAAACTCCTCCTTAATTGCGCTCACGCTCCGCTGCATCAGTCCGTTCTCATTCAGAGCCTCGGTTCCCTTATTATCCTTTTTTTCATCGGGTACTTTTGCAAACAGCAGCACCGAGGGAATTCCCAGCTCCGCTATCTCTTCTACTTCTTTCAGCAGCAGATCTATCGTAAATCTGTAATAGTTTGGCATAGAAGGAATCTCAACGCACTTATTTTCTCCCTCCATCACAAAAAGAGGAGCTATAAAATCATTTACCGACAGACTGTTTTCGGCGGCCATTCGCCTTACATTTTCAGAGCTTCTCAGGCGTCGGCCCCGGTAGTATGGATAATCAGAATAACTCATAAAATCATTGCAATTTCTTTTTTGGGTTGAAGTATCCAGTAGTTCTGCAAACTAGTAGGTGGTTGTCATGCTCGATGGAACGACAATAGTAACATCAGCCTCTTGCAGGCTTTCGGTATCAACCGCAGTTATATCTTCCGCCGTTATCGTGTTAATAGTAAAAATATCGTAGCCCGAAACAGCCTCCTCGATATACCAGATAATTCCTTCACGGTTTGCTGAATGATACGAACCATTCAGATGAATCAGCCGGTCATTAATTCCCATATTCAACAGAATAAAATGAGCCATGGTTGCATCTTTTACGGCCTGAGCATAAATCAGGTTGTCACCACCATGGCCCTGAGCCGCCTCCATCATATTTTGATAGCCGGGCAGCGACATATCTACCTCAATGGGAAGAGGAGCCACCCACTCCTTAGCCTGATTGCTCAGACTGTCCAGTACCGACAGGCCTCTACTGTAAACCAAACTCGCATAGCGCCGGGGAATGTTTGTGGCAATAAGGTTCAGTTCATTTTCCCTGGCAAACTCAAGAACCGGTTTGTAATCGGTTTGATAGTTATCCCAAAGCCTTGCTTCACTTTCGAAACTGCTTTGGCTGATGATGCCGGAAAAGTACTCATCAATCAGCACCTGTTGGTCGGCTTCAAACATCTCCATGCCGATGCTTGTGCTTTTTAACGAGTCTGCGGCAAGGCCCATTAGCAGTTCGAGCTGCAGCCAGTGTGCGATCGCGCTGTTATGCTCTTCGCCAAAGAAAATGAGGTCAGCCGAAAGGGCTCGCTCTTCCATATCCGAATAGTCAATTACGCTGCCGTTCGCATCATAAATAATATACGCAGGCTTTACAGAATCCTTGTGCTGAAAGCCCTGAAGAAAGATCGCTAACGTAATGAGTACTAAAAATGTGGAAATTTTATTCATAGCTGGTTTTGTTTTCAAGCCTGGAAATTTATCTAAGCTCAACATAATGGTTTATAATGAAAACAGAGTGTAGATTTGTTTACTCTGCCGCATTTAACATCTCTTCACGGGTCGCTTTAAACTCATCGCCCTCATTCCATTCCATCATGCCATCGGCATTCAATACGTCGAAAGAGGAACGGAAAAACAGGCGAACATCCTTCTCCATTCCGGCAAGATCCCAGTATTCGTTAATTTCATCCCCAACAGAATGGTAGTTACGCGCCTCTAAACTGTCTACGGTTGCGTTCCAGCCTTCCGGTTTGCCGATGTAGTCGCGGCCCGGGTTTGGGAAAATAGCGGGGATTCCCACTTTGGCGAACGAGAAGTGATCAGACCGGTAGAAAAAGCCCTGTCCCGGGTTGGGGTCTGGTTTCACAACACGCCCGTCTTCCGCGGCATATTTCTCGATTACGTCCGTAAGAGTATTCCGGCCATAACCCACAAGAACTACATCGTTTGTTTCACCATAAACCTGCATACCGTCCATATTAAAATTTGCTGTTACGTTGCCGGGATGCACCGTTGGATTGGCCGCCCAGTATTGCGAACCAAGCAGCCCCATCTCTTCCGCACCAACGAACAGAAACAGTGCACTCCTGCGCATCTGGCCCTCAACTGATTTGTAAGCACTTGCCATATTTAACAGCGCACTTACACCAGCCGCGTTATCCAGCGCGCCGTTATTAATAGAATCGCCCTCAACAGGCATGGTTACTCCCAAATGATCATGATGAGCAGAAAAGATCACATACTGCTCTTTCAGCTCAGGATCACTCCCCTCAATAATTCCGGCCACATTTTTTGTGGACATATCACTGTACTCCGCTTCCAGGTGTACATCAAGCGTGACCCCCTCAAGAGGGACCGGCCTGAACTCGGGATCGTCGGCTGCATTAAGCAGGTCGCCGAGATTTAATCCGGCTTGTGAAAATAATTTCTGACTTGCATTAGCCGTCATCCAGCTGTTAAATGCCGGTTTTACTCTGTTATCATCATCGCTTTTAAGAGCGAAGCGTTCGCGGCCCCAGCTGTTTGCAACGACCAGCCAGCCATAACCAGCCGTGGGCATTGTATGTACAATTATTGCTCCCAGGGCCCCCATCTCTTCTGCCTTTTCAAATTTATAGCTCCACCGGCCATAGTAAAGCCGGGCATCCCCTTCAAAAATATCGGGATCGTAAGCCGGATCACTGTTCTTAAATACCAAAACCTTCCCTTCCACGTCAACATTTTTGTAGTCGTCCCAGTCAAATTCGGGGGCCTGTATACCGTACCCAACATATACCAGCTCGGCATCTGTGAGGTCTACTGTTTCTGCCTCGTTCGACGGCCAAGCCATAAACTCCGTTCGGTACTCCATCTCTCCAACCGACTGCCCCTCTTTTTTGATGATAACCGAGGCCGATTCCCGGTTTATCACCTGACCTAAAAGCGGGATATTCTGCGTGTAGGAACCATCATCCATACCGGGTTCCACACCAATTTTTTGCAGTTCACTAATCAGGTAATTAATCGTTTTTTCATCGCCTTCGGTGGCGGGAGCACGGCCTTCAAACTCATCCGACGAAAGCACTTCAATGTGCGAAAGAAGAGATTCTTCTGTGATAGACGAAGCAGCCTCTTCAACAGTGGCTGAGGATTGGCATCCCAGAAAAACAAGGGGAAGCAGGGCAAATAAAATGGAAAATCGATATATCATAATGGTATCTTGTGAGTGATGGTTAATCAGGCAAAATAACTCTTTCGCCCTGTCACTAACAAGTAATCGACAGATC
>Ga0307966_1003409_pt1 | contig 11971 bp, 13 predicted proteins | sample OrgLakmetagen646_FD_203141 | JGI IMG/M metagenome (GOLD analysis project Ga0307966, IMG submission 203141) | Saline water microbial communities from Organic Lake, Antarctica - #646 | ecosystem: Environmental > Aquatic > Non-marine Saline and Alkaline > Saline | place: Antarctica: Organic Lake... | reverse complement strand
TGCCCAACCTCTACACCCGCCTTGGCCAGATCGGCCTGTTTCGCTTTGAGGGCGTGTCACAGCGCTCCATTGTCATCGAGCAGCGCGAAGGGGTGCTGAGCCTGCTGCCCTCGGTGCCACTGGGTGCGCCCGCCACCGTGGGCACCCGTGAGCAGCGTTCCATGCGCAGTTTTGCACTCCCCTGGATCCCCCATGATGACGTAATCTTGCCCGCAGATATCCAAGGCATGCCCGCGTTGGGCCTCTCGGACGCCGCTGATCCGCTGGTCGAGGTGATGAACCGCAAGCTCACGCTGATGCGCCGCAAACATGCCCAGACCCGCGAATATATGGAAATGAATGCCCTGCGCGGTATCGTAAAGGATGGCGCAGGAACCACGCTTTACGACTATTTCACCGAGTTTGGCCTCGAGAAGATCTCGATCGACTTTGTGTTTGGCACTGCTGGCACAAACGTACAGGGCAAGGTGCGCAGCGTCCTGCGCGCCATGGAGGACAATCTGCTCGGCGAGACCATGACCACCGCCCATGCGCTGGTCAGCTCGGAATTCTTCGACAAGCTGATCAGCCACCCCAAGACAGAAGAAGCCTACAAGTTCTTCTCGGCCATCCCCGAAAGCACGCTTGTCGGTTGGTGTGGTCGTGCCATGAAGACTCTGTCACCGCTGATCGAACAGATTGAGGTCGACATCATGGGCTGTGACCTGCTGCACGCAGACGATACTCCAATCCGTGTGCTGGACCGGTCCTTGCGCGACAAGGGGCTTGGCAAGGGGGTGAGGCAAGGCCGGATCTGGGCCTATGTGCGGGATCAGCGTCCATGGGCGGGGGCAGCACCACCCGGTGCTGTCTATCGGTTCGCACCTAACTGGAAGGAAGAGCATGTCCTGAGCCATCTGGCCGATGCACGTGGCATCCTTCAGGCGGACGGCTACAAGGGCTACGCTAAACTCTACCAGCCTGAAGCCGATGGGGTGCCGAGTTTCCGCGAAGCGGCCTGTTGGGCTCACCTGCGGCGCGACTTCCACGATTTTTGGGCATCGACCAAGTCAGAGATCGCCCGCGAGGCGCTCGACCGGATTGGCAAGCTCTACGACATTGAGCGCGACATTAACGGTCAAACTGCGGACGTTCGCCATGCCGCGCGCCAAAAGCTGAGCCAGCCAAAGGTCACGGCCTTCTTTGCCTGGTCCGAACAGCAGCTCCTGCGCATCCCAGGCAAGAGCGATCTGGCCAAGGCCTTCCGCTATGGCCTCAATCGGCAGGAGGCCTTCAGCCTGTTCCTGACTGACGGTCGTGTGGCCATCGACAACAATCCCGCCGAGCGCGCCCTGCGCCCAATCGCGAACGGTTGGTCATTGTACACCTCCTTTTTAAGTGCTTGTAAACATTGAAAGCTGTTGGTCGTCTTCATTGCGACACGGGCGCCTGTTGCGGTTGATTGCCCGCATAACCTCTTCGGATTGTAGGTCTTCGGCCCGGATTTGGTAAGGCGCACCATCAACAACCTGTTTTGCAGGCAAAATTCCACCCTTGATCAGCCTGCGGATCACATGATTGGTCACACCGAGCTCTTTTGCAGCCTCAGACATGGTGCACCACGGGCTATCTTTGTCCGCGGAAAGGTAGCCGTGGATATTGTTCACGCGCCTGATGGATGACACGCGCTTGGCATTCCAGGTTTTGTCCTGACCGGTGCGAATGCCCATGCGGTTCAACGAGGCTGCAATGGATCCATCAGACCATCGCCCTGCCATCTCGCGGATGATCGCTAAAGCCTCATCGCTTGTTTTTGCACCATGCTCTCCGGTTTTTGGTTTTTTGACGCGCAATTCCGTGTGTCGCCCACCTTTCCAATGCACCACCAGCACAATCTCGCGGGTTGCGTCATCCACATCGGCGACGATGTCCTCCATCAGAGTCCGGAGCAGTTGCTGGCGAACACGCATGCTCACCGTGGGTGCATTCCATGCGGCCTTCAGATCCTGCGCCAAGCCGTTCAATACGCTTGGATCAAAGGTCTCGTGCACCTCTGGAGAGCTCGCCATGCGTTCCTTGAAGACTTGAACCCGCGAGAGAGTTTCCTCCCAGCGTTTCTCCAGCGTCGCGGCTATCAAGCGGTTCTCCGGGTCACATGCCGCATATCGACGTTCTGCAAGCGTGGCGTCATATTCCGCTTGCTTCAGTTCCAGCTCCAACAACTGGCGGCGATCTTCCTCTGCCTTGGTCATGTAAATTTGTGCCTGCAGCGCTGCATCAATGGCCAGCGGGGCCACGGCTTCCAAAACGGCGCTAACAATGAGGGTCTCTGCCCGCGCACCGCCGAATGTGAAGCACCGCTTTTGACCCAAAAGCAGGTTGGGATTGTCGCACCGATAGACAGGACGATGTGTTCGGCCCGCATAGACAACGTGCAGACGTCTCCCACATTTGGCACAGGACATGAGCCCGGCGAGCAAGGCTCGGCCACCGCGTGCCGACTTTGTCCCGCCGACCTTGCCAAACGCATTGCGCGCCAGTTGCGCCTGATTGCGTTCATACGCCCCCCACTCGATATAGGCAGCGTGGTGATCGTGGAGAACCACCTCCCAATCTTCGGGCGATTTGTGATTTTTGTAACTGACATGGGCGCGACCATCCCTGATCTCTGTCTTCTTTCCAGTTTTACCATACGCATAAACGCCAGCGTAGAAGGTATTTTTGAGAACGCTGATGACATTGCGATATCGGATTGGCTGCCACTCAAAAGATGTCAGCCGGATACCGTCCGATGGCCGTGGAAAATGGATACCCTGATCAGCCATCGACAACAGGACCTGTCTGGCGCTGCCAAGTTCTTCAAAACGTGTGAATATCCCGCGTATCACCTCTTGAATCCGCATGTCCGGATCAAACATGATCCCGGCATCTCGGTCCCAAAGATAGCCAATCGGTGGGGTGTAGCGCAGTTCGCCGCGCCTGGCCTTCGCACGGGCAGCGTCCAGCATCCGTGTTCGCAGTATCCCCAGTTCAAACTCGCTGATGCTGCCCTTCATACCTAACAGAAGTCGGTCGTTCGGGAGGCGAGGATCATAAACACCATCGTGATCCACAACGCGTGCCTCAACCATGCCGCAGATCTCAAGAACATGGTGCCAATCCCGTCCGTTGCGGGCCAATCGCGAGACTTCCAAGCAAAACACTGCACCAACTTCGCCAGAACAGAGAGCCGCAACCAATCGTTCGAACCCCGGCCGGGCAGCGCTGCCACTCGCGGATATCCCGAGATCATCGTCGATGACATCTACCGCTTGGAAACCGTACTGGCGTGCAGAAGACACCAGATCGTATTGCCGCCGTTGGCTCTCAAGATTGGTCATGACCTGGCTTTGTGTCGATTGCCGGACATAAACTATGGCTCGGCGCTGCAACAACGCAGGCGGCAATATTGTGATAGGCGTGAGGTCATTATTGTCCATCATTTGATCCCTCCTGTGTCAGGCCGGCCGCTTCCACAAGCAATTGTGCAAGAGCCTGCCTCAGCATCTCTCGCTCCTGCTCGTTCATCGGGGCAGTCACTGGCGGATGAAATGGAAGAGGCAGTTGCGCCAGATTGGTTGTTTTGAGGGTAATCATGTTCGGCTTCCTTCGATGAGTCGCTCTCATCAAAGCTTCGCCGAAAACCTTGCAATGTCAGAATTGAGGATAAATCCAGCAGTCCCGCCACCGACACCTCCGGTGACCCAAGTGTCATCAGCCCGCAAACTGTAGCATCCAAAACCCAGGCTGGAGCCATGACAGCAACGCCCGGATCTCGTTCAATCCCCACATACGTCCCATCGCCGCGCCGATAGGACCGATAGACTTTAACATCGGCACCAAAATACGCGTGCCACCTGTATTGCACGCGATAAACTGACCCGACATGGGCAGAATGAACGGGAACTTGGGATTGGCCGCAAGAATTGGCTATTTGCAGGGGCTGATACAGGCGCGGAAACCCTCGCGCGCGCCATGACGGTCGTTGAGACGGCCAAGCTCAACGGCCTCGATCCGCAGGCCTATCTTGCTGACATTCTCGACCGCATCCACGACCACAAGATCAACCGGCTGGATGAGTTGCTGCCTTGGAATTGGGCACCGCTGAACGCTGACCATTCAGAGGCTGCCTGATGGCTGCGGTGACCCGTGTCTGCACCATCGACTACGTCGCCAAAATGCTGGGCGAGGATGTCGAGCTTCTCGAAGCGATCATCTCCAACGACGACAACCTCACCTATGGCAACATCGTGAGCGTCTACCTCGGCCCCGACAAAACAATCTCCGCCCTGACAGATGACGGGGTGGAAGAACTGACAGACATGATCCGAGCCGCTCGTATCACCACCAAAACCTGGCATGATTTCCTTGATGATTTCCTTGATGACTTCGTTGATGACGCTGACCTTGTCAGCCGAATTAAGGCTCAGTCACTGCGGTAACAATGGAGCGGTTACGGCGTATCTCGCCGACATCCTCGACCGTATCCATGATCATAAGATCAAACGGCTGAACGAATTGCTACCGTGGAAATGGGCACCAGCCGGTGCCGAGAAAAGTCAAGCTGCATAAGCCGCGGTCTCAATGGATCGGTTACGTAAATTCTACGGCTGAGCCCCATTAAAAATGGGGGGATTACCCTTCCAGGCGGGCTACGTCGCCAAAGCACTGGTGTTGGATCAGGAAAAAAACGTCTCCGCGCCCTTGCTGACTGGCACTTCAGCGGGGGCGATCGATACTGCGAGGCTTGCGAAGCCCTCGAGGCCTGCAAAGTCCCGTGCCCGGACTGCCCAGCCAAAATAAACCAACCCCAGACCTTTGAGGGCGCTCAGGTCTGGGACCTGGTTGGACGCCTCGGCGGCCAGCATCGTTGTTGGAACGGAAAGGGTGATGGTCAGCGGCAAATGGCGGACAATCGAAGTGCGGGCCTGCCCGGTGACTTGGCGACCGCATCCGGAACAGATCGCATCCACCCGTCGCGGGTACGAGGATTGGTGGCAAGCACTGGACTGGGTGCGCGATGGGCTGATGGCGGGCGGCATGTTGCAGGAGGTGGAGGTGTTAGGGGTGATGCCGAAGGTGAAACCTTGAAGAACCGAGTAACAACGTCGCAATCGGCGTATTTTGTTGAAAAAGTCGAAAATCTGAAAGTCTCAATTTCTCGCCAAATTTGCGCTGACTACAAAAGCCTGAAGCACTTGTCGGCGAGCAATCCGGAGACGCTCCAGGGGGAGTAGGACGTACTTTCTGCCGACCCCCTGGCCAAAAAATCCTAACACTTCTGTAGCGTCTGGAAAATCTCCAGTCCTGCTCCAAAATCGACTTTTTCAACAAAATAGGAGATGGGCATTCAAAGTTCGCATATCGAGGAACAAGAAATACTAGCAACGATCCTACCGCGCTCCAGACGTTTCTTTGTCTTGGCGGATAATTCTCGGAACTTGGAATTCGACATTTTCTTCGGCGGTTTCGACATATTCGGCGGTCACCTCATAGCGCTCCTTGAAAGCGTCGATGACCTCGGTGATCAGAACCTCGGGTGTAGACGCTCCTGCGGTAATGCCAATACTGTCGATACCCTCCAAAGCGCGCCAGTCGATATCGGTTGCACGCTGCACAAGCTGAGAATAACTGCACCCGGCATTGGCTCCGATCTCAACAAGTCTCTTTGAGTTTGTCGAATTTGGCGCACCAACCACAAGCATGGCGGAGGTTTTTGCGGCCATCGCTTTGACCGCTTCCTGCCGATTGGTCGTCGCGTAGCAGATATCTTCCTTGTGAGGGCCTTTGATCTGCGGAAACCGTGCGATAAGCGCCGCCACAACATCAGCAGTGTCATCAATCGAAAGGGTCGTTTGTGTCACAAAGGCCAGCTTATCAGAGTCACGCACTTGGAGATGCGCCACGTCTTCGGGCCGCTCTACCAACAGCACTTCGCCTTCCGGAAGCTGTCCCATAGTTCCGACTGTTTCTGGATGTCCTTGATGGCCGATCATAACCAATTGGAAACCGTTCGCATGATGTTGTTCGGCTTCAATATGCACTTTTCTCAACAAAGGGCAGGTGGCGTCAACGAAGATCATCTCACGCTTTGCCGCAGATGCGGATACAGATTTTGGCACGCCATGAGCAGAGAAGATAACAGGGCGGTCGTCGGGGCACTCGTCAAGTGCCTCGACGAAGACTGCACCCTTTTCACGAAGCCCATCGACGACGAATTTGTTGTGAACAATTTCATGGCGCACGTAGACAGGCTCCCCCCATTTCTCGATTGCCATTTCAACAATCTTGATTGCTCGGTCCACACCGGCGCAAAAGCCACGCGGTGCAGCAAGGTAAACCCTAAGCGTGGGCAATGCAGAACTGGTTGTTTTCTTGACATTTTGTATTGAGTTATTCTCCCAAGCGTCTTTTTCAGTGGCTTCCAGAATCGGATTCACAATCCTCACCTCCAGAGATTTCTCGCTCAGAAACTTAAACTGCTGTTCTGTCATCTTGACGGTGTCAAGGTGAGCGCCCTTGAATGAAACAGATTTGAGATCGACGTCAATAATGCTGCAATCCCGCAAAACCTTTCCTTCAAAGAAGGTTTGGGGGTCTTTGTTCGCAATGCGCGCTAATTCTCCAATATCGGCATCATCAGCTGATAGCAGAGTACGAATAACTCGCTCAAATTTTTCATTAAGCTTCATTGGTATCTCTCAGTTCAAAACCACAACCGTCGACCAGTTCCAGTGAGTCGATTACTTCTTCCTCAATTAGGAGCCTTAGCAGCGCTCTTTTTTCTTTGGATGCGTTGGCAAGTGATGCTGAAATCGAGGGGGAGTTGATTTCAAGTACTTGAGCGTGAATCGATGTGGGTCTGAACATTAAGGAGACACGATCACCTGCATTGAAGTCGCCGACAATTTTGCAAAACGTTTTTTGAAACGTGCCATTCAGGCAGTCTGCTGGATTCTCAGATCTAATTATCCAAATTTTATCAGCTTTCTCCCAGAGACGAACAGTGAAGTTGCGCTGTAGGCCAACTGAACGCGTTTTCTCATGCGGATCCGAAAATATCTCATATTTTGGTGACATTTCAGTGGTCGGGCAGCAGATATGCAGTTCAGCTTCGAGGATTCCAATTTCCACCCGAACAAAGAGCATCTCATTCTCTGATCCGTGTGATTTACGAAGTGTTTTGAACCCCAAGTCGATTTCGACTAAAGCCTCATCCGCTTGGCCGCTTTCGAATGGTTGATTAGACGTGAATGTGAACTGACCAGCCATGTACATCAGTGGCGCGAAATTGTTGTATTTTATAAAAGGAATATGCGCGTTGGGCGCATGAAAGAACCGAGTGATGCCAAGTTTGGATACGTCAAAACCGCCAAGAAGATCATCAATTGCAAGTATTACTGCACCATACAGATACCGCGTGGATTTACCGTCGCAAGACCGCCATCGGGATCTAGTCGTCTTGTTTATCGAGTAGCTGTTGTTGTACTGCCATCCTTTGCTCTCGACGTGCTCTCTAATGGCTTGATTCAAATGACCTTCAAACGGAGAAGCAAGACCATTTTGCAATCTCTCCATCGCGTTTGAGGCCTTTTGGGGGCAAATTTCATACTTTCGGTCAGGTGTGAAACCATCTGTTACCAATTTCTGCAAGTGTGTGACCCCAAGAAACTTTCTGCAACCAACCCCGTACCGCACATTGGCCGCATCTTTCTATGGAGGTCAATATGAAGGTGTTAATTTATATCGCATTTGCGTCAGTTTACATGGTCCTAGCGAATGGCGGAATGCCTTCAAGAAGGGGCTATGCAATTCTAGCGATAGGGTACTTGTTCTTGGCAATAATTTCGCTTTTACCGACACCTTGCTGGGAGACTATTGTAGGCTTTCTAAACCTAGGGCACCTCGATTTTTGACTGTTTTCGCGACCATGGAGCAGTTGGTGCCGCCTGAATGGCCTCGGAGACCGTTAGCTGACGGAGTGTTGCGTCTGGTTTGATGATGCGTTGCGCATTTCAGGATCGTTTTTCGTGATGCGCCGCATGTTATAGGCGAGATTCTTCATCCCGATCTTGGCCTAGGCCCGCACCAGGCCATGCGCGCACGAAGGGACGTCATTGGTGTCGGTTGTTGAATGTTCATGGGAATATCCTCTGTCAATCGAGGCAAAATCACCTCGACCAACAGCACACACCCAACATCACAAATCGCGAAACAAATCCCAGCTCAGCGCAACGCCAGAAACAAGCGCCCCTATCGCGGAGCGATTTAGTGCACGGGCCGGAAGCGGCGCTCAAAACAAGGGACGGTGGGGGCCGCGCACCGCTTACACTTAAAGGGCCGCACTGCTCAAGTCGTAAGCCCCCGCCGTGCAGCGAGGGCTTTGTGCCTGCTCACCCAGTCAAGCCCAACTGCGCTTTGACACCGCCGATGAAGGTCTCGTCGTCCTGCGTGGACCGCGCGGCCATATAGGCTGCGGCGCTGATCGCATCGGTTTACCTCGCGGGAATGGATCTGGACCCTGCATGTGGGCCTGTTTAGTTTAGCGACGAGATTAGACAGGGACGTCTACGAAATCTTGCGGCGGTATTGGGAAAATTGAGGCCGTAAAATGGGTTGGCAAGGGTTGGGTCACTGATTCAGGTGGGTGCTTTAGGGTGATAAAGATTCTTCATATTTCAACTTCGCAAGGAAGTGCACTGCCACTACAATCTGCGAAGAAAACGAGCTTCGTTAATTCTTTTTCCAAGGCCGTTAAGGAACCGCCCCCAAGCAGATAAAGAAAGCACATTCTGCCAGTTCAGTGACTGCCAGAGACTTCGCGCCACCAGCGGGCCGGTTCGCTGAACCCTTGCCCAATCGGAAACATAGGAAATATCCTTAGGGCCTTCATAGGAAAAGCCCAACTTCTGCTGCAGAGCTGTCAGTAGTTGGACATCGACAGGCTGAACGCCATCGGTGATGCCAAGCTCTCGTGCGCTAGCGATTGGTTGCCAGCCTATAGGTTCATACCGGTCTAGGAAATCCAGCCATTTTGACAATGCAACTTTGCGCGTCTCGAAGCCAGGCGCTGCCATTCTGCCTGATTGTAAGAAAGCAACCGTCAGTGCATCTTCATGCGCGAGCCGCCGATACCGCAGCCCACGGCGCTCATTATATTCAAGACGGTTCTCTGCACCTGATAGGTCCATGGCCATACTCAGACTTGGACGAATTAGCATGTGGTGAAGCTCGATCCGAGCGACTGCTCCATCTTTGTGAAAGCCTGGGAAATGGTGGCTTTTCAAACGGTCATGACTTTCCAATGGACTGTACGAACAGTAGCCCATATCCCGCAATGATCGCACGGCCTCATCCTGCTCGGCGGGATGGGGCAACCAAATGTCTAGATCGGAAATCAGGCGCCGCGCGTGCGGGGCGTAGTGCCCCATGAGCCATTCACCACCCTTAAAAACCACAGGTTCTAAACCTGCTGCGTTCAAGCCACCGATGACGGTACTAAGCTCATTTCTCATAGCTTGTTCGCGCACCTTAGAATAGTCGGACACGGCACTTAAAACAGCCTCTGCATCTGTAGGCATGAAGCCTGCGCCCACGCAGCGGTCATAGAGGCGCGGTGCGACCAGCCAGACGTCCGCAAGGCGCACAATCTCAGGCCAAAGGGCAGAAGGGGGCGGTTCAAGCAGTGCATCAGCCCAGACTGGCGAGAGAACCCGGCATATCCAATCCCGTGCTTGAGATAGTTCCTGCTGGCTAAGTGTCACAATAAGTCCCGCAAAACACGTTCGGCGTCTTTTAGGTCGCTATAGATTAGCTGATATGTCGGTGTGTGCTCGAGAAAGTCGAAGACACCGTTTAAAAGGCCTACATCCATCCGTTCACCTGTCCGGTAACCAACACCCACCAATGCAAGAAGCGTCTCACGGAAATCTAGCTGAGAAACGTCCAGTATCGCACCGGCCACGTAGCGTGGAAAAACGATAGCCTTGATACGACGTGGCCCGATATCGGAGCCCATTTGCCAGGCAGGTGGCACAGCGGGAAACCGGGCCTGCTTGGCGTCATAAGTGACCTGGGGCAGATTGTGCAACCCCGCATAATATGGCGCTAGGATTGGCAGGGCACCGTCTTTAACCGAAATTGCAGAGCAAAATGGCAAAACTATGTGATGCAGGTCATTTTCGCGGGAACAGGCTAACCCTACTATATCGTCTCCGCCATATGCCCAACCATGCGCGGCTAGGAAAGCTGTCAAAGTCGATTTTCCCGCGCCAGATAGGCCGGGCATTACGATGCTCCCCTCATCACGCCCCACTGCAGCAGCATGGAATGTTCCCTGGAAATCTTCTGTTCCATAGGCACTGTAGAAACACCAAAGGACAAGGCGACTGAGCGCATCCGAATCAGTTTTTGCTTCTACGCAAGTTGAGCCAAGGCGCAAAAAAATGCCGCCGTGCGTCACGAACATCTCAATGGCCTCCACCGCCGAACCAGTCGCCTCGGGCAGCCCAGAAAGGAAGCTCCGGGCCCTTGTTAACACGTCGCTGCCCTTGTGCGACGGGTCAGACATGATGCGAACGCTGACTTCAGTGCCTATGAATTCCATGTCGCGCTTCCACTCAAGCCTCGCCTCAGTGGTGGCCGATAATAGCGTCTCGGCGCAGACTACTTGGTATGGTTGCGATTGCGGTGACGCTGAGCTCAGATTGATCCACACCATCCCATTAGCTGAAGTTGAGAGCCAGCCAAGTTCACGCCAAGCAGATAAGATTTTGGTGACGTCTCCACTTACCGACGATGCAGGCCGGTCAAAGACCTGCCCAATCATAGCAGCGAGTTCATCGGGCCGCGCAGCCTCGGTGGCAAGCTCCAGCCATATCAGTGAAGCCGAGCCGTTCAGCAGAGTGAACTCAAAGCTGTCAAGATCGACCACCACTATGCCTTCATTGACAACGCGCCAGAAAAAGCGCATCCGATTCGTTACGCAGGCGGTATCTGGCGCTTTTTGGACCAGCGATCCCACTATCAGCAGGTCAAGCTGCAGGCTGTCGCTTTGGTCGTCATCATGGCAAGAGCAACCGGGGCTGCATACGCCCCTTTGCGCATACGTTGCAGCAGCTTGCGCTTTGATGCATCTATCGCATGGTCCTCAAGATTAGTTTCTTGAGGCGTCTTGTTGTGCTCGGTCATCGCTTCGATATCCTTTGGTGACTTTTTGAAAATGCACCAGCTTGTAAAAACAAAAAGGTGACCCGACACTTTACTATTAAAATTAATATCTGCGAGTCAAGCAGTTATGGAACGTTTGATCACCATTGCTGGTTACGGCACTTGTTGCGGTGAACAATTAGATTGGCAAAAAAGGTAGTGCTCGCCAGTGAATGCACGCCATCCTGCCAACTGCGCGCCAACCACCACAGCCCACGCTACACGACGCGCATCTCGGATCTACCAGTGGTTAGATGACCCCCCCCCCCGGGCATGGTTCCTCCCGAGCCCTATCTGTATACGGGGGGGGGCTAAGCGCGCCATTTCGCTAGCGCGTGGCTTTTTCACCGGGGAATTCACTTGGAAGCCACTCTGGCAAGCAGAGAAATTAAAATGATTAGATTACAGAGGTTTGGGGATATAGAGCTGGCTCTCAAGGTGGATTCTTGAGTGGTTTAGTCAAGAATCCACTTTGGCCAAACCCTAGCCAGTTTGGCCAGGGTTGGAAGCCACCCCAGCGGTAGCGTGATTTGGGCTTTGCAGAACCCGCTGATTCAAAACAAAAATCAGATTGACTTTTCTAGCCCCCTTGACGTACTCATTGATCATCGAAGATTTGCGCCCGGAGGATATACCTCGCGGGCGTTTTTATTTTTCCCACATCGCGGATCCGATTGTGTCGCTGGCTATGTTGCCCGCGCGCATCGGCATGTCCGCTCTGTCCCAAACGAGAACCGCCCCATGG
>Ga0307966_1003408_pt1 | contig 11972 bp, 9 predicted proteins | sample OrgLakmetagen646_FD_203141 | JGI IMG/M metagenome (GOLD analysis project Ga0307966, IMG submission 203141) | Saline water microbial communities from Organic Lake, Antarctica - #646 | ecosystem: Environmental > Aquatic > Non-marine Saline and Alkaline > Saline | place: Antarctica: Organic Lake... | reverse complement strand
CCTCACCTCTGTACTCTACTTGGGTTTTTTTTCTTTTTCCTGGTTTCCTTTCTTTGGTTCTGGGTCTCCTTGAGCAGCTTCCTTTTGCTTTCTCCTCTGCTTGAGCCCTCTCTCCTCTTTTTTTTTTTTTGTCTGTCAGGCCCCTGCTGGGGGCCGTAGCTGTAACACTACCCCCCAAAAAAAAAAATGAGAGTATAGAGGGAACGTTTGTTTTGAACTCTGTAGCCGTGTCAACTAAGGGAGACCTGAAGAAGATAAGTGCTGAAACAATAATTGGTAGTCGCAGTCAGCGCAAAAAATGGAAGCTGTAAAGACAGACTCGTTTCGACTAGTCAAACTTATTCTAACAATGTCTATATAGGGGGATGTGTAAGACAAACATCCAAGATAAAAGAGAGAGTTTGAAGAAAGCTGCACCTTATAAGACCAGGCGGGCCAAACTGAAAATAAAGCAACTTTTATGAAATGAAGTCTATCACGACCTCAAGGTCGGTGCTGTCTAGGGGGGGTTGCTCTGCTGGTGACTGGTTGCGGTGCTGCTGAATAGCTCTCCCTCAGTTGCTGCCCACCCCTGCCAGTCAAACCCCTCCATTAGCTAGTTCTGTTGTTTTTGTGTTTTTGCGGAGAGGGAGTAACCGCACAACTAGTTTGTGGCTGGCCAAGGACAGTCAGCAGCCGATCAGCCAAGAGTGCCAATTGGCTAGCTAAAGGTCACCCCTGTTGTAAACATTGAGAGGGGCTTGGTACCTTGGTTGTGGAACCTCATCTTAATTGGCGTGGGGAAAAAAGCCGCTGTACTGTATCCTTTCCCTTTCCTTCATACCTTACGTGGTTATTAAATCCCGTTGTACTGCTTAAGCAGTCACCAATTCTTCGCTACTAGACTACCAGAGGCATATCAATCCCATCCACGTCATTTGACATGGTGTACGCACCATACATGGAAATAACGGTGACCTATTTTAAACTCTGTTGAAGCAGTGTTTCTAAAGTCACTGGCGCCCACCGATCCCTTACTAAAGCACGGATTGTGCTCTGCACGTTGTCTAGGACAATACTTGTGCTGCCAAACGAGTAGACCTGCAGGATAGCGCACGAGCAAGTTCAGTTAAGGTATAAGACTGCTGCTCAGTGCCACTCCGTGCTGCTGATCATGTTTGATGTATGATGTATGATGCTGTTGCAAAGCTTAACAAGAGGGTCAGAGAACACCAGTGTACTGACACAACAGAGAGACGGCACGCCAACGTGCAGCGGGTAAAACAGTCAAACCAGCCGTAGTGGGTATGCATTACACACGTAGAGGTGGCATCCAGAGCCCAATAATAATTTATTTTGTCACTACGCAAGGGCTCACTATGCTAGATTCACAACCTCAACTCGTGCAACCCCAGGAAGAGAGAGCCAATGCCCCTGACTCAATTGCTCACCTTCATTTGTGTGACTAATCTTAGACACAACAACGCAAAATCAATTCTTCCACCTCCATCAATTTTTACTCCGCCACTATGTATGGAAAGGAACTGCACTTAACAGTAGAGGAAAAAACAGACTGACACACTGTCTGTCACAAACCCACACACTCTCACAAAACCACTCACTTGCACATAAGAGCCCATCCACGCGCATACATGCGTGCACTTGCATGCACACACACATGCGTCACCAAAAGCAGATACAAAAAACCTCTCACCTGCTGCCAACCCTGTGAGAGCATCCAAACTAGACGACCGAGATTTGCAAGAAAATGGACGCAACAACTATCAGCAAAAGCAACCACAATGTATCAATCACAGAAAAGAGCAGCCCCCTCACCTGCTGCCCGTCCTGGAAGCGCCCAAATTTGGGCATGAATTGGACACTGTACTCTTCGGCAAAGCGCTGTACTAAATCACGCAGCGTGAGCTCTGACGATGAGGGAGCCCCCATTCCCATGGCAGCAGCAGTGGCCTTGCTGGCAGCGCCTGCCTCAGCTGCAGGTGAGTGTTGTGTGTGTGTGTGTACGCATGTGTATGTATGTGTGTGTGTACAGCGTTGCTTGCATGATTTTAAGCACGAGTTGAACCACCGCACGGGATTGCAAACTCCCTGTATCAGTTAATCACAAGCTGAAGGCAAGAATGCTAGCATGGGGATCAGTTCTGCTCGAGTCACCTCTCGAGCTCATCTTTGTGCGCCACACAACTGAGTCAGATTAGACAGGACCATCTTGCAGGGAGCGTCTTCCCGCACCAAAAAATACAATGTGCGTGGATGAAACCCTAGCATACCTGCATCAGTGGACTCTGATGCTCCCCATCTTGAGGCGTACGCGGTGGATGGAGCTGCTGTGGGTGCAGGTGGCACTGTGCCGTCCACAGCCTGCAGTTTGTGTGTGTGTATTGTGTGTAGGTTGAGTGTGTATTGTGGGGGAGAGTGCATGTGTTGGCTTGACATGCTGCTTTGGGACAGCAGGCTGCAGGAGAGGCGAGACATGAACGGCCTTGCAAGACAACCTGAAACAATGATGCAAAGCAACACGTGTAAAGCTGTGCTCGCAAACTACACCAAATGCATCCAAGGTCTGCAGAGCACGTGCTTCCAAATCATTGAACAAACAGAGCAAACAGCAAGTTTTCTGTGTGTTCATCACGCAAAGGGCTGCAATCAAAATCAGAGTGGTGACGGTGCTACAACACCATACACGCACAGCACACTGGTCACCCTGTCTGGTGCTGCTTCTGAAAATGGCAGTGCATGCGCTTTGTGATGGCAACGTGACTAATTTTCATCGCGACTCCTTTTCTGCATCTGGTGTAGCAAGTGGTTGCAATGGCTGGGTAGATGTGCTGACTTCCATTTTTCCCGCACCGTGTTCATCATGTCTAGGGCTGCATTGAGTTGGCGGCGCACACGCTCGTGGTCGATGAGGCTGGGTGGGAAGGAGGCCTTCCACCCTAAATACCAGGCAGTCACCTCGTCGTAGTTTGGTGTGTGGGATAGCCAGTAGTGCAACACCTGCATGCACAATGTGAGTGTGTAAATGAGTGTATGGTTTGTGAGTGTGTATGTGAATCGGTTTGTGTGAGCTTATGTGTGTGGTATGCGTGTGTAGTTGCTATTACACGTGCCAGCGTTAGCCTGCACGTGTTGTGTGTACCTATGCGTGAGTGCTTACGTGCACAAGAGCAGGAGTAACTACACAGTGAAATGTAGGAGTCGCAAGAAAACAACAATGCTACCTAGGTTAATGAAGGTGCCACTTTGGGAAAAATCCCACGTCCAGGAGGGCTGATATCTGATATCAGTGATATGCAACACGGCATCTCCAACAAGAACAAAGCACGCAGGCAGACTCACCTGGTGCCACTTTGGGAAAAAGCCCACGTCCAGCAGAGCTGCCATGTGATGGATGGGCAGCACCTCGTGCCAACTCATGATCCACTGGAAAGGAGCCATGTCCTGTCACACAGGCAGTGGTGGTAGGACAGGTGGGGTTTGAATCTGAATAATAATGACAGATGGGTGGAGCCTCGTGCCAATTCACGAGTAACTGGAAGGGAGAGCCATTTCCTATCGCACGGACAGTGGTGGTGGGATAAATAAAATACATGTAAGAAATGATAGGTGATGACAGGCGGGACGCCTGCGGGGCTCTGGTTTGTGCAAGCACTAGCTTCTCATAATCCCAGTTAAATTTTCCTGGGCTCTGGTTTGTGCAAGCACTAGCTTCTCATGATCCCAGTTAAATTTTCCCTATCCTTATGCGGGGGAGGAGTTATACTGTGCCTGTTGCCTAGTCAATCCTTTCCCTTGAGTAGTCATGTGAGGTGTGTTTCTTACTGCGTACGCGATAGCTGACCTGATGTGCTTGGACTTGGGCACGGGTCAAAAATATGACTGGCAGTTTGAGCGTGAATGGCTACACCTTTTACAGGCACCTACATGCACGCATGCACTCCCCCCCCCCCCCGTCCATTTGCGTGCAGACCCACACCCACACCCACACCCACACCCACCTGTGCAACTGGGTTCACGACAAAAGCCTGCAGCGCCATGGCCAGCTTGGGCACTATGCAGCGCAGCAGCATGGCATCCCACTCGGCTGCATCAAACACTCGGTGCCAAGGTCTGAGCAGGACAAGGGCACTGCTGTCGCTGGGGTGCCATGCCTGTGTGTGTGTGTGTATGTGTGTGTGTGTGTGTAAATGTGTGAAAGTGTGTGTATATGTACGTGCACGTGTGGTGTGCGTGCACGTGTGTGGGAGCGTGCATGTACCCTCCCACAGGCTTTGCCTTTCGCTGAGTTGCCGCAAGCGTGTGTCTTGTATTCTGTGCGTGTGTGAGCGCTTACACATCATCCTGCCTATAAAGCCCATCAATGCCGTTTCACAGTATGCACTAGTGTGTCTGATATGTAATATGGATCTGTGTACAGTGACTGATTTCACACCATCCTACCTGTAAAGCGAATCAGTGCCGTATGGCAATGCACTAGCGTCTTATACACTGGTTGTGTTAATACTTACACACCATCCTACCTGTAAAGCAAACCAGTGCCGTATGACAATGCACTGGTATGCCTTGTAAACCGGTTGTGTTGATACTTACACACCATCCTACCTGCAATGCCACGCCCAGTTTGTGCCGTATAACAGGGTATAGCTCTTCTAACGCAGACCCTAAGAACGGCAACCAAGGATGTAACCAGGCATGAATGGGCACCGTTTCCTGCGGCCAGGAGTAGCGTGATGGCAAGTGTATGTATGTTTGTGCATGCGGGCGTGGGTGTGTGCATCTTTTCTGAATGAGCGCATGTCGGACATTCATGTGTGTTACATGTGTTTCAGTGCGTGTGCGCCTGCGTTTGATTGTGCATATGCGTGCATTGCCTGTAAATTAAGGTATAGCCAGATGTCAACAAACATCAATGAAATGCACCAAAGAGGAGACTGGCTAGTCACAACTTTCGCCACTGCTTGCATGTATGCACACAAATGTCTTGCAGCACAATTGCACTGTGAGGACTCTCACGTGCCTCCGTCTCACACTGCTTTTCCAGTCACCTGTCACATTGCATGAACCATGCGGAGCACCCTAAATAGCTAACGCGGAGCAACCTAATTGCTCAAGCCACGCAGAGCAACCTAGCGGTCACATTGCACAAGCCATACAGAGCAAGCACGCGGAGCAACCTAATTGCACGAGCCGCGCAGAGTCACATTGCACGAGCCACGTGGAGCAACCTAAATAAATTACAACTTTTGTAACCATGCAGAGGTTCATGATTGCAAATGCTGCAACCATACCTTAGAAACACCTGTTATCTGTCTATCACACATACACCGACACCGACACACAAACGAGCACACACACACACTCACACATACACACAAACGAGCACACACACACCGCGTACTGCGGCCACCCCTCCACAAATACGTCCCCTTCTTTGCGACCCCCCTCCCCCCCACCTGCCGTGGCTCCCACTGTGTGACGGCACTGCGGAGCTTTGGCATGACAAGCATGTCGAGGACGTGCTGCAGGGCCGCACGTGGTAGCGCAGGCTCCCAGGCTTCTAAGAAATTCAAGAGGGCCTGCGTAGATGCGTGTTTGTGATGGAAGGCAGGATTAGCGTGGGAGCTGATCTAGGCATTGGAAGAGGGCCAGGGTAGGAAAATCTCGCCCTCTACCCCCTCACGCCGTTTCAATACCTGGTGGCTCCCAAAAATTACAAGAAGCATCACACACATTGGCAGCAGACCAGCAACCACCTTTGTGCCGGAGCCTGATCACCTAGACACTAGACCGTGACCTGCTTACACCCACCTCAGGATCTCGTGGTTCCCACATGATGCATGCTGCACGCAGGGGCGGCAGCACAGCTTCCATGACTAGCAGCAAGTAAGGGTCCTGGCCATCCATGCTGCCGTCCATGCTGCCGAACGCACCGGAGGACGCAAAAAGCGCGGTGCCTCCTGCACCTCCTGTGTGTGAGTGTTTGTATATGTGTGTGTGTGTGTGTGTGCGTGCGTGCGTGCGTGCATGTGTGTGTGTGAGTGTTTGTATGTGTGCGTGCATGTGTGGTTTGAATGGAGTAACTTGCAAGAGATAAACACTTTGCAGCGGATGTGGTGCATCATGTGTTGATTGGGCGGATAATGGTGGACGTGAGAAATGCAATCTGAAAGACAACGACCAGAGGGGTGCAAGGAAGCACGCTTGCAGAATGAGAGTGCATGCAATCTTGCACAATTGAACCCATGTACACACGCCTGCTGCACCACTGCCTGCTGTGTGCCCTGATGGCTGTAACTTACATAGACATGCATCCACACACACTCACACACCTGCTGCACCTCCGCCTGCTGTGTGCCCTGACGGCTCTAGCATAAACAGGCATGCATCCACACACGAACACACACCTGCTGCACCTCCGCCTGCTGTGTGCCCTGACAGCTCTAGCATAAACAGGCATGCATCCACACACGTGCACATACTTGCTGCACCTCCGCCTGCTGTGTGCCCTGTTGGCTCTAGCACACACAAACATGTACACACACCTGTTACACCTCCGCCTGCTGTGTGACCTGACGGCTCTAGCAACGGTCGCCAGCGCCGAAAGTCGGCAGCACAGCGTTGGGGGTCTGCCAGGGGGGACCAGCCCTGGCGTGGTGTGCGTGTGAACAGGTGTGCATGTTTTTCGTGCACACACATATGTGTGTGTGCGTGTGTGTGTATGTGTGTGTGTGTACACATATCTGCTTAAGTACTTGGAATTCAATCCTCTTCTTCTCTAATCCAGTTCTTTACTTCAACAGAGAACTGAATTCATCGGTGCATATGCGTGCATGACCGTTAATTATGACATTTGCACACAGTGGAGAAAGCACACAGAATCCAGAAAGCCCAGTCTGTCAAGTTTCTTCCTGGAAACGGTAAGGAACACTGAAGGCAATAAGTTCCCTCCTTCAGCGTCTTTGTATAAAATGCTGTATGTTGTATGATTTGGCCGAACCTGTATATTCAAGGAATGTGTGTTCAAGAAATTTAAGGAGAAGGATCTCAAAAATTGCAAGCTCACATGGTGTCCAAGCCCAACAGATCTGATCATCACCAAACATATCTGACCATCCCCACAGTCACAATTCTGGCCAAACAACACCCCACACGCAATAGGAATGAGTGATGCCACCCACCTGCAACGCCGCTGAAAGCCGCGGCAGTGCGTGCGACAGTGCCGCACTTGCTATATTATAAAGCATATACTCCTCTCTATATTGACGCAGCACGCCTGCATAGACGGCCTCCACCTATATTGTGTGTGTGTGCACGTGTGTGTGTGTGTGCACGTGTGTGTGTAAGTGTGTGTGTATGAGTGTGTGCGATCACTCAAGTAGCCTTTCATGTCGTTGCAGAAAAATGGCAATCGCAACTGACGTGTGTGCGTGAGATTTTGAAAAGCTTCAATCTGATGAACGCACCACAGCTCACTTTGGTCGTACACAACTGAGGTATACAACTGACATCGCTCAACATTGCACGTGAAGTAGATCTACACGTACGATTCAATCAGGTCATCGAAACACACAGTTTTCCTACGTAGTTCTAACTAGTAGTATCACCTGCTGCAGTGACAAAGCGTTTGGATCTCCAGGTTGAGCTGAACACCGCCCCACTTCTTGGAACACTTGCTCTAATCGATGTAGCTGCTCCCCCTGTATCAAAGCCTGCATGGATGATGACGACATGTGCACGCAAAGGTTTGCTTGCTGGTGCTCACAAATACCTTGCAACTCAACCTTGAAAAGGGAGTGCCGAGTGCAGGCCATAAAGATCAAGCCAAGGCATTGTAAGTAACGAACGCAGGAACCACCTTGTGTTCCAGGCATTGATGAAAGGCATTGATGAGCCTGTACCATTCGGGCGCGGCTCATGCCGCGAGATTTAAACAACAGCTGAACAATAAGCTCAAAACCCCAGGGCAAACAGAGGCCTGGCATCTTGACCGCGCAAACCAGCATCCTAACTGTGTTCACATCCGTGCCCTCTCCTTTTTAAATTAAACACACATACGAGTTCAGATAAAAAAGGTCTGAAAAGCCACAAACCCACTGTGTCAGCCCAGCGCATTCCAGACCAGCCAGCCTCTAATTACGGCAACCAAAACACCAAACAGCCCACCGCGTACTCTAGCCGCTTCTTACTCTGACCTGTGCCATACCCTGCTTGTGCCTCTTCATCACAGCAGCCCATACAAAAGAAACAGAAACACTTAACCCACCTCATCCTCTAGCCGCTTCTTCTCCCGGACCAGCAGCGTGGCTGTGTCCTGTTCATGCCTGAGCTTGGAGTCCAGCTCTTGGATGTCGGCCTCTGCTAGATCCACCAGCAGCTGCAAGTTGTGCTGCAGCTCGGGCATGGGCACATCCGCCTGCTCTTCGGCCTGGGAAAAATAGGCAACATGAATAGTTGATCATAGACGTGCTGTAGCGAACGCGTGGGCACATCTGCCTGCTCTTCGGCCTGGGAAAAATAGGCAACATGAATAGTTGATCACAGACGTGCTGTAGCGAACGCGTGGGCACATCCGCCTGCTCTTCGGCCTGGGAAACATAGGCAACATGAATAGTTGATCACAGACGTGCTGTAGCGAACGAACGCATGGGCACATCCACCTGCTCTTCCGTCTAAAAATTCATAAGAATGACAAGCAGCATTGACCACACACGTGCCGTGGCAGTTGCATGGGCACACCCACTTGCCCTAGCAAAGAAAGTATCCACACAAGCGTGTGCATAAGCTACGCACAACATGCGTGCCTGGCAAGGCGTTTGCCTGACGTTACAAGATCCTTGCAAAACAATTAAAGCCAGCACCACAATTACACGGCAAACGAAATATACCCATCACCCTCGCCCAGAGCACGCAGCAAAACACACTGTACTCGCCACCCAACTGGGCAATGAAGTGCTCTGAGGTAGTGACGAGCCAAACACGAGGCCCGTACCTGTTGAATCATTCATACCTACAGCATCATACCTACAAGATCGCATGCACGCACACAGCGTGTCCATGCCCCCAGCACAACAAGCATGCAGCTAGGCAGCCCTGCTAGGCAGCCCTGCTAGGCAGCAGGCTGTGACCACCCCCACACCTGGACGTTGAGGTGCTCCATGTTGGTGATGAGCCTGGCCTGAGGCCCCCGCATATCCAGGATAGGCTGCGCAGCCAGGGGCTTGGAGGGAGCACCCGCGAGCACCTCTGAAGCGCTCTTGTACTCACGCTGCACACGGGCCTCTTTATGCTTCTTGCGCCACGTGGCCTTCTGCGGCTGGGGCACAGCACCCTGGGCCTGGGGCCCCTGTGTGTGTCATGGGTGTGTGTGTGCGCGTAGGTGTTTGAGCTGTCACGTACTGTGTGTGCGTATGTGTGTATGTGTGGTTTAGAGCTGCTGCTTTTCACACCGCACAGTGAGTACATCATACACACACAAACTGCCGTCATCACGTATGTAGCTTGGACTAATCCCTGTCAAAGTCAACCCGCACATGACCTGACCCTACACAGCTTTAACCTAAAACCACCCACCCTACACCTCCGTCCACATTCTAAACAGCCATTATCCACGGAGCATTTCACACACAGACACACACACCACATAGCTGCACAGCTATGACTCAACAGTCACTCAACACACCTGCGCAGCTTGCTGCCGTGCCGCTTCATCGTCGGAGTCATCATGACGCACGCCAAAACCCATTCCCACTTTCTTTGGTCGCAGCTTTGCCTCCACAGGCTTTGCAATACCTGACTTGTCTCGCCCCAAACCCTCTCCAGGCTTGTAACCCATTTTTTGGAGCAGTTTCATTCCGATACCTGACGTGTGTTTGTGACAGAAGGGTTGTTAGTGATGGCGCAGCGAACACGCGGTTAGTATCAAGCACTTCAGGTCTGGGGCACTTAACCTGCACACGCAGTGTATGATGCAAGTCTCACAGCTCACACAGGACTTTCAACTTCTAGTTAGGGTTGACCCAAACCATACATGGGATTACCAAATACTGTATATACGCCGTACATGACCGTATATACGCCCTATTCTCGTACATACCGTATATGAGGGAAAATGGATTCACTCAGAATTAATTCACAGGGGGGTCATTTTGCCCTATTGTACTTTAATTATATCCCATGTACGGTCATTCGGATACGGATACGGTCAGAAATTCCCATGTACGGACACGATTATACGGAGTATTCAGGTACGCTGTACTTCCGTATATACGGTCCTAGCCCACCCTACTTATAGTATGTAGTTGCACTCAAATAAGGGCAAGTTGGCTCTTTCGTAAGTTCTTGCGTTACTCTCTTGTTTGCTCCCTCATTATTTATGCTCTCATTGAGCTTGCACTACTAGCAAACACATGTGGTTTGCATGCAATAACATTTTTTGGAGGTAACATCTCAATAATAAACCTAGCAATGCGAAAATCGGCTCAATAGGCTTGTCTGCAGGAGGTGAGTGTGCTCGTGGGGCTTTTTACTCATCCGCGGGGCTTCCTTCTTGTCCATGGGACTTCCTACTTGCTCGTGGTTCTTCCTACCACTTGTTGATGAGAGGATTGTCACTGCTGGATTTTAAAATGATGCCCATTCTGCACGCCGATTCAGCACCAGCTGAGGTCCTCCGAGCATCACTTCTTTGCTTCTCAAATTGTTGCTCCCACTCCACACCCCCAACCCCAAAGCTGAAGCACACCCTGCTTCTCCCTCATGTCTTGTCTGCAGGGAAGGAACGTCATGGAGGCAAGCGGCCCCTCAAGCAAGGCGGGAGCGCCAAGGAGCAACAGCAAAGAAGGAAAGATTGCAAAAACAGAAGGACTGTAAAAGAATGAGAAAACTAAAAGAAGCTTGTTTCCTCCTGCCGGCCAGAACACACGTACTTTGTTTGGCTCTCGAGCTGCAGAGACAAATGAATTTTTTCGATCAGGGATGTGTCATGCGGTCATTTGGGACGTCCAATACGGTGAAATACGCGTTAAATACAGAATACGTGTATATTACGATCGTATTTTAAATGCAGTTTTGGGAGTGCCAATTTTTGACCCAAAATGGACCCGATTCGCCCTAAAATCACCCAAAACGTTTCCATTTCTTTTCCAATATATTATATGCTAATGATATATATTATGAAAGCACTGGAAGCTCACTGAAAGACCATTTTGGAGGCGGAAATTGCCTAAAAAGGTCAAAAACCAATATCGATTCATTCAATACGGTAAAGTACAATGTTAAATGTGATACGGCATATTATACGAATAGACCGTATGACACATCCCTGATTTTATGAGACAGAAACACGGCGCTCTTAGCAGTGCACTTTGAGAGCCTTAAAAGTCAAACGTGACACTTTCTGCTCTTTAGTCTGAGCAGTGCAAGCCATTACACAGCGTGCATCTCACCACAGAATATAACCTGAATTACCAAGGCGGCAATATCGGCAGAACAATCTCCAACCCGCGTGCAGCCCACATCAAGCGTGCGTGCACACGTATTGCTCTTAGTTCTGAGTGAGCATCCCTAATCACCAACGGCGGCACTCTCTAAGCAGCAGCACAATTCACTCAGACAGTGCACAGCTCACAACAAGCACGCCAACACACGTCCAACCTTCTCACCTTTTGTAAACTTTTCAAAAGTGCCAAACTCAGGGTCAGCTGTCCGCGAGGCTTGTCGTTGCGTCTCCTGTTTGTGCTGCTGCTGCTCCTCCTGCCTTCGTTTGGCTGCCTTGGCTTTGATCCTGAAGGATTTGAAAAAAGGAAAGGCACAGATGAGCGCATGTATATGGGTATGGTCTACGTACTGTATTTCTGGCATATCATACATGTGAATCTATGTGCACTTGAATGGGGTCTACATGTGTGTTTGTGTGTGTGTGTGTGTGTGTGTGTGTGTGTGTGTGTGTGTGTGTGTGTGTGTGTGTGTGTGTG
>Ga0307966_1003407_pt1 | contig 11973 bp, 13 predicted proteins | sample OrgLakmetagen646_FD_203141 | JGI IMG/M metagenome (GOLD analysis project Ga0307966, IMG submission 203141) | Saline water microbial communities from Organic Lake, Antarctica - #646 | ecosystem: Environmental > Aquatic > Non-marine Saline and Alkaline > Saline | place: Antarctica: Organic Lake... | reverse complement strand
CATCAGCTTTCTGACCGTCCAAACAGTAAAAAGACACTCTTCTCTCTCCTATGTCTAAACAGGTAAGTCGTATCTCGTTCAATCTTCTTTCAATATCCTTTGCGTCGCTTCTACTGCCAGCGCATACAAACAGGATTGTTCTAAAGCAGGCAGAATAATTCTGTTTACCAGTTTCATATTGGGGACGGGAGCCGTTAGAGGAAACATCAGACCATCCAGGTGCTATTGAGCTGTCTGTGAAGACGAACAGGGGGCGCTGCGTGGCATCGACTGGACCAGTGCTTGCATCAGGACCTGCAAAGAATGAAAATTTGAGATTTGGTGCTGCTGCTGATGGTGGTGGTGGTTATGGTGCTGCTGCAGAACGTGCTTTCTTATGGTTGCATCCACCTTGCGGTGTACGCATACGCATGAAGTGTGCGCTTCAGTAGGTGAAATTTCACCTTTGAGCACTCAATGCAATTTCCTTCGAACATACAATGATCTGAGAGCATTTCCTTCGAACGTCCGATGATATGAGAGCTATGGTTATTGGAACTACTGAGACAGAGAGTCGGTGAGTCAATCAAACTCGTGCAGCTTCCTTACTCCCTCCTGAGTCAAGTGATCAAGGTCTTCACATTTGTTTGCTTTAGTGGTGCCTTCATATAAGATACTCTTTGAAGATAGCTTCGCTGCATAGCTTGCTCTTCACTTTTTCCAACCAGCACCTCTCAGCCAGAAAAATCTCACACTTTCCGCTCACCAGGCGTGCTCTGCCCCTGTAGCAGGCTGCGGTGCTTGGGCAGCGACCGTGCTTCAGCTTCATGCCCCAGGTCCACTGCCAGAGCATCAGGTGAGTCTCTGTCAAGCCCAACATGGCGCAAATTGACTATTAGCCTGCTGTTTGACTTGACTGAATTGTTGTACAAGTCAGAAATGATTGTCAGATCTTTCTTTAATTCAGGCCAGCTCCTGCCAGGGTTCAACGCAGCATCATCAAGCAAGGTTTTTGTGCCGTTGTTGGTGAAACGCTTTCCTCCTCCTGCTGCATGACCACCCTTAGCATTTAGGGTGGCGGCTGCAGTGGCACAGTCTTGGGCACGGAAAATGATGTCCACTTGAGTCGTCAGGTCCTGTGCATGCATGTGAAAGGAAAAGGAGGCAGATTTGTTGTGCTCCTCTGATCGCAGATGGAAGAAGGTGTTGCTAATCTGAGCGTGTCCATCCAGAGCAAATTGGTGACCTAAAATAGCAATGCCTTTTTACCTGTTTTATGTCGAGGATGCGCCAAAATAATGAAATTGCATTACTTGCCGCGTATAAGCAAGAGACAGAGCAGTGCTTCTCGAAATTATGGCAACAAATTGACCTAACCTCAAACAGCGTAACCTATTTGTCTTTACCCATTTGCCTTTACCAGTTTATTTTTGGCAGGGATCACAACATGGAAGACCGTGGTGTCATTCACTGCAGTCACGTCTGAGGCCTGCTCAGGCATATCGCTGCTTGAGTTTAAGACTCCTGGCACAGCCACAGCTCCCACTATCTGCGGTCCCTCTCCTACACTTTTAATCTCAAAGCAGTGCCTGTGTAGTGACAGCAGGTAAAATGCGTGACATAGCATGATGAGTTCACTGCCCGCCCCAGTGTGGTGCAGCAGCCTCGCTCTCATGCGCGCAGAAGACTGGACACACCAGAATAAAGCAGGAAGGTAATTTCTGTCACATACCAATCCTCAACGGTGTTAAGGCTGTGGAGGGGGAGTGACACAATAAGCACTGGGGCTGCGAGGAAGCTGCTGGACTTTAGGGTCAAGTGCTAAGCTTGCATGCAGATATTTTGCCCTCTCCTCTTCCCTTGGATCCTTAGAAAAGATTTAAGCCTGAGCAGCTGTAAACCTACCCAGTGAGAGCGGCGTCGCGCTCAGGAACGTACGCAGATGGGAGAAGGTGTTGCGGATTGGGAGCAGCTTTAAGTGAGGAGGAGATTAATACCATCGTGGCTTCTTCCCAGAAATCCGTGGGATGGGAATCTGCCAGAGTGGAGCCGAAAGGAGCCAAGAGCACAAAGAGGAGGGCGATTGTCATCTTTGGCCTCGTGCTTCTATTTATTTGTATTGTTTGATATTTTTAGATGTGAATATAATATACAAAGTCGGAGCGGAGAAAAAGATTCCGAATACCTAGAATAGGCAAAAAACAGACTGCTGATTGTATACGTAGATGTAGATGCGAAGTTCTTTATGAACCCAGCGGAACAAGAAGGCCGTAGGCCGGAGGAATTACTTCGCTTGCATGCATTGAGAGGCACAGACGGCAATTGTATGTAGTGCACGTGCACGTACGGACCACCTGCACACTTGGAGGCAAGTTGAGAAGTAGGAAGTAGAAAACCCCAAGTGAATATGTAGGTCTACTTGTATGTCGGTGTTTTGTGGGTTAGTTGAGGAATCTGCACAGCAAGATCTGCACGCTTCTTTGGTGTTTGTTTGCTTGCGTGGCTGTAGCCTTTATATCGCATGCCCTTGCCTCCTTAACCAGCAGCACCAGCCAAGCCAGCAGCACCAACCAAGCCAGCAACACCAGCATGAGCAGCCCCAGCAACAGAATCAGCAGCGACTATCCCTAAGAAACAAAAGCAGCAGGCACCAGTGACAGAGAGGAGCAATGCAGCCAGCCGTGAACAAGAAGCGGCGTTTTTGCGAGCCCTTGAGACCTGGGCGGATAACTTTTCGGTACATATAGATAACAAGTTTGACTCTCTACAATTGCTGAGATAGAGCCTGCCTGGTCGTCTCATGCTGCATGTTTATGATGCCCAACTTGATGCTTTTAGACAGGCGCCTGCTGCCTTGCTTCTGCTTTCTAGAGCTGGCTTGACTTTCTTCATGTCTTCTGTGGAGCACTAGCACTGCTTCCTTCAGAACTCTCTGTGCTCGGACCAAACCTTTTTCTGCTAGTTCTTAAGCAATTTAACTCTCCTTTTCTTCTCCAAACTAGACTTTTTTTTCCGTCTCTTTCTCTTACTTATCATAGACGCTAGACGCTTCCCCTTTTGTTTAGATAGGTATGGTTGTATGGTTACAGGCTTTTTTCCAAGCTTCCGCTGAGTTGTCCTTTGAGGCATTTATAGTGGTATAACCTTAACTTCCGGGACACTTTTATCTGCTTTTGTTGAACATATGTTGGCCGTTGTGCCCCTAGGCATCCTGCACTGTAACTTTGCATTGCTTATTTAAAAGATGCCCCTTTCAAGGGTTACAAGGATGCCCCTTTCTGGGTTTATGAGAAGGGCTGAACTTGCAACGTGCGGCTTTTTTCAAACTGCTTTCATCTTAGTTTTTGCCTATGCCTAACATCTGCATCCCCTTTCTAACACTTTCACATTGCTTGTACTTTATAAACAGACAAGCAGTCATACTTCTTGACTAAAGGCCTTCTCCTTGCAAACCTTGTAAGCTCAACTGGCATCCTTTTCTCTGTCTTTGCGCTGGCTGCGACCAGTAATATGTTAATACCCTTTTCTTTACTTCTTTGCACTGGCTGAGGGTCGTCCCCATGGCTGGTTGACCCAAACTGTGCCAATAAGCTATCCACCCAATTCAAAGCCCCCAATACCTCACCTGAATGCAAGGTACTTGATATGAAATTTAAACCATTGACATTTGCTGGAAATTCGGCATCCTGGGGGGCTGTGTGGGGCCCGGTGCGTAATTTGCACCCACTTTGGCAGGGAAAAGGTACATTTATTGAACTTGCCCCGATCGACCTCTGCTTCAGGATGTAGGCATTATACATATTATATAACAATGCTGCTAGGTCGAATTTGGGGCAGGGTACTGGGAAAGCCGGCGAGTGGGAGGTACTCACACAAGGGACACAGGGGAAAGGGGAAAAAGGCAGAAAAAACTGCTTCTCCATACCTGCTGCGAGTTTCTGCCCGGTTGCGGTATAAAATATTAATTATATTAAAATTTGCATGGAGCCAGATTGGTGCAGTGCGTGAGTGATGGTGTCTGTTTCTGACCCGTTATTCTTCATTTTATTGCGAGCCACCCACTGGGTCTTTCCGCCTGCTTTCTTTGCAGGCAAGTTTAGAAAATATCAAGCTATCCAAAACAACTTTCAGCTTCCAAAACGGTGGAGTAGTTGGGGAGATAGAGCCAAAATGGCTTATTGGCACAATTTGACTAGGAAAGGGCGGGACAGTCATGGGGACGACCTAGGCCCCCCTTTTTACATTTGTTTATTTTGGTGCTGAGTGGGACCTGTCAGATCAAATCACTGTCCACAGCAATGTACAAGACTCAGCACGTTACCTAGCTGGCTTAAATTCACTACCACCAATTGGGCATGACAGACCAGCACAAAAAAGCCCATTAGCCTAACATATATGGCCGGTAACCCCCTTTGTAAATCCTTTGTAAAAGCAAGCCCTGGGGAAAAGCAATGTAATAATATCATAGAGTGGGAAACTTAAAACGTAAACGTTGTCAAAAGAAGGAAATCAGTGCTTTTGAAAAAAGATGCTTAGGCGTAGGGCAGCAAAATGTATTGCTGTGATTCCCACATTTTATTTTTCAAGGCAATACTCCTTGGTAGAATCACAGAAAAGAAAAAAGCAATGATCTCTTCCAAAAAGCAACAAATAGGTACTAGACGATGTACCCATCCCTGAGATCCACGTTGTGCGCTTCTGTATTATGAAAGTGTGCATCCAAGGCTGCACGCATTCCAGCGAGGAGGGCTGCACAGGTAGCACGAGGCGTTGTGGGTGGCACCACGATGTACACCACATCACCTGAGAGAAAAGGGAAAAGTCTTAGTCAGCAACACCAAATACCTCACATGTTAAAAAAAGCCTGTTTGCTCACCAACAGCACACGCATGATGACGCAAAAGTGGCTGCCTGTACAGGAACATGGTTCTGGAATCTGTTTTTGAAGGTGAAGAGAAACGGTACGTCTAGGCTGATGGTCTACAATACGTAACGTTGCTATAAGAGTTATCCAAAAGCTGCCATTTCTGTCCTCTACATGGTACAATTATCCATAAGTTGTCCTTCAACCTGGATCTACCACTTTTTCTCTTTCGGGTGCAAACGTGTTAAGGCTCTTACCCAGAGGGCGTGCAAAGATGCAGTGGTGGTCACGTAACATGGTGGCCACGCTTAAAGCTGCTCCCGCTGATGAGGCATACGTGTTGATGGGCGCAGCTGAGGTCAGAGTAGGAGAGGGCTGACAAGTGCGTACCTGACCGCATGAAAAACATCACAAATGGCAGAATTGCTGAAAGTCATGGATTGCATGAAAGTTTGCTGTATGTAAGTTGCACATCCGGAATAATGGCCTGTACTGAAGAAGAGTCCTGCTGCAGCAAACTATGTGTGAAAACCCTGAAGGCGGTCAGCAAGTATCAAAGCCGTGGATTTTATACAGGAATATTACGCATGACAGAGAAATGAAATGAGCTAGCTCGGCTTGTGGGAAACTGGGCAGGCATCATGACGCATGGCTACAACAAAACATGGGGTGCATCACGAGGCAAAGTGGGTGGTGGGAGCAGATCCGATTCTCACCTGGTGTTTATTGACGACATGCTCCTGCAGAGCTTATAAGACACAAATGGTGGTGGTGAAAACAGAGCACCAAAAACACCCATTGACGACAACACTCGCATTGCCAAACTAATGCACCCTCGACGTGCAAAGATGCTCACACCTGCAGTGCCACTAGCGTGCCGATGGCCACCAGCCGAGCCACAGCAGGGTGGTGGGACAGGGCAGACACAGTATCTTCGTCCCACAGAGGCAACAGGGTGGGTGGGGCTGTACACACGTACGAGGCCTCCTTATCCTGATGCCCCATGCCTGCTTGCCTGCAGAAGGCCGGCCACACAGTGGATTGCTGCTGCTCTGTCATGAGCTGCTGCTGCTGCAGCTGCGGCTGGCGGTCCAGATGCTGTGGGTGGCAGCATGCTTGCTGTGGGCCCTGCGGTGATTGCGGGTGCTGATCTTGCGGCTGCTGCTGCTGTTGCTGCTGCACCACACATTGGCGTTGTTGGTGCTTTTGTTGGCCAAGTGATAAGAGTTGCTGTCCTGCTGATTTGTGGCCTGGTTGGGCAGGGGCGAGGTTTGGGTTGTGGGCCGGGCTGGTGAGCATACTGAGGGCAGCCACGATGGCAGCGCATCCGGCGGGGTAGGCAGTGTAGGAGTGGCCATGTAGCAGGGCTTGCATCTATGTGAGTTTTGGAGTGGCACGGAGTGAGCACAGAGAGGTCCGTGCGAGTTTGGAAGTTTCACAAACACAGAGTGGCAGGTAGTAAGTACTCCGTAGCACAAGGCGGCTCGTGCAAGCATTTTGGTAGAGTGGCTGCAGGCTTTTCAAAATAAACGTGAACAAGCAAGATAAGAGAGAGCATATACCGTACAACCCTTATAAATATCTTTTTTGACCCTGCGGGGTGACTGCGGGAAGCTAAAATAATTATTTAATTTTGGGGTGCGTGACGTGCAGGAGGGTGTGAAAATATATATTTTGTGAGCGATGAGTGCCCAGTTTTTGGGACTGGGCTTTCCGGCTCCCCCTGAGCCTCCCCCCGCCCCCAGCAGCCCACCGCGCGCCACCAGCAGCCCCCCCGGCAGGAGCAGCAGCAGCAGCACCAGTGGCCCCGAAGGGACGCTTTCAGCGACCCGTCACAAGATTCTTCAAGGCACCAGCGACAGCAGAGGAGAAGCAGCGAGCAGCAGAGCAGCAGGCCAAGGAAGTGGAAGCAAGCCGTGGAAAGCTGCAGGAGTCAGCGATGGAGAGGGAGAAGAGACAGCTAGAGGAGAAGGAGGCAGATTTCAAAGACTTACATATGTACCCAAATTTCTAAGAAATTTGTGAAGTCCGGGTTTTAACCGATTCGGTTGGACGCACTTTGGGCCTGAATAGCTCCGCGGTCGGGCGTCTATTCCGTGTAAGATTCTGTAGACAATTAAACCCGTTACCTCGGAGCTGGCACGCCGAGTTTCGCGGCGAGCTGTGAGGGTCGGACTTATGGTGATGAGAAGGGCTGCAGAGCGGCGCGTTGTGACGGCCTCAAAATGCGGAATTCACTGTTTTGATTCTTACTTGATTCCGTTCAGGAATCGTGCAGTTATCATGCGCCGTCGCTTTTTGTGGCTGCATGGAGACCTCCAAGGAGGGCAACTTTTTCGGGCATTTTAGTGCCGCTGATATAAACTACTATTTCCTGTCTACTGCTTGTCTTCCTGACTTGTTTACTAGAGACTCGGTGAATCTTAAAAAGTACATCTGACACTTCTAAATATGCCGGCCTCGCAGATTAAAACAAGGCAGGACACAGTCATGTGTTGCAAAAAAGTCTACTCAAGAAGAAACTCAAAAAGGAATTAGAGCAGCCTGTGTGCCAGACCTGTCGGACAAAATAAAATACGTCCAGCTGTTGCAGCGACTCTGGCAGGTTAGAATCAGAGGTTTGCATTGAATAATTAAGTGGGGATCCAGGCAAAGAGGGTCTCAGGTGTTGTGAAACTCAGTACAAAATATAAGTTAGAGTCTAACTGTTAGACTGTGTTGACTTGCAAGGCAGAAGCAGGGAGGGCACGAAAAAGTGAGCGCTTGAAAACGGAAACAGAAAACAAAAAATTACCGCGTCGAAATTTGGGCGGGCGGAGCCCTTCTATTAACCAGAACAGGGTGGTGCGCCCTTGCTGAAAAATATCTTTTTGGGGGGTGCGTGGTTGTGCGGGGTCGCCAAAAATATTTAATTTTGGGGTGCGTTATGTGCGGGGTTGGCCATACCTAAATATTTTTTGGGGGGTGCGGATTGAATCCAGGGCTGTACGGTAGGTCTCAGTAAAGAGGTTACTAGGCAGTAACAAGCTTGAGCAGCAAGGGCGGCAGGCTTGACCGCCTTTGTGACATGTGCGCTGAAAAGCCTTGATGCGGCACAAAAGAATCCACCAGCGCCACATCGTGAGCAGTTTCCCACGCCCTGTCTACTCAATAACTTTCTCACACATAAGTACCTTTGAGTCGCCTTCAAAAGCCTTGAAAACCCATTCCGTCGTGAGCGTGGCAGCCATTGGGAGCACCCCACCTGTCACAAGCTGTCAGTGCATTTACAGACAAAAATAATCTTCAAGTTATAGCCTGTTCGAATGTAAAAAAGCATGATCATAACTTTGTAAGTTCTGCAAGTTTACCAGGCAGTGTACAAGCAGCTTACACAAGCCAAGCCTGGCATTGATCCTAAATGACTCCACGGGGAAGAGTAATTGCAGTAGTTACTGAGCAAACAGTAACACACACGCACATGCATGTGCTTGAGCATAGCCGTTGCAAGACTAGTGGCATTTTCCTACGCATCAGGATTTCAGGGCAAGGCACAAAGCACCAAGATCCGTGACACACCATTTGCACGCACCTTGGCAAAGCATGCTATGTCTGGCTGCAAGCACAGCAAGGAGGCAGCAGTGGGAGCGCCTAACCGGAAACCGCCTGTCATGACTTCGTCAAAAATGACCACCATGCCGCGTGCTCGACATGCCTGCCAAATAGATGGCAATGAAATGGAATGAGGCACGGGAGTTAAAACCGCTCCTTCTATGCTTGTGCATGAGAGTAAAACAGCTCTTCCTGTGTTTGCAAGTATATTGGGCAAACACCTTTCAAGATACTAAAGATATTGCCAGGACAAGGCATACAGCACACGTCAAGCAATACGTCATGCATGCTGATACGTCATGCATGCTAATACGTTATGCATGCTGATACGTCATGCATGCTAATACGTCATGCATGCTAATACGCCATGCATGCTAATACGCCATGCATGCTATTACGTCATGCATGCTAAACGAATGTGGGCTTACAACGTATCAAGATATCAAGATGCACATGACGTTGAATTCAGTGTATAGCCCTTTTAAACACACTACAAGCACCTCATGCATGAACCCTACGCATTTTGCCTGAGGAGGTCTACAACAGTATCATACAAACCAAAAGATGATCTTCTCACACAGATTCAGGCACTCACGTGCACAAGCTCCCTGTGGAACTGAGGGCCTACAAGATTTGAACACAAGTCAGGAAAAAACCAAAAAACCCTTCATACAAATCAAAGGACAGTCTCCTTCACACAAATCCAGGACACTCACGTGCACAAGTTCCCTTTGGAATTGGGGGTCCACCATGAGCATGCCCCCTGCTCCTTGCAGCAAGGGCTCCATCACCAACGCTGCCAACCTAGCCTGAGTATAGGTGTGTGTGTGTGTGTTTTGTGTTGCTTGTGCGTATTGTGTGTATGTGAGAAGGAGAGACTAGGAGACACACTTGCATCAAAATCGTTGCCAACTAAATATATTGATTAAAGCCGATCATTTATAGCAACAAGAAGTCTGCCCAAACAACACACTTGAGCTCCAGAAGTAGACTGTGTGGATTGGTTGCCGCGCTCATGGTCATCCAGCTGCTTCTCAATGTATGATCTGCAGGTTGCATGTGCATGTGCATGTGCATGTGCATGTGCATGTGCATGTTTGTGTGTTTGTATGTGTGTGTGTGTGTGTGTGTGTGTGCGTGTGTGTGTGTGTGATTGTGTGTATGCGCGCGTGCAAGTTTGCACGTTTGTTGCATAAGCCATAGTGGGTGGTGAGGCTAGCTTGCACACTTGCGCTTATGCAAATTTCCTGGCGCACAGCAGAGTGGCTTTTAAACAGCATAAACACCTGCATTATACACATACTCACACACACCCATGCAGGGTTGCACACACACACACACACATACACACACACACATGAGCACATACCCATACATACACACCTGTAAGATTTGGTAAGGCCACTGCCATCGCGTGTGGGGCTGAGAACTTCATGCAGAGAGGGCCAGGAATGGGAACAGGAGCCTCCCTCTAAGGTCGATGCCCAACAAGGCCCCGGCTGCGCTACCTTCCACACACCTGTGTGCGTGTGTGTGTGTGTGTGTGTGTGTGTGTGTGTGTGTGCAATTGTGTGTGTGTGTGTGTGTTTTGTGTGTGCAAGTGTGTGTGTGCGTGTGTCTGCGCGAATGTGTGTGTGAACTATGTTACCATTCTATTTTGTTTGCATGAATGCAGGCTCAAAAGCGCGACAGGCCAATCCCTTGCTTTCCCAATTTCAACTTGTGCCTTACTCATATACATCCCTCCACCAGTCCTTCCTCTTCTTTACCCAATTTCCCCTCTTACCCACCCCCTCAAGCCCCAAACTCTCCTCCTCTCTTGCACACACACACTCACACACACACATACACGCACAAGAGCACATGTACACACACTCACCCTGCTCCATGGCCACGTAAGGGGGCTCAAAAAACAGGCCCCTGCCTCTGTACCAAGGAGCCTGGGCAGGACCGTTAAAGGGAGAAGGGGGCACACAGTCCATAGCTCCTAGTGTATCTCCATGGTACGCGTTGGCGAGGCCTACCACCTGCAATGCATAAGCCAGGCTGGTTGCATTAGTTATGGAAATTACTGCTGTTGTGGTTTTGTAGTTTAGGGCAAGCACTGTTCTTTATTGCAAGCGAAATTCAGTGGCTAGGCCTATGGTCTATGGTGTTGTGGCTGTGAGCCTGTTTGCGTATGTCTGATGAGAGGATGAGTAGAACACAAGTGCGCAAGTAGGTGTGAGTGTGTGTATGTCTAGATACTTCATTGAACGCACGCGATAATGCTTGCGCTCACTTGTAATACTATTTCCTTACTCCTTATTCCTCATGCATTCACAATGTAATGGCTTTCTTTCAACAGGCGAACATGCTTTAAAACAGGTATAAAAACGTGTTTGCGTGCAATTGGAGCCGGAGTTGTGCAAGTTATTCATTAAGCATACTTGTGAGCAGAAGGATAGAAGCGAAGAAAAAAGGAAAAAGTGTGGATACCGGAAACCTTTCCCTGCATTTTAAGTTATAGAGTAGTTTAAGCAAGAAATAAATCTGCAACACATGCTTTGCTGTTATGCATGCAAATCTTTGTTACCGCGTGCTTGGCAGCAGCAGAAGCAGCAGGAATTGCGTATAGATTATGCTAAAAAACGTCGCTGGATGTGCTTCTTCTTCTTGGCTACTTTTGTTTAGCACGACACCGACCTGCAGCTCCAATGGCATGCTGCCATCTTGCCGTTGTCCACTCACGCTCAGCTGGTGCTGCTGCATGTATGCCCTGAACGCCATCTTTAGGGCAACTTCCACTGCGGTTGAGCCATCATCTGCACACAGGATCAATCATACCACCAGCACACTTTTAACCTCAACAGCGTTAAGGTCCCAGCTTGTAGCATGTTTTCCGTCCTAAGTGATTCTTACTCTTCAGGTACGAGCAAGTTGGTCCAATTCTCTTTTTCATTCTCGAGCAAATGTTGCGTGCCCAAAACAATGAACACACACACCCATAAAGGTGTACGCGCCATGCCACACCCCTTTTCATCCATACATAGTAACGCATCACTCCACACACCTGCCCATAAAACGTCGCACACACACCACCAGGCTCTAGCCCAATCATATTTGTCACACAAACCGTGCCTCTACCCTACCTGAGAAAAACACTCTTTTGGCCCAAGCCCCTCCCACCACCTGCAGCAGTCTCTCAGCTGCCTCCAATGCAGCCTGCGCAGATTTGTGCAAGACGAGTGAGAACTGTACGTTTTCAATGGATCAAGCAACACAACCGAATCATTGCTGTAAACAAGTCAAGCACTGAGGGTGCAAAGCTGTGTATGGTGCTTATTGGGCAACACGGCAACTCAGAGCCCCCAAATCCGAGTAGCAAGATGAGCTTGTGATGTTTACACAAAGCAAAATCTCCGATCAAAGCCAATAATAACATTGCCTAGTAACTCCTTTGTTGTTGACTTACCTGCATACCTGAAACACGTCTTCAGCCATACACACAAAATCACACACACATGAGTGCACACATGGACACATGAGTGTGCGTATGC
>Ga0307966_1003404_pt1 | contig 11980 bp, 11 predicted proteins | sample OrgLakmetagen646_FD_203141 | JGI IMG/M metagenome (GOLD analysis project Ga0307966, IMG submission 203141) | Saline water microbial communities from Organic Lake, Antarctica - #646 | ecosystem: Environmental > Aquatic > Non-marine Saline and Alkaline > Saline | place: Antarctica: Organic Lake... | reverse complement strand
AGGCGGCGACAGGCCTTGCGGGGAGGAGTTTTCTGCTGGCTTGATTTTTCTTTGCTTCGTTTCTTTTTATCAAGAAAAAGAAATGAAGATGCCAAAAGAACCCTTGCCGAATAAAAATAAATTTTTGCCTTCTTATTGGGTTTACCCAATTCCATTTTACTTATTGAACTTTTAAGGTTCACGGTTCTAAAATTCATCCTTTAAAACTTAATTTAAACAAGTTATAGGCCATTTTGACCTTTATTTCTTCCTGTTCATTTTTTCCCCTGAGTTGCTACGCTTCAGGACAGGCTTGATGAAAAAACGAACCAAAAAAATCAAGGCTGTCAAACCTTATTTCAAATGATGGGTATGATTCAGGGAATAGATATTCTTTGCGTAGCTATCATTTGATTTTTAGAGCGGGATTCCAGGCTAAAAAGAAATATTTTAATCTCGAAGAATTTATAAATAGCCTGATAAATGAAAAGCAGATCTCTATAAGCGCCTGTTACTGGAAAAATAATTTCTTTTAGATAAAAAAGCAGTCAATAGAGAAGTATTTTAAAAAAGCTAAAGTAATTTCACGTTATGAAAATCTGTTTTGCTACCAATAATCTGAAAAAGCTAAAAGAAGTAAGGCTTGCTCTGAGTAAGGAATTCGAAATAGTATCCCTTGAGGATATCGGTTGTCATGAGGAACTGCCTGAAACGGGGGACAAGTTGGAAGACAATGCCTTCCAAAAAGCCCGGTATGTAAAAGCCCATTATGGTGTAGATTGTTTTGCAGATGATACAGGGCTGGAAGTGGAGGCTTTAGATGGTGCTCCCGGGGTATATTCCGGTAGATTTGCCGGAGAACCAAGAAGTGATGATCGGAATGTAAACCTTCTTTTGGAAAGGATGGTAGGAAAAAAAGACCGCAAAGCAGCATTCAGAACCATCATCGCTTTGATAATGGGTGAAGAAGAATGGGCATTTGAAGGAAAAGCTGAAGGAGAGTTATTGGAAGAGCGGTCAGGACAAGGTGGGTTTGGATACGATCCTATTTTCAGGCCTCAGGGTTATGATAAAACCTTTGCCGAATTGTCAATGGAAGAAAAAAACGCCATCAGCCACAGAGGAAAGGCCGTAACATTATTGGCTGTTTTTTTGAAAAAAAGAGCCTAGAAGCTACATTAGGCTGGTAAAGTGTAATTATTTAATTTTATGACCAAACCATTTATCATAGGAATAACAGGCGGAAGTGCATCTGGTAAAACACACTTTTTAGATCGATTATTACATTCTTTTGAGCCTGGTCAGGTTTGTTTGATTTCTCAGGACAATTATTATAAACCCCGGCACCAACAACCTGTAGATGAGCGAGGCATTCAAAATTTTGATACGCCTCATTCCATAGATTTTGAAGAATACGCATCTGATATTCGTAAAATTCAGGACGGAGAAATTGTAACCCGACAGGAATATACCTTTAACAATCCAAACAAAAAGCCTAAAATGCTCACCTTTAAACCCGCTCCTGTGGTGGTAGTCGAAGGTATTTTTGTATTGTATTACCCTGAACTGGCAAACCTTCTGGATTTGAAGGTTTATTTAGATGCCAAAGACCACATTAAATTAAAGAGAAGGATTGAAAGGGATAAAGTGGAGCGCGGCTACGATCTTGACGACGTACTCTACCGTTATGAAAAACATGTCATGCCTACCTATGAAAAATACATTGCTCCATTTAAGCATGATGCTGATCTCATCATACCCAATAACAGCGATTTTGAAAGGGCCCTGGAGGTAATCAAAACTTTTTTACGTTTTAAAATAGACCAGAAAAAGGGCTAAAGGCCTTGTTTTTATGTTCTTGATTTATTCATCCCGATTATTCTATTTTCCAACTGCTATAAAAAAAAGATACAAACAGCTGTTTACCAGCAGCTTTAGTAAAAAAAATTAATACGGACAGCCCTACAGGAATTGAAAAATCTTTTTTATATTTGCATCCCATGAAAAAGAGCAGGAAAAATAAAGGACTAATCCGCGAGAGATTTACATTACTTATGGTAATGTTGTTCTGCGTATTTGTTGCCAGTTCTGAAATTGTGGTAAGCGTGGACTCTAATCAAACATCATTGGATGTTCAACTTGATCTTTCCATGGATCAAGAGGATGATACATCAGGGGATAACACAACATTCATTCATTCGGACATAGATGCCGTAGTACCTTTTGTTTTGTATGCTTTTGATTTCGCTTATCATTTTATCTACGAAATTATAAGTGAGGCCCGTCCTCAAACCAACTTCCTCATAGGAAATGATATTGAATACAACCAATTATTCAAAATACTTTTTGAGCAGATTATTTCTGTTAATGCACCCTGAGTAAAAGCTACTTTTATTATTCCTTATTACTTTTCATTGGATCTTTGATCCGGATGAAAACTTTCTATTCGTAATCAAATACAACAATACTATATAATCAACAAACATGAAAAACAAAGGCATTATCGTTTTTTTTACGGTGGTCATTACAGTCCTGTGTCTGTATTATCTATCATTTACCTTGGTTTCCAACAGTGTACATGATAAAGCCACCACCTACGCAACCGACGAATCGGGAAATATCGATTTCGATAAAAGGCAAACTTACCTGGATTCTATATGGCGGGAGCCGGTTTATAACTTCCTTGGTATTCCTTTTACTTATCAGGAAGTAAAAAGCACAGAATTGGGACTAGGGCTGGATCTTCAGGGCGGAATGCACGTAACGCTTGAAGTATCACCGATAGAAATAATAAAAGGCCTTGCCGGTGGAAGCACGGATCAGGTCTTCAACGAATCAGTGGAGGAAGCAAGAGAGCGTTCCAAAACAGTAGATGATAAATTTGTCAATATATTTTATCAGGTATGGCAGGAAAAATCCGGTGACAAGTCGTTAAATACTATTTTTGCGACGGCAGCTAACCGCGGAAGAATATCCCTGGAGACATCTGATGGTGACATCTTAAATATCATTGATAGTGAGGTAGAGAATGCGATTGACAGATCATTTAATATCCTTAGAACAAGGATTGACCGCTTTGGTACCTCACAACCAAACATTCAAAGAATTCAGAATACGGGAAGAATTCAAATCGAACTTCCGGGCGTAGACAACGCCGAAAGGGTAAGAAATTTACTTCAGGGAGTAGCAAAATTACAGTTTTGGGAAGTATCCGAAATCAATGAGTTCGGTGATGCTTTGCAACAGGTCAACGCCTATCTGGTAGAAGATGCCAAAAACCAAACGCCGGAAACAGCAACTACTGAAGAGGGCACGCCAACAGATACAACAGGACTAGAAAGTGATCTGGCCAGACAACTTGCAGAAGGAGGTACGGACGCAGATTCTTTGGGTACTGATGCTTCACCACTGTTTTCATTGCTAAAAGCCAATTACGGTTTGGTATATGAAGTAAGGGATACCATGGCTATCAACAGGGTATTAAAAAGGGACGATGTTCAGACCTTACTCCCAAGAGACATAAGATTTATGTGGGCTGTCAAGCCTCAGGTTCAGGACGATATGGAGTTGTTGGAACTATATGCCATCAAAGCACCTAGAGGAACGGATCAGGCTCCGCTTGAAGGAGATGTTATCACGGATGCCAGACAGTCCCTTGACCAGGCTTCAAGACCTGCGGTAAGCATGCAGATGAATGCAGAAGGAGCCAGAAACTGGAGAAGGTTTACGGGAGATAATATCGGGAATAGAATTGCTGTGGTTTTGGATAACTACGTTTATACTGCACCGACTGTACAAGGAGAAATCCCTTCAGGCCAAACAGAGATCACGGGTAATTTCACCATGGAGGAAGCCAAGGATTTGGCCAACATATTGAAATCAGGTACACTTCCCGCCCCGACCGTTATCGTGGAAGAGGCAATAATTGGTCCGACATTAGGTGTAGAAGCAAGTAACCAGGGTATCAATTCGATGATAGCAGGTCTTGTGCTGGTCGTTTTATTTATGATCTCCTACTATTCTAAGGGAGGCTTTGTGGCAATTGCTGCATTGCTATTCAATATCTTCTTTATTCTAGGTATTTTGGCCCAGTTGGGTGCCGCCCTTACGCTACCGGGTATTGCTGGTATCGTACTTACAATAGGTATGTCCATTGATGCAAACGTTCTGATATTTGAAAGGATAAAAGAGGAATTGAAAAATGGCGCAGGGATTTTACAAGCCATCAGCAGTGGCTATGACAAAGCTTTCAGTGCCATTCTGGATTCTAACGTTACCACTTTCCTCACAGGAGCAATACTTTATGCCCTGGGACAGGGACCGGTTAAGGGATTTGCCATTGTATTGATGATAGGTATAGCATCTTCCTTCTTCTCATCAGTATTTATCACCAGGGTGATCGTGCACTGGATGAGTAAGAAAGGTGATAAAAGTAATATTTCTTTCGCAACACCATTTGCGAAGAATTTATTTAGCGACCTGAATATTGACTTTTTAGGAAAGCGAAAGGTAGCTTATTTGATTTCTACCGGAATCATCATCGTAGGTATGATCCTGGCGTTGACATCAGGTATCAAATTCGGCGTTGACTTTACTGGTGGTCGGTATTATATCGCAGAATTCAGCGAGTCTGTACCGGCGTCAGAAATGAAAGTGGGTCTCGATTCAGAGTTTGGAGGAGCTGTGGAAGTAAAAACCTATGGAGCTAACAACGTACTGAAAATAACGACCTCTTATCTCGTAAACGAAGACAATGATGAGGCCGACAGAGAAGTGGAAGATATGGTAAGGGAAGGTATTGCCTCCGTAACAGGGTTTTCATTTATAGACGATGCTACCAAACTTTCCACAAGTGACTATTCCATTACGGGATCAGGCAAAGTTAGCCCAACTGTAGCTGAAGACATCAAAAACTCCTCTTTGGAAGCTATGTTTTTCGCCCTGGTTGCCATCTTCCTTTATATCCTTCTAAGGTTTAGGAAATGGCAATTTTCACTTGCCTCTATCATTGCCCTGATTCACGATACCTTTTTCGTTATTGCGGCCTTTGCCATCGCCAGCGCATTTGGTGCCACCTTTGAAATTGACCAGGTATTTATAGCTGCTGTTCTTACGGTGATTGGTTATTCGATAAATGATACAGTAATTGTATTTGACCGAATCAGGGAAAATATTTCCAACAGGGGTACTGGTAAAATGGTCCAGATGTTCAATGATGCCATTAACCAAACCATGGCAAGAACACTTATTACCTCTGCCACGACACTTATAGTTGTTTTAGTATTGCTGATCTTTGGCGGAGAAGTTTTAAGAGGCTTTTCTTTCGCTTTGCTGATTGGTGTACTTGTAGGTACCTACTCCTCTATTTATATCGCTACTCCGGTTGTTGTCGATTTAATGAAAAGAGAGATTGCCAGCGAAAGCAGCAGTGTTCCGGTAAAGTAGTTCAACAACATTTAATATACCATTAAAAAGAGAGCCGGCCCGTTGTGGGCTGGCTCTCTTTCGTTAATTACTTTTTCAACTCCTATTACCTGAAACTGGCATTTACCATCCGCGTTAGGTCCAAAATATGCATATAAAATACCCTGATTAGGGTATTGCCAGAAATTTCACTTCTTGATAAATTGCAATCTCATAAAATTACCCTATGGAATTGTCTTTTTACCACATTGCCCTACTACTTGGGATTTTATCTGCCGTGCTCTATTTGATGCTGGGATTTCAACCTGGAGAATACAGAAAAATTAACTTTTTAGTGTTATTTATTTTAATAACTGAACTGCTATCTGTAGTAATTTGGAGCATCACCAAGTCAAGTATATATGACAATGTCTTATTGTTCAACATACTGTATGTGTACATAAGACCTACTGTTTTATTGCTACTTTTCAGTAACCTGCCATATAGTTGTAAACTACAACGAACAGTTCTGCCTGCCACTATGGCTTTTCTGTTCCTGGGAATGGTGATCAGTATTTTTTTCCAACCCATAATGGAGACTTTACAGTCCTATGCTTACCTGATTGGACATGCAATGGTCTTGTTTTACAGCATTATTTTCTTCAAAGACATTTTAAAGCAAAGTAAATTCAGGGACATCAACCTCCTTTCATTACCCTACTTCTGGATGGCTTCTCTTGTTCTGTTTTCTTATGGGGAGCGTTATTTCTTTTTCATTTTTACTTACTATTTCCCTTCAGTAGGAAGCTATGGCGCGGGAAATGTATTTATTTTGGTACAGTTCGTTGCAGGAATAATGTACCTGTCACTGGGCCTTTCATTCTTTGCTCCCAGGGTATTTAACAGGTACTATGCCTGATATTATTAGCGGGTATCGAAAATATAGTTTTTAATTTTAGGCATTAGATGTAAATTTACAACTTCATTAAAAAAAGCATTGTATGTCCTACTTATTCACTTCGGAATCTGTATCCGAAGGACACCCTGATAAAATTTCTGATCAAATATCAGATGCAATAATTGATAATTTTTTGGCTTTTGATCCCAATGCTAAGGTAGCTTGTGAAACGCTCGTCACCACTGGTCAGGTAATCCTTGCGGGTGAGGTCAATTCCTCAACTTATTTGGATGTCCAAAAAATTGCCAGAGATGTAATCAACCGCGTCGGTTACACCAAAAGTGAATACATGTTTGACGGCAGTTCCTGCGGTATACTATCCGCTATACATGAACAATCACCGGATATTAATCAGGGAGTAGATCGCAGCGAACCAGAAGAGCAGGGGGCGGGAGATCAGGGGATGATGTTTGGCTATGCGACCAAAGAAACCAGCAATTTCATCCCTTTGGGACTGGACTTGTCCCATAGATTATTGAAGGAACTGGCTGCAATGCGAAGAGAAAATGATAAAATAAAATACCTACGTCCGGATTCCAAAGCTCAGGTAACCATTCAGTATAGTGACGATAATATCCCTGAAAAAATCGATACTATTGTTTTGTCCACACAGCATGATGAATTTGACGAAGAGCAACCAATGCTGGAGAAAATCCAAAAGGACATCATAGAAATTCTTGTTCCAAGAGTAAAAGCACAACTTCCTGAAGCCATACAAAGTCTCTTTACGAAAGAAATAAAATACCATATTAACCCTACAGGTAAATTTGTTATTGGCGGTCCTCACGGTGACACAGGGCTTACCGGAAGGAAGATTATCGTTGATACTTATGGAGGGAAAGGTGCTCACGGAGGAGGGGCATTCTCAGGAAAAGATCCTTCTAAAGTTGATCGATCAGCAGCTTATGCCACAAGGCATATTGCCAAAAATATGGTAGCAGCAGGTATTGCGGATGAGGTATTGGTTCAAGTTTCTTATGCCATCGGCGTGGCAAAGCCTATGGGACTGTATGTTTATACTTATGGGACTTCAAATGTTCCTTTATCGGATGGTGAAATTGCCCGAAAAATAGAAACACTATTCGACATGCGGCCTTTTGCTATTGAAAACAGGTTAAAATTGAGGAATCCTATTTATGAAGAAACCGCAGCCTATGGGCATATGGGAAGAGAAAGTGAGGTAGTTACCAAAACATTTATTTCGCCTGATAAGGCTTCCATTACCCTCGATGTAGAATTATTTACCTGGGAGAAACTGGATCAGGTAGCTGCCATTCAAAAAGAATTTGGCATTTAGACCCAAAGTACATCCCAACGAAAAGACAGTCTCTGTGACTGTCTTTTTTTGTTTATGGTTTTCCAGTCATCAACCTCAAGGGCCTGATTCCGTTAGTAAAGTTACGATGGAACATGCCAAAACATTTCTGGAAAGTAGTAGGTCCCTTTTCCGGCGGTATAAAAATTTGGGGGAGAAGGCATTGGATCAAATTCCTGATGAAAAACTTTTCTGGCAATTTAATGAAGACAGCAACAGTGCTGCCACTATTGTCAAACATTTGTCAGGAAATATGATGTCAAGATGGACAGAATTTCTCAGTTCAGACGGAGAGAAAATATGGAGGAACAGAGATGGTGAATTTAATAATGACCTGAAATCCAGGGAGGAAATGATTCTAATCTGGGAAAAAGGATGGGAAACCCTTTTTAATTCCCTGGAGCGACTTGTTTTGGCGGATTTTGATAAAACCATTTTTATTGAGAATCAACCTCACACCTTAATGGAGGCTATCAACCGCGAACTTACCCACTATTCCTCCCATGTTGGACAATTGATTTATCTGGGGAAAATGTTGCATAGCAGTCCCTGGCAAAGTCTAAGTATACCTAAAGGCCAATCAGAATTGTACAAAAAAAGGAAATTTGATCAGCCAAAAAATGAAAACTGATTTACCCTTTAATGTCTAATCAAAAATTAGAAAATGCCCACAGCGAAAATATATATAGACCAGCAATACGAAAATCTTGCCCAAAATGATCTTTCCAATTGGCTTGAAAAGTATAATAAAAAACCATCATTGCTAAATCGAATGACAAAAGGTACACAGCGTTCGATCAATAATCTTATTCCTGAGAAGATCCATCAAGCCATCACCTTTGCTATCGAGAAAATGGTAAAAGGTGTACTTGTGGGAAATGAATACCTGGCCTCCAACCCTTACCCAGTAGATCTATTGCGGCTTAGAGAACTAAAGGCACGAAAAACAATAAAATTATACACCAGAACAGCATCTGTAGAGGGAGCGGTAACAGGTGCGGGTGGCATATTGATGGGTTTTGCTGATCTTCCTGCTTTTCTTGCCATCAAAATGAAAATGCTATTTGATATCGCAGCTGCCTATGGTCATGATACCAAAGATTTTAAGGAGAGAGTGTTTTTGCTATTCATTTTTAAGCTTACTTTTTCCTCTCAAAAGACGAGAAATGAAACCATCCGTCTACTCGAAAACTGGGAAGATTTTGCGAAGACCCTTCCGGAGAACCTGGATGATTTTGACTGGAGGAATTTTCAATTGGAATACCGGGATTATATGGATTTAGCAAAATTGGCCCAACTCATCCCTATAATAGGAGCAGGTGTTGGTGCCATTGCTAATTACAAGTTAAGCGAATTGTTGGGACGGAACGCTTTGCAAGCCTATCGTTTGCGGTATTTCTCCCAAGATAAATGAGTTAATAAAGCGGTTTCCTATTTCAGGTAAACCTTTTTACCCTTCCTCGCGCTTTCCCTGGCAGCATCCAAAATTTCTACTACTACCAGGTTGTTTTCGAGAGAAGACAAGTCTTTAGGTTTCACTTCTATTTTACCCCTTACTACAGCGGCAAGAAAAGCAAAAGGGTCATCATAGGGATTAGCCCTTTTGGTCAGGTTTTCGGTTTTTTCCTGCTTTTCCCCTTCAGTTCTACTCAGCAAAAGGGTATTGTTTTTCGCTATCAGGTATCCGCTTTTACCATAAACTTCCATGTCTTTCCTGCTAAATGGCCAATTCCAGGAAGCCTGTATTACGCCCTGAGCACTAGGGTAATCCAATAAAATGGTGGCTTCATCATCTACCTTAGGATAAATATCAGGTTTGATTTGCTTAAGTTCTGCAGTAACGGCTACAGGCTTCTGTCCCTCCATAAGCCAGGTCATCAGGTTTGCACCATAGCAACCGAAATCAATAACTGCTCCCCCACCATTTAAAACAGGATCTGTTAACCAATCTAAAAATTCCTGGTTTACACCAATTTCCATAGGGCCTTCATGGCCATCATTGATAATCACCCGTCTTACCGGACCTATGGCCAGATCATCTCTAAGCCGCTTCTTCACTTCATGATTACTTGCATACCAGGTAGTTTCATAATTGGTCAGTAAATGAATTTGATGTTTTCTGGCCAAAGCAGCCATTTTCTCAGCATGCTCACTACTCACAGCCAAAGGTTTTTCCACCATCACATGAACACCTCTTGGTGCACAGGCCTCTACTACTTCCAGGTGCTCATAGATGGAGCCAAAGGCAGTGACAGCTTCAGGTTTAACTTCTGCAAACATGGTTTCCATATCCGGGTAAAGCAAATCCATACTTAGATCATGCCGCCCCATTAACCGCCTGGCCAGCGCAAGATCAGGCTCTACTATTCCGACGATTTCTACATCTCCCCTGTCTTCCCTGCCTAGTATCCAATTCACATGGGAATGTGTCAGGCCTACTACGGCTATCTTTACAGGAGACTGAGCGAAAAGGGAATTATTTGGAAACAAAAAAACGATAGCTGATAGGGCTAATAGAAGGTGTCTCATTTTGTGTTGTTTTTAAAGGGTTTAATTAATTGGTGAAAAAAACCATCCTGATGAATCCGTCTTCGTTGTCTGGCTTTCTTTCGTCTTTTTTTATTTTGTTTGGAACCTTTGACCAGCACAGACCTGGCCGATATCCCCACCTGTCCACTGTACCAGGACGATTTGCCTGTGATATTGATGTTTGGTTTATAATCCAGAGATAAATTTATACCCAGGACAGTAAGCTCAACTCCTGCAATCAAATCCACACCTAAGGTTTTATTGCCATATGTTTTTACGATTTGCCTGCGCTCAGGGATTTTTTCCTTGCTTTCCTCTATCCCCATTGAGATCCCTGATCCGTAATAATAATTCAACCTTTTGCTTATCACGGACCTGTGCCTTTGTAATAGGCCATGTACAGTAGTATTAAAACTAAAGTCAGATTGCAAGATCCCTTCCATTGTTAAACCTTTTTTGAGGCGCTGTTGCACAGTAAGTCCGATCATCCGACCTTGATTGGTATTGGCCAATCTCAAGCCTCCACTGCTGCCGTAACTCTGTCCATTGACCAAATCTGGCAGGGAAGCGAATACCATAGCAAGCAAGATAAATGTAAATGTGGATTTATGCATTATTATCAATTAAATATCAGCTTCATCTACCAAAAAACCAGCCAAAAATAATCGTTGTCTGACTATACCTCCTGCAGGTAGTCTCCCTGATGATACCAAAACTGGCCGGAAAAAGAGTAGCAACATCTCCAACTGCTTCCATCCTAAATAGGCAACAGCCATTCAAATACCTGCACCAACCGCTTCACTACTATTTTCTATTTAACCAAAGCGATGCTATGATAAAGTCTACAGGCAGATAAATTTTCTTGTGATTGATGCACTCTGGGAGAAAAACGGGGCAGGCATCACGGAATTTGTTGCATAATCCGGGCTCAAAACTTAAAATTTCTTGCAAAATTCAGTATTTCTGTTTGCCGAATAGAAATTTAAACCTTATCTGATGATATTGTATCGATAAATAATTAATTTTGAGACAATTAATAAAGTCCAATTATGAAATCAATCCTGTTTATTATCTGCTTTTCCTTTAGTACTGCACTTCTCTCACAGCAATTGGATGGAGCATGGCTATTGACCCACCAAAATGGAGAAGCCATTACTGACAAAGAATTTATTAAAATCTATCAGGACGGTTATTTTTCCTTCGGAGCCAAAGCATTAGCGGGTAACAAATTTCTTTATGCCGGTGGAGGTGAATTCAGTCTTGATGGAAATGTTTATGATGAGCATCTTGATTTTCTGACCCTTGATCCGGAACAAGTAGGAACCACCAATCGCTATACTTTAGATTTTGCCAATGACCGCCTGGTAATTTCTACCAAAATAAAAGGGGAAGACCTGATAGAAATTTGGAAGCGGGTTTCTGATGGAACGGATGACCTTACCAGAAACTGGGTAATTACAGGAAGAAAACGGGATGATAAAATATCCGAAATGATACCAGGAGCCAGAAGGACAGTAAAAATTTTGAGTGGTGGCAGGTTTCAATGGATTGCTTTCAATTCTGAAACCAAAGAATTTAGTGGCACAGGTGGTGGTGAATATGAGGCAAAAAACGGAAAATATACAGAGAAAATAACTTTCTTTTCTAAAGACGATAGCCGGGTAGGTGCTGAGCTGAATTTTGATTATAAAGTAATGGATGGTAAATGGCACCATAGCGGCCTGAGTTCAAAAGGTGATCCCATATATGAAATCTGGTCACCCTATGAAGAGGCCTATAAACCGGCCAAAGAATAA
>Ga0307966_1003401_pt1 | contig 11988 bp, 11 predicted proteins | sample OrgLakmetagen646_FD_203141 | JGI IMG/M metagenome (GOLD analysis project Ga0307966, IMG submission 203141) | Saline water microbial communities from Organic Lake, Antarctica - #646 | ecosystem: Environmental > Aquatic > Non-marine Saline and Alkaline > Saline | place: Antarctica: Organic Lake... | reverse complement strand
GATTCAGCCAAGCCAAACTAAGCGCTGTCGCACGCCAGCTAAACGAGCGGCCAAGAAAGACCTTGCAATACAAGACACCAGCAGAGAAATTTGATGCCTGTGTTGCAGCGACCTGTTGAAATCGCAGGAGGAAGCTGTCGTTTGCAGGCGAAGCTATAGCATACGTAGAAAGCCTATTCCTTTTCAGGAGCGCACTTTCAGCAGCGCTGCGGCTTAATCAAATTTCCACTTTGAGTTCGTAGTCACAACGAACTAAGCGGCCATGCTTTTGCTGACCCGTTTGATTGAAATATGCAGTCTTGCGGACCTAAATGAACCGCGCTTTTTCCAACCATTGAAATGAAGTATCCGTTGCCCCTTGTGGTTTATATTCCGCCCCGAGAGGCATTGAATATCCAAGCTCTTTGATCACGTGAAAGACATGGTCAAAGTTGATCTCACCATGGTCCGGCGCGCCCCGGTCCGGCACGCTTGCAAACTGGATGTGGCCAATTTGATCTTGCAGGCGTGCCAGCTTATTGGTCAGGTCGCCCTCCATAAGCTGCACATGATAGCAGTCAAACATCAGCTGTAGGTTTGAGGCGCCCACTTCGGCAATGATCGCCGTGGCCTGTTCTGTCGTTTGCAGGAAATATCCAGGCGCATCATAGCGATTGAGCGGTTCAATCAAGATAGAAATGCCTTTGTCCGCAGCCAGGGCACAGGCGTATTTCAGGTTTTCCACAAAGGTTCTATGCGCCTCAACGCCGCGCGAAAACCCTGCCATAACATGGATGTTACGCACGCCGATGGCATCCCCGTAGGCCAACGCCTGATCAATAGCAGCGCGAGCTTGTGGAATCCGGTCCGACAGCGCTGACAGTCCGTTATCACCCGCAGAAACATCACCCCGCGATGTGTTTAACCCCAGCATCGCCATCTCGGTTTCGACCAAGGCTACTTTGACCTGCGCGCTATCAACATCGTAGGGCCAATGGCATTCGACTGCGTCAAATCCAGCTGCTTTCGCGGCCCGAATTGCATCAGGCAGCGCCAGTTCCGTCCACAGAAAACCTAAGTTCGCGGAAAATTGCATCAGTCGTCCCATTCAATATCGAATTGTGTCACCAGATCGCGCACCTGCGTTGCGTCCAGCATGCGCGCAGGGATGCCGCGCATCAGCATCGCAAGGCGCGCAGTGTCTTCGAGTTCTTCAATGGCGTTGCACGCTGCCTCGACATCCTTGCCCGCTACCACTGGCCCGTGATTGGCCAGCATCACGGCGGACCTCTTACCTGCTAATCCCCGCACTGCCTCCCCCATTGCGGGATCACCGGGCCGGTAAAACGGCAGCAGCTTCACGCGCCCCAATTTCATGATGGAATACGGCGTCATGGGCGGCAGAAAGTTATCGGCGTCCGCATCCGGCATCATCGACCACGCAACCGAATGGCACGAATGCAGATGCACAACTGCACCCGCTGTGCTGCGCGTATCATAGAATGCGGCGTGCAGTGGCATTTCCTTTGTGGGCGGGTCGCCATCAACCAGCGCGCCGTTTGCGTCAAAAAGAGAAAGCCGCCCGGGATCCAGCCTACCAAAACTCGTCCCCGTCGGCGAAACAAGAAGCCCGCCATCGTCAGTGCGCGCAGAAATGTTACCTGTACTGCCACCCGTCAAACCACGATCAAACATGGATTTTGCCAACAGGCATATCTGTTCGCGCAAGGCGGTGGTCATGTTTTGATTCCGTCCAAAATGCCGGCGGCCTTCTCAAAATAATCAACGCTGCCAAAGTTGCCTGACTTCAAGGCCAGTACAAGCCCGTCGCGCGCGCGCAGCGCAGGCACGCCCGGATCAATTTCCGGCCCAATTTCGAGCTGCGTAAGCGACAACCCTTCCACCACAGCGCCAGAGGTTTCCCCACCGGCGGTCAGTAATTTGTGCACCCCCTTTGCGGTACACATCATTGCTACGTCGGCGAAGAACTGCTCGAATTTTCCAGCACTCTCATTGCGCCCGTATTTATCTTGCGCGGCGGCAACCGCGTCTGGATCAGCGGAGCTGTACACGAGCGGCACCCCGTCCGCGTTGGTTGCCCATTCTGCGGCAGTCTGTGCGGTGATCTGTCCGCTGAACAACATATCGGCGCTCACTTCCATGGACGGATGTGATGTTTTGTGCTGCGCGATTTGGCCACGTGTCGCGATGGAACATGACCCTGAAAGAATAACGCATTTCCCCGTTTCTCCAGTCCACGGCGCTCTGTCTTGCGCTGCAATTCCGAAGTTGGCAGGCAACCCAAGCGCCGCTCCTGATCCGCCTGTAACCAGCCTGAGCCCCTTGGCTGCCGTGCCGATCTGCATCAGGTCAGCGTCTTGCAAGGCGTCAACGACAATGAGCCGTTTGCCCGCCGCGGCTTCGATATCAAGACGGGCGCGAATGGCATGCGCACCCGACAACACTGTGGCTGCGTCTACATGACCCACCGGCCCTTTTGATTGCCTCCCCAGAACTCGCCTGATGTCCGGGTCCTTCATGGGCGTCAGTGGGTGGTTCTGCATTCCGCTTTCGTTCAGCAGGACATCGTTCACAAACAGATGGCCTTGATAGATCGACCGGCCCGTTCCCGGAAACGCAGGGCACACGATGACGGCTCGCGCATCCAAAGCGTCCGCTAAAGCTTCGGCGACAGGGCCAATATTGCCTCCAGCCGTGCTGTCAAAGGTTGAACAATATTTGAAATAGATCTGTTCGCAGCCCTGCGCCAACAACCAGTCCAGTGCCATGAGCGATTGCGCGATAGCATCTGCCGCTGGAATAGAGCGTGTTTTCAGGGCGACAACACCGGCTTGCACGTCTGCGTCCACAGGGCGGTCCGGTACACCGCTGTATTGCACCGTGCGCATGCCCGCCTTGGCCAGCGTATTCGCCAAATCGCTGGAGCCCGTGAAGTCGTCTCCAATACAGCCCAGCAACATCAGTTATCTCCCGGCAGGGTTACGCCACCTGCGCGGGCAAAGTATTTGGCAATGGCGGCGTCGTCCTCATCGCCCAATCCAGCCTCGGACGCCGCGCGAAACTGCGCCAGCGCGTTGGATGAAATCGGCACCGGCAGAGCGGCGGATGCCGCGATGTCTGTCACAATGCCGAGGTCTTTTAACCAGATGTCCACTTTGGAACGTGGTGTGTAGTCGCCGTCCACCACATGGGGTGCGCGGTTCTCGAACATCCACGACGTACCGGCAGAGACAGAAACAACCTGCACCACCTGCGCGGGCGTCAATCCTTGAGATGCACCAAAGGCCAGTGCTTCGCCCATGGCGGCGATATGAACGCCCGCGAGGAGTTGGTTTACGGCTTTCATGGCCGAGCCGGGCCCTGCGTGATCGCCCAGGTGGTGTACTGTCTCCGCCATCGCCTCCAGCGCTGGATCTGCCACGCCAAAGGCCTCGACCGTGCCCGCTGCCATAATCGACAGCTGCCCTGCGGCGGCCTTGATAGCGCCACCCGAGATTGGCGCATCGAGGTAGAGCAAGCCCATGTCTGCCGCCTGCGCCTCCATTTCCGCCGCAAATGCGGGCGAGACGGTCGCGCAGGAAATAATCACACCTCCCGGCCGAAGGCGCTTGGCCACACCACGTTCGCCAAATAGGACTGCCCGCGTCTGATCGGCATTGAGCACCGCACTGACAACCGCGTCGGCCTTAGGGGCGGCGTCTCCGAACGCGGTGCCACCCTGCGCAATCAGCATCTCGACCCGCGTCACCGCAGGATCAAAGCCGCGCACAGTATGACCCGCGTTCACAAGGCTGACTGCCATACCGAGACCCATCGAGCCAAGGCCCACGAAATCTATCAACATAGCCTACTCCCCAAATACCCATTCGACCGGCCAAAGCGTAATCGCAGGAACGTATGTAATAACCATCAACGCGGCAAATACAGTTATTACGAACCACAACAGCTGTGGGATGATCTTTTCCACCCGCAAGTTAGCCACAGCACAAGCAGCAAACAGGTTCACCCCCAGCGGTGGCGTGATCATTCCCAGCGCGAGGTTCACCACGATGATCAGGCCGAAATGCACTGGATCAACGCCATAACTCATGGCGATGGGCGTCAGGATCGGCGCCAGTACAAGGATCGCAGCCGACGTTTCGATGAACATGCCGACGATCAGCAGTAAAATATTAACAGCCAGCAGAAAAGTGATGCGGCTCTCAAATATATCCTTGAACCATGCGGCGATTTCATTGGGCAGACCAGAGCGGGTGATTAGAAAGGAGAACAGCGCCGCTGCCGAGATGATGATCATGATCGCAGAGGTGGAAATGATTGTTTTCTTCAGTATTTCCGATAAGTCGCTGAACTTCAGCTCTTTGTAAAAAACCATACCGACGATCAACGCCGCGGCAACGGCAGCTGCACTTGCTTCGGTAGGAGTGAAGATGCCCGTATATATCCCGCCCAGGATGACGACAGGCACCAACAGCGCAGGTAGCGCCGATTTGAATGCCGCTGCGGGGGAAGCGCGGCCCATGCCGTCGTCCTTGCCGATGCCACGCATCCGGCAGATAACCAGCACCAGCGCCATCAGCGACACTGCCACAACCAGACCCGGGCCAATGCCCGCCACGAACAGCTTGCCGATGGAAGTGTCGGTGGAGACGCCATAGAGGATGAGTGGAATAGAAGGTGGGATCAGGACACCCAGCTCTGCGGAGGACGCCTGAATGGAAGCTGCCAGCGGTTTGGGATAGTTATGTTTGACCATGGCCGGAATGAGAATCGCGCCGATGGCGAAGGTGGTGGCGACAGAAGAACCCGAAACCGAGGCAAAAAGCATGCACGTCAGAACGCAGGTGCAGGCCAGCCCGCCTTGGATGCCGCCAACAAGTGATTTGGCCAGTTCTACAAGTCGCTGGGAAATCCCACCGGCTGACATGAGATTACCGGCAAGGATAAACAGTGGAATCGCCATGAGCGGGAAGCTGTCGATACCGGTGAACATGCGTTGTGCGACCAGCAGTAGTGGCAGGTTGCCTTGCGCCTCGATGCCGATGACAGAGGCAAGGCCAATGGCCACAGCGATGGGCACGCCAAGAATAAACAGAATTGCAAGCGAAAGGCCAAGAGCGCTGTTCACTACGTGTCCTCCGCATTGCGCGCGATCAGCCAATCACCCTGTACGGCGCGCACCATCGAAGCAGCGACAGCGATCAGGATAAATGCCGATCCAACCGGCAAGGCTGCGTAGACCCACGCGATCGAGATATCGAGGGCAGATAGGCTTTGCGGTACAACCCTAAGCGTCATGAGATAGCCCTGCCACAGCAGAACCGAAAAAAAGATTAATGAGCCTATATTGGCAAACAGATAAACGCTAATCCCGAAGCGCGGCGGCAGCGCATTCTGGATCACATCGACCGAGATCATTGCGCCGTGCCTGAACGCAACTGCCACGCCCAAAAACACCGACCAGATCATCGAAGAACGGGTGATGACCTCCGACCACGTCGAGGGCGAGCCAAAGGCAAAGCGTGTGATCACCTGATAGAGCGCCAAAGCGGCGGCAATAACTAGAAAAGCGATGGACAGGCGCTGCGCTATGCCGGTCGTGAAGTCTTCGAGACGCAAAAAGTAGCGCATGGCGCGTCCTTATGGTTATGAGGAAAGAAATCGGCAGGCGCGATATCATCCGCGCCTGCCGCTCGGGCGGTTACTTAACCGCTTGAATACGCTCGACCAACTCGGGGCCGTACTGATCCGTGTAGATCGTGTAGGACGATTGCGCCAACTCGGCAAATGGCGCCTTGTCGATGTCTGTGATGACTTCCATGCCGTTCTCGATCAGCATCGCAACGCCAGTCTCCTCCAGACGGTTCACTTCTGCACGGGTCGCGGCGGCGGAGGCTTTGGCCGCTTCCATAAACCAGCCGCGCTGCTCGTCAGTCAGGCCGTCCAGCAAAATGGGCGAGCCCAGCACAATCGCAGGGGAATAGACATGTCCGGTCAGCGAGACAAAGCCCTGCACTTCCCAGAACTTGGACGCAGTGATGACGGTCACAGGGTTTTCCTGACCGTCAACCACACCTTGCTGCAACGCCGTGAACAGCTCCGGGAATGCCATTGGAGTGGGCGCTGCACCCATCTGCGAGAACGCCTCCATGTGGACCTTGTTTTCCATTGTGCGCAGCTTCAACCCGTCCAGATCGGCGGGCGTACGCACAGGGCGCTGGGAGTTAGTCACATGGCGAAAGCCGTTCTCGGACCATGCAAGACCCACTAGCTGGTTTTCGTTGATCTTGGCCAGCAACTCGTCACCGATCTCGCCATCCAGCACATTGCGCGCATGGTCATAGTCACGGAACAGGAACGGCAGGTCGAGGGCAAAGACCTCGGGCACAAAGTTGCCAAGCGGACCGGTGGATGTGATGACAATATCCATAGAGCCGATTTGCAGCCCCTCGATCATGTCACGCTCGCCGCCCAACTGGCCTGCGGGAGCCTGTGAGCCGGTGAATTCACCGCCCGAAAGCTCGGTCAGTGTATCGATGAAGGCTTGCGCCCCAATACCGTAATGCGATGCTTCCGACAGCGCATGACCGACGACAATGTTGCGCTCGGCGTAGACTGTTGTTGCGGCCAATGCGGCGATCGTGCCCGCTAGAGCGAAGATAGTATGTTTCATGTTGGTTCCTCCCAAGGTGATGTGTCGTCTTATACGGCCCCGCGCTGTTGCACGGGATTTGTGCCTGTTGTCAGGCACTGGTCTGGGCTTTTTGGCCCATTTCGTCCTCCAGATAGACCGTGATGATCTCTCCGAATGTTTGCTCGGCACGAAAGCCTAGCGACAGGGCACGTGCTGTGTCGAAATCGCGCGGCCAACCCGCGATAATATTCACTACAGCAGGATCGGGCACGCGGCGTATCAGCGCCACAGCACCGTCGCCTGCGACTGCGCGCAAGGCCTCGATCTGCTCGCCCACAGTCGCGCATACGCCCGGCATGGTCATGCAGCGTTGCGCACCCAGCGTCGCTGTATCCAGCGTGACGGCGTGATCGATATACCCGACAGCGGCGCGCGGGCTGGCAAACCAATGACGCACGTCATCGTCCACCGGCAAAATCGCCTCGAGCCCGTTCAACGGCTCACGCAGAATGCCCGAATAAAAGCTGGAGGCGGCATTGTTCGGTTTGCCAGGCCGGATGCAGATCGTTGGAAAGCGGATGCCGATGCCGTCCAGTAGACCGCGGCGGGAATAGTCGTTCAACAACAACTCGCCCATTGCCTTTTGCGTGCCATAGCTTGTGAGCGGCGTCAGGTGGTAGTCATCGGGGATTTTTACCGGAAACGGTGCGCCGAACACGGCCAACGAAGAGGCATAGATCACGCGGGGGCAGTAGCCGTCGACGCCGGCAATCGCCTTCAGAAGCGCACGCGTACCGTCGAGATTGACGCGGTAGCCCTTTTCCATATCCGCCTCAGCCTCACCAGAGACGATGGCGGCAAGATGCACTATCACTTCGGGACGTTCCGCGATCACACGCGATGCGACGTCTGGCGCGGACAGATCGGCAGCAAAGACGTCTTGTTCGCCCACAAAATCCTCGGCCACATGCGGGATGATCACGTCGACCAGTGTCATTGCATCGACAATCTGCCCGCCGATGTGGCCTGTTGTAGCAATGCGTTCTACCAGTTTGCGGCCGATCATGCCGGCCGCACCAATGATCGCAACTCTCATGTGTTCACCTCATTTGCCGAGTTTGCCAGCACTTCACGGGTGCTGTCGTAAATACGGCATTCATGTATGCCCATCGCCTTGGCCAGCGCATCTGAATCGTGTGCGACGAGTGCCGCCAAGATCAAGCGGTGGTCGGCAATGCTTTGCACTATGGCACCTGCTTTGCTGACAGCGCGGCGGCGATCGTCAAGCTGGTAAGAATAAAGCGTCGCAGCGAGATCGGATAAAAGCGCATTGCCGCCGGACTGGTAGACAGTGATGTGAAACGCACGGTCCGCGATCAAGAATTTTACCGGATCATTCGTAGCCTTCTCCTGCACCTTTATCAGAGATGAAAGCGCGTCCAGAGCTTCGGCATCAATGCGGGCAGCGGCAAGTTTCGATAGACGCGCCTCAACCATGAGCCGCCCTTCATGCACATCCTCCAATAAATAGTCTGTAACACGGCCGTTGGACAACGCGGACATGCCCAGATCGCCCACATTCCCAGAGACGACTTTCGTGCGTGCGCCCTGCACGATTGACACGATCCCCTTGGTCGACAAGATCAGCAGCGCGCCTCGAACTGTCTCGCGGCTGACGCCCATCGTTGCTGCCAGATCACGTTCGCTGGGCAGGGTGTCGCCGTTCGGCCACTTCGTCCTTGACGGACCGATGAGCCACCTTTTCCAAAGAGGTGTTGTTGATATCCATAAACGTCGCGTGTCCCACGTATTCCCCTCCCCGGAAAAGGCCGGATCTCTATAAAAAAGCGCGGCATATTAGTATACTGGTCCGATTTACAGACCAGTATGCAAATTTTTTGTCAACTGTAAATTTGCAAGTGTTATGTGCAGCCTGTTCAGGTCGCCCGAGCCCTGATAAAACTGTCCTCAGCATCGCGCGTCAAAGAGCAAATGAAATGGCCACCCTCCAAAATATTATGCGGCGTATTTGGCTTTGCTTTTACAATGCTCCCAGCGCAGTCCAGCGGTGCTTGTCGATCATACTGCCCAGAACAGAAACGCGCTCCCAGCCAAGCGCGTAGACCGCATCCTGCGCATAGTCACGCACGCTTCATACCCCATCAGCTCGACAAGAAATCGCATGGGATCTTATATTTCACTCCCAATGGAGCCTTCAGCATCCTGTGACGGCTTCATTGCATGACGCTCGCGTCTTGCACACATTGTCCGCATGGCAGTCACTGGCAAAATCAAATACCTCAACCTTCAAATCCCTGCTCGGAAAAGCTGCATTGCAGCATCGGACTAACTGGCAAATGTCCGCTGTGGGCCATTCCCCTCGATATACATAATAGGCGGGGCGGGAACCTTAACTGGGGTGGCATCGCGAATGCGGAAATCATTGGACTCATAAAAGCGATCGGTCGCTACTATACATCGGAAATCCAATAAGATCTCAAAGTCAAATACTCCAGCAATCCGCTTGCCCCTCCCTGCGCTTCGGTCTTTAACGGCGCTGCGACAACACCCGCGCGGCTCCCTGTCTGCGCAGGTCAGGGCCAAAGGGATATCGCATTGCTTTTCTTCACCATCTGGCCCCTTTTCGCGCTGATCTGCCTTGGCTACATCCTCGTCCGGCGCGGCTTTCCTAATCCCGCCTTCTGGCCCGCCGCCGAACGGATCAACTATTTCCTACTCTTCCCCGCCCTGCTGGTCAGCAGTCTGGCCGATGCCCCCGTCCGCGACCCACAGGTGCTACGTCTGGGCGGTGCGGCCGTCGCAATCATTCTGTTCGCCGCACTCGCCCTGGCCCTGACCCGACGCGCCTACCCCATGCCCGCCGCCCGCTTCGGCCCACTGCTGCAAGGCACGGTGCGCTTCAACACCTATCTGGGGCTGGCTATCCTTGCCACCCTGGGCGGACCCGAGGGGATCGAACGGGCGGCGCTTTACCTTGCCATCGCCGTGCCCTTGGTCAACGTCCTGTCGATCATGGCCCTGACCGAGGCGGGTGAGGCCCGCCACCCCCTTAACATGCTCCGCACCATGGCGCGTAACCCGCTGATCCTAGCTTGTCTGGGGGGCATCGCGCTGGCGCTGACCGGATGGGGCCTACCCTTCGGCACTGGGCGCTTCCTTGACCTCCTGGCGCAAGCCAGCCTGCCGCTTGGTCTGCTCTGCGTGGGTGCCGCCCTGCAACCCGCCGCCCTGCGTCGCGACGGGCTAACTCTGGCTGCAAGCGGCGCCCTGCGCCTCCTGCTGATGCCCCTGCTCGCCGCGCTCATCGCGCGCGCCGTCGGCCTTAGCGGGGTAGAGGCGCTGGTGCTGGTCGTTTTCTCAGCCATCCCCACGGCCCCCACTTCCTACGTGTTGACCCGGCAACTGAACGGCGACGGCACGCTGATGGCAGGTATCGTCACCTCTCAGACCATTGCCGCCATCGCCACAATTCCACTGGTCCTGTGGGTCTTCGGCCCTTGACACCACCCGATGTTTAGAACTCCCGCTGGCATGCACTCCACCCCATGCAATCACGCAACCTTCGGGTGTATTGCGGAAGCTGCGTCGCGGAATGCAGCGGTCGATGAATGACCGGTATGGTCCGGAACCGCCAAATTTCTTTGGGTGTGGCCGCCATTCTACGGAGCAGTGCGGACCTGGGATTTATTATTTTCGCCTCTGTTTTTTACAATGCTCGCGTGCTCCGAATGACGGCAATGACGGGCAATGATCGGAACACATTTGCACGTTCATAGCCCAGTGTCGCCCTCCGTCTCGATCTTCAATGGCTCACCACAATGCTTGCAGTGAATCGCATCCAGTTCGTGACGGTTCAGGCCACATTCTGGGCATTTATACTTAATCTTGGATGGCTGGAAGATGGTGCGCGCCAATTGCAAGAAAAGCGCCACGCCCACGACCATGATGAACACTGACAACAGCTTTCCGCCGGTCGTCGTCATGGTGATATCGCCAAAGCCCGTGGTCGTCAGCGTCGCCACCGTAAAATAGAGCGCGTCGACATAGCCCGCGATGCCAGCCTCTTCATCGAAGGCCAGCACGAAGACAAGCGACGCGGTCACGAAGATAAAGACGAACAGGTTGACTGTAGCGAGGATGGCGTCTTCGTGGCGACGGAAGAACAGGCTCTCGCGCCGGAGATCACGGAGCAGGTGATAGGAGTGAATCAGCCGCAGGCCGCGTAGCACGCGCAGGAAGGCGACGTTTCCAGTGAGAAGCGGCGCAAGCAGCACGGACGCCACGACGAGCAAATCCCCCAGAGTGTAGATGCGGGTCAGCTCCCGGCGCAGGTTATCGGAAATCCAGAAGCGGGCCGCAAGGTCGAGGAGTATGAGCAGACCGAGCGAGGCGTTCAGCACGGCCGTAACCGGCGTCGTGGGCAGCGCTGCGGTCGTAATGAAATAGACTATGGTCAGCGCATCGAAAAAGATCATTCCATAGCGAAACCGCCGGGCGCGCTGGCTTTGTCCAGTGTAGAGCAATCTGATCGTTCGGTGCAGTTCTTTCATATTTTTAACATGCCACATGTTTTAGCCCGGGACCATGCACCGGAATATCGGCGGGCCTGCAGACAAGCTCGAGGGCTTCGCACTGTGATCATTTGACACCGCCAAGTTATCGCACGCAAAGCAAATGGCAGAATTCATGGGCTACACCGCAACGATACGGGCTGTTAACGAGCGGCGGCTCAGGGCCATTCAAGTCGAATGCCAGGCACGCGAAAAGCAGGGCGGGAGGGTGAAATCGCTGCAAGTGCGACCTTGCCGGTTTCTGTTGAAAGAAGCGGACATACACAGGCGACAAAATCGCGTTTCCCTGCTGCAATGCAGAGGTCAGCTCAGAGCCCTCTTTCGAAATGTCGCATCTCGCATGAGCAACAAGCTCTACTTCGTGCAACCGCTTGAAACCGACTATCAACTGCTAAGGCTTATCCCCTTTGCTCCGGCAGCACATGATGTAGTGCGGCGCGGCTTGCCAATCTAAAATGTTCTGGTATCGTTCTGCCCAAGCCAACCAGATGGAAAAGCGACACACCCATGTCCCGCCCGGCGTTCGACGCCAGGTTTTCTGGTGAAGACGCGTGTTCGCATTGTCTGGCGGAACATCGTTGGCTTGAGGGCTTCGTGTGCCCTTGCTGTGGCACCTGCAAGGGCTGGCCGTTAAGACGAAATCGCGCGACTTGGGAATGCGCCGGTTGCGCACGGCAGACATCCGTGACGGCTGGCACGATGATGCACAGCAGGCATTTGCCGTTGCGAATTTGGGTTCTTGCCGCGCACATCATCACCAGT
>Ga0307966_1003400_pt1 | contig 11990 bp, 7 predicted proteins | sample OrgLakmetagen646_FD_203141 | JGI IMG/M metagenome (GOLD analysis project Ga0307966, IMG submission 203141) | Saline water microbial communities from Organic Lake, Antarctica - #646 | ecosystem: Environmental > Aquatic > Non-marine Saline and Alkaline > Saline | place: Antarctica: Organic Lake... | reverse complement strand
TACAAGAAATAGTGCGCGAAGTAGAAATCTCAGAACCCCTGCTTAACTATATCACCGACATAGTTAGAAACACGCGCCGGGAAAACACCCAAGTAAAAGCCGTAAGCGATTTTGTGCGCTGGGGCGCCGGCCCTCGTGCAGGCCAAGCCTTGGTTTTGTGTGCCAAAGCACATGCCGTTTGTCAGCATCGTTTTGCTGTGACCTTAGCCGATATTAGCGCGGTCACGCACGCCGTATTACGCCATAGAATTCTATTGAATTTTCAGGCAGAAGCAGAAGGTCTTGATACCGACCAAGTCATTGACCGATTGCTAGCGGATATCAGCGCACCAAAAAGTGCTTTAACCAGCTAATGAACAAAGGCCTTTTACTCGTATTATGCAAACGCTGATTCAGCCCGCACTGCTAGCGCAGTTAAAGAACCTTCCTTTAGTCGCCAAAACTGTGGCTCAAGGTTTTTTACATGGTATTCATAGCAGTAAGCAGCGCGGAAGTGGTATGGAGTTTAATCAATATAGGGCTTACGAGCCTGGCGATCCGCTACAAAATATTGATTGGAAGCTCTTTGCTCGAAGCGACAGATATTACGTACGCGAAGCCCAACGTGAAAGTAATATCCAAGTGTGGTTTTTAATAGACGCCAGCGCTTCTATGCTGCACAAATCTAGCGTAGCAAATGCTAGTTCATGGCATAAACTCGACTACGCAAAGCACCTAGCCGCTACAATGAGTTATTTAGCGCAACTGCAAGGTGACTCAGTCGGTTTACTGAGCTTACACAGCAAAACACCAGAACTTGTGAGAGCAATGGCTGGTTATCAGCACTGGCAGCGCTGTGTGTTACATTTATCGCAAATTGAAGCAGGCAGCACTTTTCCAAATATTGAGCACCTTCAATCTCAATTATCGAGAGTCAGAGAGCACGGTTTAGTCATTGTGTTGAGTGACTTTTATCAACAGCAGCAAGAAATACTCGAGTTAATGACACAATTACAGAGCCCGCGCACCGACCTTATTGCCATGCAATTAGGTAGCAACGATGAGCAGTTTTTCCCGTACAAGGGCCGCATTCACTTTGAAGATAGAGAGACCGGTGAACGCCGCACACTCTCAGGCACTGCGGCAAAACAAAGCTATTTACAACAATTTGAAATGTTCAACAATGCATTGGCTAGAGACTTAAAGGCGAAAGGCATAGTGCATGAAAAATTGAGTATTGACGAACCTATGGATGAAGCTTTGCGCCGGTTTTTAACAGCAAGGATTAAAAAAGCATGATGCCATTGCTACTATTGCTGGTACTTGCGATCCCAGTAGCAATTCATATTTTTAATCGCAGTGAAGGTAAGGTTATTTTGTTCCCGTCTGTTGCCTTACTACCCAAGCAAAGTACACCGACTGAATTACAAATAAAGCTTTATCAAAAGCGACTGTTACTTATTCGCCTATTGTTATTTCTATTGGCGACGCTAATTCTTATAAGCCCTCTTTTAGCCGATTTTTTAAAGCAGAACGACTTAGTGCTATCTGATAGTGATAAAAACCCGCCACCCCTTATTATGGTAACGCAAGACTGGTGGGCAATAAGTAATGAGCAACAAAAACAAAGCTTGTTTACGGATATTAAAAGTGATGCCGCCTTTGCTGATATACAGTCAGTTTTTTTAGTGTCATCAGAGCCTATTGACCGAATAAGGCTTATTAATGTAGATGATTTTATAAGCAATGGTAGTCGCTATCCGTGGTTTACTATCTCCAATGGGCTCCAAAGCGATGCGATCACGCTTAAACCTCAAAACACATGGGCAATTGCACAAGCGATAGCTGCCGATCTTAGCGAAAAGGCTGCCATCCATATATACACCAGTAATCGCCTATCACAATTTTACGGCAAGGCTGTCTCTGTGGGCACAGCAAACCAAGTGGTGCATTGGAATATTGCTGAGCTCGCCAATAAAGTTGCTAACTTTGATAGTGACAAAGCTGAAGCTGAGCCTATAGCTGACGGCATCAGCGTTGCATTACTGGCCCAAGATACTGATGTAGAAGCAGCTTCTTTGAATAACATGATTATTGCCGCTATTGATGCTTTGCGCTTAATCGCCCCTATCGATTTGAAGATAATTGAACCCAACACCTATAGCCCTCAAGCCGCAGCGAGCGACTTCGATAAAGTATTGCTATACCCGAATGACACAGCACAAACACTGACGCAAGTCTACAGTAGCTTGCCCAATGCCGTCGACTTATCTGGCTTACCCAACCCTAAAGAACTTAGCTTTGTAATGGCGCTGGGAGAGGCGCTTCTGCAAGAACAAGAAGTGCAAAAAAAACTGCGTAATGGAACCCTTTCTCAGGGACAAATAGAAAACCGCCAGACTATCTCATATACATTGCCTTCTTATGAACAGGGTATTGAACAAGCTACTAAGAGTAAACATCCAGCCCGACCGAATACGCTTTCGCTCTTACCAGAATCTAAGGCTAATAATTGGTTTATTTGGCTAATCAGCCTTGCTGTGCTGCTATTTTCTATTGAGCGAATATACAGCGAATGGATACATCGAAAAATCTTTAATAAGCCACCTGCAAACAATAGCAAGGCTGAAGTAAGATGAGCAAACACAGCTCTATATCAGCCCCTAGCAGCCCAACTGTCCTTGCCCAAAAGGTAATGCAGGCTTACCAAAACGTTCGACGTAAGCAGGGCCTCTATTTTTTAGCGCACTCCAGCTTTATAGGCCTTTGGCTTAGCTTAATTATGGTCGTTTTAGCGGCTGTTATTTTGCTCTATTTTGGGCAGGCAGTTGACGACAGCTTAAGCGATTTAGAAAATCTAAATGCACTCGTCTTAGCCACTTGGTTACTTTTAACGATACCGACGACACTAGTAGTATTTGGATATAAGCACTGGCGTTTGCGGCAAAAACCGAGCGCGCACACGCTCAATCCGAATACCTTTTTGCTGCATCTGAACCGCTTGCACTCGACTTTAGAAGAAAGTGCTCAGTTGAGCATCTTGCCAAAGCAAAGCTTAAGTATGATTCAAGGTCTACAGCTAGAGCGCATAACACCTGCTTTAGAAAATGCTTTGAATCAAACGGCTACAGATTACTTCCCTAAATTTGCGCTGAAGCCGAACTTAATAAGCATACTTGCGAGTGTCATTTTAGGCAGTTTGTTGTTGATAGGCGGACTGCCTTATGTGAGCTTAATAAACCTTGGAGTGACCAATACAGCCTTAGATTCAACATCTAAAGAATTTACCCCATCACTAAAAGCAGATGATTATTTGGCGGCGCTAAGCGTCTCGGTGCTCGCCCCCGAGTACACAAAACAAGAGGGTTTTGAGCAAACCAAACTAAACCTCGAAGTGCTAGAGGGCTCATCTATTAATTGGACTATCCCTATCACTCAAAAGCAGGCCGAAGTTTACGCTTTTGCAATAACCCTCAGCAGTGGACAAAGTATCGATTTTGATTGGTCTGACGGTTATTACAGCGCCCAACACCTTGCTGTTAACTCTGCGGTATATTCTATTGCTCAAACATTTGATGGCAAACAAAACATTACCGATATTGCCACCATAGCAGTGAGCAAAGATGCCAAACCTCTTATCCAAATAAAGCACCCAGTACAAACAACAACTGAGTTTGATAAAAACGAACAAGCCCTATTGCAAGCTGAGGTAGAGATTTATGATGACTTTGGTATCGCGGAAGTCAAATTGGTAGCTTCTGTGGCTAAAGGCTCTGGTGAGGCAGTGAAATTTAGAGATGAAGAATTTACGTTTGATGAAGTTCGCCCGCAAGGTGGCGGCAGTTTGTATATCAAAAAGTGGGATTTAGCTGCGCTCAATATGACACCTGGAGACGAGCTGTATTTTTCAGTGCACGCCACCGATATAAAGTCCCCTAATCCGCAAACAAGTATTTCACCCACTAGAATATTGCGCTGGTTAGAGGATGAGAAAGAAACTATGTCGGGTGGAGGAATAGTTATCGACTTTATGCCTGAATATTTAAAAAGCCAGCGGCAGATTATTATCGAAACTGAGGCATTACTGGCGCAAAAGGATAGATTAAGTGTTCAGGAGTTTTCTCGAATTTCACGTGCATTAGCGATTGATCAACAAGACTTAAAACAAACGTACGGCCAATATTTAGGTGATGAAGTGGAATCAGGTGTGCTCCGCGAAATGGAAGATGGCATGCAAGCGCCGGCCTTGGCATCTGACGAACATGACCACGATGAAGGTGAACACAGCGAGAAAGAGCAAACAAGCAACAACGAGCAAGCACATCAGCATGAGCACGAACATAACGATGCAGAGCCAACGGATATTTCAGGCTATAGCGAAATTATAGAACGCTACGGTCACAATCATGGCGAAGCCGATGTTGGCTTTATTAAAATCTTTGAAGGGCAAATTAACCCTAAAGTGCTAATGAAACGTGCTGTTGCACAAATGTGGGACGCGGAGCTACATTTACAATTGTCGCAACCAGACTTAGCCCTGCCATATGAGAAGCAAGCCTTAGATTATCTAAATAGAGCCAAGCAAGCTGAGCGAATTTACGTCAAGCGCCTTGGTTTTGAGCCTCCACCAGTAAGTGAAGAACGCCGCTACACTGGCAAATTAAATGAAATTTTAAGCTATCAACGAGATATCACCATTTCCTTAGCGCCTGATCGATACGATGACTTTATTGGGATGATTGCACTGCTCAATCGTCACCTTGCCTTTAACTCGCAAATAGAGACCGCCAACGAACGAAGCTTAATCAACCGCGTTACCGCGACTCTTACTGAACAACTCAGTACGGAATCGGCTTGGCTTAAACATGTAGCAACCTTAAAGCAAATTCAGCTTAAGGGTGATTTTAACTTAGACAATTGTGACGACTGTATTCACGCTCTTATATCGCAGCTTTATGAGGTGCTACCTGAGCCGATTGCACAGCCTAGTCGTCCCGTAAGAACCTACTCAAACAAGCATAAAAGTATGCGAGCCTATGCCGAAGCATTAGAGCGTTTGCAAAGCCCTCAAAACGAGGTGCAACCATGAACATATTCTCAATCAGTTTTGATGCTTTAGATGCTGGCCATTTTTCGATGGCTTTAACGACCATTGTTGTTTTAACCACCATTTTTGCGTGTGTACTCGCTTGGAAGCGTTTAGCAAAGAATTACATTTATGTCGCGATGCTAGTTGTAGTGCTTAACATAGTTGCGGCGGGCTCAATATTAGGACTTATTTTTAATATTTCATATTTAAGCACTAAGCCAATTCATGTTTATCTTCTGACCAATAATGCAGACCTGAGCGAGCTAGATAACTTGAACCCATCTGAGGCAGAAGTTGTTTGGCTAAAGTTGAATGACCAGCTCGCCATGAATGCTGCTACGAATAAAACCACCGTTGATGCGCAAGAGCTACAGCTAAAAGAACTCGATCACATAGATAGCGTCAGCCAAATACCACTGTATTATCCTTTGGTGTCTGAGCTGGTTTTACTTGGCGATGGCTTGAGCCCCTCGCAATGGCAGGAGCTTAATAATGCATATGCCAACCACACTAACAATACTGCCAAGCAGCCATTCAAAGAGCCTAGCCCCAACTTGCCATTTATTGTGCAGGCCGGATATACACCTATATTCGGTTTAAGTAATATTCAGTGGCCCAAACAGCTAAACGTCGGTGAGTTTGCAGAGGTATCTGGACGTTTAAAAGGCCCCCAAGCTAATGCCTTCAGCGATGACGAATCAACGCAAAACAATATTTACACCCTCACCCTACTCGACCCTTTTGGTAACGAGATTGCCAGTCAGCGATTACGTGAAAACGAAGACTTTTCGTTTAAGTTCCAATCCACTGTAAAAGGGCAGTGGTTATATACATTAGCGTTAAAAAGAGGTTTGCAATCGACACTTGAGATAAATGAAGTAATCAATATTCAAGTGCTTGATGCAGCACCGATGAAGGTATTAATCAAACAGTCAGCTCCCTCTTTTGAAACCCGCCAATTACAAAACTTGCTCAACGAACAGGGTTCCAAAGTACTAAGCCTCACTAAAATCAGTAAAAACAAAGAAATAGCACAATTTACAAATTTAGATACACGTGAAAAGGAGCTTTCACAAACTCCATTTAGCGCTCAGGCATTGGCATATTTTGATATATTCATTACCGACCAACGGGCAATAAATCAGCTCACTCCAGTACAAGTTGACGCATTAAGTACAGCCATTAAAGAAGGTTTAGGCTTGCTAGTTCTGATGGATGCGCAACAAGTAGATAATTGGAATAGTCAAAAAATTTCTTGGCTTAATAGAATATCCCTAAATGAAAAATTGTTGCCGCCTAGTAGTCAGCAAAGCACCTTTTTAAGATGGGATTTTCAAAGCATTGAAACGCCTATAAATGCTATTAGTGCTAGATTGGTAACCGCGGCTAATACCAGCAGTAAAGTCTTAGTCAGTGAACAAAACGACGAGGCGCTCGCGGTTACCGCAAACTATGGCTTAGGACAAGTATCGGGCTCTTTATTCAGCTCAAGCTATGCCTTCAAAACCCAAGGCAAACCCGAGTTACACAGCCACTATTGGCAGTGGATGATACAAAATATTGCGCGAAGTAATGGAATGATACATTGGCAACATAGCGCATCTGATTTGCCAGTTTTTGCGGGGGAGCAACAAACAAGCTGCCTCGTGAACACTAACATGGAACCTCTGATTGAATATCAACAAGGAATACAAGCAACCCGTTTGAACGCAAGCTTACAAATACTCGATGCAGAAAAAGCGTGCGTGACTTATTGGCCAACAACGAGAGGCTGGTTTTCACTTTTTGCTAAAGCGCCAGAGACACCGCAAGTCAGCAAAGCCTCTTACGTTTATGCTTTAAATCAATGGCCGGCATGGCAACAAGATATCAAACGCGCTGCAACGTCTAAGGTAATTGCTCATCAAAAAGAATATGTAGCCACTATTAATGAACGTGAGATTGAAGTAAGTAAGTATTGGTTTTGGGCTTTTTTAATTACTAGCCTAAGCGCACTCTGGCTGGAACAAAGACTTAATCGACATTAAAGTAATAAGCCATTTTGATGTTAATTAGACGGCTAGGCAAAATTACCTAGCCATTAATCTTATTAAGCAACGGCGCCAGCTGCAGTTGCATCTGGCACTTCAACTAGTTTGCCAGTTTTGCAGTCATAAATATAACCGTAAATTGGGATGCTCTTGGGCACCAAGGCGTTAGTACGAATGCGCTGCACGTCTTCTACCACGCTTTTCGCATTGTCTTTAAAGGTTAACCAGTTAATATATTTGCCATCAGCGCTACCACCAGTGCTATCAACATTTCGCCAGCCATTTTCATCTACCGTAGCAGTGTTAAGGCTGTCTTCTAATAGGTCACCCATTATTTCGCTATTAAACAATTCCATTCCACAGTCTGTATGGTGAATAACAAACCACTCATTAGTACCTAATAGCTTGTGGGAAATAACAAGTGACCGAATAGCGTCGTCACTCGCTCTACCGCCAGCGTTGCGTATAACATGGGCATCGCCTTCAGCAAGGCCTGCATATTTGGCTGGATCAAGACGTGCGTCCATACACGTTAAAATAGCAAACCCTCTTGCTGGAGGTAAAGGTAAGTCACCTTTATCTCCAAACTGTGACACATAATCCGCATTAGCCGCCAATACTTCTTTTTTTATTTTACTCATGTCTCGTTCCTTTAATGATTAGTGATAATGTATTGCTAAAATACGCTTTAGTTGATCACTTTAATAAAGACACTTTGGCTATTTGTTAGCTGAAATAGTTATTTAGGCGAGAAGAGGTGGGGTTTGAATAACCGGCTCTCCAACAGAAAAGACATACGTGAGATGAAATTTCAGGCTCAAAAGCAAGCAATTTAAGGGCTGTCACCAACTGATTTAAAAACAATAGCGAGTAGCTCATTACCCTCTGACTCAAAGAATCATGCCACCCGAAATTCGCTTTATATTACGTATAACATTGTAATTGAGTCGAACACCAACACATGCTGTTTTACTTGGCTTTCCATTTTCTAACCTGGGCTCATACCTATACGCTTAATAACAGCAAAGTACCCATAATTGCAGTTGAGTGGCATAGTCTTATCATTGTTAGTCCTTTAAATTTAATGTTTGTTTGCACATCATACTATCTAGATTATTAAGTTATCAAAATGCTTTTCCCCTAGCAATCGAAACGCCAATTACTCTGGGCGCGGTGTCCCAATTTACAATCACACAAGAGAGAAGCTTCTGTGCTATCAAAGTAATGATCACCTCAAATTAATAGTAACTTTTTTAATCAAAAAATAAATAGCTACTTACAGGCTTAATTATCTTCACTATTTCTTAAAGTTTTATGCGTCTACGTCCGACTACTATAGGTAACTTTCTTTAATTTACGGGTGTTTATGCGAACCTTGGCTGTACTGTGCTTATTTTGGGCCTTTGAGGTTAACGCGTCCTTCACGATAAATGTGATTGATGGTGACGGTAAGCCTGTGATTGATGCTGTACTGTCTTTCGAATCGCAAGAGCTAGCAATGATGGGCACGCAAAACGATGCTCAGAACAATGACATCGCGGTTATGGACCAAGTTGGAATGCAGTTTGAGCCGCATGTTCTGATTGTCGCTAAGGACCAATTTGTCAGCTTCCCCAACAGTGACGACACCCGCCACCACGTCTACAGCTTTAGTGAGCCTAAAGTATTTGAAATAAAATTGTACAAGGGGACTCAATCAGACCCAGTTGTAATGCAAACTCCAGGTATTGTTGAGCTTGGCTGCAACATTCACGATCAGATGATTGGCTTCATTTACGTAGACAATACTGGCACTGCTATTAAGACTGACTTAAATGGACAAGCGAGATTTCAAGATACACCACCCACATCTTTAATGGTTTGGCACCCACGCCTGAATCAAGCTAAAGGCACAATGGCACAATACAAGCTCGCTGAAGCAGATTCAGATGGTAATATTACATTAACGATTGACATCAAGGCACCACCACCTGAAACCGTGGGTACAGGTTTTAAAAGCCGATTTAAACGCATGTCATCAGGGAATAACCAATAGTGGCGCGTTACGCAAGCTTTAAATCAAAGGTACTTAAGCTAGTCTTAGGCGTCTTGGTGTTTTCATCAATCGCAATTTTAATCAACGTTTGGGTTACCACAACAAAAACCGGCCAATCTCAGGTAGTCGATGCTCTGAGCGTTGGACAAGGTGTGTTACAACAGGTTTTTGCTAACCGAGAATCGCAATTGGTAAACTCAGCTCAAGTGTTAACCGACGACTTCGGTTTTAAACAGGCAGTAGCTACTCGCGACAATGCAACTATCAATAGTGTATTAAATAATCACGGAGCTCGTATCGAGGCTGACGTGATGGCACTTTTAAGCTTAGATGGTAGTTTATTGTCTACAACTATCAATCTACAGCCTAATAACACCGACGCATCAATAATTTCTAACGAGAAATTAGCAGAGGTTCTAAGCTCTGGTGGAAGTACCTTTTGGACAGTGATTGAAGGCAGTCTTTATCAAAGTATTTTATTAACTGTTGATGCACCAAGACCGATTGCCATTGCCTTGGTAGGTTTTAAAGTTGATGAGCAATTGCTACAAAGTTTTGATGAAATCACGCAACTAAATACCACTATAGAATTGGTTTCCTCTAATCAAGCGCTGGACGATGTAGAGCCTTTTGCTATTTCAACACTGCCAGAACTGCATCATAACTACGACAGTGACGCTCTGGATCTCGGGTTTTCATTGTTCGCCATGGGCATCTCTGAAAATACCTATATATCTAGAAAATTTGAGCTTTCTGACACTAATTATTCCCCGATTAGTATAACCTTAAGCGCTAATGTTGAGGCGGTCTTTAATACCTTCAAACAACTACAGACTAGTATATTTGTGATCGCCTTGGGCTCTATTGCCTTAGCTTTGATATTCGGCATGATGCTATCGAGCAGCCTTACTCGTCCGTTAAGTCGCCTGGCGGAGATTACACGTAAAATTGCTGAGGGCGCTTATGAAGACTTAGATACTGACCGTCATGGCATTTATGAAGTAAATCAACTCACTACTTCCTTTAAGAAAATGCAAACTAACGTTCAACACCGTGAAAACAAAATACGCTTTCAGGCACAGCACGATTTAATTACAGGACTATTTAATCGCGCCCACATTGGCGAACTCCTGGCCGAAAAGCTTAGGAGTAATGAATCATTTCAGGTTGTGGGCATTAGAATTCGCAGTATAAGGCAGCTGAATGATACATTTGGCCAACAAAACGTTGATATTTACTTGGCGGAGTTAGCAACATCGCTTCGTAAACTCGGTGGTTTAGCCGCTCGATTATCAAGTTCTGAGTTTATGTGGGTGTGCCCGCAAACAAATTCAAACACCTTGCAAGGAATTCATCAACACCTAGAGCACAACATCAGTATTAATAATTTGGGTATAAAGCCCAGACTTAGCTTAGTCGCCCTAGATTGTCCAAGAGATGCAGATGAACCTTTGACGCTATTCAAACGCTTAAATATTGTCTTTGAGCAAGCAGATAAGACGCATAAAGAATACTTACATTTTAGCGCTAGCTACGAAGAAAAGTATACCAAGCGACTCGATATTATTCACCACCTGAAAGTAGCCTTATCAGACATTAACTCTGAACTTTCGATGGTATATCAGCCCAAAATGCATATTAGTACTAACAGTGTTACTAAAGTTGAAGCTTTAATTCGGTGGAATAGCCAAGCCCTTGGCTTCGTTCCTCCTGATGAGTTTATCGATATTGCAGAACAGGCTAATTTAATCAATCAACTAACACGATGGGTAATTAAGCGTGTGGTACTGGATGTAAAAGAAATGCACGAGCAAGGGCATCGCGTTTGTGCGGCGATTAATTTGTCGGCGAAAGATATTATGCAGGCCGACTTATTGCCCTGGATTTTGATACAGCTTACCCAGTTAAATCTGCCTGTAACAGCATTGTCTTTTGAGCTAACCGAAAGTGATTTGGTATCTGATGCTGATACTGCAGCGCAGCACTTACAAGAATTTAGAGATGCAGGGTTTCATCTTGCTATTGACGATTTCGGAACAGGCTACTCCTCACTCGCATACTTGCAAAAATTACCGGTATCTGACATTAAAATTGATAAGAGCTTTGTGCTGAATCTAGCAATTAACGAAGCTGATCAAAAAATTGTGACTAGCATCATCGCCTTAGCTAAAAGCTTTAATATGGAAGTGGTTGCAGAGGGCATTGAAGATGTAACATCCCTCCATTTATTACAAGAATATGGTTGCGATTGGGCACAAGGTTACTATATTTGTAAACCAATTCCACTCGAAGCACTTTTAAGTTGGCTCGAGCCCCATTCAATTAACACTCTAGAGCACCAGCTTTGAAGGCTCTTTGCGCAAACATAATAGTGATGGTTGGCCTTATGTTCATCCTACCAGCAGCCTACTGTGCCGATGGTAAGCTCATTGGTACTGCAGGGTTAATGCAAGTTGAAGGCGCCGGTGGCGGTGGCATTGTACCTTGGGCAACGTTAGCCGGTTACGACTCTCAAGATGAAGTGTCTTTTAATGCGGTATCAACGCGAGTAGAGCTAGACGATTATAGGCTAAGCGTATTAGCGGCCTCTGTATCAATATATGACCGCTTAGAGATTTCAATTGCCCAACAATTATTTGATGTGCCCTCATTAAGTACACAAATTGAGCAGCAGGTTGTTGGCCTTAAATATCGCTTATTTGGTGACGTGGTGTATAGCAACTATCCACAAGTAAGTGTCGGGTGGCAGCATAAAACCTTAAAAGACGGTGCCATTGCCTCTGCTTTAGGCGCTGAAGATAATCAAAGCGGCAATGATATTTATGTGGCTGCGACCAAAGTGCACCTGGGCGTGCTA
>Ga0307966_1003386_pt1 | contig 12017 bp, 8 predicted proteins | sample OrgLakmetagen646_FD_203141 | JGI IMG/M metagenome (GOLD analysis project Ga0307966, IMG submission 203141) | Saline water microbial communities from Organic Lake, Antarctica - #646 | ecosystem: Environmental > Aquatic > Non-marine Saline and Alkaline > Saline | place: Antarctica: Organic Lake... | reverse complement strand
CGCCGGTGCCGCCCGCGACACCCTGGTGCTGCCCTACGGCGACACGGACGCACTCACCGCCGTCTTTGCGGAGCACGGCCACCGGATCGCCGCCGTCATCACCGAGGCCGCGCCCTGCAACATGGGCGTGGTGCGACCGCCCGCAGGTTTCAACGCGCTCGCGGCGACGCTGTGCACCACCAACGGATCGGTGTTCATCGTTGATGAGGTGCTGACTGGATTCCGTGCGGGCCCGGCGGGATGGTGGGGCGAGGAGCGTGGCCGCAGCCCCGAGGTTGGCGCGGACACGTGGGAGCCGGACCTGGTGACCTTCGGCAAGGTGATTGGCGGCGGTCTGCCCGTGGCCGCCCTGGCCGGGCGAGCCGACCTCATGGATCAACTTTCTCCTCAGGGCACCGTCTACCAGGCGGGAACCTTGTCAGGGAACCCCGTCGCCGTCGCTGCGGGGCTGGCGACGCTGAACGCGCTCACTACAGAGGTCTACACGCAGGTGACCGCGGCGTCGCAGCAGATCGGTGACGGCGTCCATGCCGCGCTGGAGCGCGCGGGAGTGCCACATGCGGTGGGACGCGCAGGGACCCTGTTCTCGGTGTTCTTAGGGCTCGACACCGCCCCCACCACGTTCGATGAGGTGGCGGCGCAGGACACCGCCGCCTTTGCCAGCATGTTCCACTCCCTCCACGAGTCCGGCGTGTACCTGCCGCCCAGCGCCTACGAGGCCTGGTTCGTGTCCGGCGCCCATGGCGAAGCGGAGGCAGAGCAGGTGATCTCCGCCGTCGAGCACTGGGCGGCTTCTCGATGACAGCGATCTTTGGCCTCGACCTCGAGGGCAAGCAGGTGGTGGTCGCGGGGGGAGGAGTGATCGCCACCCGTCGCGTGCGCCGCCTGGTCGACCATGGCGCGGTGGTGTTGGTGGTCGCCCCCGACGTGTCGGCCGACCTGACCCGCATGGCCTCGCACGGCGACATCACTGTGGCCAGCCGGGAGATCGCGGAGCATGACCTCGAGAAAGTGTGGTTTGCAGTGGCCGCCACCAACAACGACGAGGTCAACGACTGCGTGGCGCAGTGGGCGCGACAACGCCGCGTGTGGTGCATCAACGTCTCTGACGCCCATCTGGGAACCGCGCGTACCGCCGCGGTGAGCCACCATGGCGACATGGCCGTAGGCGTGGTGTCCGTGGGGGCGCCCGATCCGGGCCGCATTCGCTCGGTGCGCGACGCGCTCGCGGCCTTCGTCGATTCAGGCGAGGTGAGCATGCGCCGCCAGCGCCCGCACGGAGGCAAGGTGCTTCTCGTGGGATCTGGCCCTGGCGACGATGGACTGCTGACTGTGCGGGGGCGGCAGGCCATCGCGGAGGCCGATGTGGTCGTCACCGACCGCCTGGGTGCCATGGGAGCGCTCAGCAGGCTTGCGCGCGAGGTCGAGGTCATCAACGTGGGAAAGTCACCCGACAATCACCCGGTGCCGCAGCAGGAGATCAACCGCATCTTGGTGGACCGCGCCAGTGCCGGCGCGACCGTGGTGCGCTACAAGGGCGGCGACCCTTTTCTGTTGGGCAGGGGAGGCGAGGAGGTGCATGCCTGCCTGGCCGCGGGGCTCGAGGTGGAAGTGGTGCCAGGGGTGACCAGTGCCCTGGCCGTCCCTGCCCTCGCGGGCATCCCCGTGACCCAGCGCGGCATGTCCACATCGGTGCTCATCACCAGCGGCCATGCCGGCGCCGATGATGCCGCGCTCGCGGCCATCACGACCGGAGCCACCGTCGTGATCCTCATGGGCGTGGCTGCTCTGCCGGACATCGTCACGGCCGCCCTCGCCGCGGGCACCGACGAAGACCTGCCGGTCGCCATCATCGAGCGAGGGTCCACTCCGCAGGAGCGGGTCACCCGCGGCTCACTGGCCACCATTGTTCGTATTGCTCGCGAAACGGACGTGAAACCTCCGGCCATTATTGTGATCGGCAAGGTCGCGTCGCCCGACCTGTGGTCTAACCCTGACACCGCGACGCCGGACAGTAGCGACAAATCGGACAACGAGGAGGAGCACCGTGAGCCTGGTGGGAGTGCAAGCGTCGAATGAGCGGCGCGTGACGTCCCCCACCCTGATCTTCTGTGCTCACGGCACCCGCGACCCTGCGGGCCGCCAAGTCATCCTCGACGTCGCTGGTCAGGTGCGCGAGGCCACCGGCCTGGAGGTCCTCGAGGCGTATGTCGACGTGCAGGACCCCAAGGTGGATCAGGTCATCGCCCAGATTCCACACGCGCAGGCGGGGCTGAGTGCGGTCGTGGTGCCCTACCTGCTGGCTGGCGGCTATCACGTTTATCACGACATCGCCGAGGCGGTCGCTGACCGCCAGGACATCGTCGCGGCGCCCGCGCTGGGGCCCGAGAAGCGGTTGATCGACATCCTGCTGGACCGCATCGAGGATGTGGGGGCGCAGGCCACCGCCACGCTGGTGCTGGCCCCGGCAGGCTCGTCGGACCCGCGCTCGCAGGCGGACACCGAGAAGGTGGCGGAGATGCTGCGACTGCGCTGGGACGGGCCCGTGCGCGTGGGCTACGCTGCCGGACCCAAGCCGTCCGTGCCCGATGCCGTGGCCGCGGCCCGCGCGCATGGCGAATCCGGAGCAGGCTCCGATGTGGCTGTCGTGTCTTACCTGCTGTCCCCGGGGTATTTTCAGGACACGCTCCACCAGGCGGGTGCCGACCATGTCACTGCGCCGCTGGCACCCGATCCGCGCATTGTTCAGATCATCGCCGACCGCTACAGCGCGGCGCTGGGGAACTGATCTCAAAATCCCAGTTACCCTAAACACATGTCCCTGAGTCCGTCGAGTACCCCGTGGAGTGGCTACACGCCTGCCGTGGCGTGGGATGAGGCCGTTGACGTCAAGGGCAAGGTGCGCGAGCCCTACGAGAAGGTCTACCAAGAGATCGATCGTATGTCTGGCGACGACCTGCGCTCCCGAGCGGAGGCGCTGGCCAGCACCTACCTCGCCCAAGGCGTCACCTTTGATCATGCCGGCGAAGAGCGTCCCTTCCCCCTGGACATCGTGCCGCGCGTCATCGGAGCCGACGAGTGGGACATCATCTCCCCGGGCATTGCCCAGCGCGTGCGCACTCTTGAAGCCTTTCTGTCCGACGCCTACGGCTCACAGCACTGCGTGACCGATGGCGTGGTACCGCGCCGGCTGATCACCACCTCACAGCATTTCCACCGCGCGGCCGCCGGCGTGGAGCCCGCCAACGGCGTGCGCGTGCACGTGTCCGGGATCGACCTGGTGCGTGACCAGCACGGCATCTGGCGTGTGCTCGAGGACAACGTGCGGGTGCCCTCGGGCGTGAGCTACGTGCTGTCCAACCGCCGCGCCATGTCGCAGATGTTCCCCGACATGTTCGGCGCCATGGGCGTGCGACCGGTGCTCGAGTATTCGCAGCGACTGCGTTCGGCGCTGGCCAAGTCTGCGCCCGAGGGCGTGGAAGACCCCACCATCGTGGTGCTGACGCCGGGCGTGTTCAACTCGGCCTACTACGAGCACTCGCTGTTGGCCCGCACCATGGGCGTTGAACTGGTCGAAGGCCGAGACCTGGAGACCCACAATGGGCGGGTGTACATGCGCACCACTGCCGGACGGCGCCGTGTGGACGTCATTTACCGGCGCGTGGACGACGACTTCCTGGACCCCGTGCAGTTCCGGGCGGACTCCGCCTTGGGCGCTCCGGGACTGATCAACGCCGCGCGCATGGGCAATGTCACCATCTCCAACGCGGTGGGCAATGGCGTGGCAGACGACAAGCTCATCTACTCGTATATGCCCGATTTCACGCGCTACTACCTGGGAGAGGAGCCCATCCTGCCCAATGTGGACACGTGGCGGCTCGAGGAGCCCGAGGCTCGCGAAGAGGTGTTGGACCGCCTCGACGAGTTGGTGGTCAAGCCCGTGGACGGCGCGGGGGGCAAGGGCGTGGTGATCGGACCCAAGGCGACGCCCAAGGAGCTCGAGGCGACGCGCAAACTCATCGAGTCCGACCCGCGCGGATGGATCGCCCAACCGGTGGTTCAGCTGTCCACCGTGCCCACGCTCACCGACGACGGTCTGGACCCCCGTCACGTCGACCTGCGACCCTTTGCGGTCCACGACGGCGACGACGTGTTCGTGCTCCCCGGTGGGCTGACGCGTGTGGCCCTCGAGAAGGGCCAGCTGATTGTGAACTCATCGCTCGGAGGCGGCTCCAAGGACACCTGGGTGCTGGGCGGCGTGCGTCACCGCGCCTCGGAGCCGCCGGAGGACGCCAGCGTCGAGTACCCCGGAGTGACGCCAATTCCTCAGGCGGCCCACCCCGAGGACTATGTGCACGACCAGCAACAGCAACAGCAACAGCAGCAGACGCAGCAGGACGGTGGCGAACCATGCTGAGTCGCATCGCAGAGTCGCTGTTCTGGATCGGCCGCTATGTGGAGCGCGCGGACAACACTGCGCGCCTGCTGGATGTGCACTTCAACGTGTTGCTCGAGGACCCCTGGGTGGACGAGCCCAGCGCGAATGCGTCTCTCTTGGCCGTGATGAACTCCCCGGCAGAGGCGCCCGTCACCCGCACCCACGTGCTGACGCACTTGGCATTCGATCAATCGCGGTCATCATCCATTGCGGGCACGCTGACGGCAGCCCGTGAGAATGCCCGCCGCGCCCGCGAGGTGATCTCCACCGAGGTGTGGGAAGGGCTGAACACCACGTGGATGCAGATCGGCAACCGGGCCCGCACCGCCCGCCCCCATGACTACTTCCAATGGGTGCGCGAACGCACCGCAGTGGTATGGGGACTGTCCGGGGCCACCACCTCCCGTGACGATGCGTGGCACTTCATGGAGTTGGGACGTTCCTTGGAACGCGCGGACATGATCGCACGACTGTTGATGACCCGGTCCTTCGAAGGCACCATTGGGCCCAACTGGACCACGCTGTTGCGTTCGTGCTCCGCACACGAGGCCTACCTGCGCACGGTCCGTTCACTCGTGACCGAGGAGCGTGCCGCCGAGTTCCTGCTGATTGACCGGCTCTTTCCCCGCTCGATCGCCTACAACCTGGACAAGGCCGAGGCCACGCTGGCGCAGATTGAGCCCGGCTCGAGCCGCCATTCCATGACCGAGCGTGCGCGCCTGGCACTGGGCAGGTCACGCACCAATCTTGAGTACCGCCCGGTGGGGGAGATCCTCGATGACTTGCCGGCACAGATGGGCGAGGTCCAAGAGGCCTGTGCCACGGCATCCAACCTGATTCGCGACCGCTTCTTCTTGCCCTCGTCAACCGTGCTGTGGAGCCAGGAGGCCATATGAGCACCCTCAAGATCGTCCACCGCACCCAGTTCACCTATTCCAAGGAGATCTCCTCGTCCTACAACGAGGCGCGACTGGTCCCTGCGTGGCTACCACGCCAGCGCGTGCTGGACTCGCGCATCGACATCTCTCCGCTGAGCTGGCGCACGTCCTACCGGGACTATTGGGAGACGGATGTGACGGCCTTCGAGGTCACCGAGCCGCATTCCTCATTGACGGTCACCTCCACCTCTCAAGTGGAAGTCAGCCCCACCCATGCCCGTGAGGAGCGCATGGGGTGGGAGGACCTCAACGGCCCCTTGCTGCAGGACCTGTTGGCGGAGTACCTGCTGAACTCTCCCACCACGGCCCCCACCGATGAGCTGGCCGGATTCGCTCACGAGGTCGCCGCCAAACACAACCCCGATGAGGCCGCTCGCGCCATCTGCGACCACCTTCACCAATCCATGAACTACGTGCCGGGTTCCACCGGCGTGCACACTCCCGCCCGCGACGCATGGGAGGCCAAGTCAGGGGTGTGCCAGGACTTCGCCCACCTCGCCATCGGCGCCCTGCGGAGCATCGGCATTCCCGCGCGCTACGTGTCGGGGTACCTGCATCCCAAGCCGGATGCTCCGTTGGGGGAGACCGTGCGCGGCGAGTCCCATGCCTGGCTCGAGTGGTGGTCAGGGGACTGGTTTGGCTTCGACCCCACCAATGACAAGGAGACGGGTGACCACCACGTGATCGTGGCGCGGGCCCGCGAGTACTCCGATGTGCCCCCGCTGTCGGGGGTATTCGGTGGCAGCGGCTCCGATCTCACGGTAGAGGTCAGCGTCACGCAGCTGTCCTGACGGGTCCCTGTGACCTGGCGCGCCTCAAGGCCGCTAAAATCGGCGGGTGACCTCGACCAGCCCAGACACCGACGAGAACCGCTACGACTTCCACGCTCTCGAAGAGCGGTGGCTGCCGTATTGGCGGAAGACGCAGCCATTCCGCGCCGGCGACGCTGACGACTCCCGCCCCACCAAGTATGTGCTGGACATGTTCCCCTACCCCTCGGGCGACCTGCACATGGGCCATGCTGAGGCCTACGCGCTGGGCGATGTCATTGCCCGCTACTGGGTGCAACGGGGATTCAACGTGCTGCACCCCATCGGCTGGGACTCGTTCGGTCTGCCGGCAGAGAACGCCGCCATCACGCGCGGCCTTGACCCGCGCGGCTGGACTGAGGACAACATCGCTCAGCAGCGCGCCTCGATGGAGCGCTACGCATGCTCGTTCGACTGGGAGCGGATGCTCGCCACCCACCGCCCCGAGTACTACCACTGGAACCAGTGGATCTTCACGCGCATGTATGAAAAGGGCCTGGCCTATCGCAAGCCCAGCCAGGTCAACTGGTGCCCCAAAGACCAGACGGTGCTGGCCAACGAGCAGGTGGTCGGCGGCCTGTGCGAGCGCTGCGACACCCCCGTCACCAAGAAGAAGCTGACGCAGTGGTACTTCAAGATCACCGACTACGCCGATCGCCTGTTGGATGACCTGGATGGTCTGCAGGCCACGTGGCCGTCCAAGGTGGTCGCCATGCAGCGCAACTGGATTGGCCGCTCGCAGGGCGCAGACGTGGTGTTTCGCATCGAGGGGCGAGAGGAGCCCGTCGAGGTGTACACCACTCGGCCAGACACCCTCTACGGCGCCACCTTCATGGTGGTGGCCGCGGACTCCGACCTGGCTTTGGAGCTCGCGGGCCGGGCCGATGCTGACACCCGCCAGGCGTTCGAGGTCTACCTGGACAAGGTCAAAGGCACGAGCGACATCGATCGCCTGAGCACTGAGGCGGACAAGACCGGGGTTTTCCTGGGCGCGCACGCGGTCAATCCCGTCAACGGGGAGCGGCTGCCCATCTGGGCCTCCGACTACGTCCTGGCCGATTACGGGCACGGCGCCATCATGGCCGTGCCCGCCCACGACCAGCGCGACCTTGACTTCGCTCGCGTGATGGACCTGCCCGTGCGGCCCGTGCTGGACTGCCGCGACGGGGACGGCAACCCCCTGCCCGACCCGCGCGAGTCCGGCGATGCGACCACGGGCGAGGGCACACTGATGAATTCGGGGGACCTGGACGGGCTCGACAAGACCCAGGCCATCGAGACCATCATCACGCGCCTCGAGCGCGACGGTGAAGGACAAGGCACGACCAACTTCCGGTTGCGCGACTGGCTGATCTCTCGCCAGCGCTACTGGGGCACGCCCATTCCGATTGTGCACTGCCCCGACTGCGGTGAGGTGCCGGTCCCCGACGACCAGCTGCCGGTGGAACTGCCTCCCACCGAGGGGCTCGACCTCAAGCCCAAGGGGCAGTCGCCGTTGGCGGCGGCCACCGCCTGGGTCAACGTCTCCTGCCCGTCGTGCGGCGGCGACGCCAAGCGCGACACCGACACCATGGACACCTTCGTGGACTCGTCCTGGTACTTCTTGCGCTACCTGTCGCCGGGCAAGACGGATGGCCCCTTCGATCCCGACCAGGCGCAGCGCTGGGCGCCCGTGGACCAGTATGTGGGCGGGGTCACGCACGCGATCCTGCACCTGCTGTACGCGCGCTTCTTCACCAAGGCGCTGCACGACATGGGCCACGTGGACTTTGAGGAGCCTTTCCTGGCGCTCCTGAATCAGGGCATGGTGCAGATGAATGGCGCCACCATGTCCAAGTCTCGTGGCAACCTGGTGCGCCTCAGCGAGCAACTGGACGAGTACGGCGTGGACGCTGTGCGCCTGACGATGGCCTTTGCCGGTCCGCCCGAGGACGACATCGACTGGGCGGACGTGTCGCCGGCCGGCAGTGCCAAGTTCCTGGCACGCGCATGGAGACTGGCGCGCGATGTCGACAGCACCCCGGGCACCGACCCCGCCGTGGGTGAGGTCGCGTTGCGCACCCAGACCCACAAGACGCTGCACGAATGCGAGCAGCTGGTCGAGGGCTTCCGCTTCAACGTGGTGGTCGCACGGGTGATGGAGCTGGTCAACGCCACCCGCAAGGCCATCGACTCGGGTCCCGGGGCTTCAGACCCCGCCGTGCGCGAGGCAGCCGAGGCCGTGGCCGTGCTGCTGAGCCTGTTCTCTCCCTACTGCGCGGAGGACATGTGGCACATGCTGGGCCACGACAATGTGGCCCACGCGGGCATGCCCGTGGTGGACGAGTCACTGCTCATCGAGGACACCGTGACCTGTGTGGTGCAGGTCAAGGGCAAGGTGCGTGACCGTCTCGAGGTCGCACCCAGCATTGCCGAGGATGAGCTGAAGGAACTGGCGCTGGCGTCGGACGCCGTGCAGCGCGCGCTCGATGGCGCGGCGGTGCGCACCGTGATTGTGCGGGCACCTAAACTCGTCAACATCGTCCCCCAGTAGGCGCGCGGTCGGGCGCACCCGGCTACCCTGAGGGCATGACCCCCACCGTTGCCGTGGTCACCGACTCGGCCGCCTCCCTCCCCCCGGCGCTGGCACAAGCGTGGGGAATCGCGGTGGTGCCGTTGCAGATCATTGTCGATGACGTGGCCCGAGCGGAGACGTCGGAGCGCGGTGCGCCCACAGTGCTGGCCGATCTCGAGGCAGGCAAACACGTGGCCACCTCCCAGCCCAGCCCCGACGTCTTCGTCGAGGTGTTCGAGCGTGCCGCCCAAGCGGGAGCGACACATGTGGTCGCGGTGCTGATCTCCGGGGGGCTGTCCGGGACGGTCAATGCCGCCCACGCCGCAGCTGATCAGGTCGCGGTGACTGTACATCTGGTCGATTCTCGCACCGTGGCCATGGCGACCGGCTATGCGGCCATCGCCGCCGCCGCGGTGGCGCACGCCGGCGGGGAGCCCGCGCAGGTGGTGGCCGAGGCGCGGCGGGTCGCGGACTCGAGCCTGTGCGTCTTCACTGTGGACACGCTGGAGTATCTGCGCCGTGGAGGGCGCATCTCCCCGGCGGTTGCCGCGGTGGGCCGGGCCTTGAGCGTGAGGCCAGTGCTGACCGTCGAAGACGGGGTCGTCACGCTTGCGGAGCGGGTGCGCACGACGGCGAAGGCCCGCGCTGCGCTGCTGGCACGCGTCGAGCAGCATGCCGCCGCCATGGCACATCCGGCGGTGGCCGTGATGACACTGGGCGAAGGCGACTATGGCGATGACGCTGCCGCCCATGTCGAGGCGCACGTGCCGCACCTCAGCACCATGGTGCGTACTCCCGTCAGTGCCGTGCTGGCTGCGCACGCCGGCCCGGGCGTGCTCGCGGGAGTGGTGGCGGATCTGCCCGCGGCCGCCGCGCAACCGCCGCCGCAGCGCTGATGTGCACAGCGCCCTCACGTCAGCGCTTTCTCCTCAGCATCACCGCACCCCTGCACCGGTGATGCCCTGGTGACCCTAGCGTGGCCGCCATGGACCACTCTGATCGCGACGAGGTGCACGCCCGCTGGAAGGACAGTCTCACTCAGGCCGCCGCCCGTGCCTACGAGGCGGCGCACGGCAACCCCATTCCCGACGAGCGCCAAGGATCCCGGTGGCGAATCGAGCCGCGGGTGGCGGTCAGTGTCGCGGTGGCAGCCGTGGTGCTGTCTGCGCTGGTCGTCTGGAGTCTGTGGCCCGCGCCCACGGTGGAGGTGGCGGAGGTGTCGCCCCAGGCCTCCTCGGCGCCCGCGACGCTGGTCGTGGTGCACGTGGCGGGTCAGGTGCGCGATGCCGGTCTCCGGGAGCTCCCGGCAAATGCGCGGGTGGCCGATGCGGTCGAGGCCGCCGGTGGCTTCGCCGAGGAGGCGGATGAGTCGGCAGTGAATCTGGCACGGCCCGTCATGGACGGCGAGCAGATCTTTGTGCCGCACCGTGACGCGCCTGCGGGCCAGGGGCCGGTCAACCTCAACCGGGCAGATGTGGCGACTCTCGAGGAACTGCCTGGCATCGGTCCGGTACTGGCGGAGCGGATCGTGGTCGACCGCGAGGCGAATGGACCCTTCCCGTCCGTGGCCCAGCTCGTGCGGGTGTCTGGGGTGGGGGAGTCCGTCGTGGAGCAGCTGGCTGACCTGGCCACGGTGTGAGCGAGCACGATGCCAGGCTCGTGCCTGCCGCCGTGGCTGCCTACGGCGTGGGGCTGGCCGGCGTGCTCGGGGCGCCTGGGGTGGCAATGGTGCTGGCCGTCGCGCTCGCCGCGTGCGGATGGTGGTGGAGATCCCGAGCGCTCGGAGTTGCGCTGACGCTTGCCGCGGTGCTCGCCCTGGTGGTGACGATGACCGTGCAGCTGCACGTGCACACACGTGACCGCGGAGGATTGGCCGAGCACGTGGACGGTGGCGCGGTGGACCTGATCGGCACGGTGGTGGGGCAGGCGCAGCCGGTGGCGGCGCAGCCAGGGGGCGACGCGCGCGTGCGTGTGAGCGTGAAGGCTTCCGCCTGGGCTCCCGGCTGCCATTGTCCGGATCCAGCCGCGGATCGATGGCGGCCCGCGCAGGCGCGGCTGACGGCATTCGTGGGCGAGGGTGCCGGTGTGCCCCGCTTTGGGGAGACGGTGACCCTCACGGGTCGCTTGTCTTCCTCGCGTCCCGGTCGCGACCTGGGCGTGATGTGGGACGCGGAGGTCCTCGAGGTGACGCCAGCATCGGGATGGCGAGGCGTGGTGCAGTCGTTGCGCGAGGACTTCCGCACGGCGACGGCCCACCTGCCGCCCCACCTCCGCGGTCTCACCCGCGGGATGGTGATGGGTGACACCGCTGCCATGCCGCCCTCGCAGGTCGAGGCGATGCGCGTCACTAGCCTCACCCATCTGACTGCCGTGTCGGGAGCGCACTTCGCGATTGTGCTGATGGCCACAGCCGGTCTGATGCGGTGGTGGGGGTGGGCACGGCGGCTGCGGGCCGTCACCGCCATCCTCGTCATGGTCGCCTTCACGGCCCTCGTGTTCCCGCAGCCCTCGGTGGTGCGAGCGCTGGCCATGGCGCTGGCCGTCGGGGCGGCGCTGTGGTGGGGACGACGCGCCCAGGCACTGCCCGCGCTCAGCTCCGGCGTGGTGGCCTTGGTGATACTCGACCCGTACCTCACGGTGACCTTTGGCTTCGCGCTGTCGGTCACCGCCGTCACCGCGCTGGTGTGGTGGTCTCCCGTGATGGCCGTCTGGCTGCAACGGTGGATGCCTCCCACCGTCGCTAAGGCCGTCGCGATCCCGCTCGCGGCACAGGTGGCGTGTGCGCCGATCCTGGTGATGTTCATGCCAGGCGTGGGCACCTATGGGATCGCCGCGAACCTCGTGGCCGCGGTGTGCGCGGTGCCGGTGACCCTGGTGGGGTTGATAGGCGTGGCACTGGGCGCTGCCAGCATTCCTGCTGCCAGCGTGGCCGCCGGCCTTGCTGGTGCAGCCGCGGCTCCGGTGGCCTGGGTGGCCACCCTGCTCGCGGGGGCCCCCGGGGCATGGCTGCCATGGCCGCAAGGGTGGTGGGGCGCCGCGGCGATGGCCGTCGTGAGCGCGGCGGCAGTCTGGTCCACGACCGCGCGCACCGTGAACGCGTCATGGCGGGTGACTGCCGGGCTGCTGTGCGCGGGCCTGGTGGTCGCGGTACCGGCCGTCGAGCGTGCGGGCGCACCTGCCCACGTGTCGGTCGCGGACTGGGACGTGGTGGTGTGCGACGTGGGCCAGGGCCACATGATGATGGTGCGGGCCGGACCCCACCAGGCCGTCGTGATCGA
>Ga0307966_1003383_pt1 | contig 12024 bp, 18 predicted proteins | sample OrgLakmetagen646_FD_203141 | JGI IMG/M metagenome (GOLD analysis project Ga0307966, IMG submission 203141) | Saline water microbial communities from Organic Lake, Antarctica - #646 | ecosystem: Environmental > Aquatic > Non-marine Saline and Alkaline > Saline | place: Antarctica: Organic Lake... | reverse complement strand
AGTCTTAGCCGCTCCCGAGTATGTCCGGGCGTGTGCACGAAGGCACACGAAGGCGTTTTCCAGGGGGCACCACGCGGAGGTGCTCATACATCGCCCCCTTCAAGAGGAAATCTAAGTCTTAATATAAATCTGACGTAGTGTCCTCACATTACCTGATCTTAACGAGGTGAAATTGACGCCAAAAATTTGCTATGCAAATAAATTGCGACCAGAAGACCGGCTTTTCTATAGTCTTCAAGGTCGAATTTGGAGCCGAAAAAAACATCGACATAAATGATATCCGTCGGATTGGTTTATAAACCTCAATGCACAGGAAGAAAAAGCCCGCAAACTATCGTTCACAATCAGCAAAAACCAGCCAGATTTTCACTTATCCTGGCTAACTCTTAGCTTCCCTGGTCTTGAGTGCCTCGCGGTGATTTAGCTAGCCGAGCCCTCGGCCCGTAGCCAAGTCACTTTTCACTAGCCCTGTCTTCCTAAACCTTGTTTTTTTTATGTGGGCACCAAAGTGCGCAGAGTTACCTTCCTTCTTTCTTTCCCGTGCTTGACCTTCCCATATACGTTCTGCCCTTCTTCTCATCAACCTAGTTGCCCTCCCTACTTACCTTTATTTCTTCCAGCCTGCCTCTCTCGCCCCCTTTTTATTTATCAACTTTCAGTTCATTTCAACCTCGTAGTAGGGAGTTTGCTATCTCCCCTTGACCTATGTAATACGCCAACAACAACTGATGAGAAATAAAGAAAAGAAGAAAGTACGCCAGCAGGAAAACCACTCCCTGGTAAAGAGAAAATGAATGTAAATAAAACAGAAACGATTTCAGGTATGCCAGTGAGGGGTAAAGAACAGGTTTCATTTTAGTAATGGGGCTTATAAAGTAAATGCGAGAATTTGGTTGCCACGAAGCCAGATAGTAGTGAGCAAACAATTCCCCCCCCCAACCTTCTCGACATGCTTCTGCAAACTTAAGCAATGCAAATGAAACGCTCACAGCACAGATTTATCAATGTATCCTACAGTGACAGCAAGCAAGGAGGGTGTGGGAGACCATCATTAACATCAGCAGCGCGGCGTTCTCTTGTGCGCACTTCAACATTTGGCCTAAGCTTTTGAGTAGCTCAAAATACGCTCCATCAGCAAAACCAAAAATATACGAAACAGTGCGACAAAAAAGTAACGAAATAGTTATTAGTCAACTGTATAAGTCAGTGCGGACCGAGAAGGGAGTACGAAGCATCAAATGCAGGATTGCATGAAGAAAATGTGCAGGCAGACCAAGGACACCATATCTGTCTCTCTCTCTCTCTCTCTCTCTCTCTCTCTCTCTCTCTTTCCGTTCTCTCTCCCAGAATTATATATGATAAAGCTGATCAGTAATTATATGAAGCCTACATCATGCAACAACTACTTCTTTGCCCACAAGCTCCTCAATTTCTTTGACACCCACGGGCACGTTTGCCGAAAGAACCGTGCACCCGGACTCACTGATAAGAACGTCATCCTCGATGCGAACACCAACACCCCTCAATGCACCAAACTCTGGCTCATCAGGTATGTAAAGTCCCGGTTCAATGGTCAGGCAGACACCGGGTTTCAATGACCTGTGTGTGGCGCCAGTCGGTTGTTGTCATCTTTGTAAAAGCAGTGGGTGTTATACACGTATGTGTACTTGCATTTGTATGTACCACAGCATGATTGGCGACGTATCTTCAAAAACATTCTTGCAACTAATTTGTGCCCTATGTAATACAGGCTATATTTTTACAACAAACCTTCTGCTCCACATCCACCAACCCACCACACACTTGTACCAGCGTACACCTTTTCTAACCCCACCCCCACCCACCTGTCAAACCCCATGCTGGCAACATCATGCGTGTCAAGGCCCAGCATGTGGCCCACTGAGTGCCAGTAGAACTTGTTCAGCAATTTGACTGACACAGCGTCGGTGGACCAATCCTGGAAGTGGGAATCAGCCGAGGGAGCAGCCAACATTGATGAAGTACATCCACATGTTCTTTGCTGTTCTACGGTACTTGGTACCAGCGTGGCTTACATCGATAAGAAAATGGCTACACTGCCTCTCATCTTTTGTTACTTCTTCTGGCATTCAGATCTTGCATATCCACGGTTAAATTTAAGTATGAAGATATGGTTTGCTTTACCTGTGGGGCAAGCTTCAGTTGCTGCAGGGCCTCGCTGGTCAGTTTCACTGACAGCTCGTGCAAAGCGCGTATGCTGCTGCCAGGCTTGCAGGCGGCAAGGCACCTGGAAATTGGGAAGAGCAGCAATATTATTGGTTGACGGATGTCATGTTCGCTTCTTTCACTGCTTGGTGTCTGCTGCAAGTTTCGCTGCATGGTGTCATTACCATATCGGTAAAGTATATATGGGGTGGATGAGGATGTTTGCCCACTGCTGCAGCTTGCATCCACAGCGGGGGAAGGATCACGTCACGGATGCTGCTGGGTGTACGTTATTATGATACATGGTATGCATGAGATCAAGCACGGGAGTGCATGCCATTTGGTCATGGCTGAGAACGTTGAGCAGTACAATTAAAGCGAATTAGGTGTTGATCCGCAAAAAAAGACTGCATATACACGTCATACATGCCATCACCATATTCTACCTGGAATGGACATCAAGCACCGCCTCGTAGACATCCTGCTGTGGGGCAGAGAAACGGCCTGACACCGGCCAAGTGCGTGTCACGTCACTGCAGTAACCGTGCAGCTCACATCCAACATCCTGAGTTTATTGAGAACAGAAATAGTTTGTGTAACAGAAGGGTTGAGCTTGTTGAATTCAGATTTCCAGTGCAAACACTGTGAAAGCATGGCCTGTTGATCCTGAAGCCTTTGGGGATTTGAAGCTAGGAGAAAAGCTACTTACCATGAGCACCAGCTGCCCATGTTTGAGGACCTGCGCACGTCAAATTCACCGGACACCACATGAGTCACATGAGCATTAGTCTGAAAATCTGAGCTCACCAAACAGAGGAATGAGGACAAATCAAATTGCAAGGGTTGTAAATTGTAAAAGAAACCCAAGTCTGAACGCTATTCTGGCCTAAAATGGTGGCACCGTAAAAGTCTTGTGGTCATGGATACTAGGTATTTGCAAGAGAACCAGAAGGCACTCTACCGCTGAAGCCCAGGACGCCAACTGGATTATAAGAAAAGCCGTGACCATGGATGAGGAAAGCGAGAAAGTGTGAGCGCAGAAAGGACGCCACTTGCCAACAGCCAACAGAACATGAGATGCAAATGGCCCTGCTGTGAACGATGCCCTTAAGCTCCACCAAAACCTGCGCTAGTGCATGCAATAACCTTGTCATTGCGCCCGTAATGAATCGTGCAGGCATCGGGCCCGCCAGCGACCACTTGCGGAAAGGCCATCCTGGAGGCGTTCGCAAGCTTGCACGCAAACTCTGCATTCGGGTGTACAGAAAGAGGGCAGTAATATACATAATCGAAAGGGTGTTCACGGAGAAACAAATCAAATGCAATAGATATGATTCCACATGTCTAAATCGTTTGCAGGCAGCTAGGCCCTTTAAAAAGGAAGTCAGCAGTTCTTTTTAACTTAAACTCAGGGTTTAAGGTGGCATGCATTCGTTCTCTCACCAGTTGTCACTTCAGTCCATGAAGGACATACATACTCTCATGACATCAGTTTTGCCCGAGTCTGATCACTTTGCACAGCAGCTATAGGCAACACAACACACAGCATATACATACACAGACGCAGACCTACTTGCACGTGTTACCAAAATGCTTTCACTGCTTACACCACAGACGGCCCGAACACATGCACCGCACGAAATTCGAGAAAACAAGCAGAGCACTGGTACAAGGATTGGTGTCAGACCTTGCGCCGTGACCCACACCTACTAGTCACCAAATGTTCATAGCCCATGCCAGCAGTGCCTCCACTCCCTGCTCTGTTTTCATACCTTTAACTTCTTTTCATACGTCAAACCCTGTCGTTCCTGTCCAGCACCACCGTTTGACCCAGCACACCGCTCACCATAAGTGACGGCTAATGTCTTCTCTGACACGCCCGGTCCTGTCATCCGGATGCAGTCTTTTAGAGCACGTGCTGTCAGGTTTGCTGAAGCAGCCATGAGCTTGATCTCAGATCCTGATTTCTGTGGTGGGATTAGGGGAAATGCAGTTTAATAGTATGTATGTGCATGCATGCGTGTGTGCACATGCGCATACGCATGTGTGTTTGTATGTCTATGCCTATGTCTGTGAGGATGTGTGTGTACACGTGTATGCGTGCATTGGTACGTGCGATGCACCTGTGTGTTTGTGTATCACGTATGGTGTGATTGACTTTGTAAAATCTAGTGTGTGTTTGCGCATGACTACTCAATCATACGGCAGGTTCATGGAACCCAACTACATTTGAAACATGTCAGACAAAGGCAAAGAGGCAAGGAGGCAACCAATAAAGAGCAACTAGATCGCCAGAAGTAGATGTGTTGCAGTTAAAATAGACAAAGATTCTTGCTTTTCAAGCATAGCAACCATTCAATCAAAACCGACCTGCTGTCCAAACCCCTGCCTTGCGTTTCCATCATTCCCATAAACATATTTCTGTTTACTTACACTTCTCTTACAAATGTCACCGCAAAAATTCACGACACAAACGGCACTCACCACCATACGCATTGCGTGCATTAAAGGCGTCAAGGGGAGTAAATTCAACCTCTGCGCAGGCAACGTGGTTCCTCTAAGCTGCTCTATGATGCGTTGGATGTCTGCCCCGTGTGCTGTGGTGCTGCTTTGTGGTGCATTGGCCACCACAGTGGGTGATTGGAGCAGCAGTTGTGGGAGGCGGTGGCGCAGCTGTGTGTGTAATGACCAACTTATACCGTGAATTTGAGGTGAAACAAAGCAAATTGTGAAAAAGGAGTGTGAGAGGGGTGCGGAACTCAGAGACGAGGGGTAGAACACATTCAGATTCACATGTACACCGACTCACACTAGTGTAAAGCCCTTCTTGGACGCCAAGCACAGTGTGAACAGGCAAGCAGCACAAATCCCCAGGTGATTATGCAACTTACCTGGTCGGTGTAGAGCACTTCATGGGCGCCAAACACTGTGCGAGCAGCCTCCGCATTCAGCCCCTGGCCATCCCATCGTGCTTTGTCAAAGTCTGGAGGCTCTAGAAAGAGGGAGAACTTGTGGTTTGAGCCTGTTGTGAGGTTGCAAAGAGGACGAGGACGCAATAGTGATAGTGAGTTTTATATGGGATTTTACAAAAGGATTATCAAGTGGAGATCACCATGTGTGAGTGCGCGTGTGTATGTGTGTTATTGGTGACCACACTTGAAGCGTTCACATAGTTTTGGCGTACTGTATGTGTGTTATTGTATCTGATATATACATATGTATTGTATATGTGTGAAGCGTTCACATAGTTTTGGCGTACTGTATGTGTGTTATTGGTGACCACACTTGAAGCGTTCACATAGTTTTGGCGTACTTACAATCGCATGACATCAAAGCAGCGGGCTTTGAAATAGAGCAGACAGGTGGAGGCATAAAATATCTATGGTGCAAAGCCGTAGCAGTAACACAAGCTGAGTAGTGCACTGCACTTATCCTTCTAGAGATACCTTCGTCCATAAATTATGTTTGACTTTTGCCAGCTCTCACGTGCAGATCTAAAGCCCGCAGGCTTCACGTGTTCGCCAAGCCGTGCAGTCTGCAAGAGTCCTTATCACAGCATCTGAGCACTCTCTTGTTTATGAGGATTGCAAGCTAGCTAGGATTGCAAGCTACATCGTTCGTCAATTGAATGGGATCAAATACACACGTTAGTGGGCACAATTTCTGCTGGGCATCAGTATTGCGAGCGCTCTTAAGCTTGGCTTTACGCAAGTTAGAAAAGCGGCTGAACGACGGCGAGACCACATGCTTTGTAGAGCACCAATGGCAATGTTCTAATATCCACTTACTGAGGAGTAAAATAATGCAAGTTCAATACATATTCCTATCCAGGAAGACTCTTACTTTGTTGGGAATGATTGCATGATTGCCAAGCAAAACGGGCTGTCATGCGTGCACTTGTATAAGTTTTTATAATCAGCACATTTTGTGTTGTGTTACACTGTTGCCTGAGGTTCCTTTCGTTCCTCCACAGAAGTTATAGGTGATGTGTGTGCAGAGGTGAGGAGGGCGCTGTCCTTAAAAATCCTGATTTGGAAATGCAAGCCCAGCTTCATTTTCCACGTACCTCCTTGGGAAGGATCTGTCTGCAGCACGGCCACGGCAACCTGGTTGATACCTGTGAGATAAAAGAAATCTGGGTCCTGTACGTGGGAGGGGCAAGAACATCTGAATGAGGACCAGCCAGATGTCGACGAGAAATTTTGTTGCCGAGGCGTCCTGCCCTTGCAGCCTCATTGCTCCCTCTGCTGCGATCCATTCAATCTTTGCCTGTTTTTCTTTCAATGAGGAAGTTCAACCAAAAGATAGTTATAACGCACACACGTTCTAGTGTGTGAAGACACACACAACTGATGAAAGGAGGGTGAGATCAGTAGCACAAACTCACTTGTCGGTACTTATGTGGGATCAGTAGCACAAACTCACTTAGGTGGGATCAGTAGCACAAACTCACTTGTCTGTACTTATGTGGGATCAATAGCACAAACACACTTGTATGTATTTATGTGTGATCAGTCTGTTCTTATGTGGGATCAGTCTGTACTTATGTGAGATCAGTAGCACAAACTCACTTGTCTGTACTTATGTGGGATGACTCCCGCCATGTATTGAGGTTTGGCGGCCGGAATAATCACCACCGAGCCAGGTGGCAGGACCCTGCAAGATTTTAGAGAGGAAGCGTTGTGGAACATGGCAACTGCATGAGCTGCTTGAGAAGCCAAAAGCTTAAGTGGTGTGCAGTTGCCTGTTTTTTGTAGCGAACCGACATTCATACATTAATTTGCCATGTTGCAGAATGTACCTGCATAATGACTCCCTCCGCAATGCATACTCTGCAGCTTTTACGCCCGGTGTTATTTCGCCCAGGCCTAAGAGCTGTGGTTGTGCGAAAGGAGGGAGAGACAGGATGGCGTTCATGATGCGTTGTGCGTGTGCATTGTGTTCTGTGCTAAAAACATGTTAGTGTATGTGTGTGTATGTGTGTGCATGTGCGCTAACGTGTTTGTATGCGTATGTACATGTGCGTGCGTGCGTGCGTGCGTGGTGCGTGCGTGCGTGCGTGTGTGTGTGTGTGTGTGTGTGTGTGTGTGTGTGTGTGTGTGTGTGACTTTTTTTGTAACGAATGTACAAACACACATGAGGGTGCGTGTCAGGTGTTGGCTGTCCAGCGATGCTACTCCTCATGTTGCTAAAACTGATGTCAGATGAGAAGGAGCGGGGTGCGGGGTGTGCATCTGTTGGCCCAATTGATGGCTGTGTGCATGCTGAGAGGGTGCTGGTTTGGCAGCAAGGTTTCAAAGCTAGAGATCTCAGCCCATAGCGAGAGAACAGGCAGGAAATAGACCTGGGGATCATTTCTCTATAATGTAAAATTCCTACTTCACTGAAACAATAAAAATAATAATAATTTAGCCAAGGAATGATAATAACAGGTTTTCAAAGTTTGTAGGGTTTAATGGAGCAGCTCCAGGATATTTTGAGCATTCCCCAGGTCCAGCTCCAGGATATTCTGAGGCACACACGCTGAGGCACACACGCAGGACGCACGAGCATGCCCACACGCACACGCACACGCACACGCACACTCACACGCACACACATACACACATATACATGCAGGCTCTTGCACGTCAGCTCCTCTCTGATGCTGATGGTGAGCTCTCAAATCCTATAAGAAAAGGAATACCTAGGAGTGTGCTTTGTGTACACCGTATATGCGTGTGTATAATTTGCACAAGATTTAACACGCGCACATATACACACATGCACGGACACACACATACACACACAACACACACGCACACACACACACGCGCACACACACGTACACATACACACACACACACGCACACATACACGCGTACACACACAGATGCGTGCGTGCGTATGTGTACCCATGCCTATTAACGTACACGCCCACAAGCACACACACACAACACGTGTGCATGAACCCATACATGTGCACATGTGCCCTTGCACGTGAATATGAATACGCATACAGGTGTGCACACAACGCACACACGCACACGCACACACACTTGCTACACTGTCCTACATTCCCTCATGCACGTGCAGGTGATATAAATACTGCCGTGGCTCTTCACTTCTCGGCGGGCGGTGAGTGTGATGCAAGTTTGAAGTCCTGACAAACCTTGTGTTGGACGCACCTACCACAGCATTCCTCTTCACATGCTCACAGAGCTGCATGCTGCCTGTAGCGTCTTATGCGTTACTAAGTAACACCGACCATTAGGCTTTGCACGATGTGTGTAGCATCTAATGCGCCACAACGTCAATACTGACAGCGTGTAAAAACTTAGTAACGACTTGGCACAACTGCCATGCGTGCAGCAGCAGCAGTAGCAGCAGCAGCAGTAGCTGCTTGTACCGTCTTAGCCTTCTTGCGCCACATCCTTGCCTGTAGTAACGACTGCCGTCTAGTGCCAACAGCATACACCTAACCACCCTTCCATCTGTCGCCTTGACGCCATTTCAGGAGCTCTTGAACCCGCACCACCATCGCCACCCCAACCCAACATTCTCGAAGCACCACCACCCGCTGCACCAGCAGCAGCAGCAGGAGCAGCAGCAGCAGCAACCACTAGCATCTTTGGAGCACCGCCAGCTGCGGCGCCACCACGGCATCTTATTGGAGCACCTATGCAACCTGCCTTAAGTGCGCGTCCTAGGCACTTGTCGAGGCGCCTCACACGACAGGTAGGTCTTTCTAGAGCAGCCTGCCTTCGAGACTCGTTGCTGGCAGAAGCCTACGCTGCTAGCACAACGTCTGGTGTCCTGTTTTGACGTGGTGTGTGCGGTGTGGAGTGCTGGACGTGATGTGTAGACACTGGAGCCTGGAGAGTGGAGTCTTCCTGTGCTGGTCAGGCTCCACGCATACTGATCTCACTCCTCATAGCATCAGCACCAGTATGTTAAGAGGACCTCCTTTTAAATTAGGAGATAGCCTGCGTGTGCATGCAGGACGTGGATACAGTGCAAAAGGTGTGTGAATGTACAATGGTTACAATGGTTACAATGGGGGGTGACCTTCAGCCAGGTTGTTTGGCTGATCGGCTGCTGACTGGTCTCGGCCAGCCACAAAAAAATCCATAAGCTCAGAAAAAAAAGTCTATTGTTCTGCTCAGAAAGGAAATCATGAACAAGTTGGTTGTTGACCTGTTGCAGCAAAAAGGGTTGGGCTGCTGAAAAGTCCTCAAAAAAAGGTGTAAACAGAAAAGAAAGGTGTTTGTGAATGTACAAACTTTGCGCTTTGACAGCCCGCTTACCCTACGTCAGGAGGTACATGATTGCTGGAAAAGCATGTGTAGGGTTGGCCAGAACCGTACACATAAGAACGCCGTATATGACCCTAAATTTAATAAAAAAAGTTCTGCCAAGAATTACCGTGTATATACCGTTTATATATATGGCTCTGGCCATCCCTAAGCATGTGTAAAATGCCTGTGTGGTGTCTACACTGTTTGCACCAAGACCAAATTAAGCCTGTCTCCAGACCAGCGTTCCCTCTTCCTCCTCCTGAAATCATCACGTAGGCAGGTGGGTGAGGAGGTGCAAGTAGGCTCCCTATTTTCGAAATAAGGCCTGCTGCTCTGTAAATACAATACAGCACATGCTCTATACCTTTTACCCCATAGGCACTAAGACAAATATACACATAAATCCACCCCGTATGCACTGCAACACATACCCTGTATGCATCACAATACATATGCTCTGCATGCACCGCAACATGTGTCCTCCACCCCCGTATTACGTACGGGAGCAGGCCCGCGCAAACAGGCCCTTCGTCATGTCCTCCACCAGCACTGACAGCACAGACACAGACGATGACGACAGCGACAACGAGGATAACAGCAACGAGGACAACGGTGGGATCATGCGACGGATGCTCTCAACCCGAGGGGGGGGCCATACAGGTGGCGGACGTGGCTTTTTTGGCAGCAGACCTCTTGGTGGCGGCGGCGGTAGTGGTGGGGGTTCAGGGCCAGGTTACAGGGGCCTTTTTCCTGGGAGCTTTAGAGCAGCGACTATGCCATTTGGAGTGCCTGGAGGAATGGGGGTGTACGGCAGCGGTTTTGGGGGTGGGATGGGGAATTTCTTTGGGGGTAATCCTTACACGGACAGCGACGATGAGGAGCCGGAGGTGGACGTGAACGTGCAGGACAGGGAGGACGATAGGTGCGTGTGTGATGTGTGTGTGTGTGTGTGTGTGTGCTAGTGTGAGCTAGTGTGTATATGTGATCAAAAGTGTATGCGTGTTTGTGAGCGTGTATGTGTGTGCGTGTGTGTGTATGTGTGTGTTTGTTGAACATGCAGGACAGGGAAAATGATAGGTGCATGTGTTTGCCAGTGTTTGTATGTGAATAAGTGCGTGTTTGTGAGTGAGTGCTTTGGGCATGCAGGACAGGGAGGACGACAGGTGCATGTGTGTGCTCGTGTGTGTGTGTGTTTTTAGTGTGCCTGCATGTGCTCATGTGTGTGTATGTGTCCTAGTGTGCGTGCATGTTTGTATGTGTGTGTGTGTGTGTGTGATGCTTATGTATGCACGTTGCCAAATGTCGGCAAGCTGAGGGTGCATATTTGGGGTGCACATTGCTTGCTGGGCTGGTTGCAGGTGCTGCTTCAAATTGCTCAATTCCTCCCCCATTTGAGGGAGCTATTTGCCTTTGCCTGTGTGTGTGTATGTGTGTGTGTGAATGTCGTGAATGTGTGGTGTGTTTGGGTGGCCTCTTGTGTGACAGGCACACTGATCTGTGTCCTTGCTTTCTGCGTGTGCAGGGATGCACAGGAAGCTGGCAAAAGGGCCGCGCTGCAGGCCAACAGGATCTTCTTTGCACGTGAGTTTTTCACTGAGTATGCTGTTGGTTTGATGCAGGTGTGCAATTATGTGCGTGTGTTTGTACGGGAAGATTAGTACAGGAAACAGGCACACCTCCTGTGCCTATGTTTGTGGTGAGCCTTTGTGCATTCCGTCACATCTCACAACTTCTTCCATCTCTTTGCTATTTGTATCTAAGTTGTTCAGAGCAAGAGCCATCATTTCAATTTTGCTCTCCCGTTTTGATCCTCAACGCCTACACTGTTAAATGCGTAATGTTTTGCATCCATCCATCCGTGCAGAGCGGCCTTTTGACGCTGGTGTCCTGGCTGCAGCAAAAGTAAGTCATGATATGCATGCTGTGATGCGCCCGTTGTGACGTGCCTGCTTTGCTCATTTTCTCACAGTTCAGGACTTTTCCTGCCTCAATGCTTTGACTTGTGTGTGTGTGTGTCGTTGTGTGTGTGTGTGTGTGTGTGTGTGTGTGTGTGTGAGTGTGTGTGTGTGTGTGTGTGTCTGTGTTGTTATGTGTGTGTTCCGGGAAGAGGCTGTTGTGAGTGTACTCATTCAATTTGATATCATTTACAAGCACAAACACACACATACATACACACACGCATATGTGAGTGTACTCACACGATTTGATATCACATACAAGCACATGTACACACACACACATTAACACAAACGCACATGTGCAGGCTCGCCAGCCCATCCTTCCTCGCCCCCCTTCGCAGCTCCCCCTGCCGCTGCCGCAGTTCAGGCTTCCAGATAGCCAAGGTGGTGTGCTCTACTGCACGGACGTGGACGAGGTATGCCGGCCATTCTTTGCTGGGCCATGCTTTTCATCGACCGCTTCTTTCTTTAAGGCTTAGATCATATTCTACCTTTGTACCATCCCTCCGGTGCATATGCACACACAGTGCAAGCACACGTTCGGGCGCGACACAATCACACTTGTACTGTTGCACCCTTACAAATACACAAGAACATGCATACAT